>VFQN01001868.1_pt1 | contig 34065 bp, 54 predicted proteins | sample 3512371 | NCBI WGS metagenome assembly VFQN01 (sample SAMN10412370, study PRJNA504923) | tailings metagenome | isolation source: Replicate 2 from Balatoc abandoned mine | place: Philippines: Itogon, Benguet | collected 2017-08-28 | reverse complement strand
TAGGGGGGGGGGGGGGGGGGGGGGTGGGGCCGGGGGGGGGGGGGGGGGCCCGGGGGGGGGGGAGGGGGAGCCGGGGGGGGGGAGGGGGGGGGGGGGGGGGGGGGGGGCGGGGGGGGCATGCCGGGGCAGCGTGTTGTATGTCTCCGACATGCACTGGGTGCCGCTGCAAACTTGCTGGCACTGCTCCCTTTGCAGCTACAGCTGCCGCTGCCGTGGCAGCTGCAGCTGCTGGCAATCACGCTAGGCAGGACGGCGGTCCGTGCCCGCGAGCTCTCGGCTGCCTCCCTGCAATGACTGCTTGTCATGCTGCTGGCAACGGTGGTCCCAGGCTGCAACACGATGCCTTGTGCGGTTGTTGCCACTGAAGCCGTGCGCGACGAGCCCCCTTCCCCGTCCCCGTCCCTGCCTCGGCCGCCACCCTCGCCGCCGCTCCCGACCGCTGGCTGGCCATGCGTACAGCCGCAGGCGACTGCACAGCTGGGGTGGTCCGCCCCCAGCACCGGCGCCGTGTAGGCCACCGTACTCGCTGAGGAGGGGTGCAAGCCACTAGGGGTGCCGCAGTGGGGCTCTGATGACCCTGCATGATGCTGCGTCATCGGCTGGACGCTGCAGCTGCAAAGCAGCTGGTGACGCGCCACCCCCAGAGATGTGGAGCACGGTGCGACCCTGTGTCAACGGGTAGTATCGACGATGGCCGTGGCCTTGGGTGTATCGGGTAGGTATTGCCGCACAGGCAGCAACTGAAGCAGTGCAAGTAGTGCTTGCGTGTCTGCAGGACACCACATGTCAGCAGCATCTGCAAGTTCGCAGCACATTAATGCATATGAGGGGCGCTTTGACAGTCCGAGGGGCACGGGTGCGGGTCTGTAATTCCCGGGCCTGGGGCACGGTCGGGCGGCAGCAGCAGCAGGTCATGTCATGCACCAGTGCACTAGCTGTTGTGAGCCCTTGCCAAGTGCTGTTTATCGCAACAAGGCTCCAATCGCAAGTCGCTCGTGCCTACCTCTGTCGCTGTGCTCCGACGACCATCGCAACCATCGGGCAGCAGCGCTCTGATGCCCGAAGGCCGGCCTCGTCATGCCCACATCTTTTCATAGCTTTGTGGCTTTTACTGCATCATATGCTACCGCTCGTGCAGTGATCCGCGAACCTTGAGCAAGTCCACGCTGACGGTGTGTGCACAGTGTCCAGTGCACAGTACATGTATCTTGTTTGAATGAAACCAGAAAGCGTCGGATTGGCCCTGGAAAAGGCCTGGGCCAAGGAAAATGCCAGTTACAAAAGCAACATACGTTCTTAACGCCAGCTCAAGGAAGGACAATGGTCAAGACATATTGATCTTATCTCACAGTAGTTAAGCATGTTTAGTCCTACATCCGCGACCTGGCTTGTTTGCATGCAGCTGTCTCCGCCCCGATGCGGTTGCCGCGACCTTCCCGCGGGAACACGAGCTTGAGGGCCTGTTTCAGCGGTCCCCTGGTCTATATTCCCCACCAGTCACCCCTCACCTTGCCCGAGTACTTCCTATCCCTTACAATGGGGCTTTTTGGGAGCCTGTACTTGCGCCGGGTCCTTGCCTGAGCTTTGCCACGTGCCGCCCTCCCCAGCCCTGTCACTCTGCGTCCCCTCCACAGTACCGGTGCGCTGTTGGATAGGATAGACAGAAAAGCCACAAGCCTTTTTGCACAGTGCTTTTGTCTTTTGTTTGGTATATCAGGCACGGCGTGGCAGCTGGCCTCCTGTTGGAGACCTCCCCTGGCTCCCTTGGCTCCCCGTCCAAGAGCGATGCAGCGATCAAGGTTGCATGCAGCGGGCCCTTGGGTCAATGCGACCACCAGTCGTGCTATACTTCACCCAAGTAGAACTTGCAATCTGATTATATGCACAAAGCGAAATGGCGCATGCGCTGTCACCGCGCTGCAACGGCGCGTCGGCAGGCCTGACCTGGCGCGCAGAGCCTCGTGCGCCCACCCAGAATGCTATCTACGTTCCGTGTAAAACATTTCACAACAGTATACTTGGTTCGGTCCGTATCGCGAGGAACGGGCGTGCGCAATCAACCACCGCACGCAGCGTCGCAGCCACCACAGTGGAGACACCCGTCAGCGACAGCAACCATGCCCCTGACATCTCTGCAACACCCACACCGTCTCAAACATCGCAACCTTTCTCTTGGACAGAACAGTGGTACCCCGTTGGGTTCTTGGTTGACCTGCCCACCGACGAGCCCATCCCCTTCTCCCTCTTTGACACGCGCTTGGTCCTATGGTGAGCAACGTCTAGCGAGTTCACAATCACCTCCATGTTCCGTCCTCAGCAAGAACACCATTCACACCTTTTAACTTGACATGACGAGCCACAGCCTAGGCCAGGGTAGCTTGTGTCTAACCCACGCGTCCCCACGTGTCCGTCCCCCCCCAGGCACCAGGGCGAGGGTCGGTGGGCGTGCATGGCTGACGAGTGCCCCCACCGCCGCGCGCCCCTGTCCCGCGGCCGCCTGTACCGCCAGCCCGCATCCGCTGCCGCTGGTTCTGGTGCTGGTGCTGGTGCTACTGGTGCTGGGGGTGCCGATGATGCCGCCGCTGTCGCGGGGCAGGGCGGCGACGTGGTGCTGGAGTGTGCCTACCACGGGTGGCAGTTCGACGGGTCGGGCGAGTGCGTACGGCTGCCCCAGGTACGGCACTCAGATGGCGTCTGCCGTAAACCATGTGGCTGTTAGTCGTGCATGGTCCGTCCGGATCGTTGGGTGGTTGCCAGCACACATCTGCATAAGATGGCGTGCACCCGTGCCTCCATTGTGTGGACGATTGTCATCTGCGGCACGTGTGCACAAGTCACAAGTGGGCGGCTGCCATCTCATATGTGTGCAGTTGCGCACCCCACAATGGGCTGTGCCTCCTGTTACTGTAAATGCCGCAAAGGGGAGCTATGGTGCAAGTGTTCCTACTCTCCCCTGCCTTCATTGGACCGCGCCCCTACGCGCTCACCCGCCCTCCCTCAGCTGCTCCCTAGCGGCTACGTGCCTGAGGCCAACACGGGATCAGCGGGTGGTGGTCAGGCAGGGCTAAGCAGCAACAGCAGCAGCAATGGCAGCAGCAGCGGTGGCGGCAGCGGTTTGGGCAGGCGCATCCCCCGCTCCTGCTCCGGCCGCGCCTACCCCACGGCCGTGGCGCAGGGCATGCTGTGGGTGTGGTACGGCAGCGGAAGCCGTGGGCCGGCCGGCGGTTGCGGTGGTTGCGGTACGGCGCGCGGCGGGCAGCAACCGCCGGACGAGTCCACCATCCCCCTGGATTACGCCGAAGTCGGTGCGTGGGGCTTGCGTGCATCTGGGAAATGATGCATGGGCGCGCACGGGGGGTACCAATGCGCGTCGTGGTTGCTTTGGTCGTGATGCACCTCCAAGAGTCTTCCTTACGCCCTGGCCCCGCCCCCCCTGTCCTGCCCCCGCCCTGCCTCCGGAATGCCCCCGCCCTGGCCTCGCCCTTTCCCTCCCAGGTTCGCGGGCGGGTGAGGAGTGGGCCCTGGTGGACGTGTTCACGCGGGACTTCCCCTACGACTGGGAGACCATGGTGCGTGCTGTGGGTTGAGGCTAAGCAGACCACCTGCCGTGTGGGTGGATAGGTGGTATGCGGGAGCCGACGTGCCCGTGCGGGAGGAAAGGGAGGCGGGTCACCCGAAAGAACAAGACAGTAATCCAGCTGCAAGCTGCGTGTCACCGGTTGTACTCCCTCCTTTCCATCCCTCTTTGACAGGTTGAGAACGTGGTGGACCCCTCACACGTGGCCTTCGCGCACGACGGCACGGGCCAGGGCTTGGACAGGCACGCCTCGCCGCCCCTGGAGCTGCAGGTGGGCGGGCGACGGGAAAAACAAAATCACGAGTGTGTGGGCGGCATACTACACGGGAAGCCGAGAAGTCCTTGTTATATAACCAGCATGCGCAGCTTGGCTTCTTTACCAGGGGCCTCGTCCGGTCGGGTTGGCGTACAAGATGCACCACCCTGATGGCCGTGTCGATGGCCAGTGGTTGACGAGCATGGCGTTAGGCCTTCCTAGAGCTGCATGCGGCAACAGAAGAAGGCGATCAGTACGCACTGTGAAAGGAGCGCTGCGACTCAGGACTTGACATGCAAGGCGGTACATGATCCAGGAGCTGCGCTTCCTGGCGGGTAGGGGGTGATCAGCGCAGACTAGCAACCTAGGGCCGGGGTGGTTTTCGCACGTGCACGTGCGTGGGCGTGTGTGGGCGACAAGGGTCGAAACGCGGTGAATATCGTCCCGAGCCGGCGTCCCTCCTGTGATACGCTTCCCTCACAACATGTGCATTCGCCGCGTGAGCTGCACCCAGGTGGTCAAGGGCGGCGATGAAGGCTTCACGGGGAGGTAAGCCGAAGCCGGGGCTGGGGCAGTGGGGCTGGGGTTGAGGCCCACGCGGGACGGTTAGAGTTCCGCATGAGATCACGCAAGGGCACTTCCGCTGCCCATTCTAACCACCTGCAGCGACCTGCCTCCGTGACTCAAGCTCAAGTCACGCCCGTAAACCCCCACCTGCGCCTCCCACTCGACTTCCTGTGCTCCTGTGCGACAGGTTCCGCGGCGTGCGCACCCTGCCTGCCCCGCCCACCCTCGCTTCCTCCGCCCCCACCACCGCCGCCCCCTCCACCACCTCCTCCTCGCCCGCCACCTCCCCCTCCCCCTCCCCCTCCTTCGCGCCCGGCGCCTGGTCCGTGCTGGAGTTCCGGCCTCCCTGCCTGGTGGCCATGCGCTTCACGCTGCCCGGCAAGGGGGACGCGGGGCTGGTGCTGTACTGCGTGCCGCTGGGCAGGGGCAGGTGAGCGCAGCAGCAGAGGGTGTGTTGGACGCGCGGGCCTTTGCAGCGGGTTTGGACCCACGCCGGGAAGGGGCTGTTGCTGTATTGTGTGTCGCTCGGCAGGGGCGGGTGGGGAGGTCATGGAGGTTGACGAGGATGCTAGCACGCATGCGAACGCGTTGTATGGTGGCCTATAAGTGATCGTTCCTTGTGACCTGCTAAACATTGAGCCTGAGTACCATATTGACGGTGCGGTGCCGCTGGGCAGGGGCAGGTGGGGAGGTCGGGATGTGCTTTGCTTCGGTTGGTGGTAAGGCGCTGAGGCTGCCGCTGCCGGCCGTGCACAATGGCCCGCTCATCGTGCGTCACATAAGGTTTTCAGTTGGCGTCTGACCCGCTGGCCGCTGGCCCCGCAGGTCCCGCATGATTGCCCGCTTGCCGCGCAACTTCGCCACCGGCTGGCTGGCGGGCCTGCAGCCGCGCTGGGCCAAGCACCTGCCGCGCATGTCCGTGCTGGACCAGGTGGGGGGAGGAGGGGGGGCCAGGAGGGGGCACAGGGAGGACGGTAGCTTGGCACAGTGATGGCTTCAATAGCTGGCAGTGCGAACACGTGGTAGAAGGCTCGCTGTGCTGTCTTGTGTCAGTGCTGGACCAGGAAAGGAAGAGGGCGGGGTAGCAGGGAAGGAGGAGGTGCAGCTGGGGCTTAGCTTAGTGGGTAGTGCTGTACCGTATGGGCTTTGGGTGGCGTGGGCTCTCATAGACACCATATGGCGGGGTGCAAAGGGGCTGTGGGCTAGGGTCAATTGGAGTCCCAGGCACATACCCTCTGACGTCTCGCTTCACGCCTCACGTCACCACAGTGCGCATACCCTGGCGCTCCCGTACCGGAAGGTATCCTGCTGACCCCTTGCGCTGGCCCCGGCGCTCCACCTCTGAGCCCCTCTCCCCACACGCCACGCCGTACATCATCGTACAGGACATCGACCTGCTTCGGGAGCAGGAGGCAATCATGGCACGTGCCAAGCTGGCCGCCGCTGCCTCCCCCGCGCCTGAGCCTTCTGCCGACGACGCCAACGGCGGCAACACTGACAACGGCGGTGGCAGCAACGGTGGCAGCAACGGCGGCGGCGGTGGCGGCGTGGTGTCCAACACGGGCGACTGGCGGCGCAGCTACGTCATGCCTGCGCCAGCAGACCGCTTCGTGGTGCAGTTCAGGTGGGAATGACGGTTCTCAATCGTTGTTGCTGCAGATTATTGTTCTGCTGCTTGCGGTTTTGCTGAAGGAACTGAGGTACGCAGGGTGCACAGTGGTCTATGTCCATAGGTTTCCGATACCGTACCGTGGATGCAGCTCACAAGGCCTGAGACCCCGAGCAGGCTGAAGCACTGGAGGATCCTTTCTGCACGCCTTTGCTAGCGGCGCAACAGCATACGCTGCCGAGGCCTGTTCGCCACAACCTCCGCTCCCATCTTCCGCGTCGACTCCTTGCTGCCAGTAGCCGCTTCGGAATCCAACCCCAGCCGAAACCTCCTGGCACCGCATCGGTTCAACACCCCCTTGGCTTGCATCCTGCACCTAGCCCGCCTGCTCCTCATACAGAATCAGCACAGTTTTTCAAAGCCTGTTGTGCATCGTACTGTATGGCCCGGTCTTACCAACCGCATGGCGCGGCGTTGTACGGCACTGTACGGCGCAGGCGCTGGATGGACCGGCACGGCGGCTCGCGGCCGTGGGCGCTGCCGGAGGGCGCCTTCCCGGCGGCCGCGGCGGCCATGGTGGGCGGGTCGCCTGCTGCGGCCGGCAGCGGCGGCGGGGACGTCCTCCGGAGGGAAGAGGTGCTGGACAGGTGGGCGTGGCTCCGTATGGTGTAGTAATGAGAAAGGAGCGATGAGCTATTTGGTGGTCACGGACGAGCCCCACGGCGCAGCTGTGCAGCCAAGGCAGACGTGCCGGCATGATACTTCCCATGAGTGCATCAGTGCGTGTGGTATGAGGTGCTTGTGCTTGTGCGTGCGTGTGTTGTGCTGCTGCTGTGGAAGCCTACCCGAGCGTTGACGTCCAGGAAGGCAGGAAGCGTCAGTGCCAACCAGTGCGGGTTGTTTCGGACTGAGTGCTCATTAATCCGCAAGCAACGCGCACCGACATTCTGTCTCAGTCAGCACAGTCGCGTACCCCTGCCTCCACAGGAGCCCCGCACCCGTGCCAACCCCTGTTGTCGTACTGTCGTACTGTTCGTCCACGTGCACCGCAGGTACCACTCCCACGTCAAGTCCTGCAGCGCGTGCAGGGGAGCCCTCGCCGCCTTCACGCGCCTGCGTGACACGTGTCGCGTGGCGGCGCTGGCGGCGGTGGCGGCAGCGGCGGGCCTGGCGGCGGCGGGGGCAGCGGTGGCGGCAGCGGCGGGGGCGGCGACGACCACAGCGACGGCGGCGTCGATTGGCGGTTGGGCGGCGGCGGCGGCGGCGCTTGCGGCGGTGCTCGCTGGAGTGTCGGCCTGGGCGGCAAAGATGGTGAGGGGGCAAGACATCCAGTGGTGCGCGCGCGCTTGAGCATGACGTGCATGATATGTGCTACAACATGCTGCAGCGACCCAGGGGCAGGGACTTTGGAACCACTATCGGTATGGCAGTAGCAAGCAATTACCTGCGGCGCTGGGGACGTTGCGGCCCACGCTGTGGTGGCCCCCAGCTGCCCATATGCACAGTGAGCGCTGGGGCCTAACTTGGGTTTGCACGCAACTTGAATCCCGTGTGCGCTGCTTGGCTCTACCTTGCAGGTCCAGAAGTTTCACTACACGGAGGAGGGCATTGAGCTCAGGCTCAACGAGGACAGGTGGGGAGGCCGGGTGGCTGGCACGTGTCATTGCGCGGCTTGCCTAATCGTGTGGCAGGCGCAGCGTGCGCAAACGAGTGAATCCTGGCATGCCGTTTGGCCTTTACTCCCTATGGGCAGCTTGGGATGGGCACACACTCGCACAGGCTGCCAGTCAGGGGGGCTCCCCTGCTGACAGTGTCTGCGCACCCTTGCCGTGGGCCTCATTTTGTGTTCACACGTGCGTGTCTACGTCGCAGGTTGCTGCGTCGGCTGCTGTTCAGCGGGACCAACTCGTTCAACTCCATGGTGGCGCTCACCAACAAGAAGGCAGCAGCCAAGGGCGGGAGCAAGCAGTAGGGCGCTGGACAAGCATGTTGGCGGGGGCAGCGGGGGCGCTACGGGCAGAGGCCTGTGAGGGCGTGCGTGGTGCAAGGTGGCCTGCCCTAAACACCACCTCTGCACATGTCATCACCACAAAGCGTACGGTATGCCTGTGCTGTGCCGGTAGTCCGGTACGTGACGCCTGCAGCGCAGGCGGGTGCATGAGAGCATGTCTCTGTGGCCGTATGTCGCACGGCCGTCGATGTCATCTGTTAGCGGCGAACAGCAGCGCAACGAACCTTTCCCTGTGGCTTTTGTGGAAGTGCCCGAGGTGCAGTGTGGTGCAGTGTGGTGTCATGCATCAGCGACGGTGAGCCGCGTGAAGACAAATGATTGCCATACCTAGTCAGGGGAGGCGGGAGGGCGTCCCCCTTTCTGGCGGTGCCTGCCGAGTGCTTGGGGCCTTGGGCCCTGCCGTGTAGCGTGTACGGTGCGCATGCGTGCGTGGATACGGGTACCGCGTGCAGCTGGCTGGCTACTGATACAGTCCATTGTGTGCCGGTGCAATGAAAGCACTGACAAGGGTGGGGTAACGTGGTTAGTGTACATGTAGTCATGTACTGCAAACAAGGGACCGAGACAGGGTGCTTATGGCTTTGTAGTACGTTGCTGGGGAGACTGTGCGCCAGGGCCCATCTGGCTCCACCCTGGCCCACCCTGCGTCGCCCTGGTATCGTACGCGTTGAGGCACTAGTAGATACTCGCGCATGATCGGTTGCTCGGTTTGCAAAACTGCATGGCCCGGTGTCCAGTCCAGTGAAGCAGTGATGGGTCAGAGGAACCGTTGCGCGTTAGTCGTTGCCGTTGCCTCGCTTCTCGGCGAATACCCGAGCGACGAGCGCGAGGAGAGCTTGCCGGTCTGAAATACAGAAACTGTAGGTATAGCTTGCATCAATATTGATATTGATAGTGTACGTCACAGGGTCTGGCTGGCGCGTTCGCGGTCAACGACGAGCTACGAACGCGGCTTTAGCAATTCCACTTTGGCCAGCGGGTGACCCAAACGACGATGCACAAAGGCAATGACAAATAAGCTATTCAAGTTACTCATGGCACATACATCAGCGTCTCCTGTCCGACGGTGGTCGGCGTGGACGCAGACTGGACTGCTACTGCTGGTGCTGGGCCTCCAAGCTATCGCTCGAGGGTCACACGCGTCGACCGTTCAAGTCACCCCGCCTTCCCTGAGCGCCATTCCCCTCCCTCCACCCCACTGGCTCCTAGATGCCCCGCCAGCCTATCGTGCAGAGCCTGAACCAAACCAGCCTGTCCCATCCACAAGCGTACAAGCCCCACCCACGTACCGGTATGCGCTACCCCATCCTGCCCCGCCTCCCCAAACGCCGCCAGGTAGGGCGCTCCCACCTCCCAGGCCAGCCAAGGCGCCACGTGTCTGCTGGCCCACGTTAGCCCCTTGCGCCGATGACCTGCGCCTGCTGGTACATCATGCTACAATATATCAAGTCCGCACGCAAACGCCTGCGTGCATTGGCACATCTGTAGCGCCTCACCGCGTCGCCGTTGACCCCGCCACATCCATTCCTCCCTGAACGCCCTTGTCGTGCATGACCGCCGCAGTGCCATGCGCCCCGGGCGCGATCTTCAGCCCTGAACAGGGCTCCTGCGTATGGGGTGAGCTGTAATAGGATGGCCAGTATTACTCTGTAGGCATTGCGTGCAGCGCCCATCTGCATGCAACCCCACGGATACCGCCCCCCCTCATTATTATTATTATGCAACCCCACGGCCCGTTGTGCGGTGCCTTGGGCAGCGCACCTGCGGCACCTGGTTTCTTGACCGGCAAGGGGCTGACCCAAGCTACAGCTCAACAAGCTGTTTGCATTGAGCATGTCGGGCCAGGCGCCTCAGCATCAGCAGCTGCGCGGCCGTAGGGGCTTGTCCGTGACCATCAGATACCGCCCCCCCTCATTATTATTATCAGCAGTGCCGTGGTATGGGCGAGGGTTGGGCAGCATTGGTAGACGGCCAGATCTCAACACCGGTAGCTGGCTCGAGTAGGGCTTTTAAGTTTACAACACCCAGCTCCGCCCTCCGCGTGCCCGCCTCCTTGACACCCACAGTGCGGCTCACAGTCAACGCCGACCAGACCCAGGACTGCTTCTTCCCAGAGCCGCCGCCGTGCCGCCCGCACATGCCAGCCAGCTGCGGCCTGGTGGCCAGGGGAGGGCCCCCGGGGGCGACCCACGGGTCAGGGCCCCAGGCAAATGCAGCTGACAATGAGTGGGATAAATCGTACAAGTGCAACAAGCTGTACTCAGCCAGCCTGCAATACGTGCTCGTACTGCAGAGCGACGGAGTTCTGGTGGTATTCTACATAAACCGTACGACAGGCGAGCGGCGGAGCACGTGGTCCACCCAGGGACAGGCGGTACCGCAGGGGGGCACTAAGGGGTACGGGGGGCTGCTGTACCTGTGGCTTGGAGGAATGTGGCTGTACGAAACAGACGAAGGCCTGTACTCGTCAGACATGTACGGCGTATCGCATTACGACAACGCTGGGTCGGACAAGGCGCCGTACACGCTCCTCATGGGCGATGACGGCATCGCACGGCTTGTAAACAAGGACGGAAAGGAGGCGTGGGTGTCACAAGAGGCGCCCTTCCATCAGCTCCCCCCACCCCCACCGCCGCCCCCACCCCCACCACCGCCGCCCCCACCTCCACCCCCACCACCCCCACCGCCGCCCCTGCCAGCGCCGTCGCCTGCAGTGTATCCCTCCTACCAGCCGCGGAGAGCCCCGGTGTATCCGCCCTCGTTGTCGGTGCCATTGGCCCCGCCACCCTACCCGGCATCAACGGCCCATGGGCCGCTGCCGCCTCCGCCCACGTACTCTTCAGTGCCCACTTTCGCACCACTGCCACCAAACCCTCCAGGTACGTCCTGGCTTACTGTGATCCCGTAATTGTACGTGCTGTGTGCGCATGCGAGGAACGGACTACCGTACTGCCAAGTCACCAGCACTTGCCCGGGGACTGGGTGCCTGCTGGGTGCACGCTTCCATAGGCGGGCCCACCCTTAGTCTTGCCTGACCATGATCGCCTGACATGTAATTACCTCCCCAACGCCAAGCCCCTCTCAAACAGCGCATCCCGGCCTACTCTTCTATGCCCATGCAGCTAACTGCCCTCTGGGGTCGGCCTTCAATCCGCGAACCGGGGGCTGTGTGTGGGGTAAGCCGGGCGGCAGGGTCAAGGCCTGGGCGGGCGGGCGGGGTAGGAGATGGGTGTGATGCCGTTCACAAACCGGGGGAGAGTGCTGCTTCTACGCCGTACCCTTATACACGGCGCCGTGCCCTCTGTGCCCGCCAAGTGCGTGGCAGACTTCTTCGACCTGCTCGATCCATAGCACGATACACGAACACGCCTTGGCCGGCTCTGATAAAGCAAGTGCACACAGGCCCAACTCAGCTGAGAGACACCGTCACCTCCTCCTGTCATCCACTGCACAGCTTCCTTATCCTATCCTCGTCCTCGTGGTGCCTCACTCGACTGAGTGCACTCACCCCCTCCCTCATGCCCACCTCCCCCTGCTCCATCCACCTCCCAACCAGTGGAGCTGAGCACGGCCAGCGGTCCCGCCTGCCGCCGCTCTCCAGCCATGTGCAGCCCTATGCAGCCTACTGCTGCGGCGGCGTCGGCGGCGGCTGTTGACCCACACTGGTCCGCTGTACCCCTGCCCACCGCCGGCACCTGCACGCTGTACCCGACCTCGTCAGCTGCCACCATTAATACATCCACAACGTATGGCACAGCTGGCGCCAGCCGTCAATTGGTTGCAAGTGTTATGCACATCAGTGCCGCTGACATAGACGCCGCTGCTGCCCCACCCGGCGGATTGGGAGCCGGTGCGTTGCCCGATTGGGGCACACCGCCACACCTACAAACGCCTTCCGGCGACATCAGCAACTCCGAGTTGGTCAGCAATGCCACGGAACCAGGGCTGGGCGGCACCGGGCAGGGTGGAGAAAGCCGCTCGGGACAAGGGGCCGACGACGGTCTTGGTGGCGGCAGTGAAGGAGCTGGTGGCAGCAGCACGCAGCAGCAGCAGCAGCAGGAGGACGGCGCCTGTCACCGCTTGTACTCCCCAAGCTTCAAGTTTTTCATTGAGCTCCAGTCCGATGGGAACCTGGTGCTGTACAGGGAGGATAACAACGGCGAGGGCAACGGTTACAGCAACGGCAACCAAGGGCAACAGCTGCGCGCTGTTCCCGCTGTGCGGGTATGGGGCACCAACCTGTCAGAGGGCTTCAGCGGCGTGTCGTGGGCGCCCCTGTCGTTCGCCTTGGACCTGGAGGGCACGTGGCACGTGGAGGCGCTGTACGACAGCATGTACTACACCACGGGGTCGTGGAGCGTCGGGGTGTCGTACAGTGGGAATGCCGGGTACATGAATGCGCCGTACAGGCTGCTGGTGGGCGATGACGGGATCGCACGGCTGGTGAACAAGGATGGGAGGGAGGCGTGGGTGTCACAGGAGTCACATGCAGCTGCAAAGCTAGGGAGGGCTGCACAGGGTTAGCATGGAGGGTGACACGGCTCTGTAGGGTGGTGGCAGCACACCAGGGTTACAGGGCCTGGGCACGTAGAGGCCCTGATGCACATAAAGGGCGACCTTGCGCTGCGTATACCACGCGTTGCAATGCAAGATTGCTTCTGCATACAGTGGTAGTCGCCATGATATTAGGGCTGTGCTGAAGGTTGCAACTGGCACGGGTACCATGGTAATGGCTCCGCGGCAGCCGCACAACGCCTGGGAAAACTGAAGGGCTGTGTGTGGGTGCAGCTTGTGACGCACCGCGTGAGAGGGCGGGTATGGGCTAGGGGTCTGGGCGCATGGACGCATGGGCATAGTGAATCGTACAGTGTTGGTCATTTTGCTGGTGCTGGCGACGGTAGCACTCAGAGTGGAGCATATAGCACATACATACTGTACAGCATTTTGCTCAGTGGGCACGCACACTGTACAACCTGATGCGAGAGACGCAGAGGGTTGCTACAGCGTGGGGACCTGTACATATGTCGAGGATACATGCGTCGGCCACCCATGCACCGTGGCGCGGTGGAGAGAATGTGTGCGGCAAAGCCGCCCCAACATATTACCCGGAGCGGCTGCGTGCCGTTGTGTTTGATGAGGCCCTTGACTTGACTGATACCTGTGGGCAAGATAGCAGTGAGCTTGATAGCGGTTCCCATTGAGGGGCCCCACAAGCTAGCAGTACTGACGCGTACATACCAGTACCCTGGCGTACCCCTTGCACCTTAGAATGGCTTGCACTCCATGCTGGCCGTTCATGACCGAACACGTGTTGCAGCGGGATCGTCTCAGTAGACGAGTAGAGGCGTAGAGTGCGCCCTTTGATGGCTCCTGGGTTCTCCTACTATTCTAGGTGTCCATGGTCGTCTTTCTGGCTCCCTTGCGATCCTGGTATGGCCCCCTGTCAGCTGTACTGTGACTCTGGGTGACTGCACCCTGACGTGCCTGAGCTGCACTTCCGGGGGCCAACAGGGGTGTGAGCATACCTGAGCATACCAGTGAGCAGGAGCAGAGACCCTGTAGATCAGGGGAGCTCCACTGCTGACGGTGGTTTGCAACAGAGACTAAAGCCGACACTGCGCGTCTGTGGAGGGCAATGGCGATGAAGTGTGTGTTTCATTACCGATGGTTGAAGGTCGGGTTGTGGACCCAGGATGCATGTGGACTGCACTGGGGCAACTTGTCACTGAGGGTTCGGTGTAAGCTTGTTACAGCAGCCGCTTCGTCTTCTGCGTGCATAACACAGGACAAACCCTTGGACTTGCACTGCTCAGGTTCGTTGACAAAGACGGCACTCCTAGATCACATCCCTCGGTGCCTTGCTAAACTTCTGACCCCAGCATGCGTCGTCCGCCTTCCTGTGAGCCTCACACAAACTCCACATTCACCTCCACTCCTCATGAACAAAAGGGCATCTCCTGCTGCCGCACAGCTACATGCCCACTGCACGTTAGCAGCACTAGGCACAACGATCCCAGACCGACCATGGCATCTGCATCTGCAGGCAAGCAGATGCGGCTTGAGCCTCCTCACGTCGGTAGCACCTCTACCCAACACCTTGTCTCAGGCCCTGAGCACCTCGCGTTCAGCAGCTGTAACCAGATAAACACAATGCCAGATATGCACGTGGTACCCGTCTCGGGATTGACCCCTCCGCCGCGCACATAGGCTGCACGGCAGTAGCCACTGCCTCAGTCACCGCCACCGCCGAAAGAGGGACAGGCGGCGTCATTGGTAAGTACATCATACAAAATGTACGCAAAGAACAGACAAAGGCGGGCCAATTGCGCAGCCTAACACCGCACACAGCATTACCGAAGCGCAAACACAGTGCACTGACAAGGGACTATACGGACAAGGGCGCCATGCATACGGTGACGGAAACACACGACACACCGCGGGCACACGGACCTCCTCTCTTTGCCTCTCTCCACCCACCAGTCAGGTACAAGGGAAGCAGTTACCCAAGTCGTCATGATGCAAGACATCCCCTCGCGAGAGGTTGTCTCCCTGCACAGAACCTCCCGACTTACTAGCTGTACTTGCCCAAATGCAGGGCCCACGCCTCCTCTCGAGCACCCCGGAGCTCAAGCTGACCTCCAAAGCACCTACGCCTCATTCCCACTCCGTGCGCACTTGCTCGCGACACGGCTGCTACGGGTGCTCAGAATCCTCATGCAACCGCACCTAACCAGCATGTACGCCACCTAAACCTTTCACACCTTACACCCCACATTCCCGGAGCTGATACTAATCTACCTATTTCCGTTCCATGCCATCTGCCCCTAACGCCCGCCCTCCCTGCTCCCCTCCGCGGCGCACACCGACGGTTATGCGTCGGAAACGCCCCCACGTTCCCTGGGCGCGTTGCTTGGTGCCTTTTCAACCTTAGCAGCCCACGGCGCGCCCCAATGCCAAGCCCTCGCTTGCAGCTGCACGTCTGCTTCCACGTCTACTTCCATCCTTGTATCGTCGCCGACGCTCCTGAATGTCCGCCACCTCACCCGCACGCTCACGCCGCCGCCGAGGTGGGCGGCGCCTTCTGCATGAGCGTGATCTTGTCCCCGAGGGACAGGGCAATGCCCTGCGTGCAGCAAGCACCATGCTCCTTGTAAGTACTCAGAAAAGCGATCAACGGACTGCTACACCGCATTATGGGGCGCGTCCCTAGCATGTCTGGACCAACGCCCGAACCAGGCTAGGCAGTCAAACGCTGTGCCGATGCACGATGCAGAGCCCCGCTCCGCCGTCCTGACCCACGAACACGCCCACCTGCGTCTTGGAGCGGATGCGGATATAGCCCGCGAGGCGGCCGCCCTCCGCCGCCGCCGCCGCCGCCGCCGACACGCCCGGCCCCGCCAGCGGCGTGGTGCGCTCCACGCTCACATTGACCAGCGCGTCCTCGCCGAACACGCTCTTGGCGTACAGGTTGGCGGCAAGGTAGCCGCACTCGCCTGGAGGTGAGCGCACAATACCGGTATGGGAGTGGCAGGGGCATATGCGTGATGAGGGAGTGGGGGCGAGTGGTGTGGGCCGAGCGTACGCCGCGTCCCAGACCCGACCTGCTTGCGGCATGCGAGCAAAGCGTGCGCATACAGCATAGTGTCCGGACAGTGGCATGGCATGCTGGGATTGCCCTTACGCAGAGAACACACGTGTCCAGTGTGTGGCGGGGTGCACGGGAATATGTGGCGGGGTGCACGTGAAACGCGAGCAAACCGTGTGGGAAGGGGGTTAGGGATGCAAGGAGCGGTGGCGAGGCAAGGAGATGATACTGGAGGCGCCGGAGCGCTCACCCTCCAGCGCGCTGGGCGGCGTGAGGCACTTCATGTTGGTGGTGGCGATGATGTGCTGCAGGAAGGCCGCCACGTCGGTGAAGCTGGTGTTGATCGCCACCTTGTTCTCCCACTCGAACTCGGCCCACATGTTGCGGAACTGCGGGGACCAGTGGCCGTGGACAACACGTCAAGGGCATGCCAACTCCACAAACAGCAGGTAGTGAATCTGCATACAGGGTCGTATACACCTGTAAGCGGATGCTGTGTTGGGAGCATTACATGGCGGCGGACGTGGCGGTCAACGGGCGATGGCATGCGTGTGTAAGGCGGATCTGCACGTTCGCACGCACCTGCACGTCGGCGCAGTGCGCGGGCGAGATGTAGTCCATGATGTCGATGTGGATGTCGTTGAGCACCACCACGGAGCGCTCCGCGTAGCCGCCCGTGCCCTCGAACACGATGTTGCCGAAGATGACGCCCGTCTCCGTGGACGACACCTGCACGGGAGAGCGAAGGACGAGGACGGCATGATGCGTGGCCATGATAGGGGATACGCGGGCGTCAGGAGTATGACATGGACAGAGGTGCTTGCGCCGTTGGAATGGTAACAAGACAGCGTGGACTAGCCCCATTCCACGACGTGCTTGCGTGAGTGCGCCTTATAGCCGGCTAGGGACAACAGCCGCCCACCCACCGCGGTAACAGCAACATGTGTTGTCTGGCAGGCGGTGTCCTGCATCCCTCCCCCCACGAGGCCCCCACACCTTGATGTTGGCGCGGATGAGCTTGGTGTCCCCGGGCGCCAGCGTGTAGTTCTGCGGCCGCTCCACCAGCTTGAGGTCGCCCATGGTGGCCAGCTCCAGGCACAGCGCCTGCATGGTCTCGGACGTCCTGCGGGGGACGGACGGGGAGCCAGGGGGGCATGCGAGTTGGCGGTTGGAAGGACCGGGGTGTGTGTTGGGTCCGGGGAGCTCCTGGGATGCAGGGCGCCCGAGAAGCCCGTGCAATATCCGCAAAGCTACGCTGTGACGCGCGGCTGAGGTAAAGGCGGGTGTGGGGCCGAAGGCTGCGGCGGCCCACCTGTTGGTGACGGTCACGTCCAGCACGATGTCGTACTGGTGCACGGTGACCACCGCCTCGGCGTACACGGGGTCCGACAGGCCCGTCAGCTGCAGCACGCGGTTGAGGCGCGAGGAGGCGGCGGCGGCGGCCTCCGTGTAGCCCGTGGCGCGGGCCAGGTCTGGAGGGCAGGCCAGAGCAACAAGGGGATGCAGCTGCTGAACAGGCAATTATGTGTGGTCTCTATGGGCGTAACGTTACGAAAAGCAACCTCAGGAAGCGTTGGCATGATGTTCTAAGTCCTGCAGCTTAGCGTGGCAATATGCAAAGCAATTGTACGGTGGGTGCACGGAGCGGTGGCGTGTGCTGACGTGACAGTTCATGTCGGCGTCCTGGAACGGCGCTGCGGCCACGGCAGGCCACGCGCCTGCCTTTGGAGGAGGCCCGGCGTGCTGTCAGCTGTTAAAGGCCGCAACGGAGCATGGGACGGGCTCACGCCATGGTGAGTGGCAGCTGTTGCAAAGATAACCTAGTTTCAGATGTCCAGGACGCGTTTATGCAGCAGTTGAACCGCCCGGCAGGATCGCGTACAACTGCCGACGGCCCAGCGCCTCCCCCCTGCCGCCTCACCGCTGGTGACCTCGTCCTCCACCTCCAGCTGCGACATGCCCTTGCGGTTCTTGAGCACCTGCAGGAACAGAGCACAGAGCTGGTGTGTCGAACTTCAACAACCTCAACATGTTCCTGGCACCACGTTCCTATGAGCGGCTCGTCGACCTCCTCCAAAGCGCCGTCTCCTAATGTTCAGAAGCCGCAGCGCATGACGCAAAAATGGCGCGAAGCACCATAGTGGACAATCAAGTTGAACCTCCGGTCCCCTCCCCTCCCCTCCCCGCCCACCTGGAAGTCGATGAGGTCGTCCGGCTGCACCGCCGTTTTGGCCTCCTCGCTGGCGGCGCGCGCCACCTGCTCCCGCAGCCGCTCGCTGGTGAGGCCCGCGAACGCGCGGCGGCAGTCCTCCAGCCACACCTGCTCGGGCGGCGCAGCGTGTCCAACGTCTGATCATGCACGTAGTGCAGGAATGGTTCAGGCCCACGGCACTGGGATGGATTCAGACAAACAGTCATGAGCAGGCATAAGCAGCATAATACTGAGCAGCATAATACTGAGGCGCTGAGCCGCTCTCCTTGCCTCTGCCATGCAGTCGCCGCTACACCCAAAGCGTCAATGCCTTGCCCAACCCCTGTCCCAAGGAACGGTCCCCAACGGTCCGGGATGGGCCCGAGGCCACTTATCCTCTACCCCGTCCGCAGCCCCCGCTTACCGCGTTGGACCAAGTGTCCTGCCCCGCCAGCACGCGCAGGCACAGCAGCATGCGGTCCCTGCTGTCGGCGTCCATGGGCACGGGCGTGGCGTTGGCCGCCTCGCCCAGCCGCAGCGTGGCCACCGTGTACTGCATGGCCTCGGCGAAGCGGGCGTTGATCTGGGACACTGCGGGACGGAAAAATAGGCAGTTGGCCAGTACGTTGTCAGCAACATACTACCGGTTGGATCCACGTGCCGGTGCCTTCCACTCCAAGAAGCCTTTGCAGCACCCAGTCTACACAGGTCGCGTCCCTGGTCCCCGCGGGTGCGTGCTACTGCGCTGCGTGGCGCAACCACACACTAAGAGCTGTGGCAGATCGGACAGACAGTATGAATACGTATCAGGTTGCATACACGGAGGAAGCCTTGCAGCTTACGAACAGACGACACAGACGTGACACCCACCCGGCACCTCCTTGAGCGCCGCCAGCCGCAGCAGCAGCTTGACGAAGGTGCCGCTGACCACGCCGCCCAGGAAGAAGTCGCCCGCCAGCAGCAGCGACCGCAGGTTGGGCCCGGCGGCGGCAGAGGTGGGCAGCGCGCTGGAGGTCACCTCCGCAACCGCGCTCTGCGGGTCACAGGGTGTGAGAGCGCAGTGTCTAGCTCAAGACACTGTGTTGGTGTGCACTAGCGCTCTTGCGATAGGGCAGTTGTCTACCGACAAGTGGGGTTTGCGCCAACACAGGGCTTCAACGTCCATCCGGTTCCTTGCCCCCGCTGCAACGCGGGCGTGGGCCTGGCGTGCAGCTGCGCCCACATGGGCCCGTCCCCACACCTGCGTGGCGTACGTGCCGTCAGCCAGCACCGCAGGCCGCTTGGAGCCCACCGTGGCGGTGGGTGCGGCAGCAGCACCCGGCGCGGCAGCAGTGGCGGGCGCCTCCTCGCCCTCTGCAACACGCGCAAGGGGTGAGTCGCCAAATGGTGAGCAACATCACCTTTGATTGGCCTACTACGCACCTGCATCTCCTCGACAAGACAGACCTAGGCGTTCGAAGCACCTTGCTGAAGACCGCTGCGCCCCTCCTCATGCCCAGCTGTAAGCGCTCCCAGTGTCCCATACCACTCTCTTCCCGCCCCTGTGCATGGCTTCCAGTGCGCTCACCAACGACGTCCGCCAGGAAGGGCACGGGCCCCAGCGCGTCCCGCAGCGTGGCCAGCGCCGCCATGATCTCCGACGTGGTGGCGCAGTACTCGCCCATGATCCACAGCGCGCACGACACCACCCGGGAGGAACGGATCTGGGGGCAGGGCGGGCAGAGGCGGGGTCAGACCACGAATCCATGCCGAGCCGTTGTTGTTCCGGTCGCTGGTATGCCGTGCTTGACCGAGGCCCAGGACAAGCGGCTCACTGGCTAAGGCAGAGCAAGCTGGAGTGAGGCGTGATGGGGCCGGCGCTACACGCTGGGGCGCGTGGGCGCGTGGTGCAGGCAGCCTCCCTGTGCGCACCTGGTAGAAGATGGTGTGCAGGCGCTCCAGCACGTTGGGCCGCAGGCGGGTGTTGGTCTCCATGATCTCACGCACGAAGAAGATGACGTCCAGCGCCGAGGCTGCGGGCGTCAGGGCATGCAAACGCGTGAGAAGCGATCGTGGCAAACCTGACGCGGACACGCCTTGAACGGCCATCTCTTTAGGCGGACGGCCTAGACACTAGATTGTCCCGTGTACGGTCGGGCTAGTGCTGCGGGCCGCAGGTATGCAGCTATGCACCCTCTTGCGATGTGCTGTCAGGGACACCCGTGTCCCTACCAAGCCGCCCCCAGCCGCCTACCGGTGTTGGCGTCGCCCAGGAAGTCCATGAGCACGTGCACCACGCTGCCCGCCACCTCGGGGAACTTTACCGCGCACGAGTGGATGGCCTGGGGTACAAACAACGTACCAGCAAGTACAGGCGTTAAAATCACCAGCAAACCGACCGCATGCAGGCTACGTTGAAAAGGTCAAGGAAACGCCCTGGCTTTCCGGCCAGGACTAGGCCAGCTGCCACGGCGTTCCGTTGAGATTGCTTCGTCCGTTTGCCCACCTGCACCAGCATCTGGCGGTACTCGCCGGCCTTGTCGTACTCCTTGTTCTGCGTCTTCATGACCTCCTTCTTAAGCACCGACACCACCTGAGGAGGAGCAGGAGGGCCAGCGCATAAGAACCTCAACTGGCAGCCCAGCGTGCTCAACACGTCTCTGTAAGCAGTTACCCCAGCATTTTTCCACCAGCTACCACGTCTACCGCGCCCCCTTTGCCGGCAACGCCCCACGCTTGCATTGCCAGGTTCAGAGGGTCCCGTTCCCATGGCCGCCGCCTCAGCTTCCCACCTCGTCGATGTTGCGGCTGGTGATGAGCTCCAGGGAGATGTCCAGCGTCTTCTTGCGGATGTCCAGCGAGGGGGACGCTAGCGCGCGCAGCGTGTCCATCACCATGTCCGTCATCACCTGAGGAGGGCAGCGGCCAGGCAAGACATGCACAGTAAGCCCCCGTGTGGCACATGCCACTTCGACGCACTCTGACAGCGCGTGAATAGCTGGATGCGCGCACGGTTTCGCGTCATGCCGCCCCTGCTGTGCGGACAGGCCCCACGCCACCCGCGGTAACTGCAGGGCTGCCAGCTGCAGCTCCTTCCCTCCGGTCCCAAAACCCAATTCATCATTGATTGTCAAGGCACAGCCGACCTCGCGGTGCTTCTCCTTTAGCTCCTGCAGGCGGTCCAGCACGATGAGCTTGACGTTGTTGTCCGAGTGCGTGGACAGCAGGCTGCAGAAGCAGTTGGCGGCGGCGCGCACGGCCGAGGGCGCGGCCGACAGCGACGTCAGCGTCACCGCGCACTCGTACATGACGGCGGGAGAGGGCGACTGCAGCAGCAGCAGGATGGTCTTGATGAACTTGCCCTTCTCGGAGGGGTTGGTGCGGCAGGCCTGTAGAGGGGAAGGGTTTGGGACGGACGAAGGAGCGGAACGGAATGAGTTGACGCGGTTGACGGCTCGCTCCACATGCTAGTCCGCTGGGTCCGTACCAGCCACGAACTGGGGTGAACTTAAGTCACATCACAATCTCATCACATGTCAGCTTCGCTGCGGGTATTTCGTCTGGCGCCTTGAATCTGGCGCCCAGGTCCGGGGACGGCCCACAACCTCCTCCACCAACACCCGTCCTGCGGCATACCCCTCATCCCAACTTCACGCACTCTGCCCCCACCTTGCGGATGAGGTCCAGCGCCGACAGCTGCAGCAGGTCGCCCCAGTTGCTCAGCTGCTCTGCGCTGTCGAACAGGTAGCGGATGGCGCGGTCGGTGGCGTGGTTGGTGAGCATGGCCAGGCAGTTGCGCCGCGTGGACAGGTCCTGCTCCTGCCGCAGCAGCCGCTCGATGGTCTCCGGCGCGTCCGCCAGCAGCAGCTCGCCCTGGGGGTGGGTGCAGGCGTGCAGTGCGGTGTGCCATGGCGGTGAGTCTGTGCGATAGGATGCTTGTTGGTGTGCCGCAGCCAACAGCGGCGTGGTGCGTTGGGGTGAGCAACAGTAGGAGGCATAGGCCGTGATATAGGTACACCCAATCAACTGTTTCCTTGACATGGGACGGCACACATATGGCCGTGTGGCAATGATTTTGATCTTCACTGCTCTTCCACTGGCAGTGCACTCTCGCGACGGCTAGCTTCAGATGTGTGGCATCGAGCAGTCAGGGTGCCCACCGCTGACACACACGTGCGTGCAGCGTCCGAGCAAGGGAAGCAACCCAGCCTCCTTCGTTACTGCGTGCAACGCTGCACGTGGCCCTTCAGCTCGCCCTGCCAAACCCCCGGCTGCACGCGGAGCGTGCGCACGGCGCTCTCCGCTGCCCACCTTGGGCAGCTTGTAGATGGAGTTGATGGCCAGCACCGCGTTGCGCCGCACGTACGAGTGGCGGTGCTCCAGGTTGGCCAGGATGGAGGGGACCAGCGGCTCCAGGATCTCCTCCTCCTTGATGCGGCACAGGAACCTGGAACCGGATAATGATCAGCATGCAAGAGCGTATGATGGCATGGCATGGCTACCTTCCTCCATTCCTGTAGATACCGTGCATCTAGCGTGCAGAAAGTGACCGCGGTGCACAACTTGCCCATTGTCCAGTCGGGACACGCCGCCTGGCCCCGTGTTGCTTGCCTGAGAGTTACGCCACGGATGTACTCGTTGGGGTGCTGGAGGTTGTTCCTTAGGTTCTGGCAGATCAGGATCTGTGGAGCATTTAGCACACATGGCAATTGTTGATACACTTATTGTCCTGACACGTACGCTGGTAGCTGCGCAACCGTGCAGGCGATGCACTGCTGCTGTCCAGTGGACCGCCCACCCCCAAGTTGCTCCCGGAATGCAGCCCGGAGGACGTGCCGTCGTGCCCTCACCATCTCCGGGAGCAGCTTGCCAGCAGAGTCCGTCTTTTCGATTGCCTCCTGTAGGGTTGGGGAGGGGCGCAGACACCCAGGGAAGGTGTAAAGGAGAAGGGTTGCCCAGGTGACAGCACCCAGGAGTGTCAGCACCTAGTGCAGCCGAACTCAGCTATGTCCCAGCCAAGCGTGAAGCCAGCCAATAAAGGTGCATGCTTCCACTCCCTTTGAGTATCACCATGCCAGCTGAGTCTAATGTTCGGCTCCCCGACGCTACGTGGAACGCTGGATCAACCATGCGAACTAGCGCGCACCAGGTAGAGAAGCAGTAGCTTCTGCACCGTGTGGTCCTCCGATGGGAGTACATAGCGAACAATCGTGATGAAGAGCTGAGGCAGCTGCTCGCCAGCAAGCAGCAGCGACACAGCTTTCTTCATGGCCGCCTGCTTCGCCTCTGCATCGTTGCCCTCAAGTGCCTCGCGAATCTCAGTTGCTGAGGCCTGCTTGTCATTGAACACCAGCATGGTGCAGCTCCGCTCCGTGCTGTTGGCCATGCTTCTGAGTTGTCTGTCCTATCCCGTCAGGGGTGATCTGATGTATTGCAGTGACAAGTACTTGTACTCCGTATCCCCTGTCGCAGTTGTCACAAACGGGGTAGAAAAATGACTTCAACACGTCTGTTGCTGGGGCAGAGTCACTACTGAATTGGGCAGTGCCCCAATGAAAATATACTGCCCTAATTGTAGTGTACGTTGGGGAGACCCGTCACATAAGACCTGTCCCTCCTCTGCCACGCTCGCGGGAAAACCGATGCAGGGGTACAGCGCGTCCACAGCGTCTAAGAGTAGCGTGGACCAAACTGTGTGTTCATTTCATACCATACACATTCTTTAGGACAGACATCATAGGCCCTACAGGGCAGGCCTTGCGCAACAGCGGATTATCGTGCTGCTGCCTCTGTGCTGGTTAAGCTGGCCAGCCTTCCAGCCAGCATTCGTGGAAGGGCAGAATGGGCCTCACGCTTACAAGATACGTGGCTTTCAGCTTCCTTGTGGCGTCGGCAGTGGTGTACCATGCCTTCGCCACACGACAATAGTGGGTGCCTGCGCAACAACTATCTTTAAGTCTCTATGCATCCTGATCGTGGAAAGCCTGCGCTGACAGCTCCTAGAAGACAGTTCCCTAACTGCTGGTCCGAATGCTTCGGCGTGGTGTCCCTCCTCGTCCCGATCAGCTTCTACCGGAGCACCATGTACCTTGCATCCTCAAAAGTAGCGGTTGCTGCTATTGGCAACCTTGCCTTCGCCGTGGCGCTATGCACACACCAGCTGGTCATCAAGGTGCGTGTGGCCTGCAGTATGTGGAGTCCTGGGATGCACCAGCGAAATCCGGGGGTTGCTGGAAATTTTCTTATGCGTTGCGCTGCAGGTGTTCCTGGGGAGTCTCCGCGACATCGAGCAGGAGATGATCCGGGAGCGGCTTAGCAGCGCTGTCATGGAGTCCCTGCTGGCGCTAACCATTTTCCGCGAGGAGTTCTCCACGTTTTTCGTGGCTATGTTTGCAAGCCTGGTCTTCATCAAGGTTATGCACTGGCTCGTGCAGGTGTGGCCAACCCTGGGGAGGCGTGGCCGGCAGCCTTGTGTACCCTCTGACTACCAACCTAGAGCCGGCACACCTGTGCACTCTAGGGGGTGTAGGAACAAAATCTAGCACTGCAGCGCAAACCTGTGCAGCTTGGTTGCAAACCCACGCTTTCCACTACCACCCACGCGTAACGCCACCCGCCACCCGCCTGCTGCAGGACCGAGTTGACTATGTGGAGGTGACGCCCACTATTAGCATCCTGGGCCACGCTCGCATTGTTACCTTCATGGCACTTCTACTGGTGGGTGGGTGTGCAAGGTACCTTAAGCTGCAATCTGCGTGCTCTTGTGGCATTGCGCCTGCGCGCACGGTATGATGCGGGTCAGTACGGCTGTAGCGCGCAGCGTGCCTTGCACAACACCAGGTATCGCTATCTAGTCTCCACCCGCGATGTCGTGCGACTTCTCAGCCACTCGTTGCCCTTCCCAGGCGCTGGACGGCGCGTTCCTGCAGTACACCATCGCGGGCACCATCGCGTCCTCCGGCCAGTCTGTCATGCTGCTGTTCGCCTTCGAGTACGTCATCCTGGCCTCCACCGTGGTGCGCTACGCCCTCAAGTACGGCATGTCCATGGTGGACCTGGCCATGGACGGCAACTGGCAGGGCAAGGTGCGTGGGCGGGGGACGGACAGCTGCCCCACAGAGTTCGGGGGCCTTCCGCTAGAAGGGCGTGGTGGGAAGGGGACGTCAGGAAGTGTGATGCCGAGAAATGGCTGTTCGTACTGATGGAGGCGCACCTGCGGAAGCAGTGTGGCCCAGGGTTTTGAGGTCGGGGGAACTAGGAGGGACCCGCTGGGTTGCTGCTGGACCGGGCTGCCAGGCCATAGGCAGGGTGGTAGGGCAAAGGCTACCTACCCAGCAGTGCACTAAACCCTACCTTGCCCATCCATGTGACAGGGCACGGCCGTGTTCTACCTGGAGCTCATCGCGGACCTGCTGCACCTGTTCGTGTATTCGACGTTCTTCGCCATCGTGTTCATGCACTACGGCCTGCCGCTGCACCTGGTGAGTACGGGAGGGCGGGCCCCAGTCCAGGGCATGCCTTGCGTGCTTTTGCAATGACACCGACGCCGACGGCTGCGCCGCGTTCGGTGCGGGACAACACTGTATGGGATCGAGTCGGGGTCGGACGACGCGAGGACTAAACTGTTGTTCTGGCAAGGAAGAAGCAGTGGTGGCGGGTGCTCGCTGACTTCGACTGTACTACAACCAATACGCCCTTTGTGTGCAGGTGCGCGACCTGTACAGCACCTTCCGCAACTTCCGGTCTCGCATGCAGGACTTCCTGCGCTTCAGACAGGTGAGGGGCGGTATGAACGAAAGGGAGGGAAAGGCCCCCGGGCTCAGGTGGACCCAGGGAGCCACAGGATAGAACAAATTGTTATCTGCATCGACGCGTTGCAGGCTGCACCACAATAGTAAGCAAGCCTGCAGTTGTGCGCGGTATAAACGTTTGAACTTGTCTTTGCCGATGGCAGGTCACAGCGCGGCTGGACCGCTTTCCGGACGCCACGCCCGACGACCTGCGCCGCTGCGACAATGTCTGCATCATCTGCAGGTGGGCATGTGGCCGCCGGCGGACTGCTGGGTAGACAATGGGTTCACATCTGGGGCTTCAACGGAACCAGTACATCAGGGCGCACCTTGGATATCCTTTGAGTGCTCCTAGTCTGAGGCGTACATGTCCCTTCCGCCTGCCTGTGACCCGCAGGGAGGAAATGGCGGAGGCGGCCTCCAACAAGCGGCTGCACTGCGGCCATGTGTTCCACCTGCACTGCCTCAGGTGGGTCAGTCGGTATGCAGGAGTAGGGCCCCGCGCGCACGTGCTTGTCCGTTCGTCCAAAACTGTCCCAAAAAGTGCCGTCCACTATGCCACTTGGTCAAGCATTGATGTATGTTTGCCCGCGTTCGCACAGGTCGTGGCTGGAGCGGCAACAGAACTGCCCCACCTGCCGCGCGTCCGTCTTCCGGCGGCCTGCCAACGCCCCAGCAGTGGCGGCGGCGGGCGCTGCGGACGGCGCCGCCGCCGTGGCCGTGCCCCCTGGGCTGCCAGCAGCGGAGGCGGAGCCTGCCGCTGATGCGGCTGCCCCTGCCGCTGCGGCCGCTGCAGCTGGCGGTGGCGATGACAATGGGGTCGCGGTTACCCGGCCCGCAGAGCCCCACGCGGCAGGGTCGCTCCGCCATAGGCACGCTTCCGCTGCCTCCGGTAGCGGCAGCACCGGCACCAGCGCGCCCACTGCCTCCGGCAGCACCACCTCGGCGCCGTCGCTCAGCAATGCCAGCGCCGCTGGCACGGCTTCCTCGGCCTCCGTCGCGGGGGCCAGCACCGCGGGTGCGTCGAGCTCCGCGGGCGCAGGGCCTAGCACCAGCGGCGTCGCAGCGAGCTCCTCAGCCCCTGCCACGGCTGCCACCGCGGCCACCGAGGCGGCGGCTGCCAGCGGCACAGCGGCAAGCACCGCTGCTGCGACGACCGCCGCTGCGGCGACTAGTGCGGGGACGGTGGACGCGGCCGGGCGGCCGCAGCCTTCGCCGGCTGTGTCCATGATTGGCAACCTGCAGAACCTGCACGTGAGTGGGGCGTGAGCACCAAAACGACGAAGCAAAGCTTGCCTTAGTACAGTGAGCAGAAGTGCTGAGTGGTTGATATCCAGAGTTCCCAGCACCCGTGCTGCCCGCTGTCAAAGCTGAGCGCTGAGAAAGCACTTGGCATGCACCTCTGACGCTGCTTCCCTTCCTGGTTTCCTCGCCTCTCACCCGCAGCTGCTGCACGCCCAGGAGCGCAACCTGGTCCGTCGCTTGGCGGGGCGCCTGGCGGAGGCGCAGCGCCACGTGCCGGCCCGCCAGCGGGACGGCCCGCGCCGCCTCACAGACGACCTCAAAGCCATCGAGGACGTGCAGGACCGGATCTTGGACGCGGCGGAGGCGGCCGTACGGGACGCCGTACGGCAGAACGCTGGGGCGGCGGCGGTGCACCCGCACGCGCCCACCTCGCCCGCTGTTGCGGCAGCGTACCTGGGCGGGATGTACCCGTACGGCATGCCGTACATGAACCCGTACGCTTGGGCATATGGCCGGCTGCCGTACGCGCAGCCGGCAACGGGCGCTGCTGCAGCCGCAGCCGCACCGCCTGCTGCAGGAGGCAGCGCCGCTGCAACTGCGTCCACCTCCGGCGGCCCTTACCCAGCCATCAACGGGCTCGCGGCGTTCACTCACCCGGATGCCCTCAGGAGCGCACAGGCAGGCCAGCCCTCGGCTGCTGGCTACCCGCCCGTTCCTCCGCCCAACATGGCCGCGTTCCCACCAGCAATGTTCCCAGGGCCCATGGTTTCGGTGCCGATGCCAGCGCTGGGCTTGCCGGGCTCCGTAGCACCTGCGCCTGCGGACGGCTCGGTGGCCGGCACTTCCTCCGGGGCGTCCACAAGCGCCACTGCACCTACGCAGCAGCGTGTGGCGGGTGTGGCAGTGCCGCTGGCACACCACCAGGCGGCGGCTGCAGCGGCCGCAGCGGCTGCTGCGGCAGTGGCGGCATCCATGTCCGCGAGCCCCTTCGGGTACCCGTACCCCATGGGCGGCCACTTCTTCGTACCGCCGCAGCACCACCAGGCGGCTGCACCCGCACCCGCTGCCAGTGCGGCGGCCGCAGAGGCGCCTGCACAGGCGCCGGCTGCAGCGGCACCTTCCGCAGGGGAGCCCGGGGCGGGTGTGTCCGCGCCACAGGGAGCGAGTGGGAGTGGGGCGGCTGGCCCGGAGGCTGCCGCGGAGGGGGAGCCCTCCGCCGCCGCCAGCGCGTCTGCGGCAGTTGAGGGTGCGGAGGCGAACAAGCAGGACGAGGGCGTACCGTCTGCGGCGGGTGTGGAGGAGGCCGAAGGGGATAAGAAGTCGGGGAATGAGGATGAGGCGGGGGCGGCCAGCGGGGCGGCAGCGGAGCCCAGCTGTAGCGGGCAAGCGATTGCGGGGGGCGAGGCGGCCGTGGCGGCAGCACCGAACGGGGCGGAGGGGTCTGCAGCTGCACAGCCTGCTGAGGGGGCCCAGGAGGGCAAGGAAGGGGCGGATGCGGAGCATGGAGCCGGCGCGGGTTCGGGGGATGCGGGCGCTGTTGCTGAGGGCGAGGAGGATCCGCAGGAGGCCATCAGGCGGATCCGCCTGCAGCGCTTTGGGGCATTGTGATGGGGCGGGAAGTGTTGTGTAACGGCTCTCCAGGGAGCGGCGTTGGGCGTAATACGCCGGCTATGCTCGTGGGGCAGTGTGCTGTGGCCGTCGTATGAATGCGAGGTGGCAGGGATGCTCTGGAAGTCTGTGTTTAGGAAGGAGGACAGAGTACGCGATGCATACGAGGCAGCTGAAAGCGGAGAGGGGGAATACATGCTGAAAGAGGGGTTGCAACACGCCTAGACCAGGGTTAAGTCGACTCGGACAAAGCAGCGTGGGCACTGCGCACGTGGGCGCAAGGGGAGTACGCGGGCGCCACCGCTCCATGGCACAAGGTGTTACGTACATTTGTTCGAAGCAGATATTGAGGTCGCTGTAACCGTGGGTGACCTGTCGCATCTGCCCTTGGGAGTTGTCTCTGCTTTGTTTCCCGCCTTGTGCCTCGGACCGTGTCATAGGACCCACGGCGGCCCCGCGAACACGCAAACTCTGGAAGTTTGCTTGCGGTTCAGCTAAATGCTACATGCGAACTTTCTCACTGTCTTGAGACAAGTACGCATTACCACAAAGCCTAGTCGAAATGGCAGGCACGGATACTAACGCATCCCGCGTGGGCCCTGCCTTGCCCCTGGACCTCATCGGCCGCATCCTCGAGGCAATGGAGCACAACGAAAAGGTGTTTAACGGTCGCCTGGTCAGCAAGGGCCTGCGGGAGCGTCTCAGTCAGCCTTGCCATCGCACGGCGCGGCTCGACAGTTCACTGCCCGCGGCCGCGGCCGACGCGGTCTGGCAGCCGCACCTCCAGCAGGCCATGCACCAGGCGCTGAAGCATCTCACCTTCCAACAGAAGCTCCGGCTGCCGTCTGTCGCGGCATCCAGCGGCAGTCAAGCCAACCTGGCGCTGGCGCTGGGCACGCTGCAGCCTTTTGTGTTCGACGACTTCCCCCCTGGGTTCGACCCCGATGCCGGCACCGTGGCCGCCCAATCCGGCCATCTCCACCTGCTGCGTTGGCTACTTCAGCACGACTGCCCGGTCAGCATTTTCGGCACTCTTGCGGCGGCGGCGGAGCACTGCAACCTGGCCGGGCTGCAGCAGGTATGGGAGCTCCTGACCCACAACTCAGATCAATCCGGCAACGGCTACCTCAGCGGCATCGCCTGGGCAGCCGGCCGGTCGGGCGCATCAGCTATTCCCAAGCTGTCCTGGCTGCTGCCAGAGCTGCGGGAAGGGGGCCAACGGCAGCGTGCTCTGGTGCTGGCAGCGGCGGCAGCGGCAGCCGCCGGGAGCTTGCGGCTGCTCCGGTGGCTGCTGGGCAAGGGGCTGGACCTCCACAGCCCTTGGATGGACAGCCTTACGGTCACGTACGCGATGCGCAAGGATGCGCACTGGTGCGTGGTGCTGGCAGGAGCGCTGCAGCACGGGCACGTGGCAGTGGCGGACTGGCTGGTTATTGAGGCGGGCTGCCCCTTGCCGCAGCAGGATCAGGGGTCGGAGCGGGGGATCATCTGGGAGGGTGCAGCAGGAGGCGGCAGCGTGGTTGCCATGCGGTGGCTGCTGCGGCGTGGGGTGGCGGTGCACGAGGGGGCGCTCCATGCAGCTGCGCGCGCGGGGCAGCTAGAAGCTGTGCAGTTCTTACAAGGGGAGGGCGGCCTGCCGCTGACGGGGGAGGTTTTCGGAGCGGCGGCGGGCTCGCGCAGCGTGCCGACCGCCATGTGGCTGCTGGCGGCGGGCTGCCCCATGACAGATGATGCCTACAGTGCAGCAGCACGAGCTGCAGACATTGGCATGCTGCGGTGGCTGGCGGTGGAGGCTGGCTGCCCTTGTAGGGAGGCTACACCTGCTTGCGTCATTCGCTGCTGGCCCGAAGCTGATGCAAACAGCGATGTGCTTATCGAGGCGGTGAGGCTGCTGGTGCAGGCCGGTTGCCCGCTCGGCAATCAAGCGCTCGGCGACGCTGCGCTCTGTGGGCGCCTGCCGCTGGTGCGCTACCTGCACGAGGAGCTGGGGATGGGACTCAATGCGGATGCGATGGTGGGGGCAGCGGCGAGCGGCTGCGAGGTGCTGCTGGAGTGGCTTGTGGAGCGCGGGTGCGTGCCGGGAGAAGGAGAGGGGCTCGACCCTTATGCAGTAGCTGGATACGATGGAGACCTTGCAACACTGACGTGCCTAAGGCGCCTGGGGGTGCCGCTGCATGCGCGGGTGCTGCGGGCGGCGGTGGATGCAGAGGTGCCGGGGGCAGTGCTCAAGTGGCTGGTGGAGCAGGGCGCGGCGTGGGACGAGGAGGCGTTGCTGCTGGCCTATCGCTGGAAGGCGTACTCCGAATTGCAGGGCACGAGGGCGTGGTTTGAGGCGCGTCTGGCGAGCGGCCGAACGACTGTGCCCACGGGAGACGGCCACGAGGTGGCTGGCTAAGTGGCAGAGCTCGGCTTTGTTGCAAGGGCATTGTTGGTGCAGTGGGCTGCCCGTGCGTTGAACGCCGCGGGGTTAGGAGGCTATGGTGGAAAGTATAGAGGTGAACTAAGACTGGCATGGACTTGCGTTGCTCACGACGGCACCGTGGTATGCGTGGTTGGTGGGTCAGTGGTGAGTCACTAACCACGCGGCTGCTGGGGTGGATGTATGGCGGTAGCGGTGCGGCAGACAGCCTGTGTGTGTTTTCGGGACTTCGGCCATTCGAGGAGTTGCGGGTCACAGCTCCTGCGGGTGTTGCATGCTTTATTCTCCATTATCAAGTTGTGCTATTGTACGCATGTGGGTATGTGGTGCAGTGTACGTCAGTTGGGTTGTATGGTTTCCCGCCTAGGTTCGGGTGGGCCACACCAGGGGCAGCCGAGGTTGGGCTGCGGGACGGTCAGGAAGATAGAGCGCATTGGGTTCCAGTGAGCCCGTAGATGCACTTGGAGTGAAAGTTTTAGGTGTATGGCATGTATGCGATAATTGGACTAGGTTTCGGGTCTTGCAAGTGGTAGGCGCCATCCCGAGCGCGCCATGTCCCGTAACATGCCGGGAAAGTCTGTCCGCGCGCAATCTCAGGGGTGTCTGGGAGGGCTTGTGAAAGAAATAAGGTTTGCAAGTATGTATTTTGGAATCTGGTAGAAGTCCTGGACTCGCTGGTAACTGGAGGTTGGGAGCTCCAGGTCCGCGCGGTGTACGGACGGCTACAGCTTTGATTGATTACCGCGTCGCTTCTCAGCTTGAGCTATAAGGCCGCAAGCCGTGCATGCACTTATATAGTTGACCAGCTCTTACCTTCATAGCATAGTCATAGGTGCGCTGGGTAAGACTGGCACCGATACAAGACGCGTCCCAGCGCGACAACTTGTGCCAGCTCCCGCGCCGACAAGCACACCTGGCGTAATAAGTTGAGCCTTTTCAGTCTGAATAGGGACAGCGGCTGCAACGTGGGCGTAATGGCAGCGGCTGCCTCAGCTCGCTCCGGCTGGCAGACACGTGGCGTCTTGTTCCTATTGCTGGTCCTGCTGTGTGGCAACGCAGCGGCATCCGATCTACAAGGTGACAACTGCTGCATATCAGCTACATGTCATCGCTGTCAAAATGTCGTAGCCCTGCCTTGCTTACTTTCCCGCGCTATGGCTCCTGGAGGCCAACAGCAATACCATGTCTGTCTCCGACGCCCCGACGCCTTTTTTGCAGCAATTGGCTACAAAGCCGCGATCAGGACAACAGTACAACTTTACATTGGGCGGTCAGCATTCGCACTTTACAGCATACCGCCGACAAGGGGTGTCACGTAAACATGTGCTTGCCATGGCTCCATCTGCAGTGACGGGAGGATGCGGCTCCCTGGTCCAAGGCCCAGTGGGTGCTGACGCGGCAGCGCTGACCGCCGACACCGCGTTCAGCGACGAGGCTGCGTGGCTGGCGTCGGGGAGGAGCCCCATTGCGCGGTGGGTTCGCTCTGGTTAGCTGCCACAACGGATCATTGACCACGCTTCGGCCGTCAAGACCAGGCCTTGATGGCCATCCCAGCCGCACTAGCTGCTGACCTGGTGTCATGTGTGGCGTGTGGGTTGTGGCACCGTGTGCACCATGCCTTTCCTGACCTATCCCTCCGCTGTCCAGACACCCGTGTAATGCTGGCAGGCCTCTCACCATGCCTTCATCATGGTACCCACCCTTACCGCACCTGCAGGATCGATGCGGGCTACGGGTCAACGCTGTCGTGGCTCCAAGCCACCTACGGCTCCACACAGGCTGGGCTGCACGGCAAGGCCAACGGAACTGCCTGGCAGACGCAGGTGTGTTGCACAACGCCTCGACACGACCGGCACCCCTCCACCAGAGCATGCTGGCTGACCAACGCATGCAGCGTCACGTACCAAAACGCATACACCGGTACTTGGGCAGAAGCAGCACTCAGTCACAGCCCACTGATTTTCGCTGAGCCACTTTCCAGCTTAGCCTCTACTACGGTACAGGCCGCAGCAAGCCCATCGCTGACCTGATGTGTGCGTGTGTCTCCCTGTCCCTCTGCCCACACCCTACCGGTACCTGCAGGTGTCGCTGTTGCCCGACGAGTACGTGACCGGCGCACAGGTGAGAGAGGCCGGCATGTGAGGCCCTCCTTTACTGTTAACTGACTGGGCCGACAGAATTGCAGTGCACCTAGACTGTGGAAGACTGGCACATGGCTACCGGTGCTGCTGCCGCTCAGCACGGTGTGGCCATCAGCATCGGTCAGGCCAGCAGCGCCTCACTCATGCATCCATTCAACCCTTCACACGAGCCGGTGCCTTGCTACGCCGTTCACGTTCTGCTTTTGCTCTTAGGACGAATTGTGTGCTAGGGAGCACCCCGTTGAGATACGCGTACTCTTCACGACATGAGAGGCCTGTGGCTGCTCTGCGTCCGATATCACTCTGACTGACTACACCCACTTGACGCACGCTGACCTTCCAGTCATGCCGCACACTTTCATGCACCCTCATGCACGCTGACCTTATACAATCATGCCGCTCACCTACGCTGACCTTAGAACATCATGCCGTACACCCCATGCCACGCAGGCCGTACACGACGGCGCCAGCCTCATCTCCCTGCGGCTTACCACCGCCCTGTCGTCCGTGCCGCTCTACCTGGGCGACCGCTACCGGCAGGGGGGCCAGACCACAGACCTGACCCCCTGCCTGCCCGGCCAGTCCACTCGCCTGGCCTACCTCACCGGCCACGCCAACGACCAACAGGGCGTGCTGTCCCTCACCCTCGTGTGGGAGACCTACACTCCCAACACCGTCATCCCAATCCTGCGGTTAGCAGCAGTGCCCGCCCTCCCGGCTGCCTACCCCCCAGCCTACATGCCAGCTGCTTACCCTCCGCCGTCCCCAGTCCCGGGCCCAAGCTACCCCCTAGGCCCCTACATGCCGCCCCCAGCCGCTTACCCTCCCACCTACAGCCCCCCAACCGCCAACCCACCGTACAGCCCCCCAACCGCCAACCCACCGACTGCCACTTCCCCGCCCACCTACTCGCCTCCCCCGCCCCCCAGCCCCTTCGTGATTGCCGTCCCTGACGCGCCCCCTACCTCGCCGCCCTCACCGCCTCCATCTCTTACCAGCCCCCCCCCCCCCCCCCCCCCCCCCCCCTCCTCCCCCCCCCCCTCCCACCCCCCCCCCCCCCTCTCTCCCCCCCCCCCCCCCCCCCCCC
>VFQN01001867.1_pt1 | contig 34077 bp, 36 predicted proteins | sample 3512371 | NCBI WGS metagenome assembly VFQN01 (sample SAMN10412370, study PRJNA504923) | tailings metagenome | isolation source: Replicate 2 from Balatoc abandoned mine | place: Philippines: Itogon, Benguet | collected 2017-08-28 | reverse complement strand
GGGGGGGGGGGGGGCGCCCCGGGGGGGGGGGGGGGGCCGGTAAAGCGGCCCCCCCCCCCCCCCCCCCCCGAGGGTGCCAAGTTGATCCAAGTTCCGGAATTCTGCGGTTGGGGGCCGGATGGGAGCTTGGGAAGCCCACACAAGCTTCCGGTTGTGAGGTTTAACATTTGGTACTTGGCTGCCAAATAAGGGGTCCCAGCTGTGGCTCATGGGGTCTGGCCTTGTATCCCCAGCTGCTGGCTGTGGGGCCACGTGCCTATTCCCAGCTGTCACACGTGGGGTCAGGTTTGGCATTTCAGCTGCGTGGTGTAAGGTGACGTTCGGCATTTCTCCTGCTGGGGCCAGGGCCGAGCTGGGCACTAATCGCGCTGTAGCTGCCGACCGTGACACCGCAGCCCGCATGAAGCTAATATAACAGGCATTGGTCATGCACCAGAGCTACAAAGGCTGGTCTTAGTTACCCTATCTTAGCTACCGTACTGGCTTTGACCCCATACGGCATCCCGCATCACAGCTACCGGCTTTGACCCAACGTCCCGGATCCTTGGCTGCCAAACCTGACCCCAAACACCACTGATACGGTAAGCTATCAGATGTACCTTTATTCCCGTTTTCTTATCCCTCCCTCCACCCCCTATGGCCCCGTTTCGGCATCTGGAACCCTACGTCCTTGTTGCACGTGTCAGCTACCAAGCCGTGAGTCGCCAGGCCTTGCACACTTATGTGCAAGGTCCAGGGGATGTGGCGCTGCAAGTAGCGGCAACGAAGGAGAACAAACGGGGACCACCCTTCCCCGCTATCCGCTGTCATGGTTTGTAGTTATTTGTGCCCTGCCTTGGCATGCTTTGGACGTTCGAGGAGAGGCATGGATGCATCCGTGCAGCCGTTGACCAGAGTTGAACAGCGCTGACCTCCCTGCAGCTGGCCAACAAACTGCAACAAAGCGAGAGGCACGACAGTTCGCCGAGGGCCTCGCAACAGGAAAGCGTCTAACTGATCTGCATGTGCCCCACCAAGCCACCGCATGCTCAAGAGGACAGAGTGCTGGGTGTACCACTCGTGTGACAAGGGTGGGGCAACGGCCAAGCCGCGGGAGCCAGGGAGAGTTGTGTGAAGCTGTCGAAGCCTGACCCCCACCGCCACGCCCCCGGGCACCATTTTTTTTCTTCGTGAGAAGGTTACAGGGGCTAGGAAAATCGTGCTTGGCAAGCACATGTGGGCGGATATAAACGCTCCACCAACCACCGCGACCTACTCTACCCAAGACTCGGAAGAACTCGTCGCACTACCTGCTACCAGTAAACTCACGAACAGGGGAAAGGGGACCGAGACAGGGAAACCACTACCAGCTGACCATGGTCCATGGTCTGGCCCGTGCCCCCGTCCATGCTAGGCATGGCGTGAGGTGCACGAGTTGCCATGCGATCCTGGGCACATGCGGAGGCCAATGTCTGCGACAGAGCGGCACAGGGAGCCCCCGGAGCGGCACAACGAGCGTGGGGCAGAGTTTGCCTGCCCGGGTGCCCAAGCCTTGGGCACAGGGCCTGCTGGGTTGCTGTGGTATAACAAGAAGCCTGGGTTTATGGCGTGCGATGCTTGCAGGGGTAGGCCAATGCTGCAGGATCGTCGGACTGCGCAATGACATGGCATGCCGCGGTACCCACGCACGGTACCTGGGAGTATGAGGCTTCACCTGACATGTGGCAGGCAGGTGCGGCGCGGTCGGGAGCCGGGCGTAGCGAAAACCGGCAAACGGCGCTGCATACATATTCGTAGCATGCATCCCCTATGGATCACCATCCCAGGCTGTTCCGGGCTTCCGGCATACTAGGGTGCGGAGGACATGACTCATCGCGTCATCGGTGCGCGCCATGCAAGATTTGCTCCTGGTAGAACACAGCTAAACACACAGTACTCACCATGAATCTTTCGTAGACTATAACTTGCAAAATGACGACCACAGGCCATTCTCCCCATTTGCATATATCCGTGCTGGTCCTGCGAACTGTGAACCCAAGGAGACAGTGAGCTGCAACTTACAGTCAAACGGGGTGGCGGCACGGCAATAACAATTAGAGTGCGCTACGTAAGCTATATTCCCCAAACAGTACCTTTTGCGCCTGCGTTGCGCCCTCGCCAACGGGGCAGCGGCGCGGGCAGAACAGATTTACCGAAGTTGTTCAGGCAAGGACAGAAGCTGCCAGCACTATGCCAGCTTGTACCGCCTTGTGCGCCTTCTGACTATGACCCCCCTCTATCTTCGCCGTGCGCTTGGCAGGTGGCGTATGTATGGGCTGCACAGGTTGTAATTAGGCCTGTCCTGCGCTTGCAGGATGCGCATTTTCCGTCTTTTATGCGCGTGCGGGGCACAGGATGCAGCGGACGTTGCCGCCCCGACGGGAGGGAAGCAACAACCTGCACCCCATCATGACTCCGCTCCTGGGGCAACCGTTGATGGTGATGAACCTGGGGCGTTCAAGGCCGCTGTGCCGCCTGGCAACGCCATTATACCACCTTGTTTTAGGGAGGGACTGGGTGGAGTTGTCGGCGACCAGCAGCAGGTCGCACCGGAGCTACATACAACCGTAACATTCAACAATCCAAATGCATCCTTGCGGATTGGCGCAGTCAGCCCGGATGTTGAAGTGGGGTCGCCCAGCAGGGCCTACAGCTTACTGCAGGGCAGCTCAGTCTCTCGGTTGCCGGCTGCAAGCTTACCGTCGCCCGTTCCTGTTGCGACCTTCATCGACCTACCAGCGCCGTTCGTGCCTGAGCACGGCGGGTGCTCGCCGGTGCCGTTATCACCCCCGAAGGCAGCTGCGCCTGCAAACGGCGACCTCGTACCCCAGCAGAGCGACCGGCCCGCGCTTGCCCCCACCACCGACCTCCCCGCCCAACCACCAAGCGCCTCCCTGCCCTACCCCCCACCCAGCAGCAGCCGCCAGCACCTCCCCCCGCTGCATCCCGCCGCCTCCTCTTCCCCGCACCCCCTCGCCTTGCCCTGCCACCCCACCCTCCACCTCCACCGCCCCCATATCCACCAGTCCTCCCGCCCCTCCCTCACCAACCTCGCCTCCAGCGCCGGCACCGACACACCCGCATCCGCAGCCGGCGCCGCGCCCTCCACCTCCAACACCCTCACCCTCACCGCCAACGGCACCCTGGTGGAGCTCCCCACCTTCGGCGCCGCCACCACCACCACCTCCCCGCAAGCCCCGGGACAACCCAACCGCCTCGTAGGCCCTCCCCACACCCTCCACATCCCGGGGGACAGCAGCACCCACGCCCCTGTTCCGCACACCGGCTGGAGCGTCGGCGCCATCCACTCCGGCCAGCAGAGCAGCGTCCTGGCCGTCGGCACCCCCCACAACTCCAACTTCGGCTACGTGTCCGACCGGCCCGGCAGCATGCACATGCTGGCGGCGCTGTACTCGGGCCGCACCTCGGGCGTGGTGTCGCCCCGCATGAGCAGCTTCCAGTACCAGTACCCCTTCCTACCGCTGCCGCCCTCGCCGCCGCGCAGCTCGCCCAACATGCTGCCCTCGCGCGTGTCCATGTCGGGCGCGGGCAGCGTGCTGAGCCTGCCCATCGAGACCAGCTCCCTCTACGACTTCACAGCGCCCAACACGGGTGGGTCTGGATCTGGGTCTTGAGTATGAACCTTGGTCGGGGGTCGGGGTCGGGGTCTGGGTGCCGGGCCTGGGGCGCAGTGTGCATGTTGCGCTCTGTGCGGAAAGCGCGAGGTCTACGGCAAGTGCCGTTGCACGGTGAAGCAGAAGCTTGGTTGCTCAGCACACCTCCCTCTCCCTCCCTGCTCCTCTGACCCACGCCACCCTGTTGCTGCTGTGCCGCTCTGACGTGACACTGCCCCGATGCAGGCTTGGTTGCTGAGCACACGGCGCTGGAGATGGGGTCGTTGGCGCCCGCGTTGGACTTGTGGGCGGCTGGGGCGCACGTGTCGCCGCAGGCCAAGATTGCGCAGGGGGCGTACGGCGTGGTGGGTGCCGCGCCTGCGCCGTGACCCTTCGACCGTTGCCTGCCTACGCCGGCGTGTTGGCTCCTTTGTAATTCAGCTAATCGCTCGCATTGAGAGCATCACATTTTTCATTTCGGGGTAGAGCTCCTTTACCCTAATGGCTGAGGATGTACGCAGGCCCATGTCTGCATCTGCCGATGCGTGTCTGACCTCTATGGGTACGGCCCGTGCCGTGTCGTGCATGCGGTGCAGGTGTACCGCGGGCTGTGGCACGGCTGCACGTGCGCCGTGAAGCTGATGCTGGCGGCGTCCACCGAGAACCTGTCGCTGCAGCTGACGGAGGTGTTTGTGTGCAAGGCGCTGTCGTGCCACCCCAACATGTGAGGGCAGGAAGGGCACTGGGCGTGTGCGGGCGCTGGGCGGGGGCAACAGGAGCTCAGGTAGCTGTCCTGGCCATGCATGCGGGTGAAGCTGCACATCGCTGACAGCCGCTTGTTGCCTTGGCAAGGGCGGGGAGGGTTTCTTGGCGATGTGGGTCAGAGGCGACATGAACGAGGCGGTCAGGATGGATATCGTGGCTATGTCAGCGACGTTCACACGGTTGCAAGCGTTCGGTTACGCTGTACCGCGCTGTGATGCACTGAATTTCTTAATTTGCCCTCCACAATTGCCACTTTCTCCCCGCGAACCCACGCCGGCCCACAGCGTCCAGACCTTCGACTGCAACGTGTGGCGCATCACCCCCGACACCCTGGTGGCCGTGCAGCAGCTGCTGGGCACCATGCCCGGGGGCATGCACAACCCGCTGGACGGCCCGAGCAGCTCAGGCCTGGGCCCGGGCGGGCCGGGGGTGGCCGCCGGCGCCTCGTCTTCCTTCCTTGCATTCCACAATTCCGGTCTGTACGGCGGGGTAGGCGGCAGTGTTGTGTTGCCCAGCGCCGCTTACTCCATGGGCCGGGGCAGCACCACCAGCCTGGCCGCGCACCCCAGCGGCACATGGGCGGGCGCGCCAGGGGACATGGCGGGCGTAGGCGTAGCTGCCGGCGGTACGGCCAGTGTTGGAGGTGTTGTGGGCGGTATGGGCGGAGGCGGCGGATACTTCAACAGCGGGGAGCGGCTGCGGCGGGCGTCGATCGCCGGGCGGGCGAGTACGGACCGGCAGGACGCCTGCGCGTCGTGCATGACACGTGCGCCCACCTCCACCTCCACCAGCAGCTCGGTGCAGGGCTCGCAGCACGACATGCGGCACAGGTCCATGGGTGTGGGGGGCCTGGAGCCGTGGGTCGTGGCGGGGTCGGGGTCATTGGCAGGGTCGGGTGGTGGTACCGGCATGGGGCGGCGCGAGCTGCCTAGGTCGGGCAGCGGGTGGATGCCGCAGATGGCATGGGAGGGCGCGGGGTCGGCGGCGGGCATGGGCAGTGCCGGGGCCGGGGGCGCGGCTGGGATGGGGCCGGGGCCCGGCGGCAGCGGGAAGGGCAGCGGCGGGATGTGGAGCGGCAGTATGGGCGCGCCGCCGCTGGGACCAGGCACCCCGCAGGTGCTCATCAACGTAAGCTGCAGCGGCTGTAGCAGCGTGCATGAGGGCAGCTGCGGGCTGGGGCAGGTGGGGCCGTCGGGTGCGCAGCATCCGCCGCTTCTGGCGCTGCCCCCGCACGCAAAGTCTTCCGCCGCCTACCACCCCCATCCGCACCCGTGCCCGCTACCCGGCCACCCCGTCACCGGCCTCAGCCGCCAGCGCAGCTGGCAGCGGGAGCCGCACGGCCCTCCCGCACTCGTGAGCCCGCTTGGCACCGGGCCTAAGAGCTCTCCCTCCCTGGTGCCCCCGCGTTACCTGAACCCGGTCTCCGAGGAGCGCGTGTCAGCCATTGCCGCCGTGACCTCCGGGTCGATCGGCTCGCTGCAGCTGACGTCCCCGGGGGCGGCCGCGTCGCTCCTGGGCGCGGATGTGCCCCGCCTGGGTTCCGGTCTCACGACCAGCTCTTCCCGGGGGCAGGACCACGGGGGCTTTTCCGGGCCCACCCGGGACCCGGAGCAGATGGTCCTCAGCGGGTCCAACAGGGAGCAGGAGGGGGAGGGGGAACAAGGAAGGGGGCAAGGGCGGGCCAGAAGGCTCCGGACAAGGGCGCAAGGAGAGTCCGAGGGGCCGCACTCGGCCGGCGGCACGCCGGCGTCTGTGCTGAGCAGCGCGAATCGGGGTGCTGCTGGGCTGGATGTAGAGGCGGGAGCAGCGGCTGGGGATGTGTCGGGCAACGTGCAAGGCGAGGGCGTGGCGGTAGGGGTTTCGGCAGCGCTGGTGCATCACCAGCAGCGGCTGACGGACCAGCAGCAGCACCAGCTCAACATCAGCCGGCAGCTCAGCAGCCATGTGGGCTCAATTCACGGCCCCGACACGTCCCCTGAATTCATGCTTGTGTCCCTAACCCACGCGCCGGCCCTGGGCGTAGGCTTGGGCACGGGCGGAGGCGCGGGTGTGGGTGTGGGCTTGAACACGGCCGCGGGCGCGGCGGGGGTGTTCTCGGACGGTGGTGATTCGGAGCAGCGCGCGCGGAGCAAGGACTGCTCAGTCATTGGCTACATCACGGCCAACAACTTGTTTCTGCCGCACTCGTCGATGCAGGAAATCAGTCCCATCAAGAGCAGCAGCCGGTTTGGGGCCCCCAGGGGTCTCGGCAGCGACTTGCGGCTGTCTGCGTCTGGCGGGATGCCAGGGCGCAGCGGTAGCGCGGGCGGCGCCGACAGCTGCGGCAGCCATGCGGGCGGCGGCGGCGCTGTCGTCTCCGTGCCGAAAGTCACCGCGTCTAGGACCCGCAGCGTTGGCGGCGTACTGGGGGACGGTCCGCGCACCAGCGGCAGCGGGATGATTGACCTCCGGGTGCCGCTGCCGGCCCCGGCCCCGGTGCACAATCAGCATCAGCTGCATCATGCCCACTCGGGCCCAGATCTGCACACCGCCGCTGTCAGCGACACCTCATCGCCTGGCACCCCCACCGGCAGGCAGTTGGGGCGCGGGAGGGGCGGCATGCCGTACACCACGCCCGCCGGACTGTACGGCGGCATATCGTACGGCGGGCCAGCCTGGCCGGGCACGGCTCCAGGGAGCGGGTCCGCCACGGCAGCAGCCCAGCAGCAGCTGCAGATCCTGATGTACCAGCAACAGCAACAGCACCTTCAACAGCTGCAGCAGCAGCCGCGGGGCGCGTTCGATTCTCCCGATAGGAGTCGGCTCACGTCCCCACGGCACGTGCACCCTCCAGCCAGCCACAACCCCTCTCCCTTCTTCCGCAGCCTCAGCAGGGGCACGGGTCAAGGGCACGGGCCTGGGCACATGCAGGCCAGTGGGCCAGGCGCGAGCATGGCGCCTGCCGGCACTCTCGGCACTGTGTCCCACGCACACGGTTTGGTCCCCCACGCACTCCACAGCACAGCGCCTGGCATGGGCGCAGGTGCAGGGCCTCCCGGCTCGGCGTCGGTGACCTTCAGCCCGCCCGCCCCCATGCCGCAACCCCCGACGCACGTGCTATACAACATGTGTGGCGGCGCCGGTGTGGGCAACAGCTGCTTGAGCCGGCCAGCGAGCCAGGCGACGGGCGGTGAGATCAGCCCTGTCAACTCCGGCCTCCTGCCTAAGCTGCCGCCGCTGCCGCAGCAGCTGTCCAACCGCCGGCCGAGCGGCACAGGCGGCCTCGGGGGCGGCTTTGCTGGACTGGGCGGCGGCGGCGGTAGCGTGGGTTTGCTTGGGAGCCGCTTTCCGTCGGAGCGTGCTAGCGCGGGGACGGCGGCGGTGGGTGGCGGCGCTACCGCGGCGGCGGCGGCGGCGGCGGGTGGCGGCGCCGCCAGTATTTTGTCGACGGGGGACCATGCGGAGCACCTGGCAGCGGAGTCGGGGGCGCGCAATCTGGCGCAGGTGGGTTGGTGTTGGTTTACAGCTTGGACGTTGGTGTTCTGGGCTGAACGTATTGATGGACATGGCCGTTCAGCGGGGGGCCAACAATCTCCACATCCCAGTCGGTGCCATGTTAGGTATCTGCTAGGAGCGTTATTGCGCTGTCTTGCATAGGGCTTGGGGCTGCATATGACGGGGAGGAGGTGCTGGTGCTGGTGCGCTTGGGTGCCTATGCAGGTGCTGCACGCCCTGGGCGCGCGCGAGGGGCAGCTGGCCGTGCTGGTGGTGATGGAGGAGTGCGACCGCGGCAGCCTGCAGAACCTGCTCAACAAGGCGGCGGTGGCGACAGCTGCCGCGGCAGCCGCGCGCCAGCAGCAGCAGCAGCAGCAAGGCCACGGTCCTGTCGTCGCGACACCCACTCCTCCAGACTCGAGCAATTCCCCCTTCTCAGCTGCCGGTCCGCAGCAGCCGGCGACGCCCGACCTGTACGCCCCCTTCTCGCTGGGCGGCCGCTACAGCACGCACGCGGCGCTGAGGGCGCTGGTGGCCACGGCCAAGGAGGTGGCACTGGTGGGTGTGCGGACAGCGACATTTGGTTAATACAAGGCGATGCATACGCAAAATGCAGGGGCAGCTGGTGGCGTAGTGGTTGCTGAGGAATGTGTCCAGTATCGTGCGGGGGACGGTGTGCCTTGCAGTGGTCCCTGCTATCGCCCACGTGCCGCTGTTGCCCCACCTCGTACCGTGAATTTCCATTGCCTGCCCGCCACCTGCAGGGCATGTCCTTCCTGCACAAGAACAACATCGTGCATGGGGACCTCAAGCCGGGTGAGCAGTTGCCCTGGGTCCTTACAAGTTTGCATGCTTGACGTGCCATCGCCGTTAGGGGCTACCAGTCCCGTTCCGCTTGTGCTGCAGTGTATGCCATGCAACACTGCCGGTCCGCAGCGCACCGACCTGTTCGCACAGCCGCTGCCGGCGCTCCCGTCCTTGCCGTCTTTCCTCCACCGTTGCGTCCCCCACACCAGTGCAGCCTTTTGCCTCTTCATGTCCTCACACCCGCTGGTGTTCCCTCGCAAACATGGCCTCCTCAGGCAACGTGCTGCTCAAGTCCAGCCGCGCCGACCAACGCGGCTTCGTGGCCAAGCTGTCGGACTTCGGCCTCAGCCGCGTGCTGCACACCGCCGCCACCAGCCGCGCCATGCACGGTCCCCACGCGTCGCATCTGTCACACGCGTCACAGCGCGGCGCCATGCGCACCCTCAGCATGGCCTCCGGAACCGGAGGCATCACGCCGATGGGCCCACGCTCAGGCAGGCAGGCCCCGGGGGACTACAGGCCGGGCGACGGGTTCGCCAGCGGCGGTGGAGCGGAGGACAGCGGCATGTTGTACGGCGGTGCAGTGTACGGCGGGGTGATGTACGGCGGGGCGGGGTCGGCTGCGAGCGCGGGCGTGGGGGCTGGAGGGTGGCAGGCGGGGGATGCGGAGCCCAAGCTGAATGGTGCGCTGGACGGCACTGTGCCGTTCCTGGCTCCGGAGCTGATTGAGGATGGCCAGCGGTCCAAGGCCAGCGACGTGTGGGCGTACGGTGAGGCGGGCCGGCGGGGCGGGAGTGGCCTTGGGCCGGGGCGGCCGGTTGACGGGTGCATGGCGGGGCCATCGGGGGCCATGAGGCTGCACATCCGTACCGTCTGACCATGCCCGGAGGGAGCGGAGCAACCACGGATCAAAGCTAGTGCCTGGTTTTGGGTCACAGCTGTACACTACCCTGCGTGTCTTGCTGGAATGTGTTTTAAGTACCGTACCCACCAGCTGCTGAGGCCTAAGCTCCTACAGCTGAAGCGGTGTGGCGGGGAGTCCTGGCATGCCGCGTGCCCTTGCCGCCGTTTGCACCTTTCGGCGTGGGCGATTGACCAATGCCCACTGAACCTTGCTGTCCTTGCACATGTGCTTGCCCAACACTGCAGGCGTGCTGCTGTGGTGCCTGGTGACCGGCAAACGACCGTACGAGGGCCTCATGCACGTACAGGTACGGCAGCGTTTGCGTGCAAGCGAAATTAGTGCCGTACGCGTGTCACATCCGTTCCCATTTCCCTTGCCGTCCACGCCCGTACAACTGCGGTTGGTCAACGTATTGGAGTGCACCGATGCGGCTACAGTGGTCAGCACGTACCTGCTCCCCTGTCGGTCAGCAAGGCGCTCCACCGCATGCCGCCCCACTCTGCCCAACCCGCTTCATGCTGCCCGGTCCCGGTCCGCAGATTATGGCGGCTGTGGTGAACGGCGAGCAGCTGCTCAAGTGGCCCAACGACGCGCACCCAGCACTCCAGTCGCTGGGGCACGGCTGCCTGGCCTTCGAGCCGCAACGCAGGCTCACCTTCGCACAGGTGGGGCTGGGGGCCTGCGAGGCCTGGGGGCGCTCAGTGGACGGGAGGATAGGGCGTACCAGGGTGTCTCGAGCATTGGAATGGCTGCGTAGCACGTCTGGGAGATTTGCATTGCACCTGAGTGCACGCTGTTTTGTGGGCCCGTTTGCTTGCAGATCGTACGGCGGCTGCAGGGGCTGGAGCTGGAGCTCCGCGGGGAGGTAGCCGTGGGCCCCTAACAGGATGTACGGGCTGCACTTGCCAGTGCGGCGCACGGCGGCCGTGCTGATGGCCATATTGGTAGCAACGCATCTCGCCTACGTGCGGCGGACCGCAGCTCGCTTACTAGGGGTTCAAGCGTCAAAAGAATGTGTGAGAATGTTCATGCGCATATGCATGTGTGCATGCACAGGGCAGCGTACTGAGCAGGGTGGCAGGCATAGTGTTGTGCGGGGAAGCAGTGTTGTCCGAAGAAGCAGGACAGTAGCGGCAGGTGCGGGGGCCCATGGCGAAGGGTCGCCCCGGCGTTGGTAGTGGTGCGAGGCTGTTGTGCAAAGGCCATTCACCGGTTATGGGGTTTTGCGTTTTTCCTGTTTTGCGCTGTGGGCCTGCATTCGTGCCCTGCCTTACCAACGTTGGTGCATATGGAACAGATGTATCTAGCTTGATGCGTTTGATAGAAGGTGGTCGAGCAGCGCGTGCTGGTGGTTGACCGGCGGCAAGCGCATTTGGGGCCAGGCTAGACGTACACGTTGCTCATGTGGGCCGCCATGAAGCGCGCAGGTTGGGTGTGTTGCGTAAGCGGTACTCTGTTTGGCAGAGGGGAGGTGGCCGAAGCTGCCGTATAGACTGTAGCGTTACGTCAATCGTATTTACGTCTGCAGTAGCGGTTGAACACGGGGAAGGGGTAGCGGCGTTGCGTTGAAAGGTGAAGGGGAGTGTGGTGGTGTTGGAACGTGCTAATCCGTATCGGCGGCAAATTCGCAAGGCCTTGCTCATCAAGCCCTTCATTCAGGGCGGTGGCTGGAGCTACGATGCTGTGGCTGAAGCTTGAAACGTGCGGTGCTGTGACTCGTGCTGTTGGGTTGCATCGGTAGACCAGAGGTGCATCGGTAGGCCAGCGGTTCCAAGCATGAATGGCATGGAGCGTGCTTCAGCCGTGAGCAGTCGAGTGTGACCCAGTGTTGCGTGATCCAAGATAGCGAATGCAGTCCTTGCCAGCAGCAGTACTAGGCGAGACTCTGTTGCGCAGCGTGGGAACTTGCAGGTGCGCAGTAGAGGCATTGCTGGCTAGTCGTGGCCCCCGCCGTTCATGTCCGGGTGGAGCTTGCCCTGATAGGTGGCACTTCGTAGGTAGCTGAGCACCAAATTTAAGGAGTGGGCCTAGATTGTTACGCTTCTGTTCAAGGGTTAGATCATTGCAGCGGGGAGGGGGCAATGTCTGAAGGGGCCGGCATCGTTTGCATGCGTGGCGTAAACATGGTAATTGTGTAGCGGCGCTCCGCTGTGGGTTATGGGTTGTGGATTGGATTTTTTGACAGGTGCATGCATCGGATGGCTGGGCGCCGCCCGATGCAGTTTTGCTGGGGTGTAGCTCAGCAGCACGGCACACAGGCCGTGATCCATGCGTTCGTAATTTGGTGGAAGCAAGGATAGAAGAGAATGGTTCGGAAGTTTCATGTCTCTCTTGAGGACCTACGTTGCCAAGCTTTGCCGCTTCCGTGTGTGGGGTTGCATATCTTGTTGCTTCTTCTGAGGAATGCAGGAAATTTCTCTCCAGGCTGTCTACAGAGGTATATGTTTTCCCTTATGTCGCCTTTTTGCTAATGGACATATGGCAATAGAGGTAATAAATTGCCTGCCAAGGAGGTTGGACATGCAGGCCCTGTGACGGCCGCCTGAGAACTGGCGATGTACGTGGTGTAGCCTTGCTTTTTATTTCCTCCTCATGCCCCTGGCTGGGCCCCCCAGTCACCTCAGGGTGTTTTTGTCATGCGGAGCTGCATCATGTGAGCGTTTTGCAACAAGCACGTACTGTGTTACATGAGAGGCCGAGGGCGGCGGACCGCTGTTATCATGCGGTATTTGGTGCGCTGAGGGGTGTCTGAGTCCAAGCGAGGGTGAAACGCACATGCATGGACCTCGGTGGACAGACTGCGTGAACTCAAGTTTGCATATGAGGTCGCCTCCTTGTAGGCGCTTGCCTACCGTTTTGCATGAGGGAGACAATCTTCGGTTTACACTGTGTCAGTCAGTGTTGAACGGCGAGGGTAATTTACCCGCGCCATTTTTACACTGTGTGCATATACCGGTAGGACACGGGGTTGCGTCTCCGTCCAATGTCACCTGCCATGATGCATGTCATCCCCTGATGTCATCCCGTGCTGGCCGTGCATACCGGCACCTGCAGCATCCCTCGCCTGGTGGGAGACTGGGAATGAACTGTAATGCAATGTGCGCAGCGCACTCCTGCTTTTGTTCACGACGTCTCAGCCAAGTTGACGGGTGCGTCAGGTCGCAGCGAGAAAGCACCACCTTACATCAAGTCAATCACGCCCTGCAGACCCTGCCGCACCTGCAGGACGCCCAAACACACGCAAACACTTCGTGTCCACGAATGCGCGGGGCAACGCAGGCCTGCTAGGCCGTCCGTCCAACAATAGCCGCCTGTCCGCTGGGCGTTGCCGCAGCCACGCTTCCGCCGTGTACAACACCGCCGTCCCAAGCGCCAACCCCATCAGCTGCCGTACCAGTAAGTTGGTACAGCCGCGATTGCTGCAGTCCGACGCACACCGTAGGCAAGCGCTGCACGTCAACGCTTCCATGGCCGCGCCGCGCCAGCATCCAGCCTAATGGCCACTTCTTGCCCCTGGCCCTGTAAAAACGCGTCGTGCCGCCACTACGCCGCCCACCACCAGACGACGCTGCTGAGTACCAGCGGCCGACCGAAACCGCCACTCCCGCGCAGTTACTTCACACCTAAGCCAGTCAAGAACCTGACTTCAGTGTCGCAACGTGCGCGCCGTGCTGCCTGCGATCGCCTCCGCGCTCGCACTCGCCTACTGCCTATTGCAGGCCACACCGCCGGCCCACCCACAACCTCAGCACCACACCGTGTCAGCACACTGCGCTGACCCCAGAACACCACAAGCAGCCTGACACTGTTCCCCCTCCCAGGGGTCTATGTAGGACCACCACATTCGCCTCCACTAGCCCCTGCGGACTATGGCAGTCACCAACTCCGCCCCTGGCTCGGCAGACGCGCCGCGCATAGCCGCTTACACGCCGTCCCACACGCTTCGACGGCCACGTTAGGCCGTCCCCCACTGAACAGCTCCAAGGCAATGCCGCCTTCCCACCGGACCACGCACCGATAGCACATAAAGCCACAGCCTGCCTTCCCGCCCGAACGTCCCATCGCCACCACCACAGGTGGCACGGGCCGCCTGCACCTTATCACCCCCGCAACACGGCCCCCGGCCAAAGCCGCCAGCGCCCGTGTTGCCCCATCCCCCGTCCCACACCACCCCCAGCCCCGCCCAACCACGCCCCAGGCGCAGCTCGTTTACGCCGTGGCAGCGGGCGCCGCCGCCGCTGTCCCGTCCTCCTGCGGCTCCGCCAGCGGCCACAGCCGCACCGTGCCGTCCTCGCTGCCGCTGGCGTAGGCGTCGTAGGAGGGCGCGAAGCGGATGGTGTGCACGGGGCCGTGGTGCCCCTTGTTGCACTCCAGCTCCTGCAGGAGGCGGTGCAGCGGCGGACGTTAACGAGGGAGCCGCGGGGAGGGGGGACAGCCGGCATCGCAGGTGGTAGGACGGCCCGACCGCCGGTAGCACACAGTGCGAGGGTAGCTTACCAAGCGCCTGTGAGGTGCATGCTGGCAGCTTGGTGGCTAGAGCTAGGTACGGGCCGCCGACCGGATTGAAATACGCCCGTCCCGTTGAATGACCTCCTTCAACAACACCAATAAGTTCAGCCCAGCCGCGCAACAACACGCAAACGGACCTGCTCCCAGGACCCATTATCGTGAACCACCACGCGTCTGGCGCAGGCCACATCCTTGTTGCGCCCCGCCCCGACCCACATCCGTAACGCCCTCAATATCCCACGCCACCCCACCCCCCAGCCCCGCCGCTCACCTGCCCCGTGTCGTAGTCGTACAGGTGCACCCACATGTCCTCGCCGCCCGCCACGAACCGCCGCTTCGCGGGGCAGTAGCTGGCGGACTCAGTAGGCGCAGTCATGGCGTGCTGCTTCACCTGCTGCAGGTTGGCGGCGGAGAAGAAGCGCACCAGGCTGCCCTCCGCCGTTGTGATGTGCTGCTGGTCAAATGACACCTCGATGGAGGTCACAGGCGCGCTGGTTTCTATCGTCTGCACCAGCTGCAGCGAGCGGACGTCGTACACCCTGGTGAGGGACGAGAGTATGTAAGGAGAGCACGTGACGCTGAACGCAGCCCGCCTGGGCTTTTCGGAGAGTGCCTTGCATGCTTGCACCCTACTGCAGATAATCTGACTGTAAGCCGGCGAGAGCCATCCAGACCCCGCTCGACGTCTCAGTGCCAGGCAACATAGCACGTACGTACGTACGTCCTGCCTAACATGCTCCCTTCCGACCCTGCCCACTGCCCCGTCCCCCATGCTACCCACCCAATGCCCGGCTTGTCAGCGTAGCTGCACACTATTGTGTTGTCGTTCTGCACAAAGTTGCAAGAGCGGATGCCCGCGGGGGCGGCCGGCAGCTTGGCTGGCTCCGCCTCCGGCCGCCCCAGGTCGTAGATACGGAGCACCTTCTCCATGCCTGCAGACGCACGGGTACGTTGCAGGCACAACGATCAGCAATGCAGGCGGGGCAGGGCACGTAATGGTTCGCAGCCGTGGTCCTCGCTGCAAGGCTCTGCCCTTCGGTGCATTGCCACCCGCAGCCCGTTAAGGTGTTCTGGCGCTCCACATACCGGTGCGCAACAAACAACGTCAAAATGCGGATGCTTGTCGTTTAGCAGCGCCCAATGCCCAGCCCAGGCTATCCGATTTTGCGGCACTGGTTGACAGGCCAGTACACCCCGCTACTTGGGATGCGGGCGCTGCATATGGCGCGACGCCACCGCTGGCTAGCCTGCACTGGCTAGCCTCCATGCACATGACATCATGAAATGCCTCACTCACAACACCGGGCCCGCACAGGTGGTGTGACAGCCCCTTCCCGGACCCGAAAAGCGCCGAGCAGCCCTCCATACCTCCGGTCGCCAGCTTATTGGAGTCAAATGAAAAGTTTACGCAGCGCACAATGTGGTTATGCTGAAAGACGTGTAGCTCCGTGCCGCCGCTGCAAGCACAGGGCAGGGGGGGATGGAAGGGCTTAGACCACAGGCGACGTGAGGACAGTGGCCAACACTGAAGAAGGGCAACAGCAGTCAGCGGTGGCGAAGGAGACATGCATACGTGGACAGGACGGTTGCATGGGGTGCATACAATGTACTGCCGGAAGTGTAACGACCTACCATGCGTCCCACAGGCGCGCAGTGAAGTCTGCGCTGCCTGTAGCGCACTTCAGGGCCGGCGTGTCCAGTACGCAAGCCCACACAGCGCCCTGGTGCCATTTGGGGGAGTGCCGGCTTAGTGACAGACTTACTGCGCCAGCAATGATCCCGTGACTAGTGGCTCCTACCCCTCAGCCACTGCTGTACGCTTTGGGCTCAACAGCCGCATGCCGTCGTTGCAAGTGCCTCCCCCGGGCGGCTGCTGCCTGAATCGCTCACCTTGTGACCCTCGAAAGTCCCATACCAATCCCCATTCTCTCCGTGGCGCAACATGGGCTTGCCATCCTTAGATGCGCTTGCGAGAAAGTAGCCCTCTGGCGTGTTTTGGCTATAGTTCAGCTCGACAATGGGACGGGTGTGTCCATGGCACACAATTGGCACTCGCTTCGACATTAGCTCTGCGCTGCTACACCAGTTGTTTGGCAGTATGAAGGCCAGATATGAAGCCCTTCAAGGTGAGAAACCTCCCAGGAGGAATGGACCTGCAGTTGAAATGGGGGTCAGGGAACAAGGTAAGCGAAACAGAAATGCCCCCGGACACCGGTGCACGCTACAGCTAAGAGCATATGCACCATTGCTGATCGTCGTTGGCTCACAAGGGCGCGCTACATACCCGTCGCCGGACCCGCAAATGTCCTGCTTCCCGCAGCTCGGCGGCTACTACCGAAAATGCAGATATGTATTAGTTCTAACCCTCTTGTCAAGTAAAAAATCCCGGACCCTTGTGGGATGCAGGGCTTTGCGGTGCAGGGATCGCGGGGAAGATCTATTTCCCAAAGTCTCTGGTTCTCCTATGGTTAAGTTACACGCAGCCCCACCACACAACACTCTCTAACTCCCACTCTACAAAGGACGATGACTCTCCCAGGTTCCGCCCTTCGCCACCCACAATACCTGTACGGCGCCAGGAGTCCTCATCGCTCCTGGGGCTCGGGCTCGTGCTGTGCACAAGTCGCACCGGCACCTTTTATCGACTGGCACACAAGGTGTGGTTGTGGCACAACAACCCCCTCTTCGCACGGTCTCAAGCATTCGTTTAGGGCTCCCCAGCCCACGTGTACGTCCTACACCACCCGCCCCCCAGCCTTGTACCTGCAGCATGCCCGTTGCTGTTAGCTGCAGACGTGCAGAGCCATGACCTGCCATGACGCCGTACATCTGTCGGCTGTAGGTTACGGCAATGGTACTGGGCCACGGCATCAGCGGTCGAAGCGGGGCTCCAGGTCCTTCGCCGTGCCGTTCACCTCCTTGATCCCCTTGTGATTGCCATGATACCATTGATACTGCCTCATCGTACTTCAGGATAGGCGTCCTGGGTGCTCAGCGCGCTCTGGCAGCATGCGAAGCTAGGAGCAGCTGGGAGCTGCCGCCAGGAGCTGGGGCCTCGCTGCCACGCGCCATGACCTGGGACCTGCAATCTCCGGTCACCGCCACCAAGTCACTCCATGTTCGGGGCACCTGTTGAGTGCCATGGCGGGCTAGGGGCGTCAACCCAGGTCACCTTAAGGCATATGTCAGACTACATAAATAGGTTCACAGATTTGATCCCCTTCCAAAGCCCAGCCCTGTCCCAACCGAAAAAGGGGCAGGTCCCGGCCATCAGGGACACGGCGTTTCCCACCCCTCTCGCTGTACGGACAGGAGCCACCAGCTCCAAGACAGTGCAGGCCACGGAAAACGGGCATCATATTCTCGCTATCTGAGCTCGGTCCCACCCTCACACAGCTTCTCGCCAAGACAAACACAAGCAGCACCCCTGTCGTGGCACCCACGTGCGCTGCTGTGGATCAGGATGTCGCAGCAGATGCCCCAGGTGGATGTAGCCTGAGCGCCGGCGACAGGCCTACAGGCTGCGCAGCCTTGCACACAGTCACCGTGTACTGACCACACAGGTTTAGACAACGTGCATACCTCACCTTTCCGCGGCCCCGAGCGAACGCCCGTAGGGCTGCCAACCAGCAAGCTGTGCAGCACCCAATGCATCACTACCGGTACCGGTCGGCACAGGCACGCCACTAGGCATCACTCACGTCAGTTACGTGTCAAACCCACCCCGATGGGTGGTGAGGCGCCCTTAGAACACACCAGACACACCCTGATCGGTTGTGAGGCTGCTTTGGGCACGCATAAAAGAGCTAGGCAGTCCGAAGACCAACGGCTCGTATGGGAATTTGCGCCTGCCACGTGTAACAACTGAACTGAACTGTAAACGCGCTGGTGGTGCCACACAGGGAAGACACCCATCCATCATGCCCATGGAGTCCCCCATGCGGATTGATAGTGCGGCGCTACAGCTCGAGATGCACTGCATCCTGCTACACACAGCTTCAGACGGAATATATATGCAGAATTTGTACCGCACCGGTGTGTCCTCCTGCGACCGGCGCCCCACGCACCGCAATGACCGCTGCATGCGACCGTCGCAGCGTGCGATTGCCATCCTAGGCGGGCCTCGTGAGCCGTGACCAATAATCCCTCCGCTAGGGCACGGCGGGGCAACGATCCCCGGTTTGGACAGCTCACCCTCTCGGTACCGGCATTGGCCCTCATTCCGTGCAGTACGTAAGTCTCTGTCCTACTCCTGTTCCGCCCCGCATCTCCACCCATCCAGCTGACTACTCCCCACAAGGCGGCACCGTCAGTCAACACACCCACGTCGCACGCTCACGGCAGAAAGCAGCGCAAGGCAACGGAGGGGGGCCGGGAGTGCAACACGGGGTATGCAACCCTAGACAAGACCGCCCTCCCCATGCCCCGTCCGGTACCTCCGTTCCACCTCCATCTGGGGCGCCCAGCAACCCGCAAGTCGTCCCCAGCTGTGTCGCGCCCACGCATACATCCCAAGGGCTTCACCACACAACCAACAAGGCCTTTGCAGTGAGGGTGAGGGGTGGGTTGATGCTGACATGCCACAGCTGACTGTGCGCCTTATAGAACGCGCCTGGGGTGGTACCCCGCAGCAGGTGTGGAGGCACGCCCAGGCCGAGCCTGCAGGGGAGGGCAGCGCAGGGGAACGTCCATGCGAACAAGGATGAACTTTTTAATGGTTGTGTAGTGCTGCAGAACGCAATTCCGGTAGTAATGCGATGGTGGACTGGTGCCGCTACCCGCATGCACGCGAGGGTGGTGAAGGGCTGAAGGCTGAAGCACAGCTCGCTGGCCCTTGGCGCATTTGGTTGTGTCGTGGACCGACGGTAACAGCGTTGGGGCGCCGCGCTCGGGCCAGGGCGCCTGCGGGCTTCAGCTTCCTACCAGGCCCCAGCAACCACACGCTTCTCCAGGCAACGGTCCGGCGTGAGGCCCGCGACACCCTTAAGCGTTTTCACTTTGTGCGCACCGCTGCGTTGCGTCCACCTTTTCACCCCTCCTTCCCATGCCTCTACCTGCAGCCCCATCCCAGCCCACCCCGCCCCCCGCCCCCAGCCCCCCAGCCCCTAGCCCCCAGCCCCCACACCTGATCAGCTGCGAAGCTGGCACGTCCTCCGGCAGCCTTGACAGTAGGTAGGTGTACAGCCGCCGCACGTACTGCCCCTCGCTCTCCAGCTGCAAGCGCTGTGGATGCATCTGCTGCGGCGGCGACTGCGGGCGAGGGAGCATGCGGCTGGGCCCCGGGGTTGGGTTCGGTCGCGGCTGCGGTGGGTTGGCGGGCTGCGGCAGGCCGCGCACGCACGCGGGCCCGCCGTCCCGCGGCAGCACCACCCACAAGTGCTTGAACTCCCGGCGCTTGAGGAAGGTGGTTGCGTACACCCCGCCTAGGAAGCGGTCCGGGATCCTCAGCCCCTCGCTGCGGCAGAGGGGAGCCCAAGGGGGTAACGGGGAGGCCGGGCGTTGCAGGGTGCATGCTGGGGGAAGACGTGTACAAGCAGGGGTGCGTTAGCCTAAGCGGGCAGCTGCACCTTTTGCAATAGCTGCAGTGGAGCCATGCCATTTCTACGCCTGGAAAGTGAGGCTACCACTAGGCCATACCTCATTTATCACGCAGCAATGTTTTTGTATGTAGTTTCCGAGGTGTGTGTTGCGTGATATCTTCTTGCATCAAAATCAGTGCATGTAGTCCTGATTTGCACACCGTGAAGGGCATGCTTTCGCACCGCAACTGCACCGGACTAGGGCCTACAACATGTAGCGCCGGGATGCCCAGAAGGCGTTGCAACCCTTCTCCGAAAGATGGCGTACCTGACGGGGTGCATTCCCCTAGGACGGACCCCGCTCTCCGTGCCGCCCGGCTTACCTCTGCAGGTCGCCTAGGCGGGCGGTGTGGTCCGGGCAGCCCATGAGGTAGGCGTGCAGCGCCGCAGCGTACTCGCCCACCGTGCGGAACTCCCGAGGTGCACCTCTGTCCCCTAGCGCCTCCCCGCTCCGCCGCCCGCCCGGCTCCTGCTGCTGCTCCTGCTGCTGCTCCCGCTGCTCTTCCTGCTGCTGTTCCTGCTGCTGTTGGTGGTCCCCGGTACCGTCCTCCCCGCCCAAGGCAGCTATCTCCCCTTCCTCTCCCCCCGCCACCTGGCCCTCCTCCGAGACGCCCTGGGACGCCAGCGCGCAGCCGCGTTGGTGCTGCCGCTCATCTCCCTGCTCCTGCCCCTGCTCCCGCTCTCGCTGCTCCTGGTGCCCGTCTCGCGCCGCCCGGCCAGCAGCCTCCTCCTGCCCATCCTTTCCCTTTCCCTGCTCCTGGTGCTGGTCTGCGGCTGTTCCCTCCTCCTGCCCCTCCCCCAGCATCCCCACCTCTCCTCGCACGTGCTGCTCTCCAGAGAGCATCTCCGATGTCGTGCCTGTGCCCGCCTCCGGCCCGCCCAGGTCCACCTCTGCCTCCTCCGCCCCCGCCTCTGGCTTCTCCACCTCCGCCCTCCTCCTCGCCCCATGTCCGAATTGCTCACCGCCAGGGTGCTGCTGCAAACTATCCGGCGTTCCCAGCCCCTGATCCCCAGCCCCTTGCCCCTCGCGTCCCTGCGCCCCTTCCCCCACGAGCAACTCCGCAGGCAGCTCCTTTTGGTAGTATAGCACCTCCTCCTCTTCGTCGTCGTCGTAGTCCTCCTCCTCCTCCTGCTCCTGTTCTCCCGCCTCCCCTTGCGCCTCCTCCTCCTGCACTTCTCCCCCCTGATGTCCTGATACGCCGTCCCGCAGGGCGTCATCCTCTGAATCAACCTCCTCCTCCCCCTCGGTGATTATCTGGCCGCCGGACGCAGACTCCTCGACTTCCTCCTGCTCGGTCATAATCTGCCCCCCGGACGCGCTGTCCTGCTGCCCACCGCCCAGCGCGTCCCCTTGCACCTGCTCTTCTTCGCCCTCCCCCTCCCCCTCCCCCTGCTCCCAGACCTGCTCCCCTGCCGTCACTGCGCCGCCTGTGCCCCTGCCCCCCTGGCAGCCAACGCCGCCGGGCGACCACGCCCCCGCAGCCGCCAGATCGCCTGGCCCCGCCGCCAGACTCGAGCCCTTCGACCCAGAAGCCCTGCTCCTCTCGCAGCCGTTTCGCACCAACGGCCCTTCGTGGCCCCCGGAAACAGCGGTTTGGGGTGCAGCACCCCAGCCCATGTCTACAGGCCCCTGCGCTGGGCAAGGTGGCTCGGCCGACCCCTCGAGAAATGCCCCAACAGCAGGCGCCTCCCCCGCGGCAGCAGCAACGGCTGCACCAGCCCACGGGTCAATCGCGTAGCTGCCTTCACCCACGCCGCCTCCGGCTCCATGGCCGCCGCCGCCGTCAGCTGGACCGGACACGGTGTGAGGGCCCCGTGCCTCAGGGCAACCGCTGGGCTGTAGCCGGTGGGCGGAGATAACCCCACAGTCGCGATCATGGGACGCTAACCGGTCACCTTCCTGACCGCCTGCAGCCTCCTTGGCCTCCACCCTGCGCCGCCCATGGCTGAGGCGCTCCGCGCCGCCCTTTGCCACCCGCCCCTCAGGGCTGCGGCTGTGGCTGCGGATGCGCCCAGCACGTTCCCTGCCCCGCTGCCCTTTCCCCTCCCGGCCCAGGCTCCTGCTCCTGCTCCTGTCCCTGCCTTTGTCCCTGACCCTGTCCCCGTCCTTGCGCGCCTCTTCACCCTCGCCCCTGCCCCTGCTCCTCCTCCTGTCCCTGGTTGGAGAGTCCCGCTCCCGACTGCGACCCCTGTGCCTGTCCCGTTCACCGCGCCCCCGGCTCTGGCTCCGGTTGCTGGCCTCACGCCCCCGGCTCCTGCTCCTGCTCCTGCTCCTGCTCCTGCTGCCCCCTTGGCCGTCCCCCGGGGCCAGCCTGGCTACCCCGCCCCGCACCGCCTCGAGCAGCAGGGGCCGGGTGGACAGCACCCTCCACAGGTGCTGGAACCTGTGTAAGAAGGTGGACACGAACGTGGCCTGCTGGCCAGGCGGCTTCAGGAACTGGCCTGGGACCTTGAAGCCGGCGCTGAAGGGGGGCAGAAAGGAGCCGAGAGGGATGGAAGCAACATATCAGTGTTACGCTTGGGCCTCATGTAGCAGGAGCACGTGAACCATTACAGCGCATTATTAGGAGCGGAGAGCAGGGGGCCCGCACGGAGGACGCCGTTCACCTCCAACCGCAAGGTGTCGCAAACCCTGGTGTACAAGGTGTTACACGCGGGTACGGTCATGGCGCTCATGGGGCTCTTGATCTCTTCAATGTGCCTCCACCACAGTCTCACAGCCGGTGCAGAGCCGGTGCAGGGCCGGTGCATATCAACCATTCAGTAGGTTCAGTCCGCACGTTGAACTGCACAACACATCGTGTCTTCGAGGCCACCGCCATGACCCAAGCGATCTCAAGAGGGTTGTTGCGCACTCCCCCATGCAACAGCACACCACCCACCCGATCATGTCCTGGGACGTCGCTTGCCCGTTCGGCTGCTTGACCAGCCACGCGTGAAAGTCCTTCGCCCATTGCTCCACGCTGCTGCTGCTGTTCCGCGGCGGGCTCCTTGGCCGCTCGCGCCGGTCGCCGCCACCGCTACCGTCTCGCTCCCTGTCTCTGGCCCTGTCCCGCACAGGTGACCTGCCGGCCTCCTTCCCAACCCGGTCCCCGCTTCGCTCTCGTTCCTGCCCCCGCTCCCGATAGCGGGCCCCTCCCCGCTCCCGTTCGCGTTCCCGCTCCCCTTTGCGCTCCCGCTCCCGCCCTCTTCCGGGCTCCCCACTCCCCTCCCGCTCGGGCCGCCGCTTCCCCTCTTTCTCCCGCCCCCGCTCCCGCTCCCGGCTCCGCCCCCGCTTTGGTTCCCGGCCCGGCCCCCGGTCGCCGGGCCCATGCAGCTCCCCACCCTCCTGCTCCTTCTGATCTCGGGGCCTCTTCCGACGCACATCCTCCGACACCCTGCCCGCAACCTCGCCTGCCCGCAGCGGCTCGTCGTGCTGCTGCTGCTGCTGCTCCTCCTGCCGCCTGGCCGCCGCCTGGCTCGAACCGCCCGGCAATCCCGCTCCATCCTTACCAAGGCACCGCTGCAGCTCCGCTCCCTCTCCGCCCGCCCCCCTTTGCCCATCGTACTGCCCCCCATCCTCGATCTGGCGCCCCACATCCCGCCCCGGCTCAGTCGCCCCATGCCTCCCAGCCCCCGCGCAGCGCACAAGCAGGCCGACAGCCTCCGGCGTGACCGACTTGGGCGACAGCAGCGGTGGTGGCGGCGAACTGTGCCGCTCGACCAAGGCACTGTCACCGCCCTGTGGGCCAGCACGGAACTCCTCGCGAACTTGTTTGCTGTCCACAGGCGGGCAAGGCGCCTCCAGGCTTACGCCACCGTCACCGCCACCAGGGGCGGCGGCAGTAGCGCCGCAAACAGCACCACCGTGGAACGCGGGGGGCGGGCTGCTCCCGCCAATTGCCAACGCTTCCTGCCCCGCAGCGAACGCCTCGGCATGCACCCCATGCTGGGCATCCCGCTCCTGCCACTGCCCGCGCTCTCCTTCCCCACGCCCTTCAGGTGCCCTGTGCTGTTCCCCGAACCACCCGTTCTGTCCCGGCCCCGAACCGCTGTTGGCACCAGTTGGCCGCGCCCCCTGCACCCCCTCCTGTAGCTCCTCCCCTTGCAGCTGGCCTGGCGGCTGCTGCTGCAGTACGAATTGGTCCGTTCCTGGGGTCGTTGCCTCAGCGCCTTCCTGCTGGCCCCTGCCCCCGCCCCTGCCTCCGGCCGCCAGCTTCATGGCAGCTTCCTCGTCCCAACGCCGCAGCCCCACCGCAATGGCCGGCCACTGCTCGTCCAGCTCGGCACACGAGCCCTGCCCCGACAGCTCCAAGAACGCCTGCTGCAGCAGCTCCGTCACAAGCTGCAGCAGACACAGGCGCTGTATCGTGTCGTACACCTGCGGCGATTTAGGGCCCGACACACATCAGACCGTGCGGGTGGACTCCGTACAAGTACTACCAGTAGATGTGGCCCCGGTGCGACTGTCAGGGACGGACTCTCTTGCGGAGGAAACCCCAGGTAATGAAGCCAAGTAGTCTGAGTTGCTGTTGGGTACGGGGCAAGGGTGCCTTCAGCCGAAATCGCTATCGTCCCCACCTGCTGCAGCGTCAGGGGAGGTGCCTCGCCCCGCAATGCCCGGTTGCATGCCTCCGCCTCCACATGAGCCCATTGCTCGAAGGTAGGCTGCTCGTCCAGCACGTCGCACCACGCTACCGACTGTGTGGCGCCGATGTGGGTCGGGTGCGGGTCGAGCAGCAACAAGCAGTCGCCCTCTGGAGGTGAAGGCGCCAACCGCAAGGCGAAGAAGCTCAGGAAATCGGCTTGAATGGTTCGGATCGCTCGTTATAGTGCACTCTCGATTCCGTATTTTGGGTTGGCGCGCGGTCGTCCCTACCAAGACATGGGGAGGTGCAATCGGACCGTTGGCCTTGAGGGTACAAAGCCTCCCCAAGCCGCACTCACCTTGTTGTTGTGGGTGTCCGACGACCAAACCATCCACTGGGTGTTTGACTATCACGAGCGCGTGTTGAAGCAGGAGACCGTCGGCGACATAACCAATTTGCGCCAGCAGCTGACCGGTCGCCAGGAATGACTGGCATTCCGAGCGTGTAAGGAGTACAGGCGCGAGGACTTCGCGGCTTGGCAGCAGGGCATCAGCCGTTGGAACAAAACGGCGTGGTCGGGGAGACATCTGCAACACCGCTCAAGCCATTTGGATAAAGTTCGCAGTTACACAGAAAACATTGCTCGGCATGCTTACTTTTGTTACGTACAGCTTTGCCTTCGCAGATGAGCGTTTCCCTGAACATCTTCAACAATCCAATCCTGTCATGCTGTGCACTGTGCTGTGGTTTGCGTCCTAGGACCTTTCAGGATAGCGCTCCTGAGACGGTGAACTTCAGTGCGTATATGCATGATTGTTGCTCTGCTTCGCACATTTACATTGCGTATCTGCTGGGCCGCTGGTCTGTCGTCATGGCTCAATGAGTGCCGCGTGCGTGTGTGCCACAGGCCCAAGCTGCCAGGCCCCAGTGCCCAGGAGTGCCGTAGTTTCGACCCAATCGCACACCGACATTTTCAAACCTTACACTGACAGTCAGAGGTGCAAGTACCTCTGTCTTTGGGCGTCATAGCCTTTTACGTGCTGTCTGTGGGGTCGTGGCTTGACCGGTTTAGTGTGTAGCAAGTTATCAGGTGGTCGGAGCCAGATGCACCATTCCAGTTGTGGCTTGTGGGGCCCGGCAAGGTAGAGCTACACCGGGGCCGTGCCCTTTATAGCCCTGGCAGCTCTGGAGGCCATGGAGTGAGGGAGACATTTCATCTGATGCATGCACGCATTCGGGAACGAAGAGGGCCAGCAGGGGGCCGGTGCAGCGGTCCCCCCGTGGCAGTCCTTCGCATCCGTCGCAGGCCTCACGCTGGGCGATTGTTCACATGTGGGCGCCCCTTCGGACAATACAATCTAGGCGTGTCATGCACGGGGTGGGACAGGGTGGGAGGAGGTAGGCGCAGCCCACCCCTGGCGTCGGGTGGTGGACGGCCGCCTCCTTTGCATCTGGCCACAGACCCTAACACCTGCCTAACATTGACAAATGCAAGAGCGGGCACTGTTCAGGAAAGTAAGCTAGTACCTGGGTACAACTACACTGCTTAGCTTGCCTTGATTGCCTGACTGGAGCGGAGGGGTGGTTATGACAGGAGGCTGGAGGGCGGTTGTGGGGCACGTGGGGCCCAGGTCGTTGATGAAGGACACATAGGGTTCGACGCAATCTTTGGCATATTGTGTTACATTCCAGGTGGTGTGGCCACAGAGGGGCGAAAGCAGCTTCCGGGGGTCGCTACTGGCAAGTTGCCCAGTAGGCCCGTACCGTACAGCTGCTGGTCTCCGGTTCTATGACTCCTGGCCAGGGCCGGTCCTTTTAGGGGCTTAGGAGGGGACCAAACCGTGATACCATACATGTACATGTAGCCACCATTGTACAGCGGCAGCAAACACGTATCTACTGCATCTTGCCGCTACTACCACGCAAATATATACGGTACCGGTAGTTACCTGCCAAAGCAACGTGCACGAACTCCGCACGCTCTCGGCCGGCTACGCGGAGTTGCCCCATGTGAATTTCAGCCGTGGCGGGGGGGAAGCGCCCACGTACCGACATTGTTGCATGCGGGTCCAGGATCGAGCCCAAAGTCCATGGCACCCAGCATCATTCGTCAGTCACACCGTCTACACACGGCCACTGGGTGCTGGTCGAACATGGCAGATTGGTGGGCAGTGGTTGGGTGTAGCAGGCTGCCGTGGTGGGTTGTCGTGGTCACGGGACCTGCGTGCAGCGCCACCGACAGTCCCCTCTAGGGCCCAACCACCGACTGCGCGAAATCCGCATACCCGTGCGCGGACTTGGCAGATTCTATTATTGGGTGCGGTGCCAGTCATCAAGTCATCAATTGCTCACAGGGGGTGCACTGTGATCCCCGAAACGCACGGTACATGTAGCCGCTGCCCGGAGCTCAATCATGCCCACTCCCACACATGCACGCCGTCCTGCCCTAGCGCCCAACCCCGTGACCTGTTCCTCACCATGCGTTCGCACAATACTTTCCGGCGCCTGCCCCGCCCCGCGCTCCCTTTCCTCCAGCTTATCCCACTGCCCCCAGAGGTGGCGCCGTTTCACTCGCACCCCCTGTTGTAGCCAATCTACGGCGCACGCTCCCGGTAAGGCCCTTCCCCGTGCCCCCCGTCCAACGTTATCCGTGTTCCCAACTCCTTCCTGGACACCCGGCAGCCTACAAGCAACCTGCAGTTGCCATGCGCCCAGGCACGCACCGCTAACGCTTTGCGGTGAGCGTGAGGGGTTCGCCGCGGCTGATGTACCAGTGCTGGCTGTGCGTCTTGAAGAACGCGTCGTGGCTGGTGCGCAGCAGGTGGTCGGGTACGGCCAGGCCCAGCCTGCAGGGGGGTGAGGCCAAGCAGGGGAGCCCCGAGGACAGAGCATGGGTGCTAGGTGCCGACACGTCAGGGTTGTGCAAGGCAGATGACAGGCGGGCGGGGGAGTGGCCCGGGTCCTTTGGTGCCATGGGCTGAGTGACGGGTTAATGCTTACCGCGTGAAGGTGCGGGCGTAGCGTGTCTCTAGCACCAGCCAGCTGCCGAACTGCGCACGTCAGCTTGGCACGAGGCACGTGGCCTGCATTTACAATCCCTTGCTGCCCCTTTGCATCTTTAAAGCAGTCCTCTGTACGCACACCGCCCCACTCAGGCCCAACCCGCCTGCTCAAGCCCCCACACCTGTACAGCTGCGTGACCGTCACGCTCTCCGGCAGCCTTGACAGTAGATAGGCGTACAGCCGCCGCACGTACTGTCCCTCGCTCTCCAGCTGGTGCAATATGTAAACGGGCTGCAGCAGGCCTCGCACGCGCGCAGACCCGCTGACGCCGCTGTCCCGCGGCAGCAACGCCCACAGGTGCCTGAACTCCGGGCGCTGGAGGAAGCGGGTGGCGCGGTCCCCGGCAAGGAAGCGGTCGGGTATGTCCAACCCCACGCTGCGGCGGAGGGGAGGCCAAGGGAGGCCAATGGGGGCAGTGGAGAGAGCGTCGGGGGGTGCATGCTGAGGGAAGGGCGTGCGCAAGCAGGGGTGCGGTAGCAGGGGCGAGCAGCTGCACCGTCGGGGCACTGGCTGCAGGGGAGCCAGACCGTGGGTGTTAACCGTGTTACAAGGGGAGCAGCAACGATTAGACCAGGTTTATAAATGAGGCTTGACTAAGACCTGATGCTCTAGGAAAGTTCGCGGTAATGGTACACCTGAGCCAGGCCAACCAGTGTGTTCCTACCTAGCATACTGGCAGGTTATTAGCGCGTTGGTCGCACACGACATGCACTTGGCACGGCACTGCATCGGACAATGGGCCTATCACTCGTGGTCCAAGGGGGGATGCCCCAACTGCGTTGCAGCCCGTGGCCGACACATGGTACGTCCCTTGGGGCGTGGCCCACCCTCACGGTGTTCAGAGCCGCCCATCTCACCTCCACAGGTCCCCCAGGCGGGCGGTCTGTTCCGGGCAGCTCATGAGGTAGGCGTGCAGCGCCGCAGCGTACTCGCCCACCGTGCCGAACTCCCGAGGCGCATCGCGGGCCCCTGGCGCCTCCCCGCTCCGCCCCCCGCCCGGCTCCTGCTCCCGCTGCTGCTCCCGCTGCCATTGGTGGTCGCCGGTACCGCCCTCCCCGTCCGACGCAAGTATCTCCCCCTCCTCCTCCTCCCCCTCCTCCGAGAAACCGTGGGAGCCCAACCTGAAGCTCCGTTGGGCCTCCTCCTGGTGCTGCTTGTCCCCCCATGCCTGCCTCTGCTCCCGCTTGCGCTGCTCCCGGTGCCCAGCTCTGGCGGCCCAGCCAGCAGCCTCCCCCCTCACCACCGTGCGCCCCGGGCCTTGCACGCCCGACTGCAACTCCTCCTCCCCACCCGTTCTTTTCTCCTTCTGTTGCTGCTGATCCCCGGCTGTCCCCTTCCCCTGCCCCGCCCGTAGCTCCCTAGCCGCTCCTTGCGCGTGCTGCTCTCTTGACCGGGTCCCCGACGTCGTTGCTGTCCCCGCCCCCGTCCGTCCCAGCTCCATCTCTTTCACCCCTCCTACGTTCACCGCCGCCTCCCGCCCTTCCACCTCTGCCCGCACCCCTGTCGCAGCTCTGGGTTGCCCACAGCCAGGGTGCTGCTGCAGACTGTCCGGCGTTCCCACATCCTGCTCTACAGCCCCTTGCCCCTCGCTTCCCCGCTGCCCTCCCCCGTCAAGCAGCTTCGCAGGCAGCTCCTGCACGTAGAACAGCACCTCCTCATGCTCTTCGTCCTCATCGGTGTGATCCTCCTTCGCTTCGCCCTCCCCCTGCCCCGCCTGCGCCTGCCCTTCCTTCGCGTTAACTTGCACCTGCTCCCAGGCCTGCTGCCCCGCTGTCGCCGCCTCTGCGCTGCCCGTGCCCAGCCCGCTCCCGCCGCCAGGCGACCCCGCCCCTGCGGCCAGACCCGAGCCCTCCGACCCAGAAGCTCCGCATCTCTCGCAGCCGCCGGGCAGTACTGGCCGCCCGCGGCTCTCGGGAACAGCGGAGGGGCCAACACCACCCCCGCGGCCAACGTCCACGTGGCCCTGACCTGGGCAAGGTGGCGCAGCCGCCCTCTTGGGAGCCGCCTCAGCCCCACCCTGGTCCCCACGGGCCCTAACGGCAGGCGCCAGCCCCATGACCGCAATACCGGCAGCGCCAGCCCACTGGCCTTCCGCATAGCTGCCTTCGCTCGCGCCTCCTCCGCCCCCATCAAAACCGTTGCCCGCACCGCCGCCGTCGGCTGGCCCCGGCCCCGCCCCGGCGCCAGGCCCCTGTGCCCCCGGGCAGCTGCTAGGAGCCGAACCACTTCCACTGTCGCGATGGTGGGACGCCATCCGGCCACCTGCCTGGCCGCCCGCCGCCTGCTTGGCCTCCACCCTGCGCCGCCCATGGCTGAGGCGCTCCGCGCCGCCCTTGGCCTCCCGCCCCTCAGGGCTGCGGCTGCGGCTGCGATAGCGCCCAGCACGGTCCCTGCTCCGCTCCCTCTGCCCTTTAACCTCACGGCCCAGGCTCCTGCTCCTGCTCCTGCTCCTGTCCCTGCCTTTGTCCCCGACCCTGTCCCTGTCCCCGTCCTTGCGCGCCTCTTCACCCTCGCCCCTGCCCCTGCTCCTCCTCCTGTCCCTGCTCGGAGAGCCCCGACTGCGAGCCCTGTGCCTGTCCGGTTCACCGCGCCCCCGGCTCCGGCTCCTGTTGCTGCCCCCACGCCCCCGGCTCCGGCTCTTGCTGCCCCCGATCTGTGTGCCGCGCCGTCCGTCCCCCGGGGCCGGCCCGGCCGCAAGGTCCCGCACAGCCTTGAGCAATAGGGGCCGAGAGCCCAGCACCGTCCACAGGCGCTCGAACTTGTGCATGAAGGTGGACACAGACATGCGCGTCCCGCAAGGCAGCTTCAGGAACCAGTCGGGGACCCCGAAGCCGGCGCTGCGAGGGCAGGAGAGGAGCCCGAGGGGTGGACGCTGCACTTGAGTAAGGCCTAGCACTTCGGTAGTATTAACCCACACGCAAGACAACGCTCACCCTCACCGGTTAGGTGCAGCAACACGCTGGGGGGAACGTGAGCTGCCATGTCCCTTATGATGGGGCTAAGGGGCCTCGAATAGCTCGCAGAGAGGCATCCACCACAGCCTCTAGGTTCAGAGGCATATACTCACAAGCGGCTCATGGCGTGGGTCCTTATAACCACTCTGTCCTTGTGTGTGCGCAGCGCAGTTGCGCAGTTTGCGGGTCAGCAATATGACCCAAGCAGCCCTTAGGGAGGCTGTCGTAAAGCTCGCCAATGTCACGCAGCTGCCCAGCACGCCCCCCACCTGATCATCTCCTGGGACGTCGCTTGCCCACTCGGCTGCTTGAGCAGCCAAGCGTGCAACTCCTTCGTCCATTGCTCCACATCCTCTTGCATGCTGCGGCTGCCACTGTTCCGTGGCGGCGGGCTCCTCTGCCGCTCACGACGGTCGCCGCCACCGCTGCCGTCTCGCTCCCTGTCCCTGTCCCTGTCCCGCACAGGCGACCTGCCGGCCTCCTTCCGAACCCCACCCTCGCTGCGCTCCCGTCCCTGCGCCGGCTCCCGTTCAAGTCCCCGCTCCCGTTCCCGCTCCCGCTCCCGTACCCGCTCCCGTACCCGCTCCGGGTCATGCACCCGTTCCCACTCCCCTCCACGTTCCGGAGGAGACCGCTCTCTTCCACGCTCCCTCCTCCCCTCCCGCTCCAGCCGCCGTTCCCGCCCTCGCTTTTTCTCCCGCTCTTGCTCTAATTCCAGCCGCCGTTCCCTCTCTTGCTCCCGCTCCCGGCCCCGTTTCCGCTCCTCCCCCGGCCCATGCAGCTCCCCGCCCTCCTGGCCCTGCTGATCCCTGGGCCGCTTCCGACCCACATCCTCCAACTCCCTGCCCGTGACCCCGCCACACCGCGGCCGATCTTCGTGCTGCTGATGTTGCTGCTCCTTCTCCCGCCGCCTTGCCACTGCCTGACCCGAACCGCCCGGCAACCCCGCTCCATCGCCGCCGCCTGCCGTGCACCCATCAGGCTGGCCCTTATCCGCCACCTTGCACCCCACACCCCGCCCCGGCTCGGCCTGCCCGTGCCTCCCAGGCCCCGCGCAGCGCACGATCAGCGCGGCAGCCTCCGGCGTGTCCGACTTGGGCGACAGCTGCGGTTGCGGCGAACTGTGCTGCAAGCCACTGTCACCGCCCTGTGAGCCAGGACGGGATTCCTCACCAGCTGCTTTGCTACCCACAGGCGGGCAGGGCACCTCCCAGCCATCATCACCGTCACCGCCACCGTCGGCGGCGGCAGCGGTAGCGGTGCCGCAGGCAGCGCCACCGCGGGACGCGGGGGGCGGGCTGCTCCCGCCAGCTGCCAACGCTCCCTGCCCCGCAACAAACATCTCGGCATGCACCTCAGGCTGAGCTTCCCGCTCCTGCCACTGCCCCCGCTCTCCTTCCCTGTGCCCCCGAGGTGCTATCCGCTGTTCCACAGAACCCTCGCCCTGTTCTGGCGCCACGCCGCTGCTTGCACCAGTTGCCCGCTGATCCCCTTGCTGCAGCTCCTCCCCTTGCAGCTGGCATGGCGGCTGCTGCTGCTGCTGCTCCTGCTCCAGCGCATGTGGGTCACTTCCTGGGGCCATTGCCTGCACGTTTGCCTGCTGGAATCTACCCCCGCCCCTGGCCGCCAGCTTCCTGGCAGCTTCCTCGTCCCAACGCCGCAGCCCCGCCGCAATGGCCGGCCACTGCTCGTCAAGCTCGGCACACGAGCCCTGCCCCGACAGCTTCGAGAACACCTGTTGCAGCAGCTCCGTCACGTGCTGCAGCAGACACAGCCGCCGTACCGTGTCGTACAGCTGTGGTAGAGAAAGGGCTCGACGCAGATCAGGTCACGTGGGCGGACTCCGTACATCTTATGTTCATTACGCAGTTAGCCCTCCATGCGTTTCGACGCCAGCATAGTAGCAGTTTGCTGATCCACATAGCAACCGGCAAACACGTCACTCGTATCCATGGAAGGGCACAGCATCTTGCCTCTTCTGCCAAGAAACTCGGGGGTAGTGCAGCCAGTTCAAGCCATTGGGTGGCTGTTGGGCACGGGGCAAGGATGCCTTTGGCCGAAAATCGCTATCCGCCCCACCTGCTGCAGCGTCAGGGGAGGTGCCTGGCCCCGCAATGCCCGGTTGCATGCCTCCGCCTCCACCAGGGCCCACTGCTCGGAGGTCGGCTGCGCGTCCAGCACGTCGCACCACGCTACCGACTGTGTGGCGCCGATGTGGGTCGGGTGCGGGTCGAGCAGCAACAAACGGTCGCCCTCTGGGGGTGCAGGCACCAATCGCAAGGCAATGGGGCTCAGGAGCTCGACTTGAGTGGTTAGGATCGCTCGTTATAGTGTTTCCTCGTCACCGGTCTTGTGGGTCGGAGGTTATCGGCCGGTCTGTCATGCTGTTGGCATGATGACACGAGGAGCTACATTGGGACGGTTGGCCTTCAGAGTACAAAGCCTACCCAAGCCGCAGTCACCTTGTTGTTCTGGGTGTCTGGCAATCAGGCCATCCACCGGGTGCTTGACTATCACGAGCACGTGTTGAAGCAGGAGACCGTCGGCGACATGGCCAATGTGCGCCAGCAGCTGACAGGTCGCCAGGAATGACTGGCATTCCGAGCGTGTAACGAATACAGACGCGATGGCTTCGCGGCTTGGCAGTAGGATATCAGCCAAACAATAGGAACGGTGAGCTCCGACAGCAGCAGACAGCAGCCGCGACATCTGGAGACATCTGCAACACCGCTAAGTTTGGAGAGATGTCATAGTTGCACCAAATGTGCAGTTCGACAAGATTACGTAGGCTGTGTTTAGTTCAACTGTCATTGAGTGGGGCTCCCTCGACCTTTTTCCTCGGCTGTCGTTCTTTTCTCGGCTGTCGTGCTGTGCTACGGCCTGACTCAGGATAGCGCCCCAGGGACAGTGAACTTCACTTCGAATTACTAGAAGTTGCTCTGCATTGAATACTGAGCCGCGGGTCTGTCGTTTTGGGCGCCCCATGCACAAGGTATGTACCACAGGTCCCAATAGTGCTTCATGAATGGACGAACACTTGAGTCCACAGGAAAGTTCTGTAGGCGTTGGACATGCTTGAACTGTGGGAGGGACCTCCCTGTCAAGGGAGGGCAGGTGCCAGGTGCCAGGTGCCAGGTGCCCCTGGGTGTCGCAGTGCCAAGGCGAGTGCCCCTCCATGCAAACCCTCCATGCAAACCGTGCTCCGTGCTCGCTGCCAGGCCCCCAGCGCCCCGTGGTTTCGACCAGAAGGGAAGGGGGAAACGGGGCTGCATGGGACCGGTTCCGGAGCCAAAACCGGCGCTAGCCAAATTGAGACCCTGGCACGACGCCAATCGGTCGCCCGACTTTGCAACCTTATAGAGGACCACTAGTTTGCCCTTGACGTGCTCTTATATCAACGGTTGCCAAACTTGTTTTCGGCCCTCGCGAGTGCCCTCAGCATGGGGTCCGGACGGGCGCAGCTGCGCCGCCGCGAGCGCGGACACTGCTTGCATGCATATATAACGGTCCATGGATGTCACGGCGTGCTGTAGTTGGCGCTCTGGACCCGAGCTGGGGTTCTCGGACGCACTGCCCCCAAAGTCCCGCTCAGCTTGTTACGAGCCTGCAGGCTGTTTCACGGGCGACCGCGCGGCCCAGGACATTGCTATGACATGTATGCAGTCCCTGGGTGGGGTCAGGGGCTTGGAATTGTTACGCAGGTGTCGCAGGAGTAGGACTACCGCGCCATGTCGCCGGCGCCTTGCCCCAAAAGTCCCGCTCAGCTCGTTGCACGCCTGCAGGCCAGTTCACAGGCCACCGCGCGGCCCAGGACATTGCTAT
>VFQN01001866.1_pt1 | contig 34084 bp, 32 predicted proteins | sample 3512371 | NCBI WGS metagenome assembly VFQN01 (sample SAMN10412370, study PRJNA504923) | tailings metagenome | isolation source: Replicate 2 from Balatoc abandoned mine | place: Philippines: Itogon, Benguet | collected 2017-08-28 | reverse complement strand
AAAAAGTTTCTTTGGTTCTGCGCCATACATGCTCAAACATGAATTGTCTTTCTGCCGCTACATCCAATGTCATTTCACCATTGATGCTTACTACATCTCTCTTACCACTGTTCGGTTCAATTTTTGAAATGCCTCCGTTGGCTGCTAAGAAAATATTTTTCTGCTCCTTATCCCATACCATATTTCCACCTTGAGCATTCAAGGTTACCAGCATCTTGGTTTCGCGTGTTCGCAGATTGGTGGTCCAGAGATTCACGCCTCTTTCAAAACGGGTGAGATAGTATAGGGTTTCGCCATCCTTACTTACCAATGCATCACTCATTTGAGATGAATGGATGGTTAATTTGGCTTTGCGCATATTCAATCCTTCCCACTCAATCACTACGCTGTCTTTTTTGGCTGCTGATTTTTTACTGGTATCTGCTTTTGCTTTCGTTTCTTCTATTTCTTTTTGCAACGCAGCATCTTCTTTACTCAGTTTGAATTTGTCGAATGCTTCCTGTGTGAAGAACATAGCATACACATCGGCTTGTGCGCCACCACTCTGTGCCACTGCTTTCAAACCATCTCTATTACTGAACCACATCATGGCTTTACCACCCAATATCCATTTAGCACGACTATCATTGAACCCACTTTCTGTTAAGTTGATGGCTTTGCCTTTTCCATCTGCAGACACCAATCCTACTTCACCGGGAGCAACACCTGGAACGGCATAATCAAATAAAAACCATTTGCCATCGGGACTCCATTGGAAGTATTGATCATTATCACCATTCGAGAACAATTCTTTATCAGTAAGAATGGTTCTGATTTGTTTGGTTGCAATGTTGTACACTTTCAGTGTCATTCTATTTTCAATAAAAGCAATTTCTTTTCCATCAGGTGAATAAGCAGGCTGATAGTTTTCATTGTTATTAGCAATAACCGCTGTTTCGTTCAACACAGTAGAAGCATAGAAATAAGGCTCTTCACTTCTTTGTTTTTTGGTTTCAAATATTTTCCAGCTATTATCTCTTTCCGAACTGTACAATAATGTTTTACCATCAGGGGAAAAGCTTACCATTCTTTCTTGCTCGGGTGTATTGGTAATTCTTTTAGTAACACCGCCATCTACACTGCTTACAAAAACTTCACCGCGGAAAATATAGGCCACTTCTTTTCCGTTCGGTGAAATGGCCATATCTCTTACACCACCATTCACAGGTACTACTCTTGTATTATTGCTGCGTATGTCGGTTACAATATTGACACTTACTTTTTGCGGACGTCCATTTCCTTTCATGGTATACAGTTCGCCATCATAGCCAAAACAAAGTGTACCATCATTGGCTACACTGAGAAATCGAACCGGATGTTTTTTGAAGCTGGTTAATTGTTGCGACTTGCCACCCTCAACACCAAGCTTGTGTACATTGAAAGAACCACTTTCTTCACTCAGATAATAAAAAGCTTTATCGGCATCAGTGAAAACAGGGTTTCTATCTTCTCCATTAAATGTGGTGATTTTTTTATGCGTCTTTGCATTGTTGTCATAGATCCAGATATCTCTGGCGATCGCAGAAGTATGGTGTTTACGCCATTGGTTCTCGCCTCCTTTTTTATCCTGATACAACATGAATTGTCCGTTGCTGCTCAGGTTTACCCATTCTGCAGGCGTAGTAAGTACTTGCTCTATGCGTCCACCATTTACAGATACTTTATACAACTCGGGTTGTGAACCGGTAGGAAACGTACGATTACTCGCAGCATCCTGACGTGTAGAACCAAAGAGTACAGCCTTATTATCAGCTGTAAAACTATAAGGAAATTCAGGTACAGAATGATAGGTGAGTCTTTTTGGTTCTCCACCCTCAGCAGCTACTACAAAAACATCAAAATCGCCATGACGATCACTCGCAAAGGCAATCTGTTTACCATCTTTACTCCAGATAGGCATGAAATCATTGGCTTCATGCAATGTGAGCATGGTAGCAGTACCACCAGAAGAAGGCACTTTATAAATATCTCCTTTGTACGTAAATGCGATGGTTTTTCCATCGGGTGAAATAGCCGAATAACGCATCCAATTAGGATCGTTTTGAGCTGATGACTGTAAACATGTCACCAAAGAAAACAAGGCAATGGATAATTTTCTCATAACAGTGATTAAAATGAAGCGGTAATTTAAGGAAGAACAGAGAAGATTTATGAGGAGTTTGATGAATGACCCCTAAAATCGGTCAACACAAACCCCTCCGCGCAACTCTGTGCCAAACTCCGTGTAACCCTGTGGTAAAAAAACCACAGAGGTAAAGGAGTTTGGCACAGAGTTGCACAGAGGGGGAATCAGGATTGATATTGCTATATTTAGTTTTGATTTAAAACCAAGGTTCATGAAGACAGTCATGCTTTTTTTATTGACACTCTGTTTCTATTATACAACAGCCCAACAAAGCGCGCGTGCAATCGGCTTAAAAATAGGAGTGCTCGAAACAGGAAAACTGAACAGCATTACTGATGTAACAGGTGTTAAAGTAGGACATACCACACTTATTCGTGGTACTGATATTCGTACCGGTGTTACTGCTATTTTACCTCATGGTGGTAATCTCTTTCAGGAAAAAGTACCTGCGGCCATTTATGTAGGTAATGGATTTGGTAAACTGGCAGGTAGTACACAGGTAAAAGAACTGGGCAATATTGAATCACCCATTATTCTCACGAATACTCTGAGTGTAGCCACTGCCATGGAAGCGGTGATTGATCATACTTTGTCTCAAAAAGGAAATGAAGAAGTACAATCTGTGAATGCGGTAGTTGGTGAAACCAATGATGGCGGATTGAATGACATTCGGGGCAGACATGTACGCAAAGAAGATGTATTAAATGCGATCCAAACAGCCTCTAATGAAAAGGTAACAGAAGGTTCAGTAGGAGCAGGTACCGGAACAGTTTGTTTTGGTTTCAAAGGTGGTATCGGGAGTTCTTCTAGAAAATTACCGGAGAGTTTAGGCGGCTATACGATTGGTGTACTCGTGCAAACTAATTTTGGTGGTGTATTAGAAATCAATGGAGTGCCTGTGGGACAAGAGCTCGGTCAGTTTAGTTTTAGTAGGGAGTTGAGTAAAAAATCAGATGGTTCTTGTATGATTGTAGTGGCTACAGATGCACCATTGGATAGTCGCAACTTGGAACGCTTAGCCAAACGTGCATTTATGGCATTGGCAAAGACGGGAGGTATTGCTTCCAATGGAAGTGGTGATTATGTGATTGCATTCTCTACCGATAGTAGTGTACGTGTGCCACATGTTGCTCGTACAAAAACTATCAGCTCTTCTTTGTTGGTGAACGATGCAGTAACGCCTCTCTTTCTTGCAGCGATTGAAGCAACTGAAGAAGCAGTATTGAATTCATTGTTTATGTCTAGCACTATGAAAGGGAAGAATAACCGTGAAATACCGGGGTTACCTGTAGAGAAGGTTAAAGAGATTTTGAAGAAGTATAATAAGATTAAATGAAGTAGGATGGGGCGCGGATTTTTATGATTGATGATGATAAATGATCAGGCCAATCATAACCCATCATAAAAATCTGCGTCCCATAAAAAACATCAAAAACAGTATGATCACTTACATCAACGGAACATTTATTGATTCAACAGCCGCCAGTATCCCCGTCAACGATCTGGGTTTACAACGTGGTTATGGTGTGTTTGATTTCTTGCGTGTAAAAGAACACCAGCCCCTTTTTTTACAACAACATATCGATCGACTATATCGCTCTTTAGCACATATGCGATTACAGTTATCGCATAGTAAAGAAGAATTGATCGCTATTATCCATTCATTGATTCATCAAAATCAATTACCACATTCAGGTATTCGCATTACTGTAACCGGTGGCGCCTCACCAGATGGATATACACCTGTTGAACCGCATCTCATCATTGTACAGCAACCCATTACAGCTCCGCCTGATACCATCTTAACTTCACCTTATGCACTGGTTACCCATGCATACCGTAGACAATTGCCTGAAGTAAAAACCACAGATTATCTCATGGCCATCTGGCTTCAACCCTGGGTCAAAGAGCAAGGTGCACAAGATGTATTATACCACTCGGATGGATACGTGAGTGAATGTCCGCGTTCTAATTTTTTCATCATCACACAAGACAACATACTCGTCACTCCTAATGAAGGGATGTTGAAAGGGGTAACAAGAGCCAATATTCTTTCCGTAGCCAAGGAAATCATGCAAGTGGAAGAAAGACCAGTCCATCTGGATGATATCCGCAGTGCCAAAGAAGCATTTGTTTCCAGTTCTACCAAACGAATCATTCCTGTATCGGTCGTAGATCAGATACATTTCGGAACCTATACGGAGCAAAGTTTTTCTGCCAGACTATTTGAGGCGTTACGATCGCTTGAAAACCAAGTTTAGCCATGTTATCCCTCACATAAATATGCTGTTTTTTATACCCTTGGCAGGTAGTAGATTTGTAAAGTGCTGCTGCGTATATCTTCTTATATAATGGGATTTCTGTTTTGTGCGGTAATGGCTACTGCACAAGTAGGTTATACATTCACGCAGATCAATACAGATGATGGTCTTGCCAGTAATGATGTACATGCATTACATCAAGATGAAAAAGGTTTTATCTGGGTAGGCAGTTCGAACGGACTACAACGTTTTGATGGTACCAAGTTCGTTAACTTTTTTATGCCCGGTAAAAAAGATAGTGATGCACTTCCCATTTCAACGCTCGACTACATTGTGCCCGGTAAGAATGGAACACTATGGTTGTATTTTCCTGAATTGCGTGAAGTAGGCATTTTTGATCCTTCAAAATTTGTGTATCGTAAAGTACCGATTCGTCCAGACAAACCGATTCCAGCTAGAATCAATGCACGTTTATGGAAAGACAGGATGGGAAGTATTTATCTTTCTATTCAACCTACTGGTATTTTGAAATATGATAGCGCCGCTGATGCATTTACCTCTTCTGCTCCTTTTAAAGCTCCTGAAAATTGGAACTTTGGTATACGATCTGCCGAAGATCCACGCAATGGATTGTTATGGCTTACGTTTGGAGACAAAGGTTTAGCAGCATATGATTATAAAACAGGTGAAACCTACACGCGCTTTTACAACCCTAAAAAGATTCCACTGCTCAATAACTGGCGTGTACAAGAAAGTATCGCCAATATCTTCATTGACAAAAGTGGTCGCTACTGGTTGTACAACTGGCCTGTTTGGGCAGGTGGTGGCGAAGTAATTCACTGTTTGGATTCCACGGGAACACGCTATTTGAAAGATACTGCCGGACTCGTTGTACAAACCGGTAAATACGGTGAATACAGGAATATGGCAGAGCTACCTAAAAGTGGGCTCTGGGTTTTCGGATTGGATAAACTTTTCAGCTTTAATAAAAAGGCCAACAAATTCGTTTTTTACAAAAGCGACCCTCTAAGAAATTATGATATCCATTATGAAGTTGTGCATCAGGTAATGGAAGACAGAGAAGGTGGTATCTGGGTAGCCACCAATGAAGGCTTGTATTTTTCATCTCCAGGTACCGATGGCAATGGTGTACAGAATATGATGGTGATGGATAAAAAGGGAGCACACGAATTCACAGATATTCTCGAATTAAAAAATGGCGAGTATTGGTTAACCAGTTGGGGCATGGGTGTTGTAACGCTTGATCGAAGTTTTAAAAAGAAGCAGTATAATATTTTTAAACCCAGACCAGCTTCTTGGCCTTTAGCTACAAGACTGGCTGTAACACTTACTTGGTGTATGCATCAGGAAAAAGCCACTGGTGATGTTTGGATCGGTGCAAATGGTGGTATTCTAACTCGATATAATCCGGTAACCGATAAGACCACTTATTACAATCCACCTGAATTTGCCAATGCAACCGTTCGATACATCACAGAAGATAAAAAAGGACGTTTGTGGTTTAGTACACAAAGAGGAAGAATCATTGTATATGATAATCAAAAATTTAGGGTTGTCAAAGATTATGGAACCGCCATCATTCCCAAACTCATGTTTGATAAAGACGGATGGCTTTGGGCGGCTGTTCAAGGAACAGGTATCGTAGCTATTAATGCTGAAACCGGACAAACAATACAACAGTATACCAAGGGCGATAATGGATTGTACGCTGCTACAGGAACAGATATTGATCAGCTGAATGACAGTATAATTGCATTTGGAGCAGGTGCATTAAACCTCATTAATAAGCAAACAAAAAAAGTAAAACTTATTTCTTACGAGCAAGGATTACCCTCCAACTCCATCCAACGTTTAAGAATTGATAAATCCGGTTATTTATGGATCAATACCAATAACGGCTTGTGCAGATACAACCCTTATAATAACAATATCACTACTTATTCCAGCAGAGATGGTATGGTGATGAGTGAAAAAGTAAAAACAGCTGATTACTTATGTAGTGAAGGTTTTGTGATGTTTGCAGGTTCTAACTCGCTGATGTTCTTTCAGCCAGAAATGTTTGAAACCAATCAACAGCCGCCGAATGTAAGTATCACTGATTTCAAACTATTCAATCAATACTTACCGATTGATTCCTTGGCAGCGCAGAATCAGGTGAAATTAAAATACGATCAGAATTCTTTTAGTCTCTATTTTTCTTCTTTGAGTTATATCAATCGTGATAAGCTCATCTATTATTATAAAATGGAGGGCATCGATGAAAATTGGCAAAGAGCAGATCGTCAAAAACTAGTTAACTATTCATTACTGCCACCGGGTAAGTATGTATTTAATGTGTATTGTGAAAATATTGATGGCGTAAGATCCAGAGATATCACAACATTGCTCATTCATATCAAACCTCCATTCTGGAAAACATGGTGGTTCCTAAGTTTAATAAGTTTAGCATTCTTTGGTCTCTTGTACTTTATACATCGCCTGCGCATCAATAGAATATTGGCCGTAGAAAACCTACGCAACAGTGTAGCTCGAGATCTGCATGATGATATGGGTTCAACATTGAGCACCATCAACATTCTCAGTACCATGGCTAAAAGTAAATTGAATACTGATAATGTGCGTGTGAGTGAATACCTCGGTAAAATCAGCGATAACAGTCAGCGCATGATGGAAGCTATGGATGATATTGTTTGGAGTATCAAACCCATGAACGATTCCATGCAAAAAATTACTGCAAGGATGCGTGAAATTGCTACCAGTGTATTAGAGGCAAAAGATATTGACCTAGACTTCAGAACCGATCCATCTATTGAAGAAGTAAAGATGGATATGCAAGCACGTCGAGACTTTTTCCTCGTATTCAAGGAAGCCATTAACAATATTGCCAAGTATTCACATGCCAATAAAGCCCAGGTTCACTTAGCATTACATCACCAAAGACTGATCATGATTGTTCAGGATGATGGTATTGGCTTTGACATCGACAAAGCTGATGGAAATGGACTGGGCAATATGTACAAACGAGCCGCTTCTTTAAAAGGGCGTATACAAATACAATCTAAACCCGGAGAAGGTACACGGATTACCCTCAATATTCCGGTTCAATAACCCTATCATCACATAAATATGTGACGTTGCATGCTTGCTTACCATTGGATGAGCGTATTCACCATTCAACCTAATTTTCACCGGAGGGCTCACACCATCATGCGGTTGTTCTAACATCTACTATTCAAGAGTTTTGAATATTCATTTAAAACAAGACGAATATGAAATATGTATTGTGGATGCTCATTGCGGGCATAACAGTAGTATCCTGTAGCAAACCGATCGACACACCAGCACCTACTGTACCTGTTGTTGTTAAAAAGATCAAAGAAATCAGGAATGCTCCGAATGATTTCAGAACTTATACTTTTCATACAGACGGTACCTTACAACAGTATTCATCACAATTTACGAGTAGAACAGATGGTGCGATATCTCAATACAGTGTCACCTTTCAATATGAGCAAAAGAGATTGGTAAGAATGCAAGCAGCAAATGGATATAGTCTCTATTACTATAAAGATGGTAAACCCTATATCATTCAAAGCTATAACCAGAACAATGTGATTTTTTCAACCAGTTTTCTAACCATCAATTCAAAAAATCAGATCACAGAAATCGTAGAACAGTTCAAAGTTCCTATGTCTGATGATTTAGCAGAGAGCAAAACTTTATTCTTTTACAATCAACAAGGAAATCTTGTGCGCAAAGAATATTCTTCTCGCCAAAACCTGAATGATCCATTCGAATTATATTATAAAGAGTTCTACGAAGGCTACGACAATAAAGTAGCAGTTCCGGAAGAACCAAGCATCAATTACTTCTTACCAGGCTTTGTGATCATGAAAAACAATCCTGCAAAAATCACCACTATAGATAAAATGGGCGTACCAGGAAGAATTGATCGTTTTGAATACACTTATGATAACGATGGATACGTAGTTACCAAAAAGCATTATGTAGAGAATATGCCTAATCCGGTAACTCCTATTACATTCTCATATACGTATTGGTAATATGCAGTCACCTAATCAACATTTTAAGAAAAAGCTACTGCGGCTCATTATTTTTGCTGTGATAACAATTGGTATACTGGTGCTGGTATTGTTATTATTGCAAGAGACAGTAGAGAGGCATTATACCACTGAAAGCAAACTACCATCAAACACTATACAATTGTATAAAAGTGTGGATGAAGAATATAAGTTTATGGAGAAAGGAGACAACCTCTCTTCCATCCACCCAACAATGATCCCGAATGATCTAATTCAATAATCATGAAGCCACTGATCCAACTACTATCATCTTTATTCTTCATGATGACTGTTACAAACGTAAGTGCGATGCAGGATTCATCGCACTTACGTATTTTTTCTGTACAGGAATTATTGAGTGATTATGATAGTCTACACAATATCATCACTGGTAATCACCCTGCCTTATGGGCTGATGCAGATAGTATAGCCACCGAGCAGCGATGGAAAGAGATCAGAAAAAAGATCAATCGTCCCATGAAGCGATGGGAGTTTATAGAACTGATTGCACCAGCTACCACTCAATACAATGATGGACACACAGCACTCACATATGATTTTGAGTTTGAAGAAGTAGAGCAGCTAATTGCTAGAAAAGGAAGACTCTTTCCTTACCGTGTACGGCTCTATAACGATACTTTATGGATTACTGAAAATTGGAAAGATAGCTCTTCCCTATACCGCGGTCTAATAGTACAATCCATCAATGGGGTTACAACCCAAGATATTATTAAACGCATATTGCCTGTAGTTCCTGCTGATCATCACAGGATGAAAGAAGCTTCTTTATCCAGATTATTTCCTTTTTTACTTTGGTCTTTGTATGGATGGGAAGATCAATATCAGATTGTATTGCAGGATCCTTATCATCAAAAAAATAATAGCATTGTTGTAGAAGGCATTACGATGAACGGTTTTTTCCAGCGTCAGTTTCCAAGAAAAAAATGGAATCTACAGTTATTCAAAGAACAGCAGCTGGCTATTATCAGTTGCTCCTCTTATAACAATTATGCAGAAGCCATTCGATTCATTGATTCTGCTTTTGCTATACTAAAACAGGAAAATATTCAACACCTCGCGTTTGATATTCGTAATAACGGAGGAGGTAACTCATCTATTGGTGATCATTTACTGGCATACATAGCGCAACAATCTTATATAGATGTTTACAGTAAAACATTACGCAACGGATCTATGATGCGTCGTTTCAAAGAAAATAGTGGCATGCAAAGAGTGATGCAAAACTTTATCAAAAACGGAACGCAACAAGGAAATAATTATACCATGCGTTTCCAAACAAAAGATTTGGATACAAGCATCAAAAAAGAAAATATTTTTCGTGGTCAGTTTTATTTATTGACCGGGCCTATAACTTACTCTTCAGCACACATGACCGCTTTGTCGGTTAAATCTGCATCACTCGGAACTATTATCGGTGAGCCCACCGGTGAACGTATTGATCTTACAGGAGAGAATGCCAGCTTTACCTTGCCAAATACTAAGTTATATGGTTATTGTTCTTTAGCAGTATATGAAGGTGCTATTGCGGATAAAAAATCAAAAGGCGTACAGCCTACTATTTTTATACCTTTCCAGCCGTCTGCACTTTTATCAGGAAAAGATCCGGCGATTGAGAAACTGATGGAACTGATAAAATAAAATGTAGCGATCTAGATATTGCATACACAACATCAAACATATAGATTCGGAGAACGCTCTATCACATTGGTAATACCCAAACAAAATGAGCTCCGTAAAGACTGGCAAGAAAATCGTTTATCACATTTTCCATTTTGGGGTAAATGCTGGCCGGCGGCAGAAGCTCTGGCTAATTTTCTTGTACAACATCCACATTATGTTCAGGATAAAAAAGTGCTGGAACTCGCTGGTGGACTCGGACTTCCTTCACTCATAGCAGCTCAATATGCAAAAGAAGTATGTTGTTCTGATTTTCTTCTTGAACCACTGCATTATGTGCAGGCATCGGCAGCCTTGAATGGTATACAACATCTTACTACCCGAATAATTCATTGGCAACAACTACCCAATGATCTTAGTGCTGATGTATTGTTATTGAGTGATATCAACTATAACCCTTCCGATTTTGATGCATTGAACCAAATGCTTCAATATTTTGTAGACCAAGGAACCCTAATCTTATTAAGTACTCCACAGCGTATTATGGGTAAAGCTTTTATAGAGAAATGGATGCCGTATCAAAAGCAGCATGAAATTATTGATGACGACATCAGTATTTTTGTTTTAAGCACCAATAAATAGTTCAAGTCATTAAAAACCCCGACAATAACGCCGGGGTCGTGTTTCTCAGGGTTTGGTTTCAGGCGAACCAAATATCGTTTTAGGAATTAAGCATCCTAATTTACTGATTCTTAGCTTTTAACAAAAAAATGGCCCTCTTTTTTCTTCTTTTTCTGCTCCTAACCCCTTTATATGCTATCACATGGCTGCATGTTCCTCTTTAGCTCGCTGTCAAGGAAGTGCCTTTGAAATGAACTGTTACTCTACCTAAGTTGTCGCATAGTTATCGCATTGTTGTCCCATTATTATCGTATTGTTGACTCATCTCTTATTAAAGATGCGATAGTAATACGTTCATTATAGACAATCATTGATACATAGCTGCTATAATTTTCTGACTTGTTCTTGTAACAGAGCCTACACCAACACCTGAGCAACCTTACTGTATCGAACAAACAAAAGCAATTTGATAGAAATATATCGTGGAGACAGATGAAGACCCTTTTTTTAACCACTCATCCATTTTGGACTATTGCATTTGTGAAAGAAAAGAATAATTTTGCCCTGCCTTCGGATCAAATATTCAATCAATCGACTGAAGGATATTCATACACGAATACCTGTTTTATGAACATCTAAGCAGGGTATCAGAACCGAATCACTGCTACCCACTCTCACACAACACCCTTAAACTGTCCGCCTCCGGTGGGCTATTCCTTATTAATTTAATTCATTCTAGTAATGACGAATACTATTAATCATACGCCCAAGAAGGGCTTTTTCAGCTATTTCCGCGAAGCACTCAACAGCGAACATCAGGATTTTACCCAAGGCAGCATCCGTAAAGCCGTCTTCATGCTGGCCATACCCATGATCCTTGAAATGTGCATGGAGTCTGTGTTTGCTGTGGTCGATATTTTCTTTGTAAGCAAACTTGGCGCCGGTGCAGCTGCTACTGTTGGTCTTACCGAATCTTTTCTCACCCTTATTTATTCTGTTGCCATCGGTTTAAGTATGGCGGCTACTGCGATGGTGGCGAGAAGAATTGGTGAGAAAAATCCGGATGGTGCTGCCAGGGCAGGTGCTCAGGCATTGTTACTATCGTTCGGTATCTCTTTCCTCATCAGTATCATCGGAATTTTTTATGCAGCAGATATTTTAGCACTGATGGGTGCGGATGAATCTGTTGTGGCGATGGGTACCAATTATACCCGTATCATGCTCATCGGTAATCTGGTAATCATGCTGCTCTTCCTCATCAACGGTATCTTCCGTGGTGCGGGTGATGCTGCCATGGCCATGAAAAGCTTATGGCTGGCCAATATCTGTAACATCATTTTGTGTCCGATATTGATTGATCAGTTTGGATTAACCGGTGCTGCCATTGCTACTACTACGGGTAGAGGTATTGGGGTTTTGTATCAGCTCTATCATTTATTCAATGGAAAAAATATCATACGCATCGTACGTAAACATTTTATCCCGAATAAAGAGATCCTCTCTTCTATCGCCAATATTGCCTCCACCGGAACTTTACAATTCATCATCGGCTCTGCCAGCTGGATTGCTATGGCTAGAATTGTTTCCGGTTTTGGTAGTGATGCCGTAGCAGGTTATACCATCGCCATCCGCCTACTCATTTTCTTTATCATGCCGGCATGGGGATTGAGTAATGCAGCGGCAACATTGGTTGGACAAAACCTCGGCGCCCAACAACCCGATCGTGCAGAACAATCGGTTTGGAAAACGGCTCGTTACAATGCTATTTTCATGGCGTTTGTATCTGTACTCTTTGTAGTGGGTGCTGAATTTTTTGTGGGACTTATCTCACATGATCCTGCCGTTACCAAAACAGCAGTCACCGCATTGCGTATTGTGAGTTTGGGTTATATCTTCTATGGTGTAGGTATGGTGATGATCAATGCCTTCAATGGTGCAGGCGATAGCAGAACACCTACCTGGATCAATTTATTTTGGTTCTGGGTTTTCCAAATACCCTTTGCCCTATTGCTGTCAAAAGTACTGAACATGGGCACCACCGGTGTATTCATCGCCATCGTAACAACAGAAACCTGTATCACCATTACCAGTGTGATTTTGTTTAAACGTGGGAAGTGGAAGTTGGTGAAAGTGTAGGAAAAAGGCTGCAAGCTGCAAGCTGCAAGTGTTTGGTAAAATTATTTAGAAGTAATCCTTAAATAATTTGCTTGAAGCTTGTGGCTTGAAGCTTGCGGCTTTCAAAACCACCCTCTCCGCTTAAACACCACCAACATCCAAACCGGCACAATCAACATCAGGCCTACGGCGATGAAGAAGCCGTATTGATGGTGGATGTAAGGAATGCGATCGAAGTTCATACCGAAGATGCCGCCGATAACTGTTGCCGGAGCCAGCAAACATGTTACGATGGCCATCACTTTCATCACTTCATTGGTCTTGAGATTCACATTACTGAGATAGAGATCTTGCAAGTTCATCATCATATCTCGATAGTTCTCTGCTAAGTCATTTGCTTGCAGAATATGATCGTATACATCCTTAAAATACTTGGTAGTTCTTTCTTCGAGCAAATCACTTTCACTGCGAATAAAACCATTGATCAATTCTCTTACCGGACTCACATTGCGTTTTAATACAATCAACTCTTTGCGTAAACTATTGATCACTGCCAGTGTTCGTGTATTGCTGCCGCGAATGATTTTTTCTTCGAGTAATTCAATCCGGTCTCCTAATTTCTCCATCACGATGTAATAGTTGTCTACAATCATATCCAACAAAGCATAACAGAGATAATCGGCGCCACTTACACGAAGCTTACTGCCATTGAGTTTTAGCTTATCACGAATGGGGTTGAATACATCTCGTCCTGCATCTTCCTGAAAAGACAGTACAAATCCTTTTCCTAAAACAATGCTGATTTGTTCTGTCTCCACAGCACCAGTTTGTTCATTGAAATAGAGCATATTGAGTAAACAGAACATTACATTCTCCATCTCATCCATCTTCGGTCGCTGACTCACACTCATGATATCTTCTACTATCAAATAGTGTATACCGAAATGATGACAAATGGCTTCTACATCCGCTTTACGAATACCATCCACATTGATCCAAGTGATATGATTGTTATCTCGATACGCAAAACAGTCTTTGATATCACTCAATTGTGTTTCTAAAAATTCTGTTGCAGAATAGTCATACACTTTCACGCGAATTTCACTGGCTTCTACTCGTTCAGGAATAACTGTAGGATTCACATGAAAAATGTCTCGCGTACGCTTGGTATCAAACAGCGTGAGTGGGTTTAAGTATTTGAGGTATTTGGCGCCGGTCATGGATTAAAAATACGAATAAGCTTTGAGCTGCACGCTGCACGCTACATGCTTCAAGTTATAGGGTATTGATGTTTGAGGGGTTTGTTAGGGTTTTCATAGTTTTTAAGATTCTTTTGAAGCTTATTTGTGTCGTAGGACTTCAGTCCGGTAAAAGAAATCAGATAACATGAAGTTACAACTTGCAGCTTGCAGCTTGTAGCTTGTCGCTTTCTTGTTTCTTCTTTCCGTTATTTTTACCAAAATTTCACATGCCACACATTCCCGACGTTTCTTATCGTGCTCCTTTTTGGCAATGGAATGGACATGTGCAGTCTATTTATCCCAGCATGCTTCGGAAAGTACATTTTCGATATGATTATCGCGAAAGACTGGAACTAGAAGATGGGGATTTTGTAGACCTGGATTGGCATCAGCAACATACAATTCATAAGAAGCTTGTCATCATTACACATGGACTGGAAGGTGATTCGGGTAGACATTATGTTACTGGTATGGCTAAAAAATTTGTGGCACAAGGGTGGGATGCATTGGGGTGGAATTGCAGAAGCTGTAGTGGAGAACCGAATCGATTATTACGCTTTTATCATCATGGTGATGCCAATGATCTGAGGGCGGTGATACAACATGCCATTGATAAATATGGATATGAAAATATTGTATTGATTGGGTTTAGCATGGGCGGAAGTTTGAGTTTACGATCAGTGGGAGAGTTTCCCGATCAGGTTCCTACTGCGGTAAAAAAAGTGATCGGCATTTCTGTTCCTTGTGACTTATATGCCAGTGTACAAGCACTTTCACAACCTGGTAATAATATTTATGTAAAACGATTTTTGAAGAAGTTAGGGAAGAAGATTCGAGAGAAATCAATTCGTTATGCTGATCAAATCAGTTATGATGGATATGAACAGATCAAAACCTTTATTGAATTTGATAACCGATATACCGCACCCTTACACGGTTATACCGATGCACTAGATTTCTATGCACGTGCCAGTGTAAAGCCATTGCTTCCGCAAATTCAAATTCCTGTATTATTGATTCAGGCATTGAATGATCCATTTTTATCTGAAGCATGTATAGGATATGAAGCCGCGGCTATCAATCCGCATATTCTATTGGAAACCACTGCAGCGGGCGGACACTGTGGTTTTATGCTTCCGGGTACCTATGAAACCTATGCAGAAGGAAGAGCCATCCGTTTTGCTAATGGTTAGTTACGTAAAATAGCTGTGAGCTTCTTTTCTCTTACAATCCTGTAAATCCTTGTAGCTTGCAGTCCAAACATTTTGTGACTTCGATTTGTAGTTGACATCTTATGAAAAGAAGAACCTTTCTACAACAAAGCAGTTTGGCTCTGATGGCATTGGCTACTCAACCATTGTATGCAGTGCCCAGAAAAAAAGCTAGTTTTCGTTTTCAGTTATGGCGACATGCTACACTTTTTATTGAAGTGAATAAACTGAATATTCTGGTTGATCCCATGTTGAGTGCTAAAGAAGCCATGAATCCTATTCAAAATGCAGGCAATAGTTTCAGAATACCGATGGTAGACCTTCCATTCAACGAAGAGGCACTGAAGAAAAAATTAATGACTGTCAATGCAATTCTCCTCACTCACTTACATGCCGATCATTGGGATGCCAAGGCAAGAGAATTACTTAATAAAGAAATGCCTATTATTTGTCAACCCACCGATATAGAACGATTAAAGCAACAGGGCTTTACAGAACTCATTCCTTTGGCTGAACACATGGAATGGAAAGGTATTGGTATTACCAGAACCGGTGGACAACATGGTACCGGAGAAATCGGAAAAAGAATGGGACCGGTGTCTGGATATGTAATCGCCCACAAAAAACAATCCCTGTATATCGCAGGTGATACGATTTGGTGTGAGGATGTGAAAAAGGCTATAGACCGATATCAACCCGATCATATCATCATCAATGGTGGTGGCGCACGTTTTCTCCAAGGTGATGCCATCACCATGACGGGAAAAGATCTTCTGGAAGTGAGTAAAGTCACTAAAGCCAGCATCAGTGTGGTGCATTTAGAAACCATCAATCATTGCTTGGAAAAAAGAAAAGACTTCCGTGAAATCATCGAACAAAACCAACTACAAAAACAAGTAATAATCCCGGATGATGGTAGTTGGAGCAAGGTGTAAAAAATGAAAAATATCGAATATTGAATTTTCAATATTTCAACACTATTTAAAACTAAAACTTGTTGCTTGTCACTTCCTTGTGTCCTGTTATTTTATTCTTGTTTCTTCTCTACACAATCTTGTTTCTAAACGCTTTCGCCACAGCTTCGCTTTTACTGTTCACATGTAATTTCTCGTAGATTTTTTTGATATGTGAACGAACGGTATCGATAGCTATAAACATTTCAGAAGCAATCATTTTATAACTGTAGCCATTCACTAGTAGTTGTAATACTTGTTTTTCTCTTTCAGACAAATCATAGTCTTCTCCTTTTTCATTATTCAGAGAAGAGAACATTCGTAATACCTGTGTAGCAATAGAAGAAGTCATTGGTGCGCCACCAGTTTGTGCTTCTTGAATGTATTCTAATAATCGGGCTGGAGGTGTTTTCTTGAGTACATATCCATTTGCGCCATTACTGATGGCATCAAATACATTTTTGTTATCATCAAAAACAGTCAACATCAGAATTTTTACATCGGTATCAATTTCACGGATTCTTTTTAATCCTTCAATACCATTGGTACCCGGCATATCAATATCCATCAATATTACATCGGGTTTAAATGCTCGAACCTCATCCTCTACATTGTTACAGTTCTTAAAGGCAGACAATACTTCAAACCCATCTGATCCATTGATCAACATGGTTAGACCTTCACGTAGTTGGGGGTTATCTTCGTAAATCAATAATTTGGTCATAAAGTTTTTTTACTACATCAAAACTACTGGCTATTATCATGTTAGCCAACCGCATAATAATGTTAGGTTAGTCCATGGCTTATGGTTCATAGTCCATAGCAAAGAAAATAATCATCATTAAATACTATGGACTATCGACCATGGACTATGAACTAGAACCTGGTCTATTAAAGTTAGTAATCTCAGCTCCTGTTTCAAAATATTTACATCGAAAACCACATACTTATGTGATGCGTTTTTTAACAGCAAAATCAAGCATTTCACTGACAGACGGTGATTAATGCGGATAGGATGTGATGAATGTTAAAACAAGCCAAGTACTCTATAACAATGGGATCATTTTTCACATGGAAATGCGGTTGAATAAGGGTTTTTATCGATGCATTTTTGCATCATCAAATTAAAACAATCAGCACATGAAAGGAAAATTCATCACTACCGCATTGATCATCGCAGTGATCGCCGGTGGTAAGAAATCGACAACACTCGCATAAGGCGAGCACAACCCCCACAGGGGTTTTAAAAAAGGCAAGTTTGGGTTTTTTATAAGCAGTATGTTAGAAGCAGAGCAAACAGGTTACATAACAAGTGTGTAACCTGTTCTCATTTTAGAACCGTTCATCGAATTGTGTATTCATTCTTTTATTCATATCAATAGTTTTATTTCAAAAACAATGAAAGTAATTTTTCTCACCCTCCTGATCGCTACATCGATTACAGCATTTTCCCAGAAAGGAATACATGGACTAACACATGCTGAAAGATCTTTTGCACGTTATACTGTTCAACAGGGGATACCTGCTGGCTTTTCTCATTTTTTAGACAATAAAGGCATCATATTTAATGGTGCTGAACCCAAAAATGGCATTGAACAATACAAACAACAACCTACATCACCTATTATTTTAAATTGGGGACCTGAATATGCTGTGATTAGTGCTTCTCAAGATTTTGGTTTCACCACCGGTCCTTATCATTTGCAAAGAAGTGCCAAAGATTCAGTGTTTGGAAGAGGTCAATACAGTTCCGTATGGCACATCAATGAAAAAGGAGAATGGAAGGTATTGGTTGATCTCGGTGTTCGTTACTCTCATCAACGCAACATTCCTGAATCAAGCATGGATATGGATCTCGCAAAAATTGCTACGATTCCATTTTCAATGGAAGAGGTAAAAGAAGCTGATCAACAACTCAATCTTTTACTGGAGGAAAAAGGAGGAACAGTAATAGAAGGTTATTTAACCTCACAATCATGGTTGAATAGAGATGGTCAATCTCCCTTAATGGGCGCGAGAGCTATTTTTAATGAGATGCAAAAAATTCCATCGGGAATTCAGCTATCTTATACAGGAGGAGAGATCTCAACTGCGAAAGACATGGCTTTTACTTATGGAAAAAATTTAGATAAAAACCCCCAACCCTACCTGCGTATTTGGACCAAACAAAAAACAGGATGGGTACTATTGTTACAAGTCATGAACTGGCATAAACAATAGAGCCCGATAAGACTACCGGGCTCTTCCCTTGGCAGGGAACCTATAGAAAACAAGAGTAAAAATCACTTCATCATTGGATATTCTTTATTGGATATTCCCCTGTCCTCAAAGCCTGATACCGGCAGAAAGATTCAGATACAACATGCTTTTGCCCCGCTCTGAAAGATCTGGTCTTCCTGCCGTTGTTATCAGGTTTTGTGGCATTACATAGGATGGTGTAATGGCCAGATTGCATTTGCCCTTGACAAAAACAATAGGCATGGATATTTCATAGGAAAGTATATTGAATTGGGTAATATTCTCCGTAGTTCTTTGTGTTACGGGAATACCCAACACGTTTTTTCTTTCGAGATAAGTATTACTGAATTGTTGTGTGCCCAAATTGGCTGTGAAAGAAGGTGCTAAAGCAATAGCTGCATTGTTCATGCCTTTATTAATAAGAAACAAATGATCTACACCTATACTGGCATTGACATCCGTTTTATCACTGAACAACAAATTCAGTCCACCATTCAGGTTCAATATTTTATTTAAATAACTAAGGTTAGCTCCCGTTTGTGATTTAATAGCGGATTGTACCAATATGCTTTCGTCTTTGTATAAAAACCGAGAGAAAAACAGATTGCCGGAAAAATGTTCTGTCTCCGGAAAGCGATACCCCGCTTCAATCGTAGCACCTGTATAAGCCGTCGATTGCATACTATTCTGAACAAAAATGAAATTGCCCTGTGCATACAATCCCCCTTTAAGCTGAAAACCTAACATGGGAAACAAACCACTGCTTCGCAGACTATCAGTTCGTCCAAAAAAATGTAAGGCCGATTGATAATTCATTGAGGCACTGAATTCATTCTTTTTATTGCTTTCATCACCGGCTTCTTGCGCCAGCATGAATAAGGGACAAAACATTGCCAGCAAAAGCAATGTGCTGCTTTTGAACTTTTTCATAACCATTAAGTTTTAGTATGTTTTTATCGACGGCTTATGAGGGCGCTATCTACGATTTTGGTATCGTAATAATGTTGTTTTAGCTACCGGCTTTTGCGGTTCCTTTTACTTTTACTTCACCTGAAGCTGATGCAGAAGGTTTTACTTCTTTCGCTTTTGTTTTAGCTTCTGCCGCTTTGTTCAAGCCCGCTTCTTTAGCAGCTTCTGCTTTCGTTTTAGCATCCACTACTTTTTCTTTTGCCATGTCTTTTTGTTCTTCGGCCATTTCTGCACCTTCACGCATAGGAAGTTTTGCATTGGCATTAGCATTTACATCGGCTTCGGAGCGAGAAGAAGCACGTACGAGTCCTCTTTCTTCTCCACCTGCATTACTGTTCAGCTCTGCCTGACTAGATGCTTTTACACTTGCATTCGCATTCACATCCGTATTAGATTTTACACGTTTAACCGACCCTACAGTAGCTGCAGTAGTAGCACGCGTGGCATTCACAGTTGCAGATGTTACCTTACTGGTAGCTGCTGTTGCTCTAACAGCTGCATTACTGGCCACTGTAGCAGCACGTGTAGCATTAACGGTAGCTCTGGTAGCTGCACTTGTTGTTGCTCTGACACCTAATTGTGCTTCGGCGGTCTGTAAAAAGAAAAGACTCGCTAAGGCTGCTGTTGCTTTCATCATTGTTTTCATGATAAATGGATTTTGGTGAATAATCGGGTTCTAATTTCTTCTTTTCAAGTACTGTGCCAAAAATTTATTTTCGGCTAAAACCCTTTATTATCAATAGTTCCAGAATAAATCAAAAACGAATATGTACGATATCGACAAATTTTTGGATTGCTGAAATGGTTAAAATATTGGGTTGTGAAATTTTTAAAAACATATTTTTAAACAAAATAGGGAAACCAATAAGTATTAATTTGGATCAAGTAAAACTGTAGTATGAGAAAATTATTTGTTGTAATTACCTGTTTGATCTCTTCCTTTACTTATGCACAATACCAACAAGATGTGATTTCGGAAGATGCGATTATCAAAGCACTGTATGATGTGATTTCAGGACCTAGTACGCAGAATCGTGACTGGGACCGCTTTAGAAATCTTTTTACAAAAGAGGCTCGCATGATAACCGTTGCAGTGCACAAAGACAGTGGTAAAGTTGTGCGTACCATCACACCAGAACAATATATTGAGAGAAATGGAAAAAGATTACAAGAGATTGGTTTTATAGAAAAAGAGTTGAATCGTATCACCGAAAGTTATGGTGCAGTAACACATATTTTTTCTACGTATAAATCTGATTATACCATGAATGGTAATCCTATGAAAGCACAGGGCATCAATAGCATTCAATTATTCAATGATGGGAAAAGATTTTATATCGTTTCTGTGTATTGGGATGGAGATAATAAACTTGTGATGCCCCAAAAATATAAAGGACAATAACCAATATCTATTCGAATAACAATGGCCTAAATCCTGAACCACTTTTTATATGAACCCTGATAAAAAAAAATCTGTTTTCATTTTTATATTATTACTCGCTATTGCTACCATCACAGTATGGTGGAGTCAATCGCTTGCTGAAACAAAAGAAGGCATTCGTGTTTGGCAATGGAATAGTTGGCTCATTTTATTAGCAGGTCTTCCATTTATTTTTATACAAAAAGAAGCGGGTTTACCTGAGTTAGCTGATTCATCTGTTTCTAACCGTCATCGCATCTGGCATCCTTTATTGATTGGTTTTCTTTTTGCCATCCCAGATGTAATCATTGTTGGATTTCTAATGCATCCCGAGCCTTATACAAGTATGCCTCCTTTTCTACAGCCCTTTCCCTATTCATTATCATTATATAGCTCTGGAGCACTTGAAATAGAAATCTTTTATCGACTTATTCCAATCACATTATTACTCTGGCTCATTTCAGAAAAGTTACTGAAAGGCAAACACAGAGATCTTGTTTTCTGGTCTGTTGCAATACTTACTGCTATTCGGGAACCGCTTGAGCAATGGCCGTCAGGAAATACTTGGTTTATATTGTATGCATTGGGTTCAGGATTTGCTATGAATCTATGGCAGGCTTATCAATATAGAAAAGCTGGATTCTTGGGCGCATTGATGATTCGATATGGTCATTATATCATCTGGCATATATTACTGGGAGTTTATATTGAATTTTTCGTATTGAAATAACCAGACTTCTTACAATAATGAATCAAAACAATGCTGGTCAGCCATTAATGTTACCTTATACATTTTATAGTACAGGTGATCATGCATTAACTTTTTCATTCGGTGATAGGATGGATATCACCGTGAACGAATATATTCTACAACTATTTTATCGGTACAAAAACTTCCCATGGCCCGGTATTAAAGATTGTATCCCCGCATATACCACCATTACTTTTGTATATGATCCTTTGTATTTTCTTAATAGAAAAATAGATCCCATAGATACCATTCAGGAACTTGTAAGCGAAGTATTGATTCCTAATGCGGTTACGCGTAAGAATAAACCAACTAACATCATTCGCATTCCGGTTTGTTATGACAGCAGCTGTGCGCCTGATATTACATCGCTTGCATCCATCAAACAAATCAGTATCAACGAAATCATTCAACTTCATTCATCTCTTACTTATCGTGTATTCATGAATGGTTTTTTACCTGGTTTTGCTTATATGGGTAAAGTAGATGAGAAGATCAACGCACCTCGATTAACGTCACCCCGACAAAAAGTACCCTCGGGTAGCGTTGGGATTGCCGGTGATCAAACCGGTATTTATCCGATAGAGTCACCCGGCGGATGGCAACTGATTGGAAGAACACCTGTTTCCCTTTTTAATACCGATGCCGTTAAGCCTTGCTTACTAGAGCCGGGTGATCAGGTTCAGTTTTATCCGATTTCATTGAGTGAATTTCAAAACTGGTCTAGCCAATGAGTATCCGCGTTATCAAAAAAGGATTGCTGGATACCATTCAAGATGAAGGTAGGTATGGGTACCAACACCTGGGTATTCATCCTTCAGGTGTAATGGATGCTGTGGCTATGCGTATATCCAATGCATTAATTGGCAACAAGGCGCAAGAAGCTGTTATAGAAATTCATTTTCCGGCTCCCATATTATTGTTTCAGCAAAATGCACTAATAGCTATCAGTGGTGCAGATTTTGATGCAAGATTAAATCATGAGCTACCCGTTCCGATCAATCGTTGTATTGCCATCAAAGCAGGTACAAAATTGACTTTTCACCAACAAGTGAGTGGAGCGCGTGCATACATAGCTGTTCGTGGAGGTTTTGATACCCCTCTTTGGTTAAACAGCGCTGCTACACCTATCGGGTTATCATCCGTAGGTACACGATTACACAATGAAATGATTCTTCCGTTCAAGAATAACAGTAATCAACTGTTTGAAAATAAAATATTCTCTTGGACAGCCATTGCTCCTATAGATTATCGAGATAACACTATCCGTTATACAGCAGGATACGAAATCAACCGATTGAATGATTCGATAATCAACAATAGTACTTTCACGATCGATAAAAGCAGCAACAGAATGGGATACCGATTAACAGGTCCTCCTATTGTTCCGAAAATAAATAGTGAAATACTTTCTACTGCTGTTACTAGGGGCACGATACAATTACTTCCCAGCGGACAACTCATCATTCTGATGGCTGATCATCAAACCACTGGTGGTTATCCAAGAATAGGTCATGTCATTACCGCAGATTTCCCAAAACTTGCACAGCGAAATGCCGGAGAAAGTTTTCAATTCAAACAAGTTTCTCTTGATGAAGCACATAAAGCCTTACTAGAACAGGAATTACATTTGAAACAATTGGAAACAGGGTGTAAATTGAGGATGGGAGATGTTTGATGCAGATGGCAGATGGCAGATGGCAGATGGCAGATGGCAGATGGCAGATGGCGGATTTCGGATGTCTGATGTCTGATATAAAGTAGGTGAATGGTAAAAAATACCAAATCTGACATCTGAGATCTGCCATCTGACATATAAAATCAGACATCCGACATCAGAAATCAGAAATAATATGACCATCGATATCAACTGCGATTTAGGTGAAGGCATGGAAAATGATGCTGCGCTGATGCCTTATATCAGCAGTGCGAATATTGCCTGTGGTTTTCATGCAGGTGATGAAGAGACCATGCGTCGCACAATTGCATTGGCGATTGAACATGGTGTGGCTATTGGAGCACATCCGAGTTTTCCAGACAAAGACAATTTTGGTAGAACAGAAATGCAGTTTCCTGAAGAAGATATTGTATCCATTGTATCAGAGCAGATTTATACCATGCTAGATCTCGTTTTTGCGATGGGAGGAAAATTACAGCATGTAAAACCCCATGGTGCTTTGTATAATATGTCGGTGAAAGATTTTTCATTAGCCAAAGCAATTGCCCAAGCAATTCATGATATTGACGAAAGCTTGATTCTGTTCGGACTCAGCGGTAGTAAGAGTATTCAAGCAGCGGAATCCATTGGATTACAAACAGCAAACGAAGTATTTGCAGACAGAACCTATTCCCGCGACGGAAGCCTTACATCTCGTAAAGAAAAAAATGCATTGATCAGTGATGTAAGTAGAATGGAAAAACAAGTACTACAAATGATTCAGGAACAACAAGTAACAAGTATTGATGGAGTTATTGTTCCGTTAAAAGCAGATACGATTTGTATTCATGGAGATGGAGAACATGCCCTTGTCTTCGCAAAACAGCTACATCAACTATTACACAATTATCATATCACCGTTCAATCATTCAATCGTTGAAACAACTGACGAAGAATAGTGCTATCACGGGCGCAGCATTTTTGATGGCCACTTCAGCTATTGGTCCGGGTTTTTTAACACAGACGACAGTATTTACACAAAGCCTACTCGCAAGTTTTGGTTTTGTAATCTTGATTTCTGTTCTTCTAGACATCATTGCGCAACTCAATATCTGGCGCATACTCGCTGTTACTGGTAAACGTGCCCAGGATATTGCAAACGAAGTGGTGCCCGGTTTAGGTTATATATTAGCACTACTGATTGTTTTGGGTGGACTTGCATTCAACATCGGTAATATCGGTGGTTGTGGATTGGGATTGAACGTACTGACTGGCTTACCCAATACTACAGGTGCCATCATCAGTTGTGGTATTGCATTATTTATTTTCTGGATGAAAGAATTCAGTAGTCTGATGGATACTTTCACCAAGCTCTTAGGCATATTGATGATACTACTCACATTGTATGTGGCGATCAGTTCATCACCACCAGTAATGGATGCATTACAACATAGTTTTATTCCGCAACAAATAAATGCCAAAGCCATCGTTACACTAGTGGGTGGTACCGTTGGCGGATATATTTGTTTCGCTGGCGGGCATCGTTTATTAGATGCAGGACTAACTGGTGTAAGCTCTTTGCCCCAAGTAAGCAAGAGCGCTGTAACAGGTATTTGTGTAACTGCGGTGATGCGTATCGTTTTATTTTTGGCTGTATTGGGTGTAGTGAGTAAAGGTCATTTATTGGATAGTAGTAATCCACCTGCGTCTGTTTTCAGAATTGCTGCTGGAGAAATGGGTTTTAGATTTTTTGGTGTTGTGATGTGGTGTGCGGCCATCACATCTGTTGTGGGAGCGGCTTATACTTCCGTTTCTTTTTTGAGAACATTTCATCCTTGGATTGAGAAAAATTATCGGATACTGATTAGTGTATTTATTGTTTCATCAACATGTATCTACATCAGCATGGGAAATCCGGTGAGTATTTTGGTAACGGTGGGGGCATTGAATGGATTGATATTACCCATAGCTCTTGCAGTAATGCTAATCATTATGCAACGGAAAAAAATTGAAGGCTATCAACATGCAAAATGGCTGAGCATTAGCGGTTGGATCGTTGTAGTTACAATGGCGTATATGATCTTCTTAACCATCAAAGACTGGCTGAATTAACCGGCTTATCTTTTTGATGTATCGCCAATACTTGTTGAGCATTATCAATCATGGCAACTGTTTCTAAGTTAACCTTTTTAAATACCAACTCCGGATTTTCGCGCATATTGCTCATGCTCTTGGTATAAAGACGATCATAATACTGTAACAATATTCCAAAAGCATTATGCAAATCATCTTCAATCAAATAATTCACGGCATTTTTTGTTTCCAATCCACCTAATCGTTTTTTGATCCGGATCGTTGCACTGATTAATTTTTCTTTATCAAAACCCCCATATCCTTTTACGATATAATTCAATCGCTCTTCAAAAGGAATATCTAAAAAATAGACACGGCAAGTACGCATGTACCTAAAAATAGAAATGGGAATATTGACTTCACCAATACGCTGACTTTCATCTTCCAGCCAAATGGTATTATTTTTTTCAGCTGCAAGAGATAAAGCGCTTGCCAAAAGATTTTCAAACATTTCCTGTTTGGGTTGCTGAGGCTGTCCAAGATTGCCAAAAGCTGAACCTCTGTGACAAGCCAATCCTTCCAAATCAATCACGGTTTCACCCTGTTGTGCAAGTGTATGTAGTACCTCGGTTTTACCGCTACCCGTATAACCACCTATGATCTTAAAGGGATATTCTTTTTCAAACTGCTTCAATACCCAATTGCGGTAAGACTTATAACCACCAACCAAAGTATACACTTTAAACCCATATAAATCCAACAACCAAGCCACTCCCGCACTACGCATACCTCCCCGCCAACAATATACCAGCACTGTCTTGTCTGCTATCTCTATTGGCTTACTCTCTTTCTTCCCATTCTTCTTCCTGTCAACCGTCATCTGTCCACTTGCAACCACACTCTCCACTTCTTCCACCATCTTCACCATCTTAGGACCAAAATATTCCAGCCCGAGTTTAATGGCTTTTTGTTTGCTCTCTTGTTTGTAAGCTGTACCTACTACTTTTCGTTCTTCATTGCTAAATAAAGGAAGACTATGTGCAAGCGGAAAGCAGGCATGTTGATATTCTCCTTCGCTTCTTACATCGAAGACGGGATGTTGTTTAGCCATTGCGATAAAATCCTCTATAAGCAGTCGGGTTACGGGCATGAATACAAATGTAAGTGGAGTTTATTGTAACTTTTCAGCATGAAAGAACTTCTTGTGATCAGACATGCCAAAAGTAGCTGGGCCAATGCTTTTCAAGGCGATTTTGAGCGTCCGTTAAATGACCGCGGACATCGCGATGCCCCAGCTATGGCTGAAAGAATGCTAAAGCGAGGTGTGGGTATTCAATGTTTTGCATCCAGTACGGCCAATCGTGCGCTTACTACCGCTGTGCATTTCGCAGAAGCTTATGGCAAAACCAAAAAAGATATTCTCTTGTTTCCTGAATTATACCACGCACCGGAAGAAACATTCTATCAAGTAATTGCTCAGTTGCCCGATGAATATAGTACTGTTGCCCTCTTCTCGCATAATCCCGGCATCACTGATTTTGTAAATAGCCTTACCAATACCCGCATTGATAACATGCCTACCTGTGGCATCTTCGCTATCAAAACAAATATTACGGAATGGAAATCATTTAAAGACGCAGAGCACACATTCTGGTTTTTTGATTACCCCAAAAATGATCTTTGATTCTTTGATTTCTTGATCTGTGATTTTTTGAATTTTTACTTTTGACTTTTTAATTCTTCCTAAAATCAAAGATCAAAAATTCACAGATTCCTCTTTCGAAGATTAACCAAATATACCCCACTAAAAATACAAAGTGCTGCTAATGCTTTCATGACAGTAAAATGTTCTCCCATAAATACCATAGCTATAATCGCTGCGAATACAGGTTGGGTATAGATATAGGAGCCTGTTGCAGATGAACCAATTACTGAGAGTCCGTACACATTGAAGAGATAAGCAAAGAAAGTAACAAACAAAGCCACGAAGGTTAAAGCAATCCATTGTGTAGTACCAAATGCTGCCCAGTTGGTATCGATGAATTGTTCGAGTCCAAAAGGAAGAATCATAAAAGTACCGAATGTAAAAATCCAGCGCAATACATGTATCGGTTTATAGTGCTCCATTAGCGGACGTACCAACACCAAATAAGATGCATATGAAACTGCATTGATGATGATCATGATATCTCCCAACAACATATCTTTTCCAGTTGCCGAATTATCTTTCATCAATATCAGCATAGTAGCTCCGCCAATACCCAAGGCAAGACCAGCGATCTTATTGATTGTGAGCTTTTCTTTGAGTAGCCATGCAGCGATGATAGTAATAAAAATAGGTGTACCCAGTGAAAGTAATGAACTATGTATGGCTGTTGTTAAAGACAAGCCTTTAATAAAAAAAAGTTGATTAATAGCTACACCCGTTAGTGCACATAGTAAAAATCGAGGAAGATGCTTTCTCTCAAAACCTGCATGACCGGGCTTCATCAGAAAGAGTAACCAGAATAATAAAAGACTTGATAATACACGCACCACATTTAAAGCAAAAGGCGCAATAAACTCAGGAGTAATAGTCTTCACCACAGCATAACCCGCCCCGAAAATGAAATTGGCTGCTAATACGGCGAGATGTGCTTTGGTGGTTTTATTCATTGCTTTACAAAAATAAGAGAGCTACGGTCTATTTAAGAAGAAGCTTTTACAAAGACTGATGCCAATAGTCTTTTCAAATCTGTTTCTTCAAAAAAATGAAAAGAAGGAAAGACAGCATTTAATGAATCTGTATTTGCGAATACATCATTCAAGTTCAGTTTAGATTGATCAACATACATTGCATAACCCTTTTCTGCACATCGCTTCGCTAAGTATTCTTGTTCTGTTTGTCCGGGTGTAGGTATCAACAGGGTCTTGCATTGCAAGCGAGAAAAATCCATCAAACTACTATAACCACTTCTGGCAATTACGAGTTTGCTTTTTAATAATTGTGTTTGCAAATCAATTGCGGAGAGGTGGTTCACAACTTTCACATGTGGTGGTACTATAATCGAGGAAGTAGCCGCAGGTAAACCTCTTACCAATACCACAGGTTGTATAAGTGTTTGCAATTGCAATACTATTTTCTCCTCCAATATGGTTCTTTGCGGTTCAGGACCGGATAGTAAAATGGTGATTGTTTGTTGATCAGCGTGAGGCACTCGCTCGAAACGAGAGAGTAATCCCATATAATGAACCGGAATGGCAGGTTGCTTCCTAGGATGCGAAAGTATTCCCGCCAATCCACCTGCTTCTTCCTGATCGGGTACCCAACAAGTAGTAAATCGATTGATAAAACGATAATGAAGCTTTCGAAGGATTCGCTCGAGTACTGCAGGAGCTTTGATGTTTAATTGATGGGTGATAAAAACGGATGGACATTTTTTGCTCCAAAGTCCGTATCGATTATCCGAGATGACCAAATCGATACCGTATTGTTCAATCGTATCATCTAACCAGCGGTGTTCCCATTGAACAATACGTAGCAGCGCTGGCAATTGTTGCATTATTTTGAAGGGTAGCCAACCTTTGGTTCGGCTATAACGTACCTGATAACCGGGGAGTTTAATAAAACTGTGATGCGGAAACTCTTGTTGTAAAAGGGTTTGTTGGGGTCCATCGGTAGCTATAAAAACCTTGTATCCTGCACTGTTCAAAGCGCGAATCAGTGGAATACAACGCGTTGCATGACCAAGACCCCAGTCTAGTGGTGCGATGAGTATGTTTTGTATGTTAAAATCGGTAGGCAGTATGGAAGGGTTTATAATTGTATGATCGAAAGATGTATTTTAGATCATTATGAAACTCAAAATAAACCAAATATTCGTTCTGCTGTTACTTATTACCATGGCCAGTTCCTGTGGTATATTCCAGAAAGGAAGGAATGGCAGAGGGGGCTGTAATTGTCCCAACAATGTTCGTTAAACCGTTGAGGTATGAAAGACATGAACCGTGATCTCTGGCTGCTCTGTAAAAATGATTACATGACACAGTCTGAACTCGATCGTCAGGTAAGCCTGTTGAATACCCTTTTATACCATGCTGAGAACTGGAATAATTTCTGCTCTTCCCACGAAATCCTAGACATCAACCGCCGCAAAATCATCCGCAAGCCACATCTGATGCAAAGCATCTTGCATGAAAGAAGATTGAAGGCTTTTGTGTTTGTGAATAATCTGAATTAATACGCTGCAAGCCACAAGCTTCATGCTTCATGCTTGATTTATGATAGAATTGAGGCTTTTGTTTCTATATCAAGATTTAGAGGCACTTAATTAAAAAGCTTGCGGCTTGTAGCTTGAAGCCTGCAGCTCATACCAGCTTACCTAAAGCATTTTCCAACTTCTCCAACATCTCTCCAATTTCTTCTTTCCTACAAGTACCAACACTTAAGCGATACCACGGGCTGTTGGCTCCGGCGCCGAAGGCTGAGAAGGGTACTACCGCCAGCTTTGCTTCTGCGAGGATGTAAGAAGTAACATCAGATTGTGTTTCGAGCTTTTTACCATCGGCAGTAGTTTTACCTACTAAATCTATTTTAATAGTAAGATAGATGGCAGCCTGTGGCGCGATTGCATCAACAGGATAGCCTTTTTCTTTGAGGGCAATAAAACCATCATGAATATTTCTTAAACGCAACTCTACTTCTGATTTGAAATGCGTGAGATAGCGTTGAATATTTTCTTTCTGTAATAAATATTGTGCTACTGCTTTTTGTTCTGCCATGGGTGCCCAAGCTCCCACATGACTTAAAATCGCTTTCATCTTAGCGATCACAGTGCTAGGACCCAATGCCCATCCTACACGTACACCAGTAGCCGCAAACACTTTAGAGATACCATCAATGAAAATGGTATAGTCTTTCATGGCAGGCCTTAGCTGCAGCGGATTGTAGTGAACAGTAGTGCCGTAAGTCAGTGTCCAATACATCTGATCAAACATCAAATAACATTTCTTCTCACCTTCTCCTCTTTTTGCATTCTCTTCCAATATCAGATCACAAATGGCTTCCAGACTTTCTTTTTTAAGCGTAGTACCTGTTGGATTTTGTGGTGTACAAATACAAATAAGAGTAGCACCGCTGATATTTTTTCGAATGTCTTCAACAGTAGGCATGAAATCATTCTCAACAGTACACTCTACTACACAATGCACTGCATCGGTCAAATGTGTATAGTGATTGTTATTCCAAGAAGGAACACCATAGATTACTTTATCGCCTTTGTCAACAATTGCTTTGAACAAAGTATAGATAAGTGGACGACCACCCGCTGCTATTTGAATTTCATTCGGTTCAAAACTTAATCCTTCCCATTCTTTGATAAATGCAGCTACAGACTTACGCAAATCCAATACACCTTCTGCCGCAGGGTAGCTGGTATTTCTATTGCGATAAGAATCGATAATGAGTTCTTCCAACTCCGTAGGAATAGGGAATACAGAGGGATCGAAATCACCAATAGTGAGGTTATAGATCTTTTCACCATTACGGATACGCTCACTGATGGCATTACCCAGTTTCACGATTTCACTACCTGATAAGGTTTCTGCTAAATGACTCAGTTTTGGCGTACTCATACAAAAGATGTTGTTTCGGCCGCAAAATTAAGTTTTTCCAATGGAGAAGAGGGGGAAATGTTGAATGTTGAATGTAGAATATTGAATATCGAAGGGAAATTGACGGTTGGGTGACAAGAGAAAGGTAAAGCCGCAGATTCGCAGATTTTTAATCAAACTAATCTGCGAATCTGCGGCTTTATGGAAATAGTTTTAAAAAAAGTTATCAATCCCTTATTAGGCTCTCAACGGAATATCAAAAATGCTTTGTCCATTCATACGCATAGCCAAATAAAAAAAAAGCAAAAAAAGTATACAATAGAAAAAGACGGTGAAATACTTGAACTTTTTCAAATCCTGTTGAGAGTATTTGTTTTTATAATCCTCGTACAATCGTTCAAATCCTTTTTTTGAAACAAAGAAATAATAACTGCCAACATAGGAAACAAACAATAACGAATACAAAATCAGTTTAAAAGATCTCAACTTTAATCCTGTCATCATAAAATAAGAATAAAAAAACAGAGAGCCCACGATCAAAGAAAGGGTCAATGAAACAACACTTATCGGCTGAAAGAATCTAAAATTTTTGTTTTCACCATTTTTATAAAAGTGATTATAGACTGTAAATAGAATTGACTTCATACAAAAAGATGATCAGTGTTTAGTTCAAAATAGTTTTATTAAGTTAATTTTTACATAATTAGTCGCAGATTTTTAATCAAACTAATCTACGAATCTGCGGCTTTAGATATTATTATGAAACTTTTAGAAAGTCATCGATCAAACCATGCTATTTGGGGCCTGCTTTTTGGGTAACCGTTTTCAGCACGGAATTTTTTTCGTTCTTCGGTAAAGTCCCACCAAGTTTTTTGTGTGTCATTCGTGTTTGCAAAGTTCACGACCAATCTAAATTGGTCTTCAACACAAGGGTCAACCCAATAGCCTTTTTTCTGTTCGTATTCGTCTGTGAGTTTAGCGCCGTCTTTTTGTTTGAGTTCATTGAGTGAGTAATAACCCAAAAACACAAGGTCTTCGGCAAATTTTATTCCGATTGAAGGAACGGTTTGAAATGCTGCTAACGCATAAATTTCTTTTGCGCGTTCTTTTGAAGCGTTTAATAACACTTCTAATTCGTCGGGTGCGAAATCAAGAATATTAGCAATTTTGATTTTGTTTTTTCTCAAATTAGCTTTCTCTGTTTCTGTCAGCGGAAGTTTAATATTTCTCTTCATTCTCAGCAAAAGTTAGTAAATAACTTCTATTGCGAAGAGGCTTTTGGGAAGTTTTAGAAGTTTTCAAAAAGTTATTAATCGCTTTAGTACAGACTAAATTCTAATAAAGTTAGAAATTTACCTAATTTTGGTAAATTGGTTTTTTTGTCTAATTTTATTGTATACCAACTATCATAAAAAACAAACCATGAAAAAGAGAAGCTACACATTCTTATTAAATCATTGTAAATGGAAGTCATCTTAACAACTGATGAGCTTAAAATATGGTATAAAACCGGTAAAGAAATTGGAAAGCCAAGGTTTCCGAAGGGTATCATTAAACGTTTTCAGGAAAAAATTGACATCCTTTGGTCGGTCCAAAACTCAGCACAACTGCTTCTGTATCGCTCTTTGAACTTTGAGCCTTTAACCAAAGAGAAAAAATATAAAGGAATGCATAGCATACGGGTAAATGATCAGTTTCGAATCATTTTACGCATTATAAAAAGGGGCGAGATAGAAACCATAGAAGTTGCCGAAATTCTGGATTTAACCGATTATCATTAGGGTAACCTGCATCGTTGAAACGCAAAACTGTAATCATGTTAGTAGACAATATAGTAGACCGCAAAGGTGTTAGCGTAATATCTAATCATGCTACCCATCCGGGTATACTTTTGAAAGACGAAATCGAATATCGTCAATTAGGTAAAAGCCATACAGCAAATCAGTTGGGTTTAAAGCCTGGTCATTTATCAGAAATTTTTAAAGGAAAACGTCATATTTCTCCATCTTTGGCCATTAAGCTACAAGAAGTGTTAGAAATTCCTGCTGAAAATTGGCTTTTACTTCAGATGAAGTATGATTTAGCAGTGGCGAGAAAGCTGTTTAATAACTCAAGAATTTCCATGCGAAAAACAAAGCGCAAAGTCAGTAGTAAAAGACGGCAATCTGTTAGTGCTTAATTTTTACAAAGAAACTTTTAGAAAGTTTTAGAACTTTTCAAAATTGATTCATCAAAATCACTACAAAAAAAGGGCTGCAAAAATTGCAGCCCTTTCATTATTCTAAAGCAGGTTATTACTCAATCGCTTTATAATCCTTAAATAATTTCAACTCAATCTTATCTGCTACCGCTCTAAATGCTTTCCACTTGGTATCAAACAATGTGTTAGCGCGGTTGATGACTTCAGATATTTTATCTTCTGCTGTTTTCATCAGTCTTTCTTCTTGCTCACCCGGTATGGTTGTTTTACCAGTTACGTTAGAGCGTGCTTCATTGAGATAGCCATTCACAGTTACCTGTGGTACATTACCATAACCCTGTTTGGTTTGTGGTCTACCATTCAATATTTCACGAATAGCTTGCATCTCCTCGCGAATAGGTTTCATGGTTTTACGAATGGTATCTGCTTGCTTAGCATCCATATCACGCAAAGCTGTTTCTACTTTATTCATGATACCTTCTGCATCGCTGAAACGCTCATTCAGATTACCCAATCTGATCGAACTTTGATTCAAACGATCTACTGCTTTACGTAATGCATCACGTACTGCTTTTGGTGTAGGTGCATATGGATCATCATTCACCACAATTGTGGTACTATCACTAATTCCTCTTCCCAAGTTCAGCACCACTTTATAAGTTCCCGGATCAACTGGTAATCCCGGAGGTTCTGCAGTTGAACCACCACCGGCGCCACCAAAACGTCCGCCGCCTCCACCACCGCGACCACCGCCGCCGCCAATGCGCACACCTCTTCCTTCCATACCCCAATAGTAACGGTTGAATCCGCTATCTGCTTTAGCTTTGAGTGTTCTTACGAGTACATTGTTTGCATCATAAATACGCATAGTTACTGTATC
>VFQN01001865.1_pt1 | contig 34088 bp, 32 predicted proteins | sample 3512371 | NCBI WGS metagenome assembly VFQN01 (sample SAMN10412370, study PRJNA504923) | tailings metagenome | isolation source: Replicate 2 from Balatoc abandoned mine | place: Philippines: Itogon, Benguet | collected 2017-08-28 | reverse complement strand
TGGCGGGGGGGGCGGGGCGGGCGGGGGGGGGGGCCGCGGGGGGGTGGGGGGGGGCGGGGGGGGGGGGGGGCGGGGGGTGGAAGGGGGGGGGGGGGGGCAAGGCGCCAGCCGGTGATAGGAAAGAAGGTTTGGGCACGCCTCGACGTCACCGCAACGCGCACCTCACGCCGAGCAACATGACCGTACCGGGGCACCCTTCCTCTACGTGTGCTTCCCTGACGCCTTACACGCTTTCTCGCCCTTCACGCGTGCCCTCCCCCCACCTGCTTGTACAGGCTGAAGAACTGCTCCTCAGTGACGTTGGGGTCCACCGCAAAGCCGCGGGCGCAGTCCAGGATGGACAGGCGGTCAGGGGCTGTAGGGGCAGCAGCGGCAGCGGCAGCAGCGGCCCCGTTGGCCGCCTCCTTGCCACCCCTCCCGCTGCCGGCCCGCCCCCGGGCCGCACCCTGCGCCTCCGCCGCCTCCCCCTCCTCCTCCTCCGCGTCCTCGCCCTGCTCGTCATCCGCCTCGTGGCCCTTGCCCCTCCGCCGCCGGGACGTGCCGCCGCCGCTGCCGCCGCCGCCACGGCGCCCGCCGGCGCCTCCCTGTGCCCGCCGCCTGCCCCCTGCTGCACCCCTGGCCTTCTTGGCATCCTGCTCGGCCCTGGGGGTGGAAACGGGATGGCGTGGGGTAGGTTGGGGCGATGTGACAGCTACTACGGCCTATCAAGGCGGCTGGTTGAGTGCAGCTTGCGAGTGCAGTGGGCCCTGCTTAAGCGATCTACAAGGATGATGGGAGCACGGCGAACGGCCGCGGCCTCGTAACAAGACCGCGCCTCTGGTGCACGCTGCGCAGATGGCATCCTACCTAGCACCTACTACCTTTCACGTGCGTCCATTGGCCCTCCCTACCTATCCCGCCACCCTCATGCCGAGGCCCCCGCGCACTCACTTGGCCTTTCTCTGCTTCAGGCGGCCCTGCTTTACTGCGGCCATGAACGCCTGAGGGGCAGGGGTAAGGGCGGGTGGGTTGAGAGGACGATTTGGGCAACGGGTGGTGGGTTCGCGTGAGGGTCAGGGGGGTTCGAGTGCATTAGGTGGCGCCTCCTGTTGGCGACAGCGGGGAGCTGTGTGGACTGGGGACTTCGAAATACTGCGGAGCTGGTCATATGGCACCGCGTCACCGCAGCCATTGACGGCTAGGGTGGGGCGGCAGGTTGGCGGGTGGGTTGAGAGGGCTGGGGGGAACGGCGGGAGGCGGGCAGGCGTGCGGACGGATTGCAGGAAAGGGGACGCATGGATTGCGACGCCGCAGCGACCAAGAAAGGTCGCGCGGACTACTGCGGACCGCAAGCGACTGCGGAGCTGGTCGGTGAGTAATGATGCCAGGTCATTCTCCTTGCAGCATCGCTCTCCCTGTGCCCTCCCCTCACCTCTGGGCTCCACAGCCGCCTGTCGCCCGCGCACCCCCGCACCACCACCGGCTCGCGCACCGCCCAGCGCTGCTGGAAGAGCGTGGCGTAGGCCACGAACAGCGGAGAGCTGGGGCGCAGGCTGGAGGCGTGCGGCGTGAAGATGTGCCTGGGGAGCAGCAGCACAAAGGAGAGAGGCGGGGCAATGTGAGGTGAGGCACGAGGGTTTTCATTGACGTCCATGTGAAAGAGAAAATGAGACCAAGAGGCGAACCGTTGTTGGCCGTGTAGGACAAGCCTCCCAGCTTAACCCACCGGCCCGTGCCAGATTTCTGGGCCATAGGAGGCCCACGGTTAGGCGCCCCACCCTCTCTGTCCTGTGCCCCATGCAAAGAACAATGCGCACCCACCCACCTGGGCCCCCCTCCCGGCCCATCTCCGGTTGACCGCCGCGAGGCCAGCTAGAAGGGATATGTCCTTGCCTCGCCCTCCACATCCCCACCAGGCTTCTAACCCACCTGCTCCTCCGCCGTGGCCGAGAAGGACAACACCCGGGACGACCAGGGCCGCCGCTGGGGCTACGAGAACGGCCACAGCTGCATCTACAAGGCGCCCGCGCCCTCCGCTTGCTGTAACCCCTAAAGCCAGCAACGAAACCACCCACCTGGGCCCCCCTCCCGGCCCGTCCCCGCCTTCTCTCAGCGACGCCAGCCGCACGTCCTCCGCCGGGAGCAGGTAGGCGCCCCACGCCGCCACGTGGCCGGGGGGCACGGGCTGGCCGGGCACGTAGCGACGGATGCCTGGCGGGGCGGGGGCGGAGGAGAAGGCAGGAGGAGAAGAGGGCACATGCAACTGGGTATGCGAGGTCGTACGCTCGGCGCACATGTTGGGGGGCGCGGCTTCTCCGCGTGCCGCCGAGTGCCAGGGAAGAGACAGCGAGTGAACACCTGGATTGCCTTCAGTTAGTAAGGCGGTGGCTGGATCACATGTCCTGTACCGCAACTACGCGTCAACACTCACTGCGCACGCCCCCCACATACACAGACACTCACCTGCCACCGCCACGGCGTCCGAGCCCCCACTGCGATACCACCACACACCACCGCCCACCGTAATACACACCCTCCAGAATCACCACCACACAGGGCCACCCGCCTGTCGCCACCGCGGGTCAGGGTCCCCAGGGCAACAGCACCACACACCGCGACCCGCCGAAATACACGCCCTCCACGTCCACCGCCACACAGGGCCACCCACCTGCCGCCACCACGGGGTCCGGGTCCAGTGCCGCCGCCACCGCCACCCCTTCCGACGGAGGCAGGACCACCTCGTCGGCGCCCGCACCCGCGCCCGGACCCAGCTCCACGCCCGCAGCAGCCAGGCCCTGCACGGCATGGTCAACATTTACAGGGTGTGGAGTGTGAAGAAACGGCAAGGGTTAGGTAAGGGGAGAGGCGCATGGCGCACCGTGCGCAGAGCGCGGGAGATGTCTCTGCGGCGAAGGCTTGTGGGTACGTGGCACGGAGGAAGCTGAGTGGGAACGCGCACACAACGTTATCACACCGCCGCCCCCTTCGCAGCACTGTTCTGAGGCACAGGTTATGGGCCACCAGCCGCACGGCCTGCCTGCCAAACTGCATGCATGAGCGGCATGGAGACACACATGACACTGGAGGGGCAGACCGTCGCCAGTACTACCCGCGCCGCCCACCTGCACGTATGGCTGCAGGTGCGCTGCGTCCGCCGCCACCGCCCGGGGGTCCCAACACGGCCCGCGCCAGGCGGGGCCGGGGGCCGAGGGGGCGGAGGGGGGGGCAGGGCCCGCGGGAGGGGGCGGGGGAGGAGGTGCCATGATGGAGGGAGCGTGGCGCGCGCCCGCGGGGCTAGGGCGAGGTGAGTGGGGGCCGTGGCGCTTGGACGCGGGCGGCGGCGGGGATGCGGGTGGGGGCGGGGTTGGGGGGAGGATGAGGCCCGGAACGCCGGACGGGGCGCGGGTCGAGGGGTACGGCGGGGGCGCAGGAGCTCCGGGTGGGACGACCGGCCCCCCTGGGGTGCCCCACCACCAGGGGCGGTCGGGGTGGTCAAAGAAGGAGCGCCAGGGGCCGGACCCGGGGCCGCCGGCGGGCCACCGCCCGCAGCGCACGCCGGGGGCGGGGCCAGGGGCCCAGGTGGGGGCAATGGGGGCCGTGGTCGCCGTCCTGTTTCCGGACCCAGCTGCCGCCACTGCCCCGGTCCCCGACCCAGGGAGCCCGAGGGAACGCGGTGGCGCCCGCGGTGAGAAGTCCTGCGGGGGTGGAAGGTGGGTGAAGGGAGGGGCGGCCCAGTGTTGATGAGCACGTCAGCGCCCAGCCATGCGGTTCGTATCAACAGAGCCGCAAAAGGCGTAAATGACACGGTTGCTCCCTCTGGCCTTCCCGCTACACCCTGACAGCATACCGCACTCCCGACTAAACCGGTTGGTGTCCAGCGCTTGCCCACCTCACTGCCACTAACACGGACTCTTAGCACACACACAGAATGGACCCACACAGCTAATACACAGGCGCCACCCACCTTCCTCACTGCCTCCAGCACGTCAACAAAGGCGTCGTTGAGGTGGCGGACGAGGGCCGGCGCTTTGGGGGAGGCGCAGCGCGGGTTGACGCAGCAGCCGAGGTACCGCTTGACAGGCTTGGCCGCCTGCGGCCCTGCTGCCTCCCCGCCCTGCCCCCTGAGCGGGAGCGCGGGCGGGAGCAAACGATGCCGCCCCTGCTGCCCCTGCCCCTGCCCCTGCCCCTGCTTCTGCTGCTGCTCCTGCTTTTGCTGCTGCTGCTCCCGCTGCGCGGTCCACGCCTCGCGGCAGCAGAACAGGCAAAAGTCCTTCCTGCACACGTCGCAGTGCCTGGGGGCGAGGGGTCGATGGGATGGCAGGGCATGTAACGCAGTGAGTGCGTGGCCTGCCTACACACGGCGCAGTGCCTGGGGGGAGTAGGAGCGGGAACGCGAATGATGCACAGAAGCGGATGCCGTGTCCGGATCTGCACGGGCTTATCGATTCCTTACTTGCTGTGGGTTGAAGAGTTACTGCAGAACGATACAGCAGCACAACCGGCACAATGGACACAACCAAATCCCAGTATTTGAGTCCTCCCATAACCGTACCGACCCATACCCGACCGTGTATATCTAAAGTACAGGGCATGCTCGCTTCCAAGCGGCCCAGTTCACCCACACATGTGCGTTGGTGGGATGGATGTGGCGCACAGGTCGCACAGCGCTGCCCCACCCATGCTAACACACACACCCAGCTGCTGCTAAAACACATGTCCGCTGTCCCCACCTGTGTGTGGAGGGGATGGACGTGGCGCACATGTCGCACAGCGCGCGCTGCCCCGCGGCGTCCTTGTACGGCACACGCCGCAGCGCGCTGTGGGAGATGGCGAGAGCGGCAGGAGCGGGGGCGGCCAGGGCGCCGCTGGTAGCCGCCTGCGCCTCCCCCGACGCCGCTGCAGCAAGGGAGGTCTCCCCTGTCACCCGGGGGACCTCCCCTTCCGCCAGCTCCGCGTCCTCCAGCGGCCACCAGTAGGCCTCCAGCACCGCCGCCAGATGCCGCAGCGCGGAGGCGGCCAGGATCTGCGGTGGGAGAGAGGTGCTTTAGAAGTACATTGGTATGCAAGAGGTGTAGCGCACTTGAAACAAGCAGCGCCGTCACCAGTAGGCCTCCAGCACAGCGGCCAGGTGCCGCAGCGCGCAGGCGGGCAGGGTCTGCGGCGCAGGGTGGGCGGCGTGCGGTGTGAGGCACGCCGTGCATCAAAGAAAAGCAGCGCGCAACGCACCAAGATCACAAGCAAACGACCGACCCGTTGCACCAACGAGCCCCACCTGCCGCAGCTTCAAGCTGGACACCAGGCGCGGCACCCCGTGCTTGCCCAGGCCCAGCTTCTGGCACTTTCTGCAGGGGCAGCGCTGGCGGCACTTGGGACACTTGGCGCACAGCTCGCCGTAGCCGTAGTTCCACTGGGTGTCGGCGTGGCACCTGCGGGGGCGTTGGTGACGATACGTGGTGTACGACGAACGGAGGATAGCAGAGTGCTTGTAGTTACCGCTATACCATCACAAAATCACAGAGTGGACACGCAGCGCTGTTTCCCTGTTCAGGCGGGGGAGGGAGGCACCGTGGGTGCCGTCTGCCACGCCCTATGATTTGCCACCCTAGCGCGACAGGCCATGTACCGCCGCAGCCACTCACTTAGCGCAGACGGAGACCGCGCCGCACCAGTCACAGGTGGAGGCCAGGAAGTTCCTGCGGCAGGCGTAGGGAGGATGGTGGAGGGATATGAGATATGCAGATTTGACAACGGAAGTGCGTTGCGACGCGCGCCTGCTGCTCGATGCACGCAGTACACGCATGCGCCCCCATCCCTCCACAGGCCTTGCCAGCAACCAGCAGTTACCGTCCCAAGCACGCCTCTCAACCGCTTCCCAGCGCACCCCAGCACGAGTAACCCCACCCCCCTGGACGCTACCCAGTGCGTGCACCAGTGACAGGCCAGCACACCCACTCTTGCCCCCAACAGCACCCTGCCGACAACTGCAACGCACGTGCAGCACTGGTGGCAAGCGCGGCTGTTGCTCAGCGCCCAGCCGGGGGCGCCCTCCCGCTTGGCATCGGCCGCCGTCTGCGCCCTCGCCACCGCCGCCGCCACCGCCCTCAGCTGGTCCCTGTGCTTGGCGTAGGTGTCGGGGTCGAACAGCATGGTTCGCCTGCCGTTGGCGGCTTTGACCAGCATGCCGCGGTACAGCACCGGGGGCGTGGGCTGGGGAGGAGAGGAGGCGTGGCCCTTGCGCTTGCCGCCCCCTCCGCCACCGCCACCGCCGCCCTCGGCGTCATTGCCGGCCACCCTAGGCGGCACCCACGGTTTCCCGTCCTGCGTAGGCACGGCAGCAGCACTCGGTGTTTGCCTCGCCAGTGCACCAACGCCTCCCAGGCAGTATAATGCACGTCGTGGATAACGCTGCAACGGTTCGGTGTTTAACACAGGTGTGCAGCAGTGCTCATGTCACAATCCCGCGGCTCACTCCCCGTCCCTCGGCCCCCTGCACAATGCCCGTGCCCCCAAGAGGTAAGACCGCGAAGGCGCCGTCCCTGCACCCTACCCACACCATGTACCCAGGCTACGACTCACGCCTCCCACCCGCCGCCCCTCGCTCCCCTCCCCTCGGCCTTTGACTCACGATGGTCAGCAGCTGCTGGTGCTGGTAGCGCGGGTACCACGCCCCATGCACGCACACGGCGTCCGGCCGCAGCGGGTGCAGCGCGTCCGGGGGGGGAGGCCGCTGGCCGGCAGGGACCGCCGCAATCACCTCCGCTTCCGCTGCTGGCGCCAGCGCCACCGCCGCCGCCTGTTGCACACGCCGCATCTGCGGTTGCAGCTGTGGCTGTGGCTGGCCTTGCTGTCCCTGTCCCGAGCCGCCCCTCGCCGCCCGCTGGCGGCGGCCCGCCGGCCCTGCGGTTGCAGGGGCAGCCGACGGGTCCGTCGCAGGGTCCGCAGCAGCCGGGTTGGAACTGACAGCCGGGCCCTGCGCCTGGGAGGCGGTTAGCGCCCCTACGGAGACTGCAAGGGCGTCCGCGGCTTCCGCTGCCGGCGGTGCCCCAGGCCCGACGGCGAAGGGCCCATTCCATCCGTCTCGCTGCACCAGCGCTCCCGCATGCGGCGGGTTGGACATGGGGGGCAGTGGGGCCAGCAGGGGCTGAGGTGAGGCGCCAGTGGCGGTGTCTGCCTCTGCCGTTTGCTGGTCCAGCCACTGCTGAGCGTGCTGCAGCTGCGGTTGCTGCTGCTGCTGCTCCTGATGCTGCAAAGGCTGCGAAGGCTGCCCAGCACCCTTGCCCGCCGCCTCCGTGTCGTCGTCACTGCTGCCGCCGCTGCTGCCGCCATCGACACCGCCTCCAAGCCTCTTGTATTCCTCCACCCCATGCCTGCCTGCACCTCCGCCGCCGCCCCGGGCCTGCAACCGCTGCCTCTTGCTGCCCGGCCCAAGCCACCTCGGCCCCGACGCAGAACCTGAAGCAGATGCTACCCGCGGCCTCCTCCTCCCACCTGGCAGCCCCTCCCCGCCCGCACCCTCATCATCCTCCCTCACCGCCTCTGCCCCCGCCTCGGCCATGTCCGCGTCCGCCACCGGCGCGCCCCCGGAGCCGCCGCCCCCCAGCAGGCTGTCCAAGCCCTGGGCCCGCGGCCCTCCGCCGCCGTCAGCGGCTGACGTGTCTGCTGTCACCGCTTGCCGCGCCGCCGCAACGCCGCCGGCGGCCGTCTCCCCTGCCGCTCCTAATGCCATTCCGCGTCCTTTGTGCTTGGGCACCAGCGCGGCTGCAGGGATGACGGAGGGCGGTACGGCCGGCACCAGCGCGACGCCGGGAATCGCACCTGGCGGCACCTGTTGCACCGGCGCAGCGGCCGAGCCGCCAGACTTTGACCGCGTGCGCTTGGCAGGTGGCCCGGCGTCCGCATCGGCGTCAACCCCGCCGTGCACCGCCCCAGATGGTCCTGATACTGCACCACCACTTGCGGCAGGGGAGCCGGCAGCAGTGGTGGCCGCTGTGCCAGGGGCGGCGTCACTCTGCGCCGGCCTCGCGCTGCCACGTGTCGCAATGTCACGTGCCCGCAGGCTGCTGCCGACGAGCGGAGGCGGGGCGGGCTGTGCCAATGGCGGCGCGCCGGTAGCTGATCCGAGGGCACTGGGGGCGCTGGGCTGGGAATGTGATGTACTTGCGTAGGCAAGTTCGCGAGGGGGGGCGAGGGCGGGGGCGAGGGCGGGGGCGGGGGCGGGGGCGGGGGCGGGGGGCATGCCTGCAAGCGGCTTCCGTCTAAAGCCGCCGCCGCCGCCGCCCCAGGCGAGCGGGCGGCCTGATGCCAGCTGCGACGGCGACTGCAACGCTGCAGGCCGCGTGCCGGCGAGCTGCCCTTGTGGAAGGGCAGGGAGCGGAGGCCGGAGGGAGGGCACGGGTGGTGAACCACGGCCCAGCTCCCCGTTTGGCCCCTCGCCCGCCTCCACCGCCACAGCCGGCGGTAGCGCCGGTAGGGCCCCAAGCTTCTCCTCTGCACCAGAGCCCTCGTCCTGACGGGATGGCGGAACCTGCGAGGGCGGCGGGAGAGCACTGCCCGCTGCAGCGGCAGCCGCAGCGGCAAGCGTTTCAGACAGGGTCCCGGCGAACGGCCCTTGTAGCGGGGAAGGGCGCGGGGGCAGGAAAGAGGACATGGTAGGTGGGCATCCAGGCCCCTGCTCCTCCCTGCCCTCTGCCTCCACCTCCACAGCTGGCGGGTGCGCCGGCAGGGGGCCAAGCTGCACCTGCGCATAAGCGCCCTCGTCCAGGCGGGGTGGCGGCAGCTGCAAGGAGGGTTCGGGTGCACCGGCCGCGGATGTCGCAGCGGGGGCAGTGGCAGCGGTGACCTCGGAATGCACTGGCAGGGCACCGGCGGGCGGGCCGTGCTGCAGAGCGGGGCTTTCCGGAACGACCGGAGGCACGGTGGGCAAGGTTGCTGGCCCTTGCTCATCCAGGGCCTGCCCTGCCGCCTCCACCTCCTGCCTGAACAGAGGCACCAGCACCAGCTCCCACATCTCCTCCGCATCCCCTACAGCAGCTTGGGCCTCGCCGGCTGCAGGCCCTTCGCCCGCGAGCCCCTCCACCCCCGGCTGCAGCGCTGCCTCCTGCGCCTCTCCTCCTTGCGCCGCTGCTTCCTGTATCGCTGCCTCCTGCGCCTCCTCCCGCTCTGGACTGACCCTAGCGCGTGGCCCTTCCGGCTCCCTCTCCCCTCCGAACATTGCCTGGCGTTCCTGCCCCTCAGCACGTGCTTGCCCTGCCGTCTCCACCTCCTGCCCAGACAACGGCACCTGGCCCCCGGCCTCCCCCGCTTCCCCTGCCTCGCCTGCCTCCTCCTGGCCAGGCAAAGGCATCTGCTCCCCCGCCTCCCCCGCCTCCCCTTGTGCATCGTCGGCCGTGGGCCCTCCTTCCACGAGCCCCTCCGCCCCCGGCTGCAGCGCCTGCAGTCCCGCCCTGTCCTGCTCCTGCTGCTGAAGCTGGCCTAACGCTGCGATACACGCTGTCCAGTGCGCCTCTTTTGCTGCTGCGATGCGCGCCGCTGCAGCCGACCCAGGCTTGGGATCCACGGCAGATCGCGCAGCAGCTACAGCGAGGTTGGCGGCCGCAGTCGTCTCAGTGGCCGCCACTGAGAGGTCGCGGGCTGGGCCGATTGCAAGGGGTTGCGCAATGCCTGCAGCTCGAGATGCATTTTGCTCAGAGACCGGAGGAAAGTGCTGCTGACCGCTTTCTTGCTGCTGCCGCTGCAGCGTTTGCAGTTGTTGCTGCGATTGCTGCTGTGGTTGCATCGCCGCTGCGGGAGGCTGCGGAAGCGCTGGCGCCGGCGGCGGCGGTGGCGGCGGCGCCGCTGCTGGCTGCGCCAGTGGCGGCTGTACACAGCCGACGGCTCCAGCACCAGCACCCAGCAACGGCGAAGGCGCCGCGCTGCCGCCGTGCAAGGGCAGCGACGGCTGCTGAGGCTGCGGCGGCGTCGGCAGCGGGGGCAGCAGGCCAACGCCGCCAGCGAACGGCAGCGCTAGGGCCCCGTGGCCCCCCGGCCCCAACGCCCCTGCCCTCTGCCGCAGATCCCAGAACTCCACCGCGCTGCCCAACTCCTCAATCACTTTGCGCACGAGCCACAGTGCAACCGGGTCGCCGGCCTGCGCGGCGGCGGCCCAGGCCTCCTTGCCTTGCTGCACCGCCAGAGGGCCTCCGGGGTGGTGCTGCAGGCGGTGCGGCAGGCCCTCGCACAGCATGGCCATCAAGGGCGGTGGGAGGAAGTCAGCGTACGGGTCCTGCTGCTGGTGCGAAGGGGCTGCGGGAGGGTGCTGCGGCGGGGCGGCGACGCCTGTATGGGCGGGCTCTGCGCCTGCGGCCGCCTGGGGACCGGCTGGGGCTTGCCCCTGGGCGACAATCCCTGCCTGCGCCTCCCCCTGCAGTTGCCGTTGCAGCTGTTGCTGTTGCGGCTGTTGTGGCTGTTGTGGCTGTTGCGGCTGCTGGTTCCCGGTCTGCGGCTGCGGCGCGACTGCCGCCGCCGCCTGCGGCTGCGTCTGCATACGCCGCTGTCCTGGCTGCGGCCGCTCCGTGTCCGCAGCGCACGGCAGCTGGGCCAGCGGCGGCTGCGTTGGCGGCGCCAGCGACGCCCCGGCTGCGGTGGCTTCGGGCGCAGCTGTGGGCGCTGCCATGTGCAGCACTGGAGGCGACTGCCCAGCCGCCGCACCTGGCTGCGGGGCCAGCGGCGGCGCCAGTGGCGGCCCAGCTCCTGTGGGCGCTGCCGTCGGGGGGGCTGACGCCTCCCTAGCCGCCGCCTCCCCATCCCCGCACTCGCCGACCACCACCGCCTCCTGCCGCTCGCCCCTCCCACTCCCGCCGCCGCTGAGGCACTGCCCAGCACCAAACCCTGCTGCCCTTACGCCCGCGCCAGAGCCTCCTGCCACGCCCTCCAAACCCACCCCCGCGTCCACCCCAGCCGGGTCTAGGGTCAGAACCAGCTCCTCCTCCGGGGCAGCTGCATCCTCCGTAGGCACCGCCGTACGCCCGTCCCCTGGCCCCGGTGCCCCATCACGGTCTCCCTCCGGCCCTGCCACCTCCTGCTCACCTGCCGGCGACAGCCGCCGACGCTTGCACGCCGGCTGCATCCCCTGCCCCTCGCTGACAGCTGAATCCGTGTCTGTCCCGTCGCCGCCACCACCCCTGCCCCTCCGATTAGCCTTCGCCACTGCCGGCCCCTGCAACGCGCCCGCTGCCAGCGCTTCTTCCGCGTCTGCATCTGCGCCCTCGGAGGAGCCAGCTGGGTCGCCAGCATCCCCACTGCCACCCAGCAAGTCGGCCGCTGTGCCGTGCCGACCCAAATCGGCGCCGCCAGCTATCCCCGCGACTTCCTCAACCCCACCAGCTGCGTTCCGTTCATCAACCCCAACAGGGACGACCTCAGGGGCACCACCAAGGTCGCTGCCAGTAGCTCCAGCGTCGCCCACTGCCGCTTCGGCGGCCCCGGTCTCCCCTTGGGCCTGGTCCTGCTCCTGCGGCCGGTCATCTGCTGTATCTTGTACCTGGGGTTGAAGTTGGGACTGGGGCTGTGACTGGTCGGCAACTGGGGCCTGGGCCGGGCTGTACGCTTGCTGCCCTGCCTCCGGAGCATTGACAGTCTCCGGTGCAACGACAACCCCCACCCCATCGGCCTGCCCCTCGCCTGCACCTGCCCCTCCTGCGCTTGCGCCCGCCGTCTCTGGTTCACGTTCTGCTTCGGCACTGTCCACAACCAGCGGCGGCGGCGGCGGCGGCGGCGGAGGCTGACTGGTCTCATTTCCGCCCGCCCCGGCCCTGCCGTCCTCCTGCGTGCACCCCGCACCTTGCTCCTGCGGCTCGGCCGGGGCTTCCAGCCCAGGTGGAGGCTGACACCCGAACTCGGGCCGCTGCTGCTCCGGTGCTGGCTGCGCCGCGGAAGCGGTCTGCCCTTCAGATGCTGGCCCACGATCGGCGGGGCGACATGCCTCGGCTGAGGGCTGCGGCTCGGGCGCGGGAAGGGGGTCTGTCCGTGGCTCGGGCCGGGGCTGCGCCTCCGCTGGGGTCTGGTTCGTGGCCCCCGAGGAAGGCGAGCGTGTGTTCACAGGGGGCCGGCCACGCGGCGGCTTGGACCCGGCATCGGCAGGGGCGCCATCCCGCGGTGCATCAGCCCCCGGCTCCTCCTCTGCAAGTGGCTTCCGGCGTCCTGCATCGACCCTGGGCTCCCTGCTGGGCTCCTCCGCTGCCGCTGCACGCCGCCGACCGGGGCTGGGCTGCCTCTGACCCCCCGATGCCCGCGCCGGGGGCTCAGGCGGGTACTCCTTGCTGGGAGAGGGCTTGCGCAGGCGAGACGAGCTACGGACGGCTGGGGGCGGCACCGGCGGCGGCGGCGCAGCTTCATGCCGCGTGCCCGCGCCACCGCCCCTTCTGTCCCTCGCTGTCCGCCTGTCCCTCTCGTCCCCGCTGCCATCTGCAGAAGTTCGGCGCCTGCCCCTGTCCTCTGCGCTCCTATCCCCCGCCCGGCTGCCCCCTGCGTCCCTGTCCCGCGCCCTCCTACCCTCCGCGCTCCTCTCCCGCGCCCGCCTTTTCTCTGCGCTCCTCTCCCGCGCCCTCCTAGCCTCCGCGCTCCTATCCCGCGCCCGCCTTTTCTCTGCGCTCCGCTCCCGCGCCCGCCTGTCCTCTGCACTCCGTTCCCGCGCCCGACTGTCCCCTGCATCCCTCTCCCGCGCCCGGCTGTCATCTGCGTGCCTGTCCCCCCCTCTGCTACCCTCTGGGCTCCTCTCCCGCGCCCGCCTGTCCTCTGCGCTCTTCTCCTGCGCCCGCCTATCCTCTGCGTCCCTTTTTCGCAGCCGGCTACCCTCTGCGTCCCTGTCCCGCCCCCTGCTACCCTCCGCTTCCCTGTCCCGCGCCCGCCTGTCGTCCGAGGCCCTCCCCCGCTCTGCCCCTCGGTCCTCCTTTCTTTCCCTCACGTCCGCGTGCCCGGCGCCGCCCGCCGCTTCCGCACGGCTGCTGGACCGTGTTTGCCGCCGGTCTGGCGGGGTGACGGCGGCGCCTTCCCGGCCGCCTGCGCTATCCCTCCCCACACTACCACCACCCCCTGCTACAGTGACTGCCGAAGACGCCGCCTCTCTGCCGCTGCCGCCGCCGGTCCGATGCGTGTTTCGCCAGCCTGCCGCCGCCTCCACCTGCTCCTCCACCGGCTTTGCTGCGGGGCCATCCCTGCCAGCAGCTCCACCACGCACACAGCCACCACCTGCGCCTGCCGCAACAGCACCCCGTCGGTCTCCAGCGGTGGAGTCGGAATCATGAGAACGTGCGGGTGCGGGCGCACCACCGTTGCCACTGCTGCTGCCGCTGTGGCATGTGTGCCAGCCGCTTGCCGCCGCCGCCGCCGCCGTCGCCGCATGCTCCCTCACCAATCTATCCGTCGGCAGGGGTTCCTTGACGCCCGACCCCGAATTACTTCTGGCGGCTATGAGGTTGTATGCCGAGGTGGTGGCAGCGTCTACCGAGCAGACGACAGCAGGGGCGGCGAGGGACACGGGTGCGCGAGTAGGAGCCTTCCGGGCGTCTGCGACCGTCAGGCCCCCGGGTACTGGTATAGCCTGGCGTGGGGGCCGCCACCCTGTGTCGCGCACGACTGGCTGTCCCGCCAGCCCGGTCGGGACTGGCCGGGCCTCGCTCAGGGCCGAGGCGGCGGCAGCTTCCATGGACCCATGGACGCTCGGCTGCTGCCCGCCCTGCTGCGTGCCACCACCTGGCGGCAGTGCGCTCCACCTGGACCCCTCCTTGCGCCGCGGCTGCCCCACGGCTGCCGTCCCACCGCCGTCGCCCGCATCCCTCCCGTTCGCACCTTCTTCAGCGCCACCGCCAGTAGCAGCACCTGCCCTGCGTTCGGTAACCTCCACAGCGGTGGCTGCCTCCCCCTGTTGCTGACCCTGGCCGCTGGTCTGTGGTGTTGGCGTACGCCCCGGGAACCCGAGCCGCCGCTCAGCGCCAGACCGCAGCTCGGGCCCAGGCCCGGAGACCGCAGGCTCGTGTGCGCTGGAGCCGCCCCCCGCAGCCCGGGCCTTAATTGTGAACCCGAGCTTCGGGGCCCGCCGCGTAGGCTGCTCAGGGGCGGGCTCGGCTGCTGTCAGCGTAAGCGGCTTAAGGACGACTTCGGCCGCTGGCGCACGCTCGGGGGCGGACTTGGCGGCTGGTGGCTGTCCAGGGGCCGGCTGGGCGGCTGTGGCCCGCCCGGGCATCGATTGGGCGGCTGGGAGCTGGTCAGGGGTGGCGGTCGGGGCGTCGGGGCGCCGGAGCAACGGGGCGGGGTCGTGAGTTGCCCTGGGCTTCCCTGAGGCCGCGTTCCCAGCCGTAATCTTCTCCGCAGCTTCCCTGGCCGCTTTCGCCATGACCGCTTCCATCGTTCCACCATTTGAACCACTTCTGCCCTTGTCCCCGCCCCGGTCCCTCTTGCTGCGCCGCTCTCCAGGCGAACCCTTGCTGCCACCGCCACCACCGCCTACCTGCCCACTAGCCGTTACGCCGGCTTCTGCCATACCCTGCAGGACCTTCTGCCTCCAGTCAATTCTACCGCCAGCCCCGTCGGGCCCCGGTGACACTGCACCGGCTGCCGGCTTAACGCGGTGCTGCTCCGCGACCTGGTCCTCACCGCCCCCTGCTGCCGCGGCCTCCATCCCTGGCGTATCGACGCCCCCGCCCACCCGTTCTGTCAGCACCTCGGTCACGGCTTTCCCAGCCGTACCGGCGGTGCTGCGGCTGAGGCGCAGCGCCAGCGGCGCGCCAACTGTCGAGATGCTGGTGCCTTTCACCCGGCGCTGGTCAGTGACTCGCATACTGCTGCCTGCAGTAGATTAATGGTTTGCACGTAACGTAGGTAACGCTCCCCTCGGACTCAAACAGTGCATCGTTCATATGTGTCGCTACTACCAACCTACCGTTGCCAAGCAGTTCTCCTGACGTGCGGTTCAATTGCATAACTGCATGTTTTCATAAGCGTCTGCGCCTCGGTCAGGGGCTCCCGCGACCATGCTCTGTGCAAACGCCGGCCACGCGTCGTCGACCTACGATGCTAGGCGCCACTAGGCAAGTTCCAATGAGCATACGCCTGTGAGAGCTGCTCCACAACGCCTGTGCCTGGTGCGGGTGTTGCGGCAGTCCGGTACAGGTCAATGCCAAGGGGTTCTAGCGTGGCATCATGTTATGACCTTGCAGAATATGAGTACACATGTGTTATTTACTAGCATTATCACGACATCATTACTCATAACATCCCTTGGCAATGCAATATGGCATAGCAGTGCACCGCATGCACAGCACGGATGATCGGGCATCGCCCCCCACGCAAACTTGGTGCATGACCTTGGGAGTGAGGAAGGGTATCAGTAAGGCTGCGCTGCCTTATCTGTCGAGCCGGAAAAGCGTATCTCGAGATGTCAGGGAAGGATCTTGTGGGCTTGAGTAACTCCGTACGGTTGGGGTTCCGTACTTCGTCACGACTTGGACTGTAGCATGTTACCGGTACAGGAAGGGAGGGGGTGCAGGCTGCTGGTGGGACTCCGCTTGGGCTGGGGCACCGCCCCCGTGGTGCCATACGGTCTGGCCTCATGGCCTGCAGGTTGAGTGTATGGGGGCGCATGCGTGTCCCCGCAAGGATGCAGGGCGTGCCCTAGCGTGGGGCCAGGGATTGGGGTGGCCTTCAGCGACGGGAGGTCTGCCCCGTGCGTCTGCCCCCAGTTCGGTGGCCACTGGGTGCGGGGCGCCCCTGCCTGTGCGTGGGGCAGGAGAGCTGCACGTCAGGAATGGCTGAGCCTTACAGCCGCTGGCATGCATTCAGCGGATGGTGCATGGTGGTAATGGTGCAGGCAACACCGGGCAACATGGAGAAGGGGAGGTGTTAGTGTTTGGGCACGTTGGGAAGGTAGGGTGCTGCTGCGTGCATGTACTGATTTACGTTCCCACTGGCCTGTCCCTGCTTGTCGAAAAGTGCAGTGGGTCAAGCTGTATTCCCACCCAGCTGTATTCCCCTGTTCCCACCTGTTGGCCGGGACCAGTTCTGTGTTCCCTTGGCGCGTGGGGACGGTGCTGTCTCGTAAGACTTGTGAAGCAGACGACCAATTCAAGTCTACACATTGTCATGTTATCATAAGCATGGGCTCTGGCCCTGCTAATAGGTCCTCATCGTGTCCTGCTTGCACCAATTAGGGCCACCCGAGCTGGACGGCAGTAGGCAGTGGGGCGTGCAGGCAGGTGCAGGGCTGCAGCCTGCAGGCAGGTGCAGGTTATTCAGCTGGCGTCCCTACCGTAGTGCGTCAGGTGGCAAGGATGGATGCAGTGAGATGCAAAGGGGCTCGTCCACTGGCACGCGATGAAGGCGGGGGAGGCAGTGCTTGCTCTGCGCGCAAAGTCCCACCAGGGGAGCTCCCCCGTTCCCAACTGCGGGTGCCTGCCTGGGTTCTTGGATTCTGACCTGCGGTCCACCAGTTGATGTCATGATGGCACGTTAACAGAGAGGATGGACTTGGTTAGGAAAAATAGGCCACTCATGGCCCTGCGAGGGGCTTTCCCAGAAGGGGAGTCCCTTCTGGGCGTTCCTGCTTGCTGCCCTGGGCTGTCCTGTCAGGGGAGGTCGCATGAGCGTACATGAGTCATTTGGTGAGGCGCTTCAACAAGCTTTCGCTGGGGTCCCAACGGCGTCGCGGGAAGTCCTTATCTTACTCGTATACTCTGTGCTCACGTTGTCGTGCGAGACTACCAAGTCCAAGGAAGAAACAGAGATCCGCGACCATTGAACTACTGCAGCACCCCAAATAGTGCAATGCAGATTACTATAACTACACCTGATGGAGAACATGTCTTTCCTGTGGAGGTACGCGGCCTTTGCCCTTTCTGGAGCCTCGCGCGTTCGGGGCATGGAGCATTCAGGCGCGTCCCTCTATCTCCAAAATTCACAGATCGATGGAAGCACATCGTTCGCGGATGTGAAGGCTATTTGCGAGGCCGAGACGGGGCTCCCGTCGGCCTCGTTTGTGCTGCTGCACAACGGAAGGCCGTTGCAAGACAGGTGCGCAGTGCGCAGTGGGCAGTGGGCTGCTGAGGAGCGGGCTCCATTAGGAGGTTATGATCCCCCCAGACAGCGTAGCCATTTGCATCCCGAGCTGCAAACGAAGCCCGGCCGGTGCAGGCCCAGCAGCTCCAACTGTCGCACCTCCCACCATACCCATCCAGCAACTCCTTTCCACAGCGTGTTCCCCCTCGACCTGTACCCATTCCTTAACCCGTACGCGTTGGTACTCCCTTTCGCTTCCTCCAGTTTCAACCTTGCGACTTAAGCACCGCACGTCGTCATGGCTTGCATACGCCCTCCTTTTCTCCATAACCTGCCCTCCTCCTTGCAGCCAAACCCCAACATCCGCTGGGGTGCAGCCAGGCGATATGATCCTGCTGGTGCAGCCGCAGCAGCAGCGGCCTGGGGCGGGCGCAGGCGGCCAGAGGGCGGGCGGTGCCGGGGCGCGGGCGAGCGGCCAGGGGCAGGGCCAGGGGCACCAGGGCGCGGCGTCCGCGGTCATGGCTCGGCGGCCGGATGGGACGCTGGTCAACCCGGCGGCAGCCATCCAGGCGATGAAGGTGCGTAAAAAATGTGATCATTTGGTGTGGGTTTGTGGCAGGGTGAAGTGGGGCTGGAGAGAAGACTGTGCTGGCTTTGGTGCGGCGGCCAGATGGGAGCATGGCACGCTGGTCAACCCCGCTGCGGCCATACAGGCGATGGTGGTGGGAGGGCGGGGAATGGTGGAGGGGTGGACATAAAGATGGGGGGTTGCGGACGGCTGTGCTTGCCCTGGACGGTACGGTGCGGTGCGGTGCGGCGGCCGCACGGCAGGCTGCTGCGTGCGGCGGTGTGTCCGGTCGGTGTGCGCCAAGGGTGGGGTTAGAGTGGGGGAGTGCGGCTTCTGCGGCGATGGTGCGGCGGCCGGACGGCACGCTGGTCAGCCCGGCAGCGGCCATACAGGCGATGAAGGTGCGGGACTTCGCATACTATTAATTGTGTTGGCTGTGAGGGTGGATTGGGGTCGGGGTTGGGTGAAGGAGAGTGTTGGCTATGAGGACGAAGGTGCGGGGTTGGCGGGTTGCGGACGGCTGTGGTTGCCCTGGATGGGTACATGCATGCATGCGGCCGTCATCCAGGCAACGGGGTGGGGAGGTAAGTGTGTGTGGCGAGGGTGCAGAGGGCACCGATACTGGTCGGTCGAGGGCCGCGCACGTGGCTTGGCCCGGGTATTGGCACGGCGGCCGTTGCTTTGGCGGTGGTTGCTTTGGCGGCCGCCGTACATGCAGTGAAGGACACTGGTTGTTGGGGGCTGGGGCAGCGATGGGATTGGTGAAGGAGGCGCATCAGGGGTGGGGGCGTCTTTGCCTTGCACGGATTCATGCTCGGCGTGAGGGGTGGGACGGCGCTGGGGGTGGGTAGAGCGCTGGGGATGGCAGCTGCATTGTGACGCTGCCGGCCGCAGGGGCTACGGGGTTTCCTGGCGCTGCACGCGATGCACAAAAGCCATGCCATGGCGGTGCACCACTGGCATCAGGCCGTCAACAGTAGGAGGTCGTAAAGGTGTGCGTGTGGTGCAGCGGTCGAGTTATCAATAACGCAACTGAGAGTGGATGTTGGGAGGATGGGAGGGATGTTGGCTTTCAGCAGGGCGAGGCTGATGCTAATACACATGCCCACTCCGTTCCCGTCTCGGGCCGAGCGGACGCTGCTGGAGCAGCCCAACCACGGTGCCCAGCGGATAAAACACCTCGCACGCCAGCACGCACCCCAACCCACACCACCTTGTCACCTGCTGCTATTACACATGCCCCCATCCTCCCCCCTCCAGGCCGACCGCATGCGGATGGACCAGCTCAAGCACGGCGCCCCGCGGATGCAGCGCCATTTCACGCACGCACGCTAACCCCTGTGTCACCTTCGGGCTACTGCTAATACACGTGCCCCCCGCGCCCCCGCGCCCCCTCCAGGCCGACCGCACGCTGATGGACCAGCTCAAGCACGGCGCTCCTCGGATGCACGAGGCCATCCTGGCGGACGACGTGGCCGCACTGCAGGCGGAGCTGGCGCGAACGCACAGGTACGCAGATGGTTAACACGGCGTCAACGTCATACGTATTAGATGTGTGTTATTGGGTGCGTGTGCAAAGGCCATCCTGGCGGGCGGTGTGGCCGCCCTCAGGCGGAGCTGGCGAGGACGCACAGGTACACATTGTCGTACACATGTAGTGTACTATCCCTCTTTTGTACTTTGGGGGCCATGGCATGGGGGTGCATGCACGGGATCTTTGGCGGACATTGTGGCAGCCCTGCCGGGGAAGCAGGCGCGCACGCGCAAACGGGCCTTGTACAGCCATGCAGTCGGTCTTCGTGCAGTAGGTGTCGTACATAGTACAAATGCAGCTGGGGAGACGGCGTTGGGAGGGGGTGGGTTAGAAAGGCTTGTGTGGTGGAGCAACCCCTGGGCTGCCGTGGCCTCCCTGCCGCACTTGGGGGCAGGCGTAGTAGTGCCCGAGGCCCTAACTTTTCCCCCTCGGCTGCGCAGGGCGCAGCACGACGCGGACGCGGAGCTGGAGCGGCTGCACCATTTAAACGCATTTAGTACCGTACGTGAACATGCAAGTGTATAACACTGAAAATAATTTCATCTTTTTTTGGGCGCAGGGCGCAGCATGATGCGGACGCGGAGCTGGAGCGGCTGTACCAGATGCAGGAGGAGGACCCCTTCAACCCCGACCTGCAGGTGGGCGTGTACGGTAGACGCAGTGGAGCGTGCCGCTATTTCCAAAAACTCTGCGTTGTACGTGTGCTGCGAAGCTGTATGTACCAAATCAAGATGCAGGAGGCGGGCCGCACGGTCTCCGAGTGCATGACCTTGCACTGTCGCTCGAGCTCCCGCGTGCCTAGCCCAACGTGCTGTTGGTCCTAATGCTGCGCGCTGCATGGGTGCGCGCTAAGGCGCGCTCCTGACGGCTCCCATCGCGTTGTCCCCATCCCTTGGTATGCAGAAACGCATTGAGGACGCCATTAGGAAAAAGAACATCGACGAGAGCTACGAGATGGCAATGGAGCACACGCCCGAGGTGGGGAGGGGCAGCCCCGGGGGTGTGTAATAGCTGTGTGTTTGGCGTGGAGAGGAGGTGTGAGATGGCCATGGAGCACACGCGTGAGGTGAGGAGCACCTGCTCCAGTGTGTGTTAGCTGTGTGTTAGGGGTGGAGAAGGGCTATGATGGAGCACGTGCCCGAGGTGAAGGGTTGCAGTCCCTTTGCGTTTTGGCTGTGAGTTAGCCAAAATGCCTGTACGCATCATCTACATCTGTTTCTTTCAGTGTCTAGTGTATTAGCAGGATGTCTTGGATACCGTGGTGGCGGTGGGTTGCCAAATGGCAATGCGGGATGGCGCGCATGCCCGTGTAGGCGGTTGGCGCGGGTCGGCAGGAGAATGAGGGACGGTGGGTGCAGGAACCGTGCCAACCCACCCAACCGCTAATACACATACCCCCACCTGCTGCTAACACACGTGCCCCCAGGCGTTCGTGTCGGTGCACATGCTGTACGTGGACATGGAGGTCAACGGGGTGCACGTCAAGGCCTTCATCGACAGCGGGGCGCAGATGACCATCATGACGCAGGCGAGTGGCATGTGATAAATGTATATGTAGTTACGTGCCTCCTCTTCCCGTCCACCGTGCCTGCCACTGGCAACGCGCACTAAGAAAATTACTGTGGTGCACCGACAACAATGATACAGGTGACGGAGGCATAGTTACGTGAATAGTACAACCCCATCTCTTTTGTCGATGCGGAAATTCGCCGGGGCGTGCCGCCTGGGCCGGCTTACTCACTAACTACTGTATGTTGCATGCGTGACTGCATATGCAGAAATTCGCCGAGGCGTGCCACCTGGGCCGGCTGATGGACGACCGCTTCCAAGGCATGGCCATGGGCGTGGGGGCCTCGCGCATCCTGGGCAAGGTGCACCAGGTGAATACGAATAGTATGCGGTTTATGTAAATGTACACATGGTATTTGTTTGAAAATTAAGGTCCCACGGTACGACCGGGGCAGGGGGCGTGGGGGCATCGCGCATCGTGGGCAAGGTGCGCCAGGTAAGCACGATATCAACCATAATATACAGGCCACGGTCATGTGCAGCCCGTATCTTGGGCCAAGTGCAACAGGTAAGTGGGTTGAAGCAGCAAGGAATCCAATTCAAGGTGCTTCACGCACGAGCATTTCACGATAGGCCGGGCAGGCGGGCGGGCGGGCGGGCGGGCGGCGGCTGCGGAGCGGGGCGGGGCGGCGAAGGATGGAGGATGAAGGGGGAGCGCGCGCTGCTTTGGTGGGTGTGGTGGGCGGCCGCGGATAGGGGGAAAGGGGAGGGGCAGCGTAACTGTTGCGGGCCGCGCCGGCTTTGGTGGCAGCAGCAGCGTTAGCGTGAGCAGCAGCGGTGAACAGCCAAGACGCGTGCCTTCCATCGACAGGAGGCACGTGTGCACCAGCGCAATGGTGCTGCTGGAGCAGCGGCTGCTGACCTACACCCGTGCACCCTAGACTGCTATTTCGGCACGCGCACCTGTCAAAGTCGAGGTTGCGCACCTTATGTGGCCACCAGTATCACGGTGCTGGAGCAGCACCCGCCAACCCACACACGTGCACCCTACCTGATTGCTAATACACACGCGCCGCTAATACACATGCCCCCAGGCCAAGATCAAGGTGGCCGACCAGTTCATGACCACCTCCATCACGGTGCTGGAGCAGAAGAGCGGTCCGCAGTTCATCTTCGGGCTGGACATGCTGCGCCGCCACCAGTGCAGCATCGACCTCGCAAAGGGTGAGGCGTTGTAACGCAACCCACATGCACCCCTGCCTGTGACATGTACGGAGTTGCATACATATTTAGGGCCCGCTGCGGCGCAACGGTCAGGACATCGTGCCGAGTGCATGCATGGGATGAAGACGTAGCATGCCGGGTGTGTCCATTACCATTCTGAAGGGGAGGCTGGAGTTGCTACGGCGGCACCAGCGGTGCGCCAACCCCGCGACGGGTGGGCACTTGCAGACGATTGAGGGGTTTGGCAATGGGTTACACTGGTGAGCGCCGCGTTGGAAACCGCATTGCGCTGGTCAGCCAAAGAGTGGGCACTTGACGAAATCGCCCTCACCCTGACTTCTCCCTTCCAGGCGTGCTGCGCATCGGGTCCTGTGGCGTTGAGCTTCCCTTCCTGTCGGAGTCACAGGTGCGTGGATGGGGCGTGAACGGGGCGGCCACAGCGGGATCGGCGAGCAACCCGCCATGCGCTGCCATTAGCGCAGCTTGGAAAGTGCTCTCCCAACGCCGCTTTCCTGTAACCCCGACACTCGTTGGGACAGGCGTTGTTGGTTCTACCGGCCACCGCCTTAACGTGCGTACAGCCGGGAACGCACCCTGTGTAATGCTCGTCCCGCGCAGATCCCCAACGACTTCAACCGCCCCATTCTTTGACAGCACATTGGTAACGCCATATGCATGCTCGCCTGCCTTCGTTGCCCGTTAAAATGACGCCCCCCGCGCAGATCCCCAACGACTTCAACCGCCCCGTTCCTTTGCAATACACTGGCTACTTCATTCAGCGTTGCCGGTTTGTTGCTTCTTGCGCAGATCCCCAACGACTTCAACCGCCACGTGGAGGAGGACGTCAGCGAGGAGGAGGCACAGCGCCGCATGGCGGGTGAGGCGGTTACGGTTGGTTGGGACAGTTGGAGTGTTGGGGTCTTCCGCTTGCCACAGCAGGTGGGTTACGAGGAGGGGACCAAGCGCCGCATGGCGGGTGATGCGATTACGGTCGGTTCGGGTGGTTGGGGGCTTTAGACATGGCTGGCTGGGGCAGGTCAGCGAGGAGGACGCCAAGCGCCCGCATGGTGGGTGAGGCGGCTGGGGTCGGTTAGAGCAGCTACCGTAGGGTGGTTGCGTGTTTGGAGGGAAGGGGATTTCCGGGCCCGGCAGAGCAAGAGGGATCTGGACGAAGGGCGGGCAAGAGGTGGCCCGATGTGCTTTGCTTTGCGCGTGGCGGCCCCCGAGCCACGTCGCCTGCCTCCGCCTGTCCGCCTTTGATGCCACGTGGCCGTACAGTGTGTATTACAGCGCCGTTTCCCCCCTCGGCCTCCTCCTTGTCCTCACCTCGCCCCCTTCCATCCTTCCCTTTCCCTGCCCTTCCCTCCCTTCCCGCAGAGCCCTCCTCCTCCTCAGCCCCCATGGACACCGACAAGCCCCCACAGCCCGCAACCGCCACAAGCGCCAACGCACCCGCCACAACCACCACAGCCACCGCCCCGGCCCCGGCTCCCGCCGCGCCCCCCGCCGCCGCCCCTGCTCCTGCGCCTGCCCCTGCCCCGGCACCTGCTGCTGCTACTGGCGGCGGCGGTGGCGGCGGCGGTGACACAGAGGCCAAGGTTGCACAACTCATGGCGTTGGGCGCGGACCGGGCAACCGCGTTGCAGGTGGGCGGGGAGAAACCGCAGAGCGGGGTGGGTAGGGCTGGTGGGTGAAGTGCGGCACGTCGCGCAACGAAAGGAACGCAACGTGGGGGTGGTTGTGGGGGTTGTACCAAATGCGCGCACACGCAGCTCCGTGGCCGCGCAACTGCGCAGGTGCACTTTCGAGCAATGCGCCGACATGGCTTTCCCGTACATGGTTACGTACTCGCGTACGGTACGTGCTCGCGTGGGTTGCGGGGTGGTGCAAGTGTGTTTGAACCGCGGCTACGTCAAGCGACACAATTGCTCATGTAATCCGGTTCCTCCTGGCCCCACCCCACCCCACCCCGTCATTGCCCGCAGGCCCTGGCCGCCGCCAGCGGCAACGTGGACGTGGCCGCCAGCCTCATGTTCGACATGTGACGCGCGCGACACGGCCTGCACGCGTCAGGCATGACACGTGTCAGCTCGGCACTTGTCGGCTTGGCACGCACGGCGCGGCGACGTGGACGTGGCCGCCAGCCTCATGTTCGACATGTGACGAGTGCGACACGGCCTGCACGCGTTGGGCATGACACGTGTCAGCTCGGCACGTGCCGGCGTGGCACGCACGGCGCGGCACGGCACGCGCATGGACCACGTGCAGCCGGCGCGTGGCGACACGGCCAGCCATGACAAGGCGTTGCCTTCCGTGTCGTGTGCCATACGTGTGTTCTAGGATACGATGCAATATAAAAAATGCATGTTTTACGGCAGTTTTAGGAGGAATGTAGAGCGGTGTCATGGGCGGTATACGATGTGGATGGTGGCAGTGAGGGAGGGCCACACGTGTGCTTTGGCACGTTTGCATGGCACGTGCGTGGTCTGTCTTTGCAATGCGCTGGGCGTGGCGGCCCTCCGTTTGCTGGCGTGCGTGCTTGATACATGTGCGTTTGGGCGCTGCGGGCCGGGGGTCCCTGTTGGGGGAGCCGCATGGCGGCCGTGGCAGTGGGGTTGCCGGCATCAGCCCTGCCCTGCCCTGCCCTGCCTTCTGCCTGTGCACTGCCGCATGGAGTGGCAACTGACGCATGGCATCGTCCCATGCTGTTCCGTGGACAAAGAGATGTACGGTACTCTGGAAGCACACGTGCTCCGCTCGCGTGTGCTGCGCCTGTTGTCTGCTGGTGAGGCATGGCGGTGTGGCAAGGTTACAGTTACAGTTACAGACCCCAATGGGGTACGCCCGGAGAGCCAGGGGGCCATAAGGACGAATAGTGCGGTATAAGAACTAGTGTGCGGGAGGACGGGGCTTATTCGCCACTACCCACAAGGGTGTGCGCTGTGGGGACCAAGGAAGGGGGTGTCCTGGTCGGTGGGCGCCCGCGCTGCTGAGTGTCCAATGACGGCCGCTTGAGCGGCGCGTATGGTCTCATACAAGTGCACCCTACGCAGGAGGCCCCGGTAGCCACTAGCCAGGTGGCGGCCATCTCTGGGCCATCTTTACGTTGGGTAAACGTAGTCGACGGGCGGCGGAGTGGTTCGTTGGCGTTGGTTGGCTCCGGCTTCAATGTAGTGGCCGCGTGAGCGGCGTGCACCGTGTGCCAAATACCACACCAATCTTAAGCGTAACCGTTACTTGACGTGGATTGTACGCGGCAGGAGGCCTCGAGGTACGGCAGAGGACGTTTGTGCGATGCGGGCTGCTGCTCGTGCGGGTGAAGTTGTGGCGCACTACCGGTCCTCCTTGCATACGGTAGGATACGGTAGGCAAGCACAGGCTGGGCCAGCCACAAAGCAATGGCCGCTTGACCGTACGGGTTCGGACGGCAGGCCTGTCAGCGCATGAGGAGACATCAGTCAGCCAGTGCCACACTGCGAAGGTTTTTTACCCTCTGCAAATGTAACGACCCATTAGGCGACATGTTGCGCTCATGCGCAGGCTGCGACTGGAGAGCAGTCGGAATGGCGTTCCTCCCCAGGCTCCGCTGGAGATTTTCCCCATTGGTTTCTTACATGGTAGAACCCAGAAGCCAGCATGTAAGGACCCATGCGGTATACGAGGGGCTCCGGAGCCGACGCAATTAACACAAAGCATGCAGCCGGATACACTGCAACCAGGCGGCCAGCCTTCCCAATACGTCCCCATCTAGGCAGATCTAGCTAGGTGTACGGTTTCCCAGGGACTGCCCAAGGACCCGAGACATTTACGTTTACAACCCACGTCCCATTGACTTTGTGCCCCCTGACTGTGGTACCAAGTTTGACGAGCTTGCGGTGCCGTACGGGGTACGGCCCTTGGCCCCTTGCGCAGTGCTTCAGCGGGCGCACAGGCAGTCTCCCTTGCTGGGCCCAGGGGACTCCCTTGCTCGGGCCTATGCGCGTTGGCTTTGGTGGAGAACACAACCAGAAGGCCAGGCACCCTTCCGTGCATTCAGCTGGCACCATTAAAATCACCAGCACGAAGATAACTTGGTGGTTTGATGAGGCTCAGTGCGCTGCGTCATTGCGTCATTGCGACCATGGCGGGGAGACTCCCGTGCTTGGGCCGTACGTTGCGTCGAGCGCAGGCCTAGTCGGGCGAAGGCCCAGTCGCGCGTAACGCAGTTCCACAAACAACGCAGTTCCATTCTATTTGGTAATATCTAACATAACTTTACTTGAGGCAAACGGTCACGATACAGCAGCGACGCAGGTGCGCAAGTGCGAAATGCACCTTCCGTCGATGTTGCGAGCGTTCTCGAGCCGATACTCACGACCGTAAGTCCTCCCTACGCCAGTCACCTTCTTTACAATTCAGCGTCTCCACAGATAGGATCAAGCGGTACCCTTGTCATGGCAGGGCCCGCAAGTCGCCGCTTGCTGCCGGGCATCGCCATCCTATTGCTCCTGGGCTGCTCTGCCCCGACGGCTCTTGGACGAACACTCAGGTTTGTCTACATACTTACTACTGGATAGCATGTAGGTACATCTCGCACTGGCACTGGTACTGACACCCTGTGGTCCCGTACCGTGCAGCTGCCATGCCCCCGTGCCCCCGCCCGTCCCCCTGTGCCCCTTCCGCATGCCGCATGCAGCCACACAGGCACACACCCAGCGCAATTGGAAAGTGCCACTGTCCATTACGCAACATCATGCCTCTGAGCCTCACATGCTGCTCTGTGTTATCCACCCCAGGGCATTGCGTGGGACCCACAGCCGCCGAGCGCTGCTGGGCAATGGCGCCGCAACAGGTAGGAGGGCGTGGCTGTGGGTGGATGGGAGCGGGCGGGTGGATGGTTACTGTGTATGTGACGTGAGAGGAAACGTTGTAAGGCGTCAGGCAGTGAGGGATACGCTTGCTTCTACCTGCACGTGAAGAGCACACGAGGTGACACAGTCACTGTGACTGTGACTGGCGGCATGTGATACGGTAGCGGTAGGTGCTAGCCTGCGGGGTACCGGTAGATCAGCACTCTGGCATGTGGCTGCTGGCTGGATCAGCGAATCAGCTTGGATGGGTGGGTCCGTGTGTCATAGACGGAGTGATGCACCATTGCGCTCCGCTCTGCATGCCCCGCTCCGCTGATCTACATCGCATTCCCCAACACCCCATACAATTTGCCCACACGGGCCCTACCCCTACCTCAACCAACTGCCAGCAGGGGAGCCGAACGAGATCACTGACGACGGTGCTGTGGCATGGACGCTGTGGTTGACCAGCGCCATGGAGGACAAGTCCGGAGGCACAGCCCCAGGCGGCGGCGGACATGGGACTCCCCTGGCAGCGGGAACCAACCCAACAGGGCACTACCCTGCTGGCAGCAGCGGATGGGTGACGCCCCTGGCGGCGGGAACCAACCCAACAGGGCACTACCCTGCTGGCAGCAGTGGGTGGGTGACTCCCCTGGCGGCGGGAACCAACCCAACAGGGCACTACCCTGCTGGCAGCAGTGGATGGGTGACTCCCCTGGCGGCGGGAACCAACCCAACAGGGCACTCCCCTGCTGGCAGCAGTGGATGGGTGACTCCCCTGGCGGCGGGAACCAACCCAACAGGGCACTCCCCTGCTGGCAGCAGTGAATGGGTGACTCCCCTGGCAGCGGGAACCAACCCAACAGGGCACTCCCCTGCTGGCAGCAGCGGATGGGTGACGCCCCTGGCGACGGGAACCAACCCAACAGGGCACTCCCCTGCCGGTGGCAGTGGGGAGATGGCTGTGGAGGGTGCACCGCTTGGGTCTGAGGGTCCTGCCCTCGCCACCCCAAGCCGCAGTACTTTGGATGGAGCTGATATACTACACGTTGATGGGATCGGCCCAGCAGGTTCGGGCGCACCTGAGCTGATGAGTGGTCAACCAACCAAGGGTGACAGTGCCGGTATGGTACACCCACCAAGTACGACCCATATGGGTACTACGATTATGGGAACGGCGAGGCTGCCCATAACGCTATATACGATTACGAGCATGCTGCTAAGTCCAACGGCTATGGAAGTGCCCGCAGTAGCAGTGGCGGCGGTGGCAGCAGCGGTGGCGGTGGTGGTGGCACCTTGTGGGACGGCGCCCCTGGCGGTACTGCCTCAGGCAGTGGCAGTGACAGCGGTGGTAGCATCAAGAGTATTGGCACCGGTATTTTTGGGGACAGTATTTAGCTGTTAAACGATGTATGCCAGATTGCTTGCCTGCCTTTTGCGTCTTCACGGCCCCCTGGCTGCTGGCGATCCGGATGTACGGTATCGGTACCCCATTAGGGTCTGAAACCGTAACTGCAACTGATTGTCGTCAACAGATGTGGGGACGACGCTGGTCATCGAAAGGTTTTGCGGCAGGCAGGGAGTGAGACTGCTGGTTGATGCTTGGGCCTGTGAGAACACTGGTTTTTATTTTTGGTATTAATCAGGGGAGACCCCGGGCACTGCTGATGGGGGTTTCCATGCGTTGCTGTATATGTCAATATGCGCACTCGAAGTTTGCTCAAGTTATTGGGCCCCCAGGCCGGTGTCATCGTGTATTTGGCAAACTTTTGGCATTTTGTGTTACACTCCAGGTGGTGTACACAATCCTTACGTACTGGTCCTGACCACACCTATCAGGAATTATTATCATGTAGCGTTGCGTCGCTGCTGTACGCCAACAAGGAAACGTCCAACCTGCAATGCAGTGCAGTGCAACCCCAACGACAGTTTGACAGTATCTCGCACCACGTGGCACCTGCACGCGGGTACTCCATGCCAGTGTAACACAGCCGCCTCCCCGCCAAGCTACCGTATGCTGGTCAGGCATTTGGGTGCATTGCACACACACTTAGGTAGGACCATATTTCAGGTGTACGGTGGCTAGGGGGTCCGTTCCTGAGAAGCGGCCAAGTACGCTTTGATAAAATCGCACCTGCCAGCCTGAATCCAAAACCGTGCTGGGAGCACACAAGGGGGTGTCCCCTGCCTCGTGGCGTGCTACCGGGGATAGCAGAGTTACAGGCATTGGCGCGCAATTTACATGTACCGGGGAGTGAGTGAGCAGGTACAATGGATTATACCAAGGCAAGTACTGTGCAAGTGACGCTGTGCAGATGTGCGGCCACGTGCGCACATCTGCGCCCGAAGGCGGGCCGTCGCGACTACGTACCAAACGCCGTGCGCATGTGACCAAGGTATCGAACGGAGTTCACTGTAGACTTCGATTGCCTTCCTGTCAGCTTACATATGTAATATGGAATGTGTATACATGGCGCATCCTGCTTGAGAGAAAGGAGCAGGGGAGGCAGGACTCAGCGATAAGGCTGGGGCCCCTTCCCTACAAGCACGATAATGCCTCTTGGACTCTGTAATGTTATCTTTACATTGATTGCTGGGGCAGGTGCGTCGCGGCATCCTTACAGCCTAGTACTACTATCAGTCCCTGCTCCATGCGGAAACGCTTGCAATCATCTGCGGCAACTTAATCAACATTCTTTACTGGACTGTAGGCATCGCGGGGGCCTCACCGACGGCTGGGCCTGCAACCCGACCCCCCCTTCTGCTTCCGCTTCCGCCCAGTAGCCCGCCCCCACCATGGCCGCCCACTGAAAGCCTAACGCTCAGCGGTACCCTGGAGTACTTGGCGCTCGATAGCGAATTGGGAGGCTGCTATGTCCTGGTAAGTGGCCGAACAAATCTGCAAGTATTGTTCAAAGGTAGGCCTGGAGGTGGCAGGTAGGTAGCTAGGCTGCGCAGCTTCAGTTGCTTGGATCAAGCAGCCGGGCGCCCTGCCTGGTGCTGCTATACCTTGCTCTTGCCACACGCATGCCGGCCATTGGCTCCAGGTAAAGATTGCTGGCAGTCTTACAACGAGCACGCCTTATCAACCCTTGATGCCGAAGCTCTCAAGCTGCTGTGCTGTTTCGCCCATCTTCACCATACCAAATGCAGTTGCTTATGGCAGGACACGCCGAAGGCCATGCGCCTTTGGCGTGTCACACCAAATTCAGAGCAGACAGCTGCCAGCCCTTGTGGCTTGGCATATTACTTCGTTCTGCCTCTAGCACCCACACCCGCTGGCGTGCGTCACCCCTGCTGCTGCTATATCTGCCCCTTACCCACATGCAGCCCTCTGCTGCTTCCAACATTACCCAAGCCTACCCGTGCGTGAGCTTAGCCCCTGCTGCTGCTCTGACACCTACCCACACGCAGCGCACGGGCGACAGTGGCGCCCCTGGCAGCCGACCCCAGTGGGTGGTGCTTGGGTCAGCCGAGCAGCTGGACGACCTGCTGCTCCGTGAGCGGGCCTTCCCTGGGTCCCTGGTGGAGGTGGGCGGCTGCCAGGTGGACACGGTGGCGAGGAGGCAGCAGGAGGGAGGCAACGGAGGGCGGCTGAGGTGCATGGCAGTGGGCTACGTGCGCCGGCTGGACCTGGCCAGCGAGGACGCAGTGCCCAGGGTGGGTAGCCAACCGCATGGTGGCGGTTGGTGTGTAAGCGTCAGCATGCTACTTGTATGCCACCCACAGTATGTGACGAGCTAGGAATGCGACGTGTATGCCGCCCATCCATGGTATGTGACGCTGCCTGCGTGTGGTCAACACACGTTGCATTACCTGTGCTGTCGGGCAGCATGTACGCCAAGCTCACTAGCCATGGCACGCAGTGCCTGCCCCGTCCGAAGTCCCATGAAATCTTTCCTCTCTGTGGTATATATGCATGGCTGACTGACTGATGACCTGATTGACTGACATGGCTGCAGACTGTGGCCGGCGGGCAGCGTGCTGTGGTCATGTCGGTGGGCTTTGCCCAGGACAGGGACGACTGCAGGGGGCTGGCGGCCAGCACCGCCGAGGTAGGGGCTGCCAACAGGGCGGGGTTGCCATCCGCATGTGAGCAGTCAGGGCTCCAGGCACGCAGCGGCCCTGGATCGGCTCCCAGCGTGCGTGGGAGCCGGCCGGGTGTTTGTGTCACGACCTTGCGTGTTTGCGCTGCCTGCTGCGACCGTGGGCTGACTGTGCCACACACAGAACCCTGCACGCACCCCCTGACCTTCCGTCCTGTGGTCCATCCCACAGGATGGCCTCGCCATCCGTGACTTCGTCAGCCGCATCAGTGCGTTCTTCCGGGAGTGCAGCTACGGCCTCTTCTCCGTGGACCTGGACGGACTGCAGGTAGGTCGTCGAGCCGTGTAGCTAATGTTTTTTCAATTTACTTTTACTTTTCTGCTTGTTTTGTGGAGTGCAGCTACGGTCTCTCCTCTGTGGACCTTGACGGACCGCAGGTAGGTACGGAGCATGGCTCAGCCAGCGCATACATGTGTGGGTGGGTGCCTCGCCCCGCCCTGATAGTGCCCATCCAGCACGCAGCCCAAGGATTTGGAACTGCACTGGCTGCTCGCATTCACCCGTCGTTGCTTTCAAGTATCACAGAGAAATCCTCACATTTTTCTGGTGTGTAAAACCGGAATCCCTGCTCGCCTTCGAGCAGGTCCCGCCGACGGGGGAGGCTAGCCCCTTCTTTTACAGGCCCGAACTGCCCTGCAGGCGGGAGTACTGCAGCAGGTCAGTCCGCGGTGACGTGCCTACACACCGCTTGATTCAGCCTGCCTGCCTGCAACTTGCTTGCTTGCTGCATTTCTCCGGGAAGGGATGACTTGATGAAACAAGTACGGAGTTTGCTGCATTTTCTGTTCCATCCCAGGCTGGCCCACGCAGTATGTGCGTGCCTGTTTCGTACGGCACGGTGGCGGTCAGGTTGTGCGAGGAAGGACGTGAGACTTATCTTGCATGCATGTTGAGCGCCAGTAGCATAGTCCCAAAGCAAGGCTGACTCCTCCTCCCCGCTGCACCCACGTACGTACAGTCAGCTTGCGCCTCCCCTGCCTTTGTGTGCGCAGCGAGGTCTACCAAATGGCCAACAACGGGGAGGCTTTTGTGGAGGCGCTGTCCAGGCTGGGGGTGAGTCTGCTGATCATCGCATGACCACTACTAATTAAGATGGGCTGCAACAACTTAGCTCCGACTTGCTTTGTATACGTATGCAGGAGCTGCGATCACCGCCCCAGGACGCCATCAAGTCGTTCTTCCTGCCGCCGGCCGCCTCCCAGCTGGGATGCGACTGGCGGGGCATGTCCCTGCGGCAGTCGCGGCAGGTGTTCCTGCGCTACCGCCAGCCCTGGCTCATGATGCACGTAAGGAGGCGCGTAACGAATGACTTGTCGACACGTCGCGTGAAGACACATTGGCCTGCAAGCTGGGTGCCACGTGTCGAGGTTGCGTGCTCGTGCGTTGTGCCCGCCGCGGTAGGCGCCCAGGACAAGGCAGCCCATCGCATCAACATCCCAATGATAACTATTTAGAAAGTAGAGATGAAAGAACATCTTATGTACGGTGTACTGCTGCAGGACGGAGTGGCTGAACGTCTACGGGCTGGGGCTGGGCCACGTGGCCGCGTGCACGCTGGGGAGGGTACCTCCATCCATTTGCTGGAAGGGAAACGGCACATGTACCATCCTTATTCCTGTACGGTGTACTGCTGCAGGAGTGGCTGCATGTGTACGGGCTGGGCCATGCTGGGGAGGCTGGCTCCATCTTTGGAGAGGCCGACCCCACCCGGGACCAGGCCGACCCCACCAGCTGCATGGGCTGCGAGCTGTGCGTGCAGCAGGACTGGCTGCGTGTGTGCCCCAACGCGCCGCAGGTGAGGGCCTGTGTATTAGCCACGGTGTGTGGGAGGAACGCACCAGCTGTTGCATGGGCTGCGAGCTGATTGCCCAACAGGACTGGCTGCGTGTGTGCCCCAACGCGCTGCAGGTGTGGTAGATTGAGGCGGGTGATGGCCAGTACGGCAGATAGAGGGGCGGATAGGGGCTGAGGGGCAGGTGCAATAGAAAGAGGCGGGTGATGGCCAGTACGGCAGATAGAGGGGCGGATAGGGGCTGAGGGGCAGGTGCAATAGAAAGAGGCGGGTGATGGCCAGTACGGCAGATAGAGGGGCGGATAGGGGCTGAGGGGCAGGTGCAATAGAAAGAGGCGGGTGATGGCCAGTACGGCAGATAGAGGGGCGGATAGGGGCTGAGGGGCAGGTGCGATAGATAGAGGCGGACCAGGCCGTCAGTGCGGCATATAGATGCAGAGGCGGATAGGTGATGAGAGGCAGGTGGGGTAGACAGGGGCTGGTGGTGACCAGTACGGCCCAGCGGCGGGCAGGTGGGGTAGATAGGGGCTGGTGGTGACCAGTACGGCCCAGCGGCGGGCAGGTGGGGTAGATGGGGGCTGTTGGTGACCAGTATGGCCCAGCGGCGGGCAGGGGTTGCGGGGCCAGAGGGCTTGGATGCGGAGCGGTGTGTACATAGGGCGGCAGTGGGACGGGGCGTGCCGGGGAAGTGGGGCGGAGGGACCGAGGGAGTTGTGGCGGATAGATATACAGGGTGAAGGCGCATGTGCTCAGTGGAGTGGGTTCGCGACAGGGTGTGGCTGTGATGCGGGGTGTGGGGTGAGGGATGGAGGTGAGGGAATCAGACCCACAGTTTGTTGCTTGTTGCATGGTGCCTGCTGCAGCCTGGTACGTCCGAGTTCCCCGGGACCTACGTACACTGCTGAGCGATCGAGGCATGTTTAGCCCCTAGCTTAAACCTAGACAGGCCTCATGTGTCTGCCCCAAAGGTGTCGTACCGGTGCATGCCAGCACCACTGCGCCTCCATGCCCCATGCTGCACACCAACCCCAGCACGCATCGCCAAGCCCCACGCCCCCAGCGTGCGAGCACACAGTGTGTACACACGTTATGGGACCAGAGGATTACCCTGATAAGTTGGCAGACCGTTCACGTCCCCAAAATCAACACGTCCCGCAGAACCGCTACCTGGGGTGGAGCGGCCCAGTGCCCGGCGGGGAGCTGGACGCTGCTAGCCTACCGCCAGGGGTGCGAGTCGACCTGGAGGTGGGCGTGGCCCTCAGTTGCTGGCGGACGTGGAGCCGGAGCGAGTGTCTTGCCCAGACCTTGCCTGCACCTGGCTGTCCCCTGCCCTGCAGTCCACAGTCTTTCCCCCCTCCCTGTCAGCGTTCTCCCTGCCCCGCTCAACTCCTAGCCTCTCCAGGACTCCCTGACGACCCCCGCCCCCCGCCCCCCCCCCCCCCGCTCCCCCGCCCCCTCGCCCCCCCCCCCCGCCCCCCCCCCGCCCCCCGGCCCCTCCGGCCCACCGCCTCCCCCCCA
>VFQN01001864.1_pt1 | contig 34101 bp, 21 predicted proteins | sample 3512371 | NCBI WGS metagenome assembly VFQN01 (sample SAMN10412370, study PRJNA504923) | tailings metagenome | isolation source: Replicate 2 from Balatoc abandoned mine | place: Philippines: Itogon, Benguet | collected 2017-08-28 | reverse complement strand
TGATCTTTCACCTTGATTTCACCCGGTAGCTGGGTTGGAGAGAGCTTGGCTGCTTGGTCGGCTTCCGATGTTTGCCAGATACCCAATTTTTCATAATCATAGTAGACATTGATTGGATATCCGATAAACCAACCATTGCCGATGTCGTTGCCGCCAGTTACAAGTTCGGTGATTTCCTCTTTGTTTTTTGTAAAAGTAAGATTGCTACTCCAAGTAAAATCATCGGTACGAATATTGGTACTCGCTATTGCTACTTCAATTCCACGGTTACGGGTTTTTCCGATATTTTGTTTTACAGTAGTTACACCAGTCGTAGGAGGCAATCCACGGTCAAGCAACAAATCGGCAGTACGTGTGTCATAGTAATCAATAGAAGTATTGACTCTCCCATTAAAGAGGCCAAAATCAAGTCCAAAGTTTTTGGTATAAGATAGCTCCCAACCAAGTTCGGCATTTCCTACATTTCTCGAAAATGTATAAGCTGGTACCGCCGTATCATTAAATCCAAAAGCAACACGTGCCAGAGTAGTTTGGGTAGCATAAGGACCTGAGGGGTCATTTCCAGCTACTCCGTAGCTTGCACGAAGTGTAAGATCACTTAGCCCTTTGATATTTTTCATAAAATCTTCTTCAATGATACGCCACGCAAAAGCTGCCGACGGGAAGAATGTCCACTTATTGCCCGGGGCTAATTTAGAAGAGCCGTCTTTACGAGCGGTCAGAGTTAGTAAGTATCTGTCTTTCAATGTGTAATTCAAACGGCCTGCGTAAGACACCAAGGTATTTTTTGAATATCCTGAGTTGATTTTAATCTCTTCTGTAGCACTTCCCAGAGAATAAAATAGCTGCGAAGGTAACAATTGATTTACGCCAGAAGCTGACACATTGTCGGAGGCATTGCCGAGATAGCTCGCAATTCCGGTAAACGTAAAAGCATGTTGCCCAAAGCTTCGCTGATAAGTCAGTACGTTTTCCCAGTTTACGCTTCGTCCATTGTTGGCATTATATGTTGAGAGTGATTTTCCAGTAAGCGAACGGTCAATTGATTTGGGAGACGAATAAACCCCATTTCGATTAGAGGATAAACTAACCCCTAACGTACTTCTGATTGTCAATCCTTTCAAAGGAGTCAACTCAAAGTATCCATTGGTCAGAATACGAGTGGTGAGTGAAGAGTTTTGGAAAACATTGGGCTGCTCGTCCGAAAGAGGATTGGCAGTTTGACCATCGAGCATAATAAAGTTGAAGTTTCCGTCTGTATCATACAATGACCCCAAAGGGCTTATCTTATTAGCTTGGTTGAGTGGGTCTCTCCTGATACTTTGGTCATAATAGGTCAATTGGCTTTGTAAACCTATTTTCATCCAATCATTGATGGTGTAATCTACATTGAGGCGACCCGTATAACGTTTGATTTCGTCCTGTTTTAAAATACCTTTTTCGTTAAAATAATCTACCGAAATATAAGACTTAAGACGGTCGGTTCCTGCTCTAACCCCCACTTGATAGTTTTGTTGGAGACCATTATGAATCAAAGCATCCTGATAATCCGTCCAAGTTCCTTTTTGGAGGGCTTCGTACTCCGCTACATTTGTAAAAATAGCAGCATCGTCGGCTGGGCTTTTCCATACACCGGCGGCCCGCCAAGCTTCCCGTCTAAAATCCCTAAATTAATTGATATTCATGGCTTTGGGATACATTGTTACTTGCGAAACACCCGAATATGCATTAAAAGAAATATCCGGACGTCCTGATTTTCCTTTTTTGGTTGTAATCAAAATAACCCCGTTGGCTCCTCTAGAACCATAAATTGCAATCGAAGAAGCATCCTTCAAGATGTCCATAGTCTCAATATCATTGGCATTGATGTCTTGTAGGCTTCCGTATTGAACGCCATCTACAATAATCAATGGCGAGTTGTTGCCGCCAATGGACCGATTTCCCCTAATCGTAATATTTACTCCTGCACCTGCCTGCCCACTGCTACGGGTGATATCCGCCCCCGCAATCTTCCCTTGGGCAGCTTCCAATACATTGGCGGTAGGGACTTCTTTCAGTTGCTCACTTTTGAGCTGTACCACCGAGCCTGTCAAATCTTTTTTACGCACCGAACCATACCCGATTACTACTACTTCATCCAAGGCATTTACATCGGGCGTCATTGATACATTGAGGGTTGTCTGCGAACCTACTACTACATCTTTGCTCTGATACCCTACAAATGAAAACGTCAGTATTACATTGTCACCCTCGGGAATCGTCAATTGAAATGCACCTTTTGCGTCGGTAGTAGCACCCCGATTGGCACCTTTCACTACGATATTTACCCCCGGTAGCGGCGAGTTTTTCTCATCAACAACTATCCCTGATACTGATTTTTCAATAGACTGTGTTGTTGGAATAACAGACGACGTAGCCTGATTCAATTGATTTTCAAGCACAATTTGCCCCCCTAAAAGCCGATACGTCAACTTGAGTGGGTTTAAAAGCTCATTTAAAGCCTCATTTAGGGTTTTTGCGTTGATATTTACATTGACAATTCTCTCCGCCTTGATGGCCTTCGAGCTATACACAAAACGAGCCGTGGTTTGTTTTTCAATCATTGTCAAAACTGTGCGGAGCTGTTGGCCCTCCGCCCGCAATGTCACAGAACGCTGCATAAGCTCTTGTGCGCGACCGTCAAAAGCCAATGACATCCCAGCACAACTGAGCAGTAAGAAGAATGGAATAATGGATAGCTTCATTAACCTCAAAAGGGGTTTAATTTGTTGGCATTGTAAGCAGCTTATTGGTAAAGATTTGCTTTTTTTCATACCTTGTAAGGGTTTTGTTAGATGGAAAATCGACAAAATACTTCTTTCTGCTTGGGGCTTGATTTGCCGTCTTCCCAAGCAGCTAAAGAACCTGTTTGGCGCCGGTTTGTGTTGGTAGCACGGCCGGCGTCTTTGATTGATAATGAATTTTTTAGGCTTTGGTGGTTATGTTCATAGAGTCAAACTGGATTTGAGTGATACAATTTTCTGAATGCTTAATTATTCACACCCTTTACCATTTATCAAAATGGTGGTGCCTCTTACATCATATTTGGCCCTGAGAGCAGCACATATAAGGTCGAGTTGGGTATATAAGGGTTGATTAGTTAAATCTGCGGTGAGAGGACAACGGTTTAGTGGTTCATTTTCAACAATAATCTCTATTCCATAAAATTTTTCGATTTGAGAAAGTACTTCCTCTAGCGGCACATCGTCAAACCGCATCGAAGTTTCCTTTTTTTCGATAACTGCGGTGGGCAGTACTACTGGATTCTCGACCAGCCCCATCACAAAGTGCTGCTGCTCTTTAAAATAAGTAGCCATTTGGTTGGGGGTAAGCACTACGCCATTAGCTTCAGATAATTTTTTTTCGTTTGAGTCTTCGTATACCGCTACTCTTCCAGTCACTACTTCTATCCTTACCTTCTGGGTTTCGGCTTCGGTTCTGATAAAAAAACTAGTGCCCAATACTTTGGTGATAATATTGTTTGTATGTACTAAGAAGGGCCGTTCAGGTTGTTTTTGAATATTAAAAAAACCATCTCCTTTCAAAAACACTACTCGATTGTCGGAAGCAAATTTTCGGGGATAACGTAGGGTGCTTTGAGGCGACAATTGCACCGTACTTCCTTCTTCGAGTTTGATGAGCAAAGGCTTATCCGACGTATTGTATTGCTCCACCCAACCACTTTTTTCAGTAATTGCGACAGAAGGAGTTCCCCAAAGTTTTGTACCAAAAAGATCTGTAAAATACCATCCTCCCACCAAAAGGAGAGACGCTGCAATGCCTATCCATCCCCAGCGGTTGATTACGACGGTATTTTGTACATTTTCGGACTCCTTTTTGGATTGAATACGGCTCCAAAGCTGCTCTTCAAGCTCCTGCATATCTGTATTATCGACAGATTCACCCGTTTCTGCTTCAAGCAGTCCATACCAATGCTCCACCACTGACTTTTCTTCGGGAGTACACTCTCCTCGTAAGTATTTTTGTAAGAGTAAACCAAAGCTTTTTCGGCTCATAGTTTTATTTAAATGTTTTCACAATATAAGTCAATTTAGGATATGCTAGACCGCAAATCGTTTTATAATTTATAATAAAAATTCAATAAAAATGCTTATTATGAACAAAACTTATTCGTAAAATACAATTCTTAAAAATTGTAAATTCAGTTGAAGTAAGAAAACAGAACAGTTAGGAGAAGATAATCCTGAAGATACACTCGAAGAGATTTGATAGCTTGACTCAGGTGGTACTCTATGGTACGTTCTGGTATTTTTAACTTGCAAGAAATCTCCTTGACTGTTTTGTATTCAAGGCGATTCATTTTGAAGATTGTTTTTGTTTTTTCGGGCAATGTATTCAATTGTTGTTCAACTGCATTTATCAAATCCTCAAGTTCTAGCTGCTCTTCAGTATCACAACACACCTCTGTCGAATGATAGATAGCATAGGAAATGTATTTTTCTTGAGTCATTACCGACTTTAGATGATTGATGCAAGCATATCTTACAGCTGTAAAAAGATACGCATCAAGCTGTTGGATTTGTAGTGTGCCACGACGTTCCCATAAGCGCAAAAAAATATCTTGAATGATTTCTTCCAATACTTCAACATCCTGAATTTTTTGCCTCGCCATAGCATATAATTTTCGCCAATAACGTAAATAAATCTCACGAAAAGCTTTTTCGTCCCCCGTACGGAGGTAGAGCAAGAGCATTTCGTCAGGGAGAGATTTATAATTCACAATGAATGGAAAGTATTAATAAAGAAATGATATGTTTTTCACTTTGTTCAATTCGAAATTGGCCTTAAAGATTGAACTTAACAAATAAATTATTGTCTTTTTTTATGCAATCGTTACCGGGAACGTTGCCAAAAGTTCAAAAAAATCTTCTTATACTTTCATTTTTCTTCGTTTATTATTGATTTCTTTTATCCAAAAACGTTCTTTTATCCTTCCTTCCCATGCTCCAAATTGAATCTTGAAATCTAATTGTTTTTCTGTGTCAGAAGATAGCTTGGTTAAAAACCAAAGAGGTTTGCCAAAAAAGTAGTCTAATACCCACGCAAAGGACTGTAAGGTATGCAAAAGCCCCTATCAAAGATTTCAAAGAATGACGTCATCAAAAAGACCTATATCGAATATATCAAACAACACAATGCAACGATTCAATGAGGGCTTAAAAAAGTCAACCTCCAAAATAACCTTTCATTTTCAGTTATATCACTTTGAGAAGTGGCTTTTATGGCTATGAATCTCAACTCTATTCTTCTGTTTTTGGCTATAATCTGCACATCGCTGATAGCCAATGCACTTGAGCACCCTGGCGGGATGCACCCCAAAGCACAAATTGCGTTTGTAAAAGCTCAAATACAATCTCAACGCCAGCCTTATTATGATGCTTATCGGCAGCTTATTGCCTATGCCGATTCGGCCCTTGCGCATCCTAGTCACGCATTGGCTGATTTTAGCGTGCCGGGCTATTATGTCAATGCTGAAATGCACCGTAAAAACTCCAAAAGTCTTAACTCAGATTCTTTTGATGCCTATGCTTGTGCGTTAGCATATCAACTAAGCGGACAAACCAAATACGCCGACAAATCTCGTTCTATCCTTCAAAGCTGGGCCGAACTAAACACTCAATATTCGGAAGCCGACGGAAGCTTGGTGATGGCATACGCAGGAAGCGGCATGGTGATGGCCGGCGAATTATTGATGTCTTATAAAGGATGGAAAGATGAGGAGCAGCTCTTGTTCAAAAAATGGGTCAAAGGTGTTTATCTAAAGGCTTGCAATGAAATCAGAAATCGTAAAAACAACTGGGCAGATTGGGGGCGATTTGGCTCGATTCTTTCGGCTTATTTTTTGGATGACTCAGCCGAAATCGCCGAAAATATCCGCCTCATCAAAAGCGACCTTTTCCATAAAATAGCCCCCGATGGCAGCATGCCCGAAGAGATCCGCCGAGGAGCCAACGGGATTTGGTACACTTACTTTTCGTTGGCACCTATTACGGCCGCTTGTTGGGTGGCTTATAATGCCACGGGCGAAAATCTTTTCTTTTTAAGCCAAGACAACCGCTCTCTCAAAAATGCCCTCGATTATCTTTACTATTATAATTTGAATCCCAAAGAATGGAAATGGTTTGAAAATCCGCGCCCTGGTTCTCCCGAAAACTGGCCCGGACTGCTACTCGCTTCAATGGCTGATATTTACCAAGATTCACGGTATACTGCATACGTCACAGCGGTTCAGCCTATTATCAATACTACGCATCATTTTGCTTGGGTATTTCCTACGCTTATGAAAGTTCAACTCAATGAATATAAGTAGCCTAAAACCCTAAATTACAACTCTTTATCTTCTATTAGGAAATTTATTTTTGATTCCTTTAATCTACAATTTGTTATATGAAAAAAGAAAACACCCTAAATCGCCGTCAGTTTGTTGGAAAAGCCTCTTCGGCTTTGGCGGGTATCATGATTGTACCTCGATTTGTGTTGGGTGGCAAGCGCCCCGACGGTTCCAAATACTTAGCCCCTAGCGACATGATTTCTTTGGGGTTTATCGGCACAGGCAAGCAAGGTCGCGGTCTTACCAATTCGTTTTTGAGTACTGGCGAAGCCCGCATTGTAGCCCTCAGCGAAGTTTATAAAGCCAAGGCTCAACTTACTTTAGACCGAATCAAGGCATATTATGAAAAAAATACTGGCCAAGGTTCTTATTCCGATATTCCAGTTTACAATGATTTTCGGGAATTACTAGCGCGCAAAGACGTAGATGCGGTGGTGATTGCCACCCCCGACCATTGGCACGCTGCCATGGCCGTCAGAGCCGCTGAAGCAGGGAAGGATATTTATTGCGAAAAACCTCTTGCTCTGACTGTTAAAGAAGGAAGGGCAATGGTAGAAGCCGCTCGTAAACACAAACGAGTATTTCAAACAGGAAGTATGCAGCGGTCGTGGCCTGAATTTCGTCAAACGGCCGAGCTAATTCGCAACGGCTACATTGGCGAAGTCAAGAGCATCAAAGTAAACGTAGGACCTCCTCCAGTAGCCTACAATCTACCCGCCGAACCGATTCCCGATGGCTTGGATTGGAATGCTTGGTTGGGGCCTAATTTGCCCGTGGCTTTCAACTCAGAGTTGGCTCCTCCTACTTCCAAAGACGTATTTCCGAATTGGCGTAATTACAAAGAATTCGGCGGTGGTATGGTTACCGATTGGGGCGCACATATGTTTGATATTGTACAATGGGCTTTGGATATGGACGATAGTGGCCCGGTAGAAGTCATTGCACCCGATGGCAAAGAACATCCTTTCTTAACTTATCGCTACGCCAATGGCATCACCATGACCCACGAAAAATGGGATTGGAGCAATGCTATTTTATTCACAGGCAGTGAAGGAGAAATCAGAGTACAAAGAAGAAAACTCGAAACTACTCCCGCGTCACTTAAAGATAAACTAATCGGAGAAAATGAGAAGCATGTCTATAAAAGTGAAAACCATTACAAAGACTTTTTTGATGCCATGCGCAAACGTAGCAAGCCCATCTGCGATGTTGAGATTGGGCATCGTACGGCTTCCGTTTGCAACATCGGAAACATCGCCTATCAACTTAAGCGCCCTCTACAATGGAATCCTAAAAAGGAAACTTTTAAAAACGACAAAGAAGCAAATGCTCTTCTTGGACGGGAAATGAACAGTACTTGGGGAATTAAGATTTAGGTTTTATTAAAGCAAAAAAACAAACCGATGGCAGGAGACACTCACTCCTGTCATCGGTTTGTTTTTTTATGAGCACCCTATTCCGCCATTTCAACGTTCATTTTTTACACTTGAGCCAAAAGCAAATAGCCATTATTTCTACGTCCTTTACTTTTGGGAAGTCTTGATAATGACCACAACCAAACAGCCATTTTAAACAAATTTTCACCCATGAAATCCTTCTTACTGGCTCTAGTAGCAAGTGTACCTCTTTACACTCGTGCAATACCTACCGACGGCAAAGACAACCCTCAATTAAAAACCCAAGTAACGGCTAATCATCGTTCTCAGCTATGGATTGGAGTCGAAAAACCCATGGAGCAGTATCTGGAAGTACGGCTTATGGATGAAAAAAATAAGATATTACACCGAGGCTTTATCAAACGGGGAAGTTCTCATTTTGTCCAAAAACTAAACCTCAAAGAACTCAACGATGGTATTTATTTTTTGTACATCAGCACTGAAAAAGAGTGCGTTACAAAAACCATCTTCATCAAAACATTTTATTCTTCTTCCCCCACGACTGTGGTACTGGAATAGTCTTTGTATATTAAAAAAGCCCTACTTCCTAAAATGGGCGCAGGGCTTTTTTAGATTTTTCTACAACAAAGTACTAGGGCAAACGTATTCGGTGAGAGGTAATTTGTGAGTGGCCTTGATAGCCGCAAAACCTCCTGCTACGTCCACAAGGTTTTGAAAACCACGGGCTTTCAGAATAGAAATAGCAATCATCGAACGGTAGCCTCCTGCGCAGTGAATATAAGTTGTCGTTGCAGGATTGAGACGAGCCATATTTTCATTCAAAAAATCTAACGGTAAGTTTTCCACCCCAATCACATGCTCTGAATCATATTCGCTTTTCTTTCTCACATCAAAAACCGGAATGGAGGGTTGTTTCAGGTATAAGTCGGCAAAGAGATCAGCCGAAATCGTAGCTACCTCCTCTATCTCTTTTTGTGCTTCTTTCCATGCCTCAAAGCCTCCCTCCAAATACCCAATACAATTGTCGTATCCGACTCTTGCCAAGCGGGTTATGGCTTCTTGCTCCCGTCCTTGCTCAGTCACCAAAAGAATAGGCTGCCTAATATCAGGAATCAACGTACCCACCCAAGACGCAAATTGCCCATCGAGTCCAATATTGATGGCATTGGGTACAAATCCTTTAGCAAATATTTGGGCATCTCTCACATCCAAAACCAGAGCCTCTGTTTCGTTGGCCGCAGCTTCAAAAGCGGCGGGTGTCAGCGATTGAGTACCTCTTTTCATTACCTCCTCCAAACTTTCATAACCTTTGATATTCATTAGTACATTTTGAGGAAAATAGCTTGGTGGCGCTACAAGCCCCGTCAATATTTCCTTAATAAATGCTTCTTTGGTAAGATTAGGATTAAGGGCGTAGTTGAATAATTTTTGATTTCCGAGGGTATCCGTGGTTTCCTTACTCATCTTTTTGCCACAAGCACTACCTGCACCATGGCCAGGATATACAATGAGGTCATTAGGTAAGGGCATTATTTTATTATGGAGCGATTCGTACAAATGCCCCGCTAGTTTTTCTTGGGTCAAATCACTCACTACATGCTGAGCCAAATCTGGACGTCCTACGTCTCCGATAAACAAAGTATCGCCCGTAAAAATGGCCGTTTCTTTCCCTTCTTCATCAATCAACAAAAAACAGGTAGATTCCATGGTATGACCCGGTGTATGAATAGCTCTGATTTTTATTTTACCTAACTCAAACTCCTGATTATCCTCAGCAATTAGTGCTGGATACGCAGGCTGTGCCAAAGGGCCAAACACAATCGAAGCCCCCGTCTGATTAGATAAATCTAAATGTCCTGACACAAAATCAGCGTGAAAATGAGTTTCAAAAACATATTTGATGTGAGCCCCGTCGTTTTTGGCTTTTTCGATAAATGGCTTGGTATCACGCAGAGGGTCAATCACCGCAGCCTCACCTTCTGACTCAATATAATAGGCCGCTTCGGCCAAGCATCCAGTATAAATTTGCTCTACTTTCATCGTTGTAATTGTTTGGTTTTTGTTCTTTTTCGATGAAGCAAAAGTAGAGGCTAATACGAAGGCTTTTTGTAACATTTAGCACATTCAAAAACTGATTGTTGTCAGTCTTTGGAATAAACAAATTTCAAATCGACCATTATTAAAATCTGTAAATCAACAAATTACCTCCCAATCTTCGCTGCTTCCCAGCCTATGATAGCGGCTTTTCGAGGGCTTCCCCAATGGTATTGCCCCAAGATACCATTTGACTGTATTACGCGATGACAGGGTATAAGAAAAGCCACAGGATTGTCACCAATCGCTGAGCCTACAGCTCTAACTGCTGCGGGTTTTTCAATCTGCTGCGCTATGTTTTTGTAGGTTGTCAATTTTCCTTTAGGAATTTTGAGAAGCGCTTCCCATACTTTAAGCTGAAAATCTGTACCTTTTAAATGCAACTTAACTTGAGGAAGTTGCTGCCAATCTTCTTTGAAAATCAATAGGGCATTTTGCTGATGTTGGTCAAGGATAGACCGATAGGTGGCTTTGGGGAATGCCAATTGGAGGGCATCATAAGCATTGTTTGCTTCATCATCAAAAGCCATATAACACACTCCTTTGGGGGTCGATGCTACCATGATATTCCCAAAGGGCGTTTGGGCATAACTATAATTGATTGTGAGGTTTTCGCCTCCATTTTTGTATTCGCCGGGTGTCATGCCCTCAATATTTACAAACAAATCGTAAAGACGCCCCGTCCCCGACAAACCCGTTTCGTACGCCGCTTCTGAGAGCGTAGTTTGGGGCTGATTCAACATGTGTTTGGCATGTTCTATGCTCAGGTATTGTAAAAATTTCTTCGGACTTATTCCCGCCCATTCGCTAAACAATCTTTGAAAATGAAAGGGGCTCAAATGCACCTCTTCTGCAATCGCCTCTAAACTAGGCTGTTGCCGAAAACTCCGCTGGATATACGCAATCGCTTCCTCAATTTTTTTGTAGGTAATTGGGTCTTGAGTTGTCATCACAATTTTTGGTTGATTCTTCCACAAAAGTATCAAGTACGAAGCCCCGTCAAAACCCGAAAATTGCGGTATTTACTTACTTTTTTTTGTTTTGCTACTTTCGCTGAACCCTAAAATGACTGCCATGTAGGCCGTTGGGTTATTAGGACTGCGTTTGCCAGCTTGTATTTCCATATCAGCGTTGATAAACAAGTTGGCGAGGTCTTCATTTTGTATGATTTTGCTCTGCTGCAATCTAGAAAAATCATACGCCTGAAGCCGTTCTTGGAAATATTTCCAGCGGTCGTCCATGTTCATTTTGCCAAGTTCTTCCCTTATTTCTTGCAGCTCGGCCAATGCTTTCGACTCTTGCGTATTGATGATAAATGAAATGTGGGTCACCTTACGGCCTGTCTTATGTATTTGATAGGTAAACGATAAATCTGTCTTGGCCGAAATCTCTTCCTGACTTGGATCTAAGACGCGTCTTTTAAATTGCCCAAAATCATCATAAGTGTCTTCGGTAGCCGAAATCAAGTCGCGCAAATCATCTACCGAAATCTCTGACCAAGCTCCTCCGTTAAAATTTTTCCAACGTGACAAGATTTCGTACAATCGTTGCGAATAGGTCTTATTGAGCGACAATGCAATAGCGAGTTCGTATTCGGTATAGCCACTTTTGATTTTGGCGATATGCGGCAAAACCTCGTACGAAACCCCAATCTCAAACACTCCTTCTTTGGCACTATATTTAGCCGACGAGAATACATTGTAGGCACTAAACTCTTTTTCTTCGTCATTACGTAGCCAAATCTGACAATTTCTCATCAGTGACTGCGTCATTGCTAATATTTGTCGATAATTGTTAGTAATCAGTTTGGCCGGAATTCGGAAGTACTTGTTTTGACGCAACTCCGCATCAGCTTCTGTGATTTGATTCATTACTATATAAAAAACACGCTTCTCCAACAACGAAAAATTCTGTCGACTCATAATTACCCCGTTGGGTTGGCGATTAAAATGTCTGAGCTTTATCATTCAAACTTCAATTAGGTTTGGAATAGCTAAGGTAGCTATCTTTTCTGTCAATTCAATGAGATTGGCAGAATTTGCAATTATTTTGCTACATTTTGACAGAATTACTCACAAAGCACTGAATATCAATTAATTAAAAAATCAATATAGCATTCATATCTATCGTAGATTCTTTATTTCAATGGAATCTTTGTTTTTTCTTGTCATTTTTTAGAAACAAAACCTATAATCATGAAAATTAAAACACAACAACCAACACATAAATTACTGAAAATAAACACTTTACGAAAATTAATATTTTATTTTCGACTACATTTTGACAGAATTAACTCTTTTTATCCCCTACTCTTCACCTTATCGACTTCGTCCATTTTTTCAAAGCGGTTTGGTATCTTAAATATTTAGTTCAGAATTCTGATAATTTCTTTTCAGTATATATTTTCTTTCATAGAAAATAGTTTTTACGTCCAAAAACTACCAACATCCATCCTCTATCACTCTTTCAAAATGGGGAGAATTTGCAATTCTGTCAACCAATTCTGTCAGACATATTTAAAGACAGAGCTCGACTACATTTTGACAGAATTCGACTACATTTTGACAGAATTAGCTACTACATTTTGACAGAGTTCGACTACATTTTGACAGAGTTCGACTACATTTTGACAGAATTCGACTACATTTTGACAGAATTCGACCCTGTAACTAACTATTATTCAGCGCATTACAAGCTCCTTAAATCATCAATATTGCAAATCATCAATTCTTCAATAAAAATTATGACAATTTTTAAATCAAAATCAATGGGGCTAAATAGGGGTTCTTTTTAGTCCGAAATCGTTCGCGAATCGTGGAAAATCAAAAATCAAATCAAAATCAAAAAAATGATTCGACGACAAAAAAAGAAGGCGGCAACTAAAAACATAGTTACATATCAAAGCTATAGCCCTATTAAGTTGGGATAATTTTAAGCAACGAATCTTTTTTTAGTGATTGTCATAACTTTTCTACAAAAATATTAGATTTGTAAAAAAATAACGACAATCACTTCTTTAATCCATGATAAGCCAAAAAGAGGTTCTTAACTTTCTAAAACACAATCCAGCTCTTACTGTAACAGCATTAGAAAAAGAAGCAAGTATTCCCAAAGGAACTATAGCCCAGGCTCTGACAGGTACTCGCAACCTCGCCGAGAAGCACTTGATAGCTCTTTATCCAGTCCTGACCAAATATGGCTATTCTGATTCTCTCTACGAAAAAGCACGAGTAATTTCTATCATAAATCACAAAGGAGGTGTTGGCAAAACAACCACCACCTCATCGCTGGGAGAAGCCCTAGCCCGTCGCGGATTCAGAGTATTGCTTGTTGACCTAGATCCACAAGGTAACCTAAGCCAAATCTTGGGTGTTGATAGTCCCGAAAGTCAAGTAGCTCATGCTTTGCTCAACCACCACACGCCCCTACCAATCATCGAAATATCGAGTAACCTTTCTCTCTCACCGTCAGATATTGAACTAGCCGACGCCGAAATCCAACTCATCTTGAGTGTAGGTGGTGATTTACGTCTCAAAAATAAACTTCAACCGCTACTGACTCAATTTGACTACGTACTCATCGATTGCCCACCCTCGCTCAATAAACTGACCATCTCAGCCATGAATGCCTCCAATAGCTGTCTGATTACGCTACTGCCTGAGATGTCGGCTGTAAAGGGCCTTAATTCGCTTTTGCAGCGGGTTATGGAAGTCAAAACCAACCTCAATGCCGACCTGAAAGTAGATGGCATTGTTTTTACGATGGTCAAGAAAAATAGCGTACACGATGGTATCAAAGAAAATGTCAAAGAGAACGTACCGATTCGGGTATTTAAGACTGAGATAAAACACCTCGTAGATTTTCAAAAATCTCAGATTGTGCAAAAGTCCATTGCTAAATTTTCGGACAACTCAGAGGCTGCCAAAAACTACCGTGACTTCTGTGATGAATTTATCGACTATCTTCAAATCGTAAAATAAGCCCCCTCCCATGGCTAAGCTAAACATCAAAAACGCCATTGGCGAAAAAACCAAACAGGCACTTAACAACAGCTACATAAGTTCTGAGCAAATCAAACAAAACATCATGGTGTTGGAAGAGTTACGGAGTTTTATCCCCTCTCCTACTCTTGACGAATATGAACAATTAGAACAAAACATTCTGAAAAACGGCTGTAAAGATGCGCTACTTCTATGGGAAACTACCCAAGGTGAGATAGACCCCAATAGTCTCTCTCCTACTGCTCCTGCCTACGTACTCGTAGATGGGCACAACCGATACCAGATTTGTCGTAACAGAAACATTCATTTCAACGTGCAAGTCATGAGTTTTCCTTCCATCAAAGAAGTGAAAGACTACATGATAGACTTACAACTTGGTCGTCGTAACCTTACGCCTCAACAAACTTCTTATTTTAGGGGATTGAGATACAATTTAGAAAAAACAGGCAAGGGCAGATATGACCGCAATGAGCATAAGTCCCATTTTGGGACTTATGACAAAAACCCAATTTCTACTTCCGAAAAATTAGCCAAAGAATACAACGTAGGTCGCAACACGATTTTGAGAGATGCTGAGTTTGCGACTGGCTTAGACAAACTTGATAGCAGCCTCAAAAACGCCGTTTTAAGCGGCGAAATGAAAATGGACAAGTCAGACATTCAAAAACTGGCAAAAGTCGAACAGAACGAACTTATAGCCTCTACAGAGGTACTCAGCAGTCTCCTCTCTCCCAAAGAAGATACTATTTTAGCGAATATTAAGGCCAAAGGCTCTTTCGAGAGCACTAAAAAACAGCTTTCTAAAATTACAGATAAAGTTTTAAACTCAAGCGCTACTCCCAGCCCCAAGGATATAGACAAACTCATTGAAATTGCTACTAAGCTCAAAGCGTTGTTATAATCAACCTATGTTGGCAGGCAAGTTTAAAAATTTTATATCATAAGTCCCAAAATGGGACTTATGATATAAAATGCTGATATTCAATAGTTTGATTTAAAAAAATAGCTGAATTAAACCAGAAAAAAGTAATTAATCAAAATAACCCTGACTCTGCATGAAAAAGCGAAAATATCGGCTCAGAAACTTTGATCTTAAACACTTTGGGCATGTGAGCTAAGTTTTGCGTAGTATTTCCATATGCACAATTCAAAAAGCAAATTGAAGCTATTTTTGCATATTAAAAATAAGGTTTTTACTTTTTAGCTTTTGTACCTAAATAACACGAATGATTGGAGATAAAAAAGCTAAGATGTAGAGACTTTGAAGATGTTAAAGCAACGGGTATTGTCCAAAATTAAAGAGCAACAACCATAAGTCCCATTTTGGGACTTATGGTATAAATAACAGATTTTCAGGGAGTTTGTAACAGTATTCGCTCTATACCGATTTGTAATTTTCAAATTCGAGTAAAGTCCCATAGCCAAACTCAGCTTCGATGATTTTGTGTTTTCCTTTTAGTTTTTTACTCAAAATCTTCACCAAATTTAAACCAAAAGAAGTCCCTGAACTAAACTGCAAAGCATTGGATTTGCCGACGCCATTGTCCGTAATTTGAAGGCAAAGCTTTTTGGTAGATTCTTCCCAAAGAGCTATCTCAACTATGCCAGAGCGGTTGTGAGGAAAGGCATATTTGAGTGAATTGGTGACAAGTTCATTTACTATCAGTCCCAGAGGAATGGCACTATCCACATCCAAATGAATAGGTTGAAGCTGGTATTGGATAATAACCCGATGAGTATCACCAAGGCCAAAAGAGTCCAGAAGGGATTCGCCTAGATGCTGTAAATAGTCTGACATATCTACCGCAGCGAGGTTATCACCCATATAGAGTTTTTGGTGAATAAGCCCCATTGCATCCACGCGATTTTGTCCTTCTTTGACGGCGTCGAGGGCGGCTTCATCTTTGATATAGCGTGATTGTAGATGCAAAAGACTCGACAATACTTGCAGATTGTTGCGAACTCGGTGGTGAATCTCTTTAATTAAAAACTCTTTTTCTTCGTTTCGTTTGCGTAAAATACGAATCAAGCGAAACAAAAGTATCCCTGCGATGACAGCTACTATCAAAAAAAAGCCTAAAGCCCAGAGTTTTAAACGCTCTTCGGCGAGTTGTTTTTCTTGGAGAAGGATTTTATCTTCTTTTTGTTTTGTTTCAAATTGCGTTTTAAGCTTCGACATTTGAAGCGTGTTTTGCTCATTAAGTAGCTCTTGACTAGTGGTGGTAGTGAGGCGCTGATAGTAGTAAGCAGAGTCGTATTTGGTTAAGCCCGCATAGGCGTCGGCAAGGAGTTGATAGTTTTCGACAGCCTTGTCGAGTTGCTGCGTTTGGTTAATGAGTCGTTGGTTTTCCAAATGATAGGGGAGGGCAGCGGCGTAGTTTTCGGTGAGGTTATAAACATGCCCAATATTGCCAAGGCACGACAGCACCAAACTCGTAAAACTAGCTTTTCGGGCGATATTGAGACTTTCGCGGTAGTCTTCTAAGGCTTCTTGGTAGCGTTTTTGGTATTTGTAGACATTGGCGCGGCTATTGAGCGAAAGGGCAATATCTATTTGAGAAGCCAAGCGACGGCGGAGTGTAAGCCCTTCATTTTGATATTCAAGGGCTTTGGGGTAATTGCCAAGTTGGAGCCATGCATCACCCAAGGCTTGGGCAGTATAGGCTAAATCTTCCAGTCGGCGATTTTTTTTCTGAATCTCATATGCTTTTTCAGCATATTTGATAGCGTCTTCGAATTTTTGTTGTGAATAAAAAATGACCGAAATATCGCTGTTTGAGCTTGCTACGCCGACTATATCATTGAGTTTTTGATAGATTTCGAGCGCTTTGAAAGCATAGACCAATGCCTTCTCAAAATCTCCTAGGTAATTGTAAACCCAACGGATTTTGCTGTATACGTTGGCAATGGATTTTTGGTTGTTTTGTTTTTCAAAACCATCCAATGAACGATAAAAATAATACAGAGCCGAATCTGGCATACTCAGATTAGCGCAGACGCGTCCGAGGTTCATTTCAAGCTCAGGTATCCAAGTCTCGGCTTGGGCACTTTTGGCTAGGGCATATGATTGGTGTAAAAAGTCTTTTACTTTCTTAAAATCGTGATTGTTTTGTTCTTGTGCTAAATTGTAAAAACGTCTTATTTTGAGGGTATCATTGGCTGAGTGCCCTTGCATTTTATTATTCAATCTCCCAGAAGCTTTTTGACAGTAGCCTCGAAAAAACAAAAACACCAATAAGACTGGTAGTATGTATTTTTTCATAAGGGGCTTAGCTTATCTTCCGTAGACGACTCATTATTTCTTCTTTGATTGATTTGCTAACGGGAACGCTCTGTTTGCCAATATAAAGATGAGCCTCGCCAATCTGGTCCACTTGTTTGAGATTGATGATGTATGAACGATGCACTCGCAAAAACTCTGGAAAGTTGGCAAGTGCTTCACTAAATTTACCGAGCGTTTGAGATATCTGAATTTCTTGGGTCTTGGTATAAACTTTACAGTAATAATCGTCGGCTTCAACCCACAAAATGTCTTCATAAAACAAAGGTTCCATACGGTCTTTGACTTTGACAAAGATACGGTCGTTGAGACCATTGGGCTTGGATTGCGTTTGGGAGAAAGGACAAGATGTATTAACGTCAGAAAATTGTTTCAGGGCTAGCTCGATGGCATATTTGAGGTCTCGTCCTCGATAGGGTTTTGCCAAAAAAGCGGCAGGAAATGTATTTTTTGCTTTTGAAAAGGTAGATTCGTCGGTATTGCTAGTCAAAAATATAACAGGAACTTCTATTAGGGTAAAGATTTGTTGTACGGTTTCGATACCGTCCCATTGTCCTGATAGCTGTACATCCATAATAATCAAATCTGGGGAACTATCTTTTACTTTTTGATAAGCTTCTTCGCCACTTTCACACAGACCTATCACTTGGTAGCCCATTTCGGTGAGGCGGTCTTCTAAATCTGTACCAATGATAGGGTCGTCTTCAACAATCAAAATTTGTATGTTATCCATAGGTGCGTTGAGGTTTGCCCTTGGATTTTATACACCTGCGATATATAAAACACCAATATCTAATCGGCTTCACTCACAACTGAGTGGTCATTAGCCTAGGTTAGATATTTTTTAGGGTTAGGTTATTTTGCATTAAGGGTTAAGCCATCAAAGTTTGTTAAAAAACAAACTCAATACAAGTAACAACATCTTTTTGAAATAATGGAAATAATTCTTGAATGGTTTCATCAAAAACAAAATTTGGTTGAGAGTTATTTAATGGTCAATTTACCATATAAGCAAAAGAGCAATTGACTTTCGGACAATTGCTCTTTTGTACTGCTAAGTATGAATTGTGGTAGACTGTCAATTATCATAAAAGAACAACACCATCTTAATTACCATAATATTGGAGGGTAAGGGTCGTAATATCATCAAACTGATAATGGGTCCCGATAAACTCTTTTAAGGTGGCCTTTACCGTAGTGTTGATTTCTTTAGGGGTATTGTTAGGCCCAATAGACGCTACTAATTCTTCTACTTTTTTCATCCCAAATCGATCTCCGGCTTCGTTGTTGGCATCGGTCACGCCGTCGGTATAAGTAAACAAGGTATCTCCGGGCTGAAGCGTGAGGACTTGGGTATGATAGTCGTAGGTAGGATCTATTCCTAAGGCCATTCCGGTTTTTTTCTTGACGACTTCTACAGTACCGTCTTTGCGCAAAATAAGGGGAGGCTCATGACCTGCATCTACGTATTCGACGACGCCCGTCGTGAGGTCAAGGACCCCTACAAAAGCAGTCACAAACATAAATGAGTCGTTGTCTTCCGACAAAAACGCGTTTACTTGTTTTACTTCTTCAGCGATATTCTCAAAACTGCTGTGAAGGAAGTGGGTTTTGAAAATAGCCTTGGTGATGGCCATAAACATACAAGCCGGAACCCCTTTGTCAGACACATCCCCGATGATGAAGAAAAGGTGGTTTTCGTCCATCATAAAAAAGTCAAACAAATCTCCCCCCACCGACTTGGCAGGTTCTAGAAATCCGTGCAAATCAAAGTCTTTGCGATGGGGGAAAGGCGGAAAAATCTTTGGTAACATTGCCTGCTGAATTTCGCGAGCAATCAGCAAATCGTTCTGAATTGAGACCAGTTGGTCGCGTTCTTTTTGATGCTGTATGAGCATTTCGATATGCCCTACGGTTTTATCAATGGTGATATCTAAATCCTCAAAATTGATGGGCTTCGTTATAAAATCAAAAGCCCCGAGGTTCATGGCTTTGCGGATATTGTCCATATCTCCGTGAGCCGAAACCATTACTGCCTTTACGCGGGGATTGTTGATAGTATTGAGTTTTGTCAAAAAAGTCAGGCCGTCCATCTCGGGCATGTTGATATCCGACAGCACTATATCAATATCGGTGTGTTGCTCCAAAACTTCGAGAGCTTCAATGCCATTGTGGGCAAAAATAAACTCATATCTTCTTTCTCGGATTTGTTTTCTGAATCGGGTTTGAATCAGCATTTCCATATCCAATTCGTCGTCCATACTGAGTATCTTGATAGCCATGTTTTAGTAATTTTTAATGAGTTTTTCTTAGGAATGAGAGTAACAAGAATTCTTAAGGTTTGATTTAAGATAAATCTAGGGGTATCTGAATCGTAAATTCGGTAAACTTACCTTCTTCTGATACCACTTCCAACTGTCCTTTGTGCATAATTGTAATGATATCTCGACTCAGTGCCAATCCCAACCCTGAGCCTTTGCCGACGGGTTTGGTGGTAAAAAAAGGCGAAAATACTTTTTCTTTGATAGAATCAGGAATTCCGTTGCCATTGTCTTTGATTTTGACTTGGACAGTCTGGGCAAGGCGCGTCGAGCTTACCGAAATTTGAGGGGCAAATTCTGCTCCTTCTCGTTTGCGTTTTTCGTTGAGGGCGTAGCAAGCGTTGTTGACCAGATTGAGCACTACACGACTTATCTCGGTAGCGGCTAACTTGACTTTACCTACGCTTGGGTCAAACTGAAACACAAACGATACGTTGAAAGCCTTGTCTTCACCACGTACTCCTTGATAAGCCAGTTTGGTAAACTCTTCCAGCAATTGATTCAAATCTACGGGTTCAAATTTTGCACTTTGGTTTTCGGTGCGGGTCTGGGCTAGCATACTTTGAATAATCCGCGTGATACGCCCTCCATTTTCACTGATTTTGACGTTGATTCCGACCAGTTTGTCTAGCAAAAAAAGTAAGTCTTCTTCTTCCTCAGTGAGAGGTGTGTCTTGTTTTTTGTCGAAAATCTCTTTCATCTCATGAACTAAATCAACCGATAATTTGGAAAAATTGTTGATGAAATTAAGTGGGTTTTGGATTTCGTGCATGATACCTGCGGTAAGCTGACCGATTTCGGCTAGCTTATTAAGTTGTACAAAACGCTCTTTAAACGTTTCGTCATCTTCATGGGCGTGTTGTTGCTCTTTTGGAAGAAAAGCAGTGTTTGGTGGAGCTTCACTCGATTGATTCGCTTTTTCCATGTTAACATTGATTATAAAGAAGACGTTTTGACGGTAGGTAGTACAATCACTACCTCCGTAAACTCCCCTTCTTTTGAATTGATACTAATTTTCCCTTTGTGCAATTCTATAATGTCTTTACTCATAAACAATCCCAAACCCGTACCTTTTGAGGTAGGTTTGGTCGTAAAAAAGGGGCTAAATAGTAGGGCTAAATCCCTTTTTGGAATACCTTTTCCATTGTCTTTAATTTTGAGTAATACTTCCTCTGATGCTACTTCGGTGGTGATGGTCAAGAGAGGTTCAAAACCCTTGTTGAGTTTGCTTTTTTCTGTGAGTGTATACAGGGCATTGTCTACCAAGCTAGTGATGACATCGCCCAATTCGGGAGGTAAAATTTTGGTTTTGGCAGGTTGCTTATCCAAATTCATTAGAAGCTGCCCGTTGAAATCCTTGTTGTTATTTTTGAATTCTTGGTAAACAGTTTTGGCCCGGTTTTCCACAAAATTGTTAAGATCTGTTTCAAAAAACTCTCTTGACTTTTCTTTCAGAAGCTTCTGCATGTCTTTGACGATACGTGTGCTGCTGCTGCCGTGGTCGTATATTTTTGAAATACTATTTTTGAGTACATCTAATAAGTCGTAAGCATCGTCTTTTAAATCGTCCGACAATTCTGCTTGGTACTTATCAATAAGCTCTTGCAGCTCGTCAATGAGTAGCTTGGACGACTCCGAGAAGTTGTTGATATAGTTGAGAGGATTCAAAATACGATCCACAATTCCTTTGGTAAGCTGCCCAACTGATGCCAAGCGCTCTTGACGAATGAGTTCTTCTTGGGTTTCTTTGAGATTGCTGAGGGTTTTTTCAAGGTTTTCTAACAAACGGGTTTTGATATAAGCCGCAATAAGGTGCTCCTTGAGGTTTTTGATCATGTTGAAATCTCGCTGGTCAAAGGCACTAGCACGGGCACAGTTTTCGAGCGTGATAAAACCTTCAATGTGATTGTCAACTTTAATGACAATCGTAATCATTGACTTAGGAGTGACGAGCTGGTCAATCATATTGTTGAGCTTATCGTATTTGATATCGTTTTTGAAATAGATATCCTCATATACCTCGATTGCTTCGTCTAAGTAGCGTTTTTCGGCTTGTTCGGGAGTCAACTGTACGGCTCCTAACAGTGATAACTCACTGAATCCGTAAAGTGCCTTAAACCGATAGCCGTTGGTGTCTTTGTCATAAATCAACGCACTGGCACAGTCCATGTTGCGGATGACTTTGAGGCGGGTCAAAACCGTTTGAAACAAATTACCAAAATTGATTTCGGTATTGATAGCCTGTACAATGATGTCTATCTTTTCGAGTTGATCATTTTTATTGGTAAGTTCATCCGACTGTTTTTCTAGTTCTACTTTTTGGCTAACTACCTCTTCTGTACGCTCTTGGATGAGATTTTCGAGCTCTAGTTTTTCTCTTTCAAGCACTCTCAATCGCCATCTCACCGAAAAATAAATGGCCGTGCCAATCAGAATACCATACAGCAAGATAGCCCACCATTGTAGATACAAAGGCGTAAGTACCCTAAACTGAACAACAGTCTCTTCGCTCTCGATACTGTATATATTGCGAGCTCTGACCTTAAACTGGTAATTGCCCGGTGGCAGGTTGGTATATTCTTTTTGGGATTGGGTCGTCCACTCTGACGGTGCCTGATCAAAATTTTCAAGATAATACTGAAATTCCAAGATTTCGTTGGCGTGAAAACTCGGGGCCGCAAATTCAAAAAGAATGTTGTTGTCTTGATAGTCCAACTCAATCCTACGGACAGCCATTTTATTTTGTTTGGCGACGGTATCGGTAGGGTATCCATTGTAGAGTATCTGATTTCCTTTGCTGATTTTACGAATCAACGAAGCATACTCACGATTGTAATCGCGGCTTGTTTTGAGGTCAAATTTGATGAGTCCTTCGGCTCCTCCAAACCACACTACTTGATTGATATCCGGGTAAATCACCCCAAAAGAAGTCTCAGCCAGTGGTAAGAAGGGCGTAGCAACTTCTTGGTAAGGCTTGTTTGGTTGGTCAAGTTTTTGATAAAGTGTAATTACTTTTTCGTCGCCACGAGTGGTCCAGAGATTCTTGGCTTGATCTTCTACGATGATGCCGTTCCAATAAGCTGCGGATGAGTTTTTGGTTTGAAATAAATTAAAGGTTTCAAAAATGTCTTTGGTAGGATTGTATCTAAAGACGCCTTTTTGATTGTAAGCGATGAGTCCTTTAGAAGTAGCCACGACGCGGTTGTTGACCATCACAGATAGTCCCTCTTGAGTAGTATATTTCTTAACCTGATTGGAGGAAATATTGAATTTGATTAGCCCTTCGGTGAGTGTTTCAAGCCATAGATTTCCGTTTTCGTCTTCTGTTATGTTCATGATTTGTTCCGTTATTTGCGGAACGAGCTTGTAGCTTTGACCTTTGCCCGAAGTCGTAATCATCCCTAGGCCGTTTTGTTGTCCTACAAACACATGGTTGGGATTAGACTGAGAAGTATAGACACAAAGTGAGTAGAAGGGAGTGATTTGCTGAACAGAATTATTACCGACCAATTTCAATAAGCCTTTGTTGGTCGCAATCCACAGCCCCGTTGACGACTTGGTCAAGCCGAAGCAGCTTGCATTGATACCTGCTATATTGTTGACCAAAAATCCATTTACAGAAAAAAGACCATTGAGCGTGCCCACATATAAGCGACCATTGTAGCGGCTAATGGCCTTCACTTCACCTTTTAAATTACTGAACTCATTGAACCCTTCGATAGGCGAAGCTATTTCAATCTGCACGATGCCATTGTTGAGGGCAAGCCACAGCATACCATCGCGGTCAGAAAACATGGCGTTTACCTGAAGGTCTTGGAGATAATCATTGTCTTTGATTCGGTTTTTGATTTGTCCTTGGGGCGATACCACCAAAACTCCTTGGTTGAGTGTGCTAATGGCCAAATCTCCATTATCAAGTACCGTTCCTGCCGATGTTTGATTGGAAGTGAGGTATTTATTAGCTTCACAATCAAACACTTGAATGGTGTTATTGGTAAGCTTGAACAGTCCTTGACTACTTGTGAGCAACAAAAACTCATTGTTGCTGATTGGAAAAACGGCCGTCAAGTCAAAGAGGGTAGGAGTAGAGGGTGCTTTGGAAATAGGAATGAGACTTTGTCCTTCAATAAATTGTGGACCACTGTCTTTGAGCAAAACAATGATTTTTTCGTTGGCATAAAACGACGACATAATCGTACCATTGACCTTAAATTCTTTCAACCCTTTGGGTGTTAGCAAAAAGATGTGTCGTTGAGAGATAAAATAGATGCCTTCATTGGTTTGAAAAATATTGATGATAGCCCCAAAATTTGTTTTGACATCTTTGCTCAAACTTTCGAAATATAATGTACCAAGGCTATCAGGTTTGAGATAACCAAATTCGCCTAATGCTCCCACAAAAACTCTTCCAAATTTGCTCACGTATAAAGCCGATACTTTTGTGATATTTTGGGTAGGAATCGTACGCCATGTCACTCCGTCGTATTCTAGTACTCCTGCAAAGTTTCCAAAATACATCAAGCCGCGTGTGTCTTGGGCAATCGCAAAGTTTTGGCCGTGGGCATTGTATTCTTTGGGGATAAACAATCTGCTGAGCGGAATCCCTTTCTCAGTACTTGTGTCATTGACTTGAGCGTTGATACTTGTTGCCCATATCATCATACATACCACTCCCAATACCTTCAAAATCAAGGAAGTCCAAGAAGGTACACAAGAGCTATGGGTAATAGATATAGTGTTTTTCATTGATACAAGAGTCATATTATTCGCCTTCGTGAATAAGAATGCTATTTTTTTCTACTTCATCTTGGGCAATTAGATTATATACTAAATACGGATCCAATAAAATAAGCTCAGTGGCTTTGAGGGCTTTTATCGAATGCAGCAAACTATGAGGGGGAGGTACAGGAGACCGGTACCAATAGTCGTCTTTGCTGAGCAATAGATGCGTACCGTCTGATTCGTGAAGCTCGATTTCGCCCCTTCTAACCAACACACAAGGCAAGCCATCGCTACAATAAGGATGCATAAATATAGTCTCGTCTTCGTTAAGATGAAGACTTATTCGCTGATTGGCAATCGTGAGCAAATCGTCACTTGGGATATTATCAAACAGCTCTAATGACCTGATATGGGAGAGCTTATAGACCAATAACTCGTCTTTTTTTAAACCTTTCTCAATTTTTTCACATAACAACACCGAGCGTTCGGCTTCGTGTAAAAGTGCTGTTTCTTTAAACTCTGCAAATGATTCGGGGTAAAGTTGATACAACACATACAGGGCCGATTCGGCCACAATCATTGCATCCGAATTGGCACAAGCAATGAGTATATACTTATGGTCCGACGCTGGAAATCTCAGTAAATGCTGGATGGCAATGGCCTTGAGCGATTTAGAGATTTGAGAGAAGTCTTTGTTGATAATATCTAAAATACGGTCTTCTACCGTCAAGTTTTGTTGAGGATAATTGGCTTGGCATTTCTGCAATTTTTCGTTGAGCGGGGTATCCTCAAAAATCGGCACCAATTTTACCCTCAAATCTTCGCTAAGCGACATATTAAAAACCTCCTGCAAAAAGCCCTTGGTATCTTCTCCTTTGTTGTCGTACAGTTCTTTGATGAGTTCAAAACCCTGCTCACCGTTGAGAATGTCAAGGAGCGTAAAAAGCTTTGGCACCATTTGGCGGTTTTCGGCCGAAATGGCTTTTCGTAGTTTGATGAGGTCTTTTTGGGTAGATATGTCTCTTCGGGCTGCAAGCAGCCAAACAATCAACGCGGCTCTTTCGTCGATTTCGGCGTTGATATGGGGGCGTTCGAGGGAAGTAGCGCGATGGTTTAGGTTTTTGAGGGCTTCATATACCCGGTCTCTTATCTGAGGATCAGGGTGGTTGATTTTGGCTCGCAAAATCCGCAGAGAAGCAGGGCTGATGATTTTTTCAAAGATGCCGATAATAGTTAGCTGCGTCACTTTATCGTCTTCAACACGATTAAAATAACGCTCAAGTTCGCCAATCACTGGCTCCCCAATACGCGCTAAGGCCAAAGAGGTTGATTTGGCAAAATATTTTGAAGGTAGGTTGTTGAATAAATAAGGCCAAAGTTCACTTTTTTGGATGTTACCCGCGGCCAATATCGCCGTTTGTCTTACTTGGGTGTTGGGGTCTTGCAGAAGGGTTTCGAGGTGTTTATAAGCAAAATAGCGGCCTGATTTTTCTAATAAATGCACCGATTTCAATCTTTCTTCAGAGCGAGGAGAGGTAGCTAATTGAATTACTTTCTCAAAGTCATAGCGCTGGTTGATTTCGGTAATTTTGCTGAAATGAGGCGACGAAAGTATAGATATTTTGTGCTTTTGATAGGCTTTTTTAAACTTGTTGACATCCATGAGCAAGTTTTTTAGCACATTGCGATAGAGGTTTTGGGTCTTGAAAGAAATCGATAACCAACCCAAAAGCACCAAAACGAAGAAATAAGACAAATAAACACTGTCTACAAAAGAAAAATAGGTAAGTGCCATCAACAAAACCCCCGCCACTATATTGCCCATGGCCTTGGGGCCGCCTTCGATACGACTTTGCAGTTCGATACGTTCGTCGGGGACAATAGGTTGAAACAAAAGCTGAAAAGAGGGGTCGTTGATAGATTTACGGAAAGTGCTCATAAAAAAGCGCGCCATCGCCACAAAGGCAAAAAAGACGTAATTGTTGCCATAAAAAGACCCATATAGTGCCGCAAACACAAAAAATACGGTAAGGGCCAAGGGCAGAATGATGAGGCCGAGTTTGAGGCCATACTTTTCGATGACTCTTCCGTACAAAAAAGTCTTGATGAGTAGCTCAATAATAGCGCACAGCCCAAAAAAGAATCCTAGAAAACTGGTTAAAGTTTCTTTGTTTGGAAACACATTTTTGGACTCTACCGCAAACATAAACTCAACATAAAACAAACCTACCACCGGCATCAGCGCCAGCAAAAAGATGGCTGTATAGTAAGGAGTTTCAAAAAAATATCGGAGTGTTTTGCGTTCGTTTTTGGAAGGCGCCCGGGCAATGATGGCAAGTTCTGGCTCATATTTTTTACCAATTGATACCATTACTACCAAACATACAACCAGCACAGCGACAGAAATATACAGAAGTTGATTGGTATCGATAAATTGTAACAACAACGGAATAGATAAATAACTTACAATCGACGAAAACACATCGCCAGTGGTGATAAAGCTAATCAGACGCTTGGCTTGTTGTAGATTGAAAATCCGCGATACAATGGCCCAGAAGGCAATTCCGTTGACAAAAACAAAAACCCGATTCCAAAGAAATAGCAGAAAGTAGACCCACTTGCTACCCGTCAAAAAATGCAGAACTAGTAGCCCCACTACCGATATAATCAGGAAGACAATAAGCCCCAGCGCAAGTTTAGAAAAGTATACTTTCTCTTGAATTTTGGCGACAATAAATCCCAAAGCATACACAATAATACCGCTTGCGATGTATACTTTAGGGAGCATGGTGCGATCAAAACTGTTGATAAACAACGACATACTCGCCGTATAAAAGATGGCGACCGATACTCCCATAAAAAAAGAATAACGCATGAAAGGTAAGACCATAGGGAGGTCTCCCGCTTTCAGGTTGAGAATACCATATATCGCTTTTCTTTTGAACATTAAAAAAGAGGTTTTATAAGTCTAGTTTCATTAAGAAAAAGGGACGCTCGGGCATTTCGGGGATGTTTCTTAATTGCGAAATCAACGAAAACCCTAGCCTTTGTAAGGACTCCAAACGTGATAATTGAGGAAAAGCAATCATTACTTTTGAGCCATACTGTGTGGCCATTTTGATACGTTCTTGGTCGAGGATTTTGGCAAAGCCTCTTCCGCGAAAAGCGGGGTCAACTACCAACCGATTGATAGACGCAATAGGAGGGTGGTCAAACAATAGCCCGTGCTCTGGATGCAAAAAATCATTGTAAGGAACATCCTCTAAATCATCGTGAAAACTCAGTCGAGCAGCGGCCACGATGGTATCGTTTTTGGTAATAATCCAGTGAATGGCTTGATTGTCAATGCTATCAATCCACGCATCTTGCGAAAAAAAACTAGAACTGATTCCGTTTTCATGACGCCAAGCTTTGATTCTGAATCGGCCTATTTCTTCGAGTCGTTCAGGAAAATGCCCTTCATGAAGCTCAAATCCGTTAGGAAGGGAGATTGTTTTGTTGTTTTCCATCACCATTAGTTCCATCACGTTGGGTAAAGCATTCATATCTATTTAATGTCGAATAAAATACCAATTGAAAAATTTCGATGTTCTTGTGGAAACCTAGATGCCCCTACGATGTTGTCGGCTTCTCTAATGCCCGGCACAAAATATTCTTTGTCCAAGAGGTTGTTAACGGTGGCTTGCACTGATACGCCCTTGAAGAGGTTGTGATAAGTTACAACGCCGTCTAGCACCAGATAAGGGTCAAACGATTGAATAGGATTGCGACTTCCTGAAGTTCCCGCCCCTGACTTACGCGCACTTACGTAATGAGAGGTAAGGTTGAAATGCCAGCTTTTGTTGAGCTGATAGTTGGCACCTATATTGAACGAAAAATTGGCAATGTCGCTGACTCTAAGCCCCGATGCCAAATCAGTAGGATTGGTATAAGTAAAATTGCTCCAGATGTTGAGCTTTTCGGTTTGGTAGTTGGCTTCGGCTTGTATGCCCCAAATGCGTTGCCGACCAATCCCTTGAAATTGGTTGGTGCGAGTGCCATTTTCGAGCACGACCGTCACGAGTCCTACGGCATTGCTATAATTGGCACGGTAAGCGGCAATGTTGATATTGGCTTCTTTGGATATTTTATAATAAACACTAAACTCCATGTTTCGCACTTTTTCGGGCTGAAGGGTGGGGTTGTTGAGCCGTCGGTCGGAAGTGGTGCCGTATTTTTGTAAATAAGAAGCATCCTTGAAAGCTTCGGCATAAATACCTTTGAAAATAAAATTCCCTTTACTATAAATCACCGACAAACGGGGGTTTAGGACTACGCCATATCCCCCACTTTTACGAACGCGATTGTTGTCAAGGCGCAAACCTGCCACTAAATTTAGGGACGGAGAATAACGATAAGTGGCCTGGGTATAAATTCCTAAATCAAGTGCACGGAAATTATTACCTCCCCGAAGGGTATCAGCCGGAAAGCCTATGTCGTCGGGATTCGGAGTTGCGGAGGTAATATAATTTCCTTGAATGATACTGTTTCGGTATTCTACGCCACTGTTGATGTCGAGTGTCGGCAAAGGACTCCACAAAGCCCGCAGCTCGTTGCGGAATTGATTTGACCCTCGATAATAATATACCGTAGAGTAAGTAGGCGTTGTACCCGCCGCTAAGTCAGCGATACCGAGGCGATTGTTGTAGTAGCTCCGATAAGAAGCAAGATTGGTACCGCCGTCAATTTCGTGTAAGCGATAAGAACTTAAAATAACAATCTGAAATTTTTCGCTTAGCACTTTGTTATAAATACCAGCTAGACTGCGGTACAAAGTAATCCAGCGTGAGAGATTGCGGGTACTGAGGCGAGTTTGATTGGTATACCACGGAGCGGCTCCTTCGTCGGTTCGCCAAGAAGAAGTAAGAATGGTAAATTCTTTAAATTCCATTTTGCCTTTGATGTACCAATCCCTAGAAAAGTCGTTGAAAGAAACAGGCTGATTATAAGCGTTTCCGTTGAAAAGCTGATTGTCAAGCTCGGCCGCCCTTTGTTGTCCTTTGGGGGTAAGTTTGATAGCACTGATAGCGTTGTTGGCGTATTCGACCGTATATAGGTCAGAGTTTGGGTATTTAGTAAGAAGCTGTGTACTATTGGCGTAGGTTTGAGCGGCGGTACCCGTACGATTCAAATGACTCGCATAGTCGCTTGCTTCACGGGTGCCATAATTCCACTCAGGGTATTGGGAAAGGTTCATTTCATTTGACTCAAAAAACCTTCCTGATACCGAAATTGCCACGTCTTTGGTCTTGGTAGCGACTGTGGCGTCAAGGTAGCGACTGTTCCAAGTGCCGTATCTGCTTTGTCCTTTTACCTGAACTTTATTGTTGGCATCGATGATTTCGGCGTATTTTTTGGTGATGATGTTGATCACCCCCACAAAAGCATTGTTGCCATACATAGTAGCAGCCGGGCCATATACCACTTCGATGCGTTCGATATCAGACAAAGGGTATTGGCGCGAAATAGGGATGTTGTCGGATGCTAAGTCATTTTCTTCAATACCGTCGATGAGCATCAGCATTCGGTCGTTGGAAGTAGAGCGATATCCTCTCCCATAGAAATTAGAATATCCGGGGCCGTTGCCTTTGGCGATGTCAAACCCTGAGAGGTCGTGTAGTACTTGTTCGAGATTTTGATACCCTCGCTTGATGATATCCTTGTCGGTAATCACCGTCACGGTGGCGGGTACTTTCAAGACATTTTCGGCGCGTTTGGACACCGACGTAATTTGAATGATTCGTTCCTGAGAGTCTTTTACGTATTGAAAAAGCTCTTTAAATTGGGGTGAAGACGCAAAATCGGGCACAAAGTTGGGGTTGATTGCCAACAAATTCTGTATCGACCGACTCGCTTGCTGCGTAGAGTCGAGAGCCAGGTATGTCATAGCCAAAATTTTATGAGCTTGTACCTTGGCATTGGGCGAATAGCCTGTTTTCAAACAGGGTAAAAGAATTGAGAATACTTCGTCAAAATTTCCGGTGGTGAATTTTTTTTCGGCATCAGGAATATCCACTGACTCCTCGCATGATTGTCCGTATATTCTTCCAACCTGTAAGCTCAGTGCCATTACCCCTATTATTATCGCATAAAAACGTAAATTTTTTCCCATATCACAGGTCATTTTCAATAAAACAAATCATTACTTATGGGCCGAGATTTTGTTGAATTCGACGTCTTTTCCCACGTACTTGTTCCACTCTTCCACGGTCATATCTCGGGTTACTTTTTTAGTTACCTCTTTGTAGAGGTCGTTGATGTTGATGTCCCATACGCGTACGGTACGGTCGGCTCCGTAGGCAATTAGTTTTTTACTATCTATCGTAAATCGGATCCCAGTTACCCAGTTGTTAAAATCATTGATGATGATAGGTTGCTGTTGACGACTGATTTCGTCGAAATTGAAAAGATGTACCGACCAGTCAAAGCTGCTCGTAGCAACTAGGTTGCCGTCGGACGAAAACACAATGTCGCTGACGATAGAATTGTGTCTCCCTACCACAGATGTGCCTGAGTATTCGACGATTTTGTCGTTTTCATAACTCCATAAATAGAGTCCTCCGTTGCTATTTCCGGTCATTAGTTTGCGCCCGTTGGGGTTGAAAGCAAGGGCCGTGACGCGAGGCCCCATCCCATTGAATGCAAAAAAATCGGGTGCTGCTTTAAGGTTTTCGAGGGCAAAGGCAGCCACTCCGCCTTTAGAACCGCACAGTAATTTTTTGGCATCGGGACTCAGCTGTGCACAAAAAATGTCGATGTTGGTTTTGACATTAACCAAAGAATCAAGACCATTAGGCTTGATATTCCAAGTGCGTATGTTGCCATCACCACTGATAGAGATGAGTTTGGTTAGGTCTTGGCTCAGCAATAGCGATTGAACAGGGCTACGGTGGGCTTTTATTACGGTTGGAGTAGGGGTAGGTTGGTCTAGATTCCAGCTGATGATAGAGCCTTGAGCACCTCCTACAATGATTTTGTTTCCATTAAAAATCACCGTACGAAAACTTTCATTGGTTTTAGCTCCTCGGCTGAGGGTACGCAGAAGCTGAGGTTGGGAGGTATTAAAATCCCAAACTTTGGCAGTAGCATCGTCGCTTACTGAGACAAATTGAGTACCTACAATATCGTTTTTAATGGCCACCGACCTTACTACATCACTGTGCCGACGCAAAATCAACTTAGAGCTTGAGCCTGCAGCTTTAGCTAAGGCATTGAAAATGTCAGGATTATTTTTTTCACCACCACTTTTTAGGTTGAGGTCATAAGCATGAAGGGCCAACAAAGCGGGAAGACCATCTTGGGCGTTGTCGGGCATTTGGGTGGCTTGGATGGCGATTGAACGAGCAATCGCCTTAACTTTTTGATTTTCTGCATCTTTGCGAGCTTCGTCGGCAAATCTTCTTTGCGTTTCGGCGTCTTTTCTCGCTTTTTCGGCTTCATCTTTGCGTTTTTCGGCCTCGCCTTGGGCTATGACTGCTCTTGTACGTTGGCTTTCAGCGTCGCGTTTGGCATTTTCGGCACTGATGCGTTGTTGGGTAGCCACCTTTTGAGCTTGAATGGCCTCTTGTCTTTGAAATTCAGCTTTTCGCTGCTCAGTGATGGCGATGAGCTTTTGCTCTTCGGTAAGTTGTTTTTGAGCTTCCGCGATTTCCTCTTGCTGTTGGGCTATTCTTTTTTGAGAAATAGCCTCTCGTTTCTGTATTTCGGCTTTTTTCTGTTCAGACAGCGCGATTTTTTCTTTTTCTAAAGATTCTTTTTCGCTTTGCTCAGCTTGGTTTCGGAGAATAATAGAAACAATCAAAAATAGCAGTGAAAGCAATGAGCCTAGCCCTAAGATGAGGGCAAATTGTCGATTCCGCTTGACTTCCTTTTTGTGTCTAGCTTCTTTGTTTTGAACCTCAAAATCATACTGGTTACGACTGTATTCAAGGTAGTTGATAGCTCGTTCAAAATAAGGGTCATAGCGGGTTGCCCATTCTTTGGTAGGGCGATTTTCTTTGAGCCATTTTAGCCCTATTTGGAGTTCGGGATTGACCCATAGCCCCGTTTTTCCTTGTTGATATTGCTCCGCCGAAAAACTCAATTTTTTGTAAAGCTTTGCCGATTCAGTTTCTTCTTCTACCCACATTTTGAGGCGTTTCCATAGATAAGTGATGCGCTCATGGGTCAAGTCAATGACCGAATTGTCGGCTAGTGGAGTGGAATAGGAAGGGGATAAAAAAGAAGTACCAACTTCTCGTAATCTATCAATGACATCAAGTAGTAAAAATTCTGGAGCAGCAGTTATTTTTTTGACATTGGCCAAAGTCGTAGGGGTAACTACGCCGGCATCGCCTGCTCCAAGCGTAATGAGTGCTTTAAACAACTTTTCGGTAACCGCTTTTCGTTTGGCATCGAAGATATCTTCATAGATTTGTTCGGCATGTAGAGAAAGCGCATCTGACATGGTACCAATGGCCTCATAATCAGACTCATCAATGCTTTGTTGGTGTGTTTTGATGGTTTGCCAGTGGTCCCAAGTACGCATAAGTGCGTGCTGAAGTACGGGCAATTGATCGGTCTTGTTGCCAATATCTTTAAGGAGCCTTTCGATGAGGTCGGGGGAAATATTGACGCCCACTGTATCAAGCGGACCACTAATCGCTAACACAATTTCGGCGTGGTTCATCTTTGGTAAAAGATAATATCCACGATTGATGGCCTCGGTAAGGCCGTTGTAGTTGGTACAATAATCCAAGTAATCGGAGCGCATGGTCAGAGCCACATAAAAAGGCAAACTGCGCTGATTAAGAATCCGAACCAAAAACTCAATGAAAAGGATGGTTTCGTCGCGGTCGGTTTGAATGGTAGCCTCCTTTTGACGATACCTAAATACCTCTTCAAACTGGTCGATGACAAAAAGGATATTTTTTCCGGCAAGGAGCTGAAAAACGCGATTGATGCCATCGGAATCGTTGAAAATCAAAGATTCAAGATTATTGACAATATCAGGAGAAGAACCACCAATATTAAACCTGTTGAAGTATTCGCTAATAACTCCAATGAGATTTTTGATAGGTTCTCCTCCTGGTTTTAGCAACAAAATATGCCATCCTTGCTCAGGGGTAAGGTCGAGCGGCGATTTTTCTAAAGAGGGAATAAGCCCTGCCTTGATAAGCGACGATTTCCCGCTTCCTGAAGATCCAATGATTGCCAAAAACCTTGATGCGCTGAGTTTATCCCGTAATTTTTTGACGTGGCTTTCTCTCCCAAAAAATAGACTTGCATCTTTTGAGTCAAAGCTTCTTAATCCAGGAAAAGGGTTGGCATAAGGTCGGTGGGTGGTCATATTTCAAAAAAAACGGTCATTGGCCCTTGATACTAAGGGCTTTTGATGTCAACAATAAAGATGTTTCGATTTCGATTGTCGGAATATTCGTACTTAAACTCACTTACTCCATTGACAGTGAGATAGATACCTAGCCCTCCAATGGGCCTTTCGTCAAGGGGCAAATCAAAATCCTCTTGGTCGGGCAATTCGCGAGTAGTAGGGTCGAAGGGAGCCGCATCATCTTCAAAGATTACCTTGAGTTGATTGTCGGCTACCTCCGTTTTTACATCAATGATGCCCTCCAAACCAGCGTTTTGGTAGCCGTATAAGATGATATTGGTGGCGATTTCGTCGACGGCCAATATCAAATTGTACGTGGCTTTTTTGTCTAATCCCGCTTGTTGGGATATTTCTTTGACGTATTGCCGTAGAGGGTCAAGAGAGTCAACATGGGCGGGAAAGGTTTTTAATTCCATTTGCGTAAAGACAAATTTCGTACCTGAGTTTGGAAAGGTTTATGCTGCTTTTTGCTCTATTTAAGCAGGA
>VFQN01001863.1_pt1 | contig 34101 bp, 40 predicted proteins | sample 3512371 | NCBI WGS metagenome assembly VFQN01 (sample SAMN10412370, study PRJNA504923) | tailings metagenome | isolation source: Replicate 2 from Balatoc abandoned mine | place: Philippines: Itogon, Benguet | collected 2017-08-28 | reverse complement strand
CGGCCACCTGATTTTGAGTCAGGCGCGTCTACCAGTTCCGCCACAGGGGCAACGCCGCGACGAGACGCTTTCGGGCGCGGGGAAGGCATGCGCCATCCCGGACGCAGACATAAGGTGATCGATCCGGGCAATCAAGCGCATTTGCAGATTGGAGCCGCGCCCGGAGATTTGTGACAGCGCCGCGTTCACTCGCAACTCTGTGTCTTGACGCCGCCAGCTCTTTCCCGTGAATGCGATCCCGCTCCAGGCGGCGTTGAGTTGGACATCGAATCCGGGACACGAGCATGAACGATCTTGCCGCTGCGTTCGGCCATATGAAGCGGAACGAACCGGCCTGGCTGGCGGCGGCGGCGGTGGCGATTCTCGGCCTCGCGACCATTCTCGGCGCCTGGTTCTTCCAGCTGGTGATAGGACTGCCGCCCTGTCCGCTCTGTCTCGAGCAGCGTTACGCCTATTACTTCTCGATCCCGCTTGCCCTGCTGGTTCTGCTCGGCGTCTCCTATGGAGCGTCGCGCAAGGTGCTGTTTGCGGCGCTCGCGGTGATCGCGCTCGGCATGCTCTGGAATGCCGGTCTGGGCGCCTATCACGCCGGCGTCGAGTGGAAGTTCTGGGAAGGGCCGCGCGACTGCTCGGGTGCGGGGCTGACCAATCTCGGCACCGCGGGCGGCTTGCTGGATTCTTTGAAGAGCATCCGCGTCGTGCGATGCGACGAGATTCCGTGGAGCTTCCTCGGCATCTCGCTCGCCGGCTACAACGCGATCATCTCGCTGGTGCTGTCGTTGATTGCCGGCTGGGGAGCGTGGCGGGTGTGGCAGACGCTGCCGCCCAAAGAGAAATTGAGCTGACGACCGCGACCTGCAGCCGGATCACGGCTCCAGCTCGGTGTCCCAGTAAAGATAGTCCATCCAGCTTTCGTGCAGATAGTTCGGCGGGAACAGCCGCCCGTTGCGATGCAGATGCTGCACGGTCGGCTGGAACGGCAGTTGCGAGGGATGCATGCTCGCTTCCGCCATGGTCTTGCTGCCCTTGCGCAGATTGCACGGGGAGCACGCCGCAACGACGTTATCCCACGTGGTCAGACCGCCGCGCGAGCGCGGGATCAGGTGGTCGAAGGTCAGGTCGTCGCGCGCTCCGCAATACTGGCAGGAGAAGCGATCGCGCAGGAAGACGTTGAACCGCGTGAAGGCCGGATGGGTCGAGGGTTTGACGAAGGTCTTGAGCGAAACCACGCTCGGCAGCTTCATCTCGAAGCTGGGCGATCGCACCGCGCGATCGTAATTGGCGACAATATTCACGCGTTCGAGAAAAACCGCCTTTATCGCGTCCTGCCAGGACCACAGCGACAGCGGGTAATAACTCAGCGGCCGGAAGTCGGCGTTCAGAACCAGAGCCGGAAATCCACCGGATGCGACGTGGACGTTCAAGCGATGGCGCTCCTTTCAAGCACCGCGATTGAGTCCGTAATGTATAGGGTAGCGTGACGAGAATGTGAAGGTGCGGCTTGAGCTTACCGCACTTGCGTCGGCGGCATGTGCCGGCGCGGGATATAGGATTTAAATCCGTCAGACTCCGAATCGGCTGGCGAGGAATTCGCCGCCGTGACGCAGCCCTTCCTGATCAATGCCGTGGCCCACGCCGTGCGAAATGTGCCATTCCACCGGCACATCGAGCGCCGAGAGTGCCGACGAAGCGTGGAACAGCGCCTGAACCGGTATCAGTTCGTCCTGGTCGCCATGAACCAGCAGGATCGGCGGCCGCGATGCAATCTCGCCTTCGACCGTCTCCGGCGGCCCGTCATTGGGCATGATGAACATGCCGGAATATCCGACGATTGCGGCGGGCGGCGCGGAGCGACGGAGCCCGGCATGCAGCGACATCATGGTGCCCTGACTGAAGCCGACCAGCGCCAGCGCCGATGGTGGCAATCCGCGCCGTTGCAATTCTGCATCGAGAAAGGCCTGCAGCGCCGGCGCAGCCTGATTGACGCCGCGCCAGCGCTCGTCGGGGTCGCGAAACGTCAGCCCGAACCATTGCCGGCCGACCGGGGCCTGGCCGCAGGGTTCGGGCGCGTGCGGCGAGACGAAGGCGGTGTCGGGCAGCAGCGGTTGCCAGGCCCGGCCGATATCGATCAGGTCGTTGCCGTCGGCGCCGTAGCCGTGGAGGAACACGACGAGGCGTTTGGCATTGCCGGACTTCGGTTCAAGGCTTGGTCCCGACAGCACCGGGACGTTTGGTCCGGCCATTGCGCTTTGCTTTCCCTGCTGATGTCCGTGCGGCCGGTTTCCTGGCTGCAGGTTTAGGTCTGGTTTCGACGGCGACGCCCTCGCGGCGCTTCACAACATGATAATAGCCCCATAGCAGATGCGCCGCCACGCCGCGCCATGGCCGCCATGCGTCGGCGATCGCGGTCAGCTCCTTTGCGCTCGGCCTCGCTTTCAGGTCGAGCGCGATGCGGGCAGCCTCCTGGAGGGCGAGATCGCCAGCGGGGAACGCGTCGGCGTGACCGAGGCAAAACAGCAAATAGATGTCAGCCGTCCATGGACCGATGCCGTGCAATTCGATCAGGGCAGCGTGTGCGCTGTCGGCATCGCTTTGTCCGATGTGATCGAGGTCGAGCTCGCCCTTGCCCAGCGCATGGGCAATGGCCTTGATCGTTTTGATCTTTGCGGCGGACAGACCAAGTCGCCCGAGCCGATCGGCGCGTGCGCGTCGCAGCGCGTCGTGGTGGAACGGATCGAAGGCGGTCTGCAGCCGGCCCCAGATCGCGCTGGCGCTGGCCGTGGACAATTGCTGGCCGCAGATGATGCGGGCGAGGCCAGGAAATCCGGGCTCGCCACGCCGCAACGCCGGTTCGCCAGCCTTCTCAAGCACCGGCAGGAGGCGCGGATCGGCCTGCACCAGCTGCGCGAGGGCGAAAGCGAGGTCGGTCTGGGTGTGGAGGAACTGGACCATGACGTGCGGCACACTCGTTTTCCCTCTCCCCTTGAGGGAGAGAGTGGCGCGCATCGAAGAAGCGAGCCAAGTGAGGGGTAACTTTCGAACGGCGTTTGTGCAAGAAACCCCGCACCCGGTTCCTCGCTTCGCTCGGAACCACCGTCTCCCGCAACGGGAGAGGGTGTCAGAGTGCGCAGCACGATATGAATACGCCACCCGTTTTCCGCTTCGCGCCGTCGCCGAACGGTTATTTGCATCTCGGCCATGCGCTTTCGGCGCTGCTTAACGCCGATCTAGCTCGCGCCAGCGGCGGGCGGCTGTTGCTGCGTATCGAGGATATCGACCGGACCCGCTGCAAGCCGCAATACGAACAGGCCATCTACGAGGATCTCGCCTGGCTCGGCTTTGCATGGGAGCAACCGGTGCGGCGGCAATCGGAACATTTCGATGCTTATCGCGACGCGTTGGCAAAGCTTGCGGCGGAAGGTCTGGTGTATCCGAGTTTCGAAAGCCGGGGCGACATCGCGCAGATGGTCACAGTGCGCGGTGACGACTGGCCGCGCGATCCGGACGGCGCGCCGGTCTATCCCGGGCGCCGCGAAGACAAGAGCGATGCCGAACGCAAGGCGCGAATGGAGGCCGGCGAACCTTACGCGCTGCGGCTCGATATGGCTGCGGCGGTCGCGCGGGCTGGCAACCTCACCTGGAGCGAGCAAGGTCAGGGACCCGGTGGAGAGACCGGCATCGTCAACGCCGCGCCGCAGGCATGGGGAGATGTCATTCTTGCGCGCAAGGAGACACCGACGAGCTATCACCTGTCGGTCGTGGTCGATGACGCGCTTCAGGGCGTCACGCGGATTGTGCGCGGGCAGGATCTGTTCTGGTCCACAAGTGTGCACCGGCTGTTGCAGTCCCTGCTGGGCTTGCCGGCACCGGAATATCGGCACCATTGGCTCGTTCGCGATCCAGGCGGCCGCAAGCTTTCAAAATCCACACAGGCCACGGCATTGCGTTCGCTGCGCGCGGGCGGAGTAACACCTGCGGACATCCGGCGCATGTTCGAACTGCCGGAACCGTGACTGGCTGGACCAGGACCGCATCACACTATGCGCGCCCTAGATGCGCGCCCTAGCCATTCGCTTCTTCCACGATGCGAACCACGTCCGACATGATCTGGTTGATCTGGAAATCCTTCGGCGTGTAGACGGCCGCTACGCCCGCCGCCTTCAGCGTTTCCGCATCTTCGGGCGGCACAATGCCGCCGACCACGATCGGCACATCGTCCATGCCTTCGGCGCGCATGCGCTCGACCACATCGCGCACCAGCGGCACATGGCTGCCCGACAAGATCGAGAGTCCGATCACATCGACCTTCTCGTCCTTCGCGGTCTTGACGAGCTCTGCCGGGGTGAAGCGAATGCCGGCATAGATCACGTCCATACCGACGTCGCGCGCGCGTACCGCAATCTGCTCGGCGCCGTTAGAATGGCCGTCGAGGCCGGGCTTGCCGACCAGGAACTTCACCCGGCGCCCCATTTTCTGCGAGACGCGTTCGACCTCGGCGCGCACCGGCTCGAGCTGCTCGCCGCCGACCTGCCGCGCGGCCTTCGGCACGCCGGTCGGCGCGCGATACTCGCCGAATACCTCGCGGAACACCGCGCCCCATTCGCCGGTGGTGACGCCGGCCTTGGCGCAGGCAATCGAGGCCGGCATGACGTTGATGCCTTCCTGCGCCGAACGCCGCAACGCGGCGAGCGCGGTATCGACCGCCTTGGCGTCGCGGGACGAGCGCCATGCATTGAGCCGCGCGATCTGTTCCTGCTCGACTTCATGCGACACCGTCATGATCGCATCGATTCCGCCGGTGAGCGGAGACGGCTCGCTCTCGGTAAATTTGTTGACGCCGACGACTACGCTGTTGCCGCTTTCGATGGACTCCAGGCGCTTCGTATTGCTCTCGACGAGCTGCTGCTTCATGTAGCCCATCTCGACCGCGGCGACCGCGCCGCCCAGTCGCTCGATGGTGGCAAGCTCTTCCTTCGCTGCATGGATCAGCGCATCGACCTTCTTCTGGATCTCGGTCGAGCCGTCGAAAATATCGCCATATTCGAGCAGGTCCGATTCATATGCGAGGATCTGTTGCGCGCGCAGCGACCATTGCTGATCGAAGGGGCGCGGCAGGCCCAGCGCCTCGTTCCATGCGGGCAACTGCACCGCGCGCGCGCGTGCCTTCTTCGACAGCGTGACCGCGAGCATCTCCAGGAATATGCGATAGACGTTGTTCTCGGGCTGCGGTTCGGTGAGGCCGAGCGAATTGACCTGTACGCCGTAACGGAACAGCCGCTGCTTCGGATCGGTGACGCCGTAGCGCTGCGCCGTGATCTCGTCCCACATATCGACGAAGGCGCGCATCTTGCAGATCTCGGTGATGAAGCGCATGCCGGCATTGACGAAGAAAGAGATGCGGCCGACCACCTCGCCCATGTCTGCGTCGGCGACCTCACCGGAATCCCGCACCATGTCGAGAACGGAGATGGCGGTCGCGAGAGCGTAGGCGAGTTCCTGAACGGGCGTCGCGCCTGCTTCCTGCAGGTGATACGAACAGACGTTCATGGGATTCCATTTCGGCATTTCCTTTGTCGTGAACAGGATCGTGTCCTTGATCAGACGCATGGAAGGGCCGGGCGGAAACACGTAAGTGCCGCGCGACAGATATTCCTTGATGATGTCGTTCTGCGTGGTGCCGGTCAGCTTGGTGCGCGGTGCGCCGGTTTCGTCGGCGACGGCAATATAGAGCGACAACAGCCACGCGGCCGGCGCATTGATCGTCATCGACGTATTCATCTCGGCGAGCGGAATGCCGTTGAGCAGGGTCCGCATATCGCCGAGATGGGAAACCGGAACTCCGACCTTGCCGACTTCACCAGCGGCGAGCACGTGGTCGGAATCGTAGCCGGTCTGGGTTGGAAGATCGAAGGCGATGGACAGTCCGGTCTGGCCTTTGGTGAGATTCTGCCGATAAAGCGCATTCGACTTTTCTGCGGTCGAATGCCCGGCATATGTCCGGAAAATCCAGGGTCTGTCCCGTTTCGGTTGGTCGGCCGGTTTCTCGCCCATTCAATCTCCGCGCAGCAGGTCCTAACGTTTGAAGAAGCCGATGATCACCAGCAGGATCACGGCACCGATAACCGCGTTGATGATGGCCGCGATGATGCCGCCGCCGATGACGATGCCGAGCCGCGGCAGAAGCCATCCGGCGATGAACGCGCCGACGATGCCGACCACGATGTTGCCGATCAGCCCGAAGCCGTAGCCCTTCACGATCAGCCCGGCGAGCCATCCCGCGACGCCGCCGACGATCAACCAGACGATAAGGCTCTCGATACCCATATGTGTCTCCCCGAAATGCGCGGGGACCGCTGCTGAGCCTCGCCCCGCGGCTTGATTGCAGCGGGAACATCGTAGAGCGGCGGCACCGCCAAGTCAGCGGGCGCTGCCGAGTAATCCCGGACTATCAGGCCCAAATGAGCCTGCTGCGTTGCAGCATATCCGCTTGTGCGGTGCGTGCAACACCGATTCGTGCGCCGTCGTTCAGCCGATAGCGGTCGCCCGCCCGCCATCGACGAGAACCTCGGCCGGGCGCGGATGGCTGAGGAAGTCGGTGGGGCTTGCGGTCGGACCGTAGGCGCCTGACTGCATGACGGCGACAAGATCTCCAGCCTTGAGCGGCGGAAGGTCAGCTGCTCGGGCCAGGGTATCGAGCGGCGTGCAAAGCGGGCCGACGACGGTCACGCGCTCACATTCGAGGCAATCCATGTGCCGGGGCGCCAGCACGGGATAATCCCGTTTCACCACCTGGCCGAGATTGCCGGAGGCCGCTAGATGATGATGCATGCCGCCGTCGGTGACGACGAAGGATGTGCCACGGGAGGCCTTGGTTGCGGTGACACGGGCGACATAAAGGCCGCCGGGCCCGGCGAGGAAGCGGCCGGGTTCGACAACGATACGTGCATCACGCAGCAGCGACCCCTGGTTTTTTGCGTCCAACAGGGCGGGAATGCCACGCGCGACCGCATTGAGGTCGAGCGGCATGTCACCCGCATAATAGGGAATGCCAAGCCCGCCGCCGAGATCGATGCTGCGGAGTGGGCGATTGATTGCGCGTGCGATGCGCGCCGCCACGTCGAGGCCGTGCCGCCATTGCGCAAGCAGAACCCGGGCGTCGAGGATTTGCGTGCCTGCGAACATGTGAATGCCGCACAGGTCGAGATGCGTTGCCGTGGAGACCGCGCGCAACACGTCATCGACCTGCTCCTCATCGAATCCAAACGGTGAGGGCTTTCCACCCATCCGCATCGCGCCGCCCTGGACCGCTGCAACCGGATTGATGCGAATGGCAACCGCGATCCGCCGGTTCGCCTGCGCTGCGATGGCGTCGAGGCGAGCGATCTCCTCGAAACTCTCGAGATGAATTTCGCCGATGCCGTTTTCGGTGACATGGCGCAATTCTGAATCGCGCTTGCCCGGCCCAGCAAACAGGATCGTGTCGGGTTTCGCACCGGCTGCGCGTGCGCGTTCGTATTCACCCGCGGATGCGATCTCTATGCCGCCGCCCAGCGCGACGAAAATCCGTGCGACTGCGGGGTTCGGATTTGCCTTGATCGAATAGACGATGTCCGCGAAGCCGTTCAGCGCGATCTCCAGCGCGGTGAATGACCGTCGCATGACTTCTGCATCGTAGATGAAGAGCGGCGTGCCAAAACGATCGGCGAGCGCTTCGATCGTGAGGCCGCCGGCGAGCAGATCCTTGCCGTGAACCGCGTAATGTTCGGCGACCAGGCGTTGCGCCAGCGATGGTTCGTGCGAGAGGTCAGCGGCCGGCATGGTTGGCTCGCTGCGCCACCAGCGCCTTGTAGTCGACCTTGCCGTTCGGCGTGACAGGCAACTCCGCGACCAGTTCGATCTCGCGCGGCAGCATGAAAGCCGCAAGATTTTCCGAGGCTAGTGCCAGCGCGTCGCGCACGTTCACGCCATCGTCGCGCCCGACAGCCACTGCGTGCACGCGTTGCCCGATCATCGCGTCCGGAAGGCCAATCACGGCAATCTGACGAAACCGGCCTGTGGCCATCAGTGCTTCTTCGACCTCGGTCGGGCTGATGCGATAGCCGGAGGACTTGATCATCGCATCGTCGCGTCCGACGAAATAGAAAAACCCGTCTTCGTCCTGCGTCACCAGGTCTCCGGAATAGCAGACAATGTCTGCGCCGCAATCGGCCGGCATCAGCGGGTTCGGCCGCAACACCCGCGCGGTCTCATCGGGGCGCTTCCAGTAGCCGAGCGAAACAGTGGGACCGCGATGCACGAGAATGCCGGATTCGCCCGGCGCCGCGCGGCGGCCATCAGCCGTGACCGCGAAAACTTCGCATTCGGGAATGGCCTTGCCGATCGAGGTTGGCCGATCGTCGATCTCTTCGGGCGGCAGGTAGGTGGAGCGAAACGCTTCGGTGAGGCCGTACATCAGGAAGATGCGGGTGTCGGGCAAGAGTTCGCGCAGGCGGGCGCTGGTCGCCGACGGCACCGCGCCACCGGAGTTGGTGATGTAGCGCAGGTGTGGCAGGGCCGTCTTCGGAAGAAGCGGCGACGCGCGGGTCAGGATCGACCAGATGGTCGGCACCCCCGCAAGTCCGGTACAGCCATGGTCGCGGAGCGCGCGCACGATCTCGTCGCCGAAACGGAACGTGAGCAGCACCAGCGAGGCGCGTTGCTCCACCGCGGTGAGCAACTGGTTCAGGCCGTAATCGAAGCTGAGCGGCAGGATCGACAGGATGCGATCGTCGGCGGTGATGTTGAGATAGTTTCTTACGATCCGTGTCCCCGCGATGAGATTACGATGGCTCAGCATGACCCCCTTGGGGTGGCCGGTCGAGCCCGAGGTGTAGAGGATTGCGGCGAGGTCTTCGCCGATCGCAACGGAGGGCAGCAGGGCCTGGTCGGGAATTGCGACGAGGGCACCGACATCGATCATGCTGACACCGTCCATGCCGGCGAGCGACGCGCCGTGGCTTTCGCGGAACTGTATATTGGTGAGCAGGATCGTTGCCTCGCAATCCGCCACGATGTGGCGGACCTGAGGCGGTTGCAGCAGCGGATTGATCGGCACGAAAACGCCGCCCGCGAGACTGACGGCGAAAATCGCGGCGCATTCTTCGATTGATTTCGGCAGCAGGATCGCAACCCGATCGCCGCGCTTCAAACCTTTGGCCTGTAACGCAGAGGCAATACGGTGCGCCAGAATTCGCAAGTCGCGATAGCTCAGTTGACGTGCATCATGAATGATGGCGACACGTTCGCCATCGCTATCCGCTCCCAGCAGGTCGTGAACGAGTAGCGGGGCACGCGTCACGAGCGCTTTCGCTCCACGAATGCGACAAGCTGTCCGAATGTTTCGAAATTCGACGGTTCGAAATCCTCGTCTGAAATCTCGATGCCCAGCCGTTCGGACAGAAAGGCGGTGAGATCGAGAATCCCAAGCGAGTCGATCGCGCCGCCGGCAAGAAGCGGCGTCGCATCGTCAAGCGTTCGGTCCGCCAATGACGGTAAGCGCTGCTGCAGATAGCCGGCAACGATTGCCCTGGTGTCGATCTGTTCCGGAGACAGCACGTTTCCTCCCGCTATTGTCATCAGATTTGCAGAAAAACGAATTCCGAATAGGCCAAGTCGTACGCCGCGGGCGCAAACGGACCTTTGTAGAAGGTCGGCGACCGCGACATGAAGATGCTGCCGGTGACGCGCTCGCGTTGATCGGCGCAGATGGCGAGCAAGAGAAATCCTTCGCGCAGCAGGAATCGGGCGATGGCTGGAAGATTTGCGAGCACCACGCTCCGGTCGCCCGCATAAATCAGCCGCGCAATCGGGACGCCGCGATAGGTCTTGCGCGAGAAGATCAGTGGTTGCAGAGCCAGTCCATCCCACAAGCCCCCGGCTACGCAGTCGAGCGCGACGTGATCCGAAAGCATCTGCTGCACCGGCGGCGGAAACGAATCGCCCGCCAGATTCCGAAACGCCACGACGTGACATTCGCGACATGAGCGAAGTGCGAATAGTGGCAGCGGACACAGCAATGTGCCTTCAGTCCAGTTGCGAAAACCGAGACGACCAATCATCGCCTGAACTCGCGGCGTGGCACTTAGATCGGTGTAGAGCGTACGGTTGCATTGTGTGGCGGACTGCAACATGCGGGGCGCGCGCCAGCGATGCTCGGGCTCGATGTACCAACTCGACAGATTCACTATCGGGTGCGACGACGTTCCTGCATCGGGACGAACACTTGGAATGGTAAGGATGACGCCGATATCCTGTCGCTTCTGCTCGAGCACATAGCCCGTGCGGGTGGCAGGCGAACGCGCTCCAAAGAGCTTGAGCCGCCGCAACCCGGCAGCCCAGCGTGCCGGACGCACGGCCGGAAACCCGCGGGTCAGGAGCGGCAGGGTCTCATCCAGTGATTGAAACGTAACAGGTCGCAGCATGCGCGCTTGGATCAGGGTTCGACGGACTTCACGGGCGTTTTGGCCTCAAGGATTGAGAAAAGCCCTAAATACGTGCCGCGCGCGACAGTCTGACGCAATTGGAGCCCCCGCTTTGAGCGTCACCGTAGATATACAGGTGCAACTTTTGGGTGCTTCGTTCTCTGTTGCGGTGCAAAATGGTCTGCGTCACAATTCCCTATACGCATCCTGCCGGAGCTTATTGCCATGACAGCCGCGCCCAAGCTTCAGATGGTCAAAGATCACTATTCGGTCGGGGAAATCCCGCCGCTCGGACATGTCCCGGAACGCATGACCGCCTGGGCCATTCGTCAGGAGCGTCATGGTCCTCCTGAAGAGTCGATGCAGATCGAGGTCTTGCCGACGTGGCCGATCGGAGAGAACGACGTCCTCGTACTAGTGATGGCGGCTGGCGTGAACTACAACGGCATATGGGCGGGCCTTGGACAGCCGATCTCGCCGTTCAATGTGCACAAGCATCCCTATCACATTGCAGGATCGGATGCGTCCGGCGTGATCTGGGCGATCGGATCAAAAGTGAAACGCTGGAAGGTGGGCGACGAAGTCATCGTTCACTGCAATCAGGACGACGGTGACGACGAAGAATGTAACGGCGGTGATCCGATGTTCTCGACCTCGCAACGGATCTGGGGATACGAGACGCCGGATGGTTCGTTTGCGCAGTTCTGTCGCGTGCAATCGCGTCAGCTCATGCCCAAGCCTTCGCACCTGACCTGGGAAGAAGCGGCCTGTTATACGCTCACGCTCGCGACCGCGTACCGCATGCTGTTCGGACATTCGCCACACACACTGAAGCCCGGCGATAACGTGCTGGTGTGGGGTGGTTCCGGCGGCCTCGGTGTGTTCGGCGTCCAACTTTGCGCCGCATCAGGGGCCAATGCGATTGGCGTGATCTCGGACGAGACCAAGCGCGATTACGTGCTTGGGCTGGGCGCGAAGGGCGTGATCAACCGCAAGGACTTCAAGTGCTGGGGTCAGATGCCGACGGTCAACACACCGGAATATAACGAGTGGCTCAAAGAGGCGCGCAAGTTCGGCAAGGCAATCTGGGACATTACCGGCAAGCGTGACGTTGATATCGTGTTCGAGCACCCCGGCGAGTCGACCTTTCCGGTGTCATGCCTCGTGGTGAAGCGTGGTGGCATGGTTGTATTCTGCGCCGGCACGACCGGTTTCAACATCACTTTCGATGCGCGGTATGTGTGGATGCGGCAGAAGCGAATTCAGGGCTCGCATTTCGCGCATCTGAAGCAGGCGAGCGCCGCCAACCAGTTCGTACTCGATCGGCGGATCGATCCCTGCATGGGTGAAGTGTTCCCGTGGGACAAGATTCCCGCCGCGCATCAACTGATGTGGAAGAACCTGCACAAACCCGGGAACATGGCGGTTCTGGTTTCGGCGCCGCGCACCGGATTGCGCAACCTGGACGACACCATCGAGGCCGCAAGCGCCTGACCGCCGGTGGCGCACTGCCTTCGTCCGACGCGCCCGCTATGGCGCTTCGGACATCTGCCGTTGCTCCGCGCGTATCTTGCAGATGATGGCGTTCAGATTGCCGCCGTAAAGAAAGATCGACGATGTCCAATAGAGGAATTCAGGTTGCCGCCATAGAGGAAGATCGACGCTGTCCAGTAGAGGAAAACGAGCGCGATCATCGGTGAGGCGAGGCCGGCGTAATAGACCGAATAGGTGAAGGCGAAGTCGGCAAGGTACCGTCCGAACGCCATGCCCGTTATCAGCCACAGAGCGAGCGTAACCAGAATGCCCGGCAGGATTTCTGTGAGCTTGCGGCGTCCGGCTGGCAGCCATTTGTGCACTACAAAGAGCGGAACGATCAGCAGCACGCTCGCAATCGTGAGCCGCACCGATGTGATGACATAGCCGAACGGTTCAAGCAGCGGAAACCGGCGCAGCAGCGTGGTCCAGATCAGTGGCGCGAGCAGAACCAGGAAAGACAGCGACAGCAGTCCGACGGCAGCGAGGATGACGTAGCCGATCGATTCCAGCCGCAGCAGCCAGATCGAGCGCGTCTCGACCACGGTATAGGCACGATTGAGGCCGATGCGCAGGCTCTCGATACCGGTCGATGCGAAATAGAGGGCAAGCAACGCGCCGACCGTCAGCACCTGTCCGTGCGCCCCGACCAGCACGTTATGGATCTCGCGCGAGATGGGTCCGGCGACTTCTTCCGGCCATGCCTCGAGCACGAGGTTCGCTGCCTCATCGGCAAGATATTGCGAGCCGAATACACCGGCCAGCGCAGTCAAAACAAGAAAGAACGGAAACATGGCCATCAGCGTGGAAAGCGCGATATGGCTCGCAATCGCCCAGCCGTCGTCGGCGTTGAACTGCCAGAACGCGTCCATGACGACGCGGTATGTCGACTTGAGGAATTTCAACGATGGCCCCGATCCAGGTCGTGCAAGCCGACATAGGCAAAGCGACGGGCAGGCTCAAGGGCGCCGAGGCCCCGGTTTGCGAGCGATTGATGTCCGGGCGCTTTCATCCGCCTATTGTTCCCGGCCGTATCTGACTTGAGTGCCGATCGCCGGCTCGGCCGTCCCCGGCAGCCCCGCATGCGAGAAATGCCTATTATGGTTGCTTTTGTGCGATGCACCATTAAGCTGGGGTCAGCTACAAACGGGGCTTTTACGATGTCAGCCGCACCGCAACGGTCCGAAGTATCCGACGCATTCATCCCACAGGCCCGGGAGGCGCTTGGGATCATCGAAGCGCTTCTGCAGGACGCAACCATCGCGGTGCGCAAGCGCGTCGCGATCGACGGCGGTGACACCATGGGCCGCGTGTTCGATCGCGAACAGCGAGCGACCCATGGGCTGGCCTGGCTCGCCACCTATGTCGAGGGCTTGCGCCAGCTCCTGGCCTATGCCGAGCGCATGCAGGCCGAGGGCAATACGGTGAGATCGAGGAACTCGAAGTCCGTATCGGCTTCGGAGAATATCTCGCGCAGATCGTCGGCGGCATCCCGATGAGCCAGGGTGAGTTGGTGCGCCTCTCCGACCTCGGGCTGTCGCGTGCGGATGTGGCGGCGCGGATAACGCCCGTTGTCGATCACCTGATTGATACCGGCAACACGATGGCGAGGCGAGCGCGGCTGATGGAGATCATCAGTCATCACACCGAGCCGACCTACGGCAATGCCGGCCTCGACGAGACGCTGGAAGCGATCCGTGAGGAAATGCGGAAGTTCTCCGCCAGCGAGGTCGTGCCGCACGCGCAAGGCTGGCATCTCAAAAATCAATACATCCCGCTCGACGTCATTGGTCAGATGTCCGAACTCGGCGTGTTCGGATTGACGCTGCCGGAAGAATTCGGCGGCATGGGTCTCGGCAAGGAATCCATGTGCGTCGTGTCGGAGGAATTGTCGCGCGGCTATATCGGCGTGGGCTCGCTCGGCACGCGTTCGGAAATCGCGGAGGAATTGATCCTCGGCAGCGGCACCGAGGAACAGAAGCGTAAATGGCTGCCGCTGCTGGCCTCCGGTGAAATCCTCCCGACCGCAGTGTTCACCGAGCCGAATACTGGCTCCGATCTGGCCTCGCTCAAGACGCGGGCGGTGCGCGAGGGTGATGTCTACAAGGTTTATGGCAACAAGACCTGGATCACGCATCCGGTGCGCGCCGATCTGATGACGCTGCTGGTGCGCACCGATCCGAAACAGAGCGGGTATCGCGGCCTGTCGATGTTGCTGGCGGAAAAGCCGCGTGGCGATGATGCCAATCCGTTTCCGGCGCCGGGCATGTCCGGCACCGAGATCGAGGTGCTCGGATATCGCGGCATGAAGGAATACGAGATCGCCTTCGACGGCTTCGAAGTGAAGGCGGAGAATCTGCTCGGCGGCATCGAGGGTGCGGGCTTCAAGCAACTGATGCAGACATTCGAGGCGGCCCGCATCCAGACTGCGGCCCGCGCGATAGGCGTCGCGCAGGCCGCGATGGACCAGGGGCTCGCTTATGCGCAGCAGCGTTCGCAATTCGCCCGTCCAATCGTCGAATTCCCGCGCGTCGCCGACAAGCTCGCCATGATGGCGGTCGAGATCCTGATCGCCCGCCAGCTCACCTACTTTGCTGCGCGACAGAAGGATTCCGGGCGACGCTGCGATCTTGAAGCCGGAATGGCCAAGCTCCTTGCTGCCCGCGTTGCGTGGGCTGCCGCGGACAACGCGGTCCAGATCCATGGCGGCAACGGCTTCGCCCTTGAATTCCCGGTGTCCCGCATTCTTTGCGATGCCCGCATCCTTAATATTTTCGAGGGCGCAGCTGAAATCCAGGCGCAGGTCATTGCGCGCCGGCTTCTGGATGGGAGCAACTGACGCGGCAACCGGAGCCCCTCCGGAGCGTTGACCTGCCGCAAGGCGGGGCCATATTCGCTATGGTGGCGTGGCCATCCGCTAGGAGAGGATCGAATGTCTTCCAAACAAATCAAGATCGACCAGGACGAATGGGTGATTGTGTGCGACGGCAGCAAGGCGCTGTTTCTGCAGAATGCCGGCGACTCAAAATTTCCAAACCTGCAGACCCGCGAGGTGATGGAACAGACTGTGCCGCCGACCAGTGACCTGGGCACTGACAAGCCCGGCCGCTCTCACTCCTCGGTCGGTCCGGGCCGCTCCGCCGTTCAGCAGACGGATTTTCATACGCAACAGGAAGAGGAATTCCTGCGTTCGATCATGGCCAAACTCGATACCGCTGCGCAGGCCGGTGCGATGAAGTCGATCATCATCGTGGCACCACCGCGCGCCATCGGGGTGTTGCGGCAGCATTATACGCATGCGCTGAAACAGGCCGTGCGAGAGGAGATCCAGAAAGATTACGTGAAGATGCCGATCTACGAGATTGAGAAGCATCTCGCGGCATAAGGCCAGTTCCACCGGGCCGGTGGCCACGCCTCCGGCCCGGTGCTAGAAACAATTGATGTCAAATCCGTTTTACAGTCTCATTCCGTTTGCAATCGGCGCCGTTGCCATCGTCCTCGTGCTCGGCCTCGTGAATATGCTCCGCGGAGGTTCCCCGCATCTGTCGCAGAAGCTGATGCGGTTGCGTGTCTTGCTGCAGGCGATTGCGCTCGTGATCATCATGCTCGCGATCTGGATGATGGGGCGGTAAACATGGTCGTCCTCAATCGTATCTACACGCGCACAGGCGATGACGGTACGACGTCGCTTGGTTCGGGTGAGCGCCGCAAGAAGTACGATCTGCGCGTCGATGCCTACGGCACGCTTGACGAAGCCAATGCCGCGATCGGCATTGTGCGGTTGCATACCGGACATGATCCGCAACTCGATGAGATGCTCGCGCGCATCCAGAACGATATCTTCGATGTGGAGGCCGATCTCTGCGTTCTCGACGGCAAGGGCAAAGGGCCCGGCGGCGCCAAGCTGAATGTCACGGACAAGCAGGTGACGTGGATCGAGCAGCAGATCGACACTCTGAATGCGGATTTGCCGCCGCTGCGGTCCTTCATCCTTCCGGGGGGGAGCCCCGCGGCTGCCTATCTGCATCTCGCCCGCACGATGTGCCGCCGGGCGGAGCGGCTGATGGTAGAGTTGCGCGACCAGCCGGATGAAGAGGTCACGCCGGAGGCGATTCAGTACGTCAACCGGCTGTCGGATTTCCTGTTCGTCGCCGGCCGCCACGCCAATGACCGCGGCGAGAAGGACATTCTGTGGCAGCCGGGCCAGAATCGGTGATACGATTTACCCTGAATCCACCGGGCTTTGCCAAGGACCGTCCAGGGGCACATGACGGGGCGGACATCATTGCATTTTGCCTGTGCGACATGCCGTTGACACCCGCACCATCCCACACTTAGTTAGCCGCTCGATTTCGCATGTGCGAAGGCTCTGATCATGAAAATTCTCGTGCCCGTCAAACGGGTTATCGACTACAACGTCAAAGTTCGGGTGAAGGCGGACGGCTCGGGGGTCGAGCTGGCCAGCGTGAAAATGTCGATGAATCCGTTTGATGAGATCGCCGTGGAAGAGGCGATCCGTCTGAAGGAAGCCGGCAAGGCCACCGAAATCGTTGCCGTTTCCATCGGCCCGGCCCAGGCGTCCGAAACGATCCGTACTGCACTCGCCATGGGGGCAGACCGCGGCATCCTGGTGAAGGTCGATGCCATGCCGGAACCCCTGGCCATCGCCAAGATCCTGAAGGGGATTGTGGAGGCCGAGCAGCCGGGGCTTGTCATCATGGGCAAGCAGGCCATTGACGACGATTCAAATCAGACCGGCCAGATGCTGGCGGCGTTGCTCGGATGGCCGCAGGGCACTTTCGCGTCCAAGGTTGTGGTCGATGGTTCTGACGTGTCGGTGACCCGAGAGGTCGACGGCGGCTTGCAGACCGTGAAACTGAAGGGGCCAGCGATCGTCACGACCGATCTGCGCCTGAACGAGCCGCGTTATGCAAGCTTGCCGAACATCATGAAGGCGAAAAAGAAGCCGATCGACGAAAAGGCGCCAGCGGATTATGGGGTCGACGTGAAGCCGCGTTTGGAAGTGCTCAAGACGGTGGAGCCGGGCGGCCGCAAGGCTGGCGTTAAGGTCGGTTCGGTCGCCGAGCTTGTCGAAAAACTAAAGAACGAAGTGGGCGTGCTCTGATGACTGTCCTCCTGATTGCCGAGCACGATAATGCTCATCTCAAGGATGCCACGGCCAAGGCAATGACCGCCGCGAAGGCGCTCGGCGGCGACGTGCATATCCTGGTGGCTGGAAAAAATGCCAAGCCAGCCGCCGATGCGGCAGCGAAGCTCGACGGCGCGGCGAAGGTTCTGCTTGCCGAGGGCGAGGCCTATGAGCATCAACTCGCGGAGCCGGTGGCTGCACTCGTCGTCTCGCTGGCCAAGGATTACGACGCGATCGTTTCCCCGGCGACGACCAACGGCAAGAACTTCATGCCCCGCGTGGCTGCATTGCTCGATGTGATGCAGGTTTCCGACATCGTGAAGGTGGAATCGCCGGATACCTTCGTGCGGCCGATCTACGCCGGTAACGCCTTGCAGACGGTCAAGTCGACCGATGCAAAGAAGGTGATCACGGTTCGGACCTCGACCTTCCAGGCGACGGGCGAGGGCGGCGCTGCTCCGGTCGAGACGGTGGCTGCGGCAGCCGATCCCGCCGTGTCGAGCTTCGTGGGTGAGGAATTGTCCAAGTCCGACCGGCCGGAGCTCACGTCCGCCAAGATCATCATCTCGGGCGGCCGGGCGATGCAGAACCGCGAGAATTTCACCAAATATATCGAGCCGGTGGCTGACAAGCTCGGTGCGGCGATGGGCGCGTCGCGCGCAGCAGTCGATGCCGGATACGCTCCCAACGACTGGCAGGTTGGCCAGACCGGCAAGGTCGTCGCTCCGGAGCTCTATGTCGCGGTCGGTATCTCCGGTGCGATCCAGCATCTTGCCGGCATGAAGGATTCGAAGGTGATCGTTGCGATCAACAAGGACGAGGAAGCGCCGATCTTTCAGGTCGCCGATTACGGTCTTGTGGCCGATCTGTATCAGGCCCTGCCGGAACTCGACGCCGAGCTCGCAAAGATAAAGCGCTGATTAACCGCTCCCCGGCCGGGGAGGAGTGAAGGACAATATGGCGCAGGTTATCCAGAAAGTCGGCGTGATCGGTGCGGGTCAGATGGGCTCGGGGATCGCGCATGTCTGCGCGCTCGCGGGCTTCGACGTGAAGATTCACGACGTGTCCGAAGATCGCATCAAGCAGGCGCTTGCCACCATCAACGGCAACATGGCGCGGCAGGTATCCAAGAAGGCCATCACCGAGGAGCAGCGCCAGGCGGCCGTTGCGAGGATCGGCGGTGCCCCCTCGATGAGCGATTTCTCGGATGCGGACCTCGTGATCGAGTCGGCAACGGAGCAGGAAGACGTCAAGAAGAAGATCTACGGCGCGCTGTGTCCTTCGCTGAAGCCGGAAGCGATCCTGGCGACGAACACATCGTCGCTGTCGATTACGCGGCTTGCATCGGCCACCGACCGGCCGGAGAAGTTCATCGGCATTCATTTCATGAATCCGGTGCCGCTGATGGAGCTCGTGGAGATCATCCGCGGGATTGCGACCGGCGATCCGACCTTCGAGGCTTCGAAGGAATTCGTCAGCAAGCTGCACAAGACGATCGCGGTGGCGGAAGATTTCCCGGCCTTCATCGTCAACCGCATCCTGCTGCCGATGATCAACGAGGCGATCTACACGCTATACGAAGGCGTCGGCACGGTTGAGGCGATCGATACCGCGATGAAGCTTGGCGCGCACCATCCGATGGGACCGCTCGAACTCGCGGATTTCATCGGCCTCGATACGTGTCTCTCGGTGATGCAGGTGCTGCACGAAGGTCTGGCCGATTCCAAATACCGGCCCTGCCCCTTGCTGGTGAAGTATGTCGAAGCCGGCTGGCTTGGGCGCAAGACCAAGCGCGGCTTCTACGATTATCGCGGCGAGAAGCCGGTTCCGACACGCTGATGGTTTTCCTCTCCCCGTGGAGAGGGAAGAGGAAATAAGCGGCTACGCCGCGTCGCTTTCCGGGAACATGGCGAGATAAGGCTCGGCTTCCTTCAGCACCCGCATGAATGAGGGTCGCCGGATGAGCCGGTCGAGATAGCCCGCGACCTGCGGGTGGTTGTCCTTCAGAGGGATGATCTTGTCCGCATAGAACAGTGCCGGCGCCGCCGCGCAATCGGCCATCGTGAAATCGTCGCCCATGATCCACGTCCGGCCGGCGATGTCGCTCTCGATCATGTCGAGAGTGGTGCGCAAATGATCCCTGGCTTGCTCGATGCCATAGGGATCGCGATGACCCTCCGGTCTCAGGCGGCCGAACACCACGCGCTGGACGTTCACATTCACGTAGTTGTCGAACACGCGATCGTAGACGTGCATCTGCGACGCAACGTCGGCATCGTCCGGGATCAGTTTCACTGCGCCCGGGAAATGCCGGTCCAGATGCGCGATGATCACGCTGGTTTCCGGGATGACCCGGTTTCTTGCCTGATCACGCAAGACCGGAAATTTACCGATGGGCCAGATCTTCTGGAATTCGGCGCGCTCCCTGTCATCCATCAGGTTGACCATGTGCGGCGTGAACGGCGTGTCGTTTTCGTACAGCGCAATAAGAACCTTCATGCAGAAGGACGACAGCGGATGATAATAAAGCGTCAGCGACATGATCGGGACCTTTGTGGCTCGCATATTCCGGTGATTCACTCAGCGTGTCGGGTGAGAACGACATGCATGGCATTCGGTGTCGTGACGTGCTGACTGACACGATAACCAAGCTTTGTCAGATCGAGCCCGCTAAAGAGGCTTTCGCCGCTGCCGAGCAGTGCCGGCGCGACCGCGAAATGCATCTCATCGATCAGCCGCGCCTGTAGATATTGCCGGACGGTGGCGGCGCCACCGCCGACACGGACATCCTTGCCGTTGGCGGCTTCGGTTGCGCTTTCGCGCGCCTCATAGATCCCGCCGGTGATGAAATGAAAGGTGGTGCCGCCTTCCATCGCGATCGGCTCGCGCGGATGATGTGTCAGGATGAAAACCGGACAGTGATAGGGCGGATTGTCGCCCCACCAGCCCTTCCAGCCATCTTCGGTCCATGCTCCGCGGCTTGGTGCGAACATGTTTCGACCCAAAATCCAGGCACCGAGATTGTCGAAGCCGCGCGCTGCAAAATCATCGTCGATGCCGCTCGCCCCGCCGTCCTGACCGAACATCCTGCGAAATGTTTTCGTTGCAAACGCCCATTCGTGCAGGGCCATTGCGCCCACACCTTGCGGGTTTTCGAGGCTCTGGGAGGGCCCGGCGCCGTAGCCGTCGAGCGAAACCGAGTAGCCGTGAACGCGAAGCTTGGACATCGATGCAACTCTCTTGCAGGCAGGATTTGGTCGACGGCCGAGGCGGCCGGGATTGCCCCTGACAAGCAGTGGTGCCCGGCGGATCGGACAGGAGCGTCCGCCGGGGCGCCGCGTCCTAAACTTTGCGCCGGTAATGCGCCGTCATGAACTTCGTCCACTGGCCGTCGGGGCCTTGCATCTGCGACGACAGGATCCAGTGGTTATCGTTCTCGACGGTCATGATGTCCTGGTAGTTCGCCATGCCGTCGCCGGCCATGCTCGGGCCTTCCGCATCGAGCGTGAGGACCTTGCCCGACGCATCGAGCGAGCCTTCGTAGAGCCACAGATGCGTCATCATCGATGCGATGAAGGTGCCGACAAACTTGCCCTTCGCCGGATCGTAGCCGAGCGTGATGATGCTTTTTGCTTCGCCGCCGCCGGGCATTTCGCCAGAACCTTCGTTCAGGATCCATAATCCGCCGAGCGAGCGCGTCACGCATTGACCGGTCGATTTCATGGGCGGCTGGTCCGGCCCCATCATGCATTCGCCTTCGAAGCTCCATTCGCCGACGAAACGCTGCAGCCAGTGATGCTCCTTGATCGGCTCCGCCATCATCGGGCAGTCGTTCTGAGTTGCATCGGCGGTCTTTGGGTCAGTCTTGTCCGCTACAGACATCGTCTCCTCCTTCTCTCTTTGTTTTGAAACGGTCAGCGCTCTGCGAGCGCCTTCAGGTCCTTCAGCCCGCGCTCCATGTCATCTCCGACCATCCGGTCGAAGTTCATGAACACGCAGATGACTTTCGAGATCAGCGGCATCGGGCCATGCATAGCCCATGTCATTGTGGTGGCGTTGCCTTGCGGCACGAACGTGTATTCGACGACATTGTTCGCATTCATTGGCCGCGTCATCTCGAGATCGAGCGTGACCTTGGACGGAGTGACATCGGCGACGGTCAGCGATCCGGCGCCAACGTCGCCGTTGCCGTCCCATGCGAGCTTTGCTCCTGGTCCAGACGCCGGGCCGCTGAAGGTCTTCTTCATCGCGGGGTCCTTCTTCTCGTAGGGCGACCATTCCGCGCCGCGCCGCAGATCAGAAAGGATGCCGGCCAGCTTTTCAGGCGATGCGGCGATAGTCGCCTTCCGCTCGACGCGGAAGGTGTCGGGCTGGGTGACGGCGGCATAGGCGACCACGCTGCCGATGCCGACGACCAGCACTGCGACAACAATGAGAGCGATCTTCAGCATTGGATTTGCCTTTACTGATCGGACAAAAGGGCATCGAGCTTGTCGAAGGTGCCGCCGAAGCCGCCGCGCATCGACTCGAACATGCCGACGAAGGTCTCGACCTCCGCGCGGGTCGCGTTGATCGGCGACGATCGCACGGTCACGAGCGTCGCTTCATCCTTCTCCTCGAACGTGACGGCGTTATGGAGTTCGAGCGGGAACCGGCCTTCGAGCTGCGGAAACGGCGCGCGCGTCAGGCCGCCATTCGCGTCGGAGAAGCCGCTGACATATTCAAGCCGCTGCGGCGCATCGATCAGGCCGTAGATGAAGCGCGCATAGATCGGATGCTCGGGCTGGAACTCCATCACGTAGTGAAAGATTCCACCCGGACGGAAATCCAGCCTGAGCACGCGAATGGCTGCGCCTTTCGGTCCCCACCATCGCGCAAGCTGGTCGGCCTCGCTGTAAGCCTGCCACACCCGGGCGCGCGACGCCTTCACCGCGCGGCTGATGACGAAATCCTGGTCGAGAATGGTCGTGGTCATGAAGTCTTGCTTTTCTGACTGGATCGCATGGCCATGGTGTCGGACGGAACGCCAGGCTGGTGGAGCAAGGTCGATCGATCACTCGGGCTGCGCCGAACGTCGCTGGAGGCGTGCGGCTTCACGCTGGCAGGATGATCATCCAGCTCACGCCAAAGCGGTCGACCAACATGCCAAAGCTTTTGGCAAAAAACGTCCTGGTGAGTGGCATCCGAATTATTCCTTCCTCGGCCAGTCCGTTGAAGAAACGCGTCGCTTCGGATTCGTCTTTTGCGGTGACTGACAGGGTGATGCCCTCGAATTTCGGAGGCGTGGCGTCCATTCCGTCGGATGCCATCGCCATCGAGCCATTCACGCTGAAGCTCGCGTGCATGATCTTGTTGTCGTCGGACGGCGTGCAGCCGGGCTGGGGCGGCTCGGGGTTATCCTTGAAGCTCATCAGCATGTCGATCTTTGCATCGAGCGCCTTCGTGTAAAAATTCAGCGCCTCTTCGCAGCGTCCATTGAACATCAGATAGGGCGTTGGCATGAAGTTCTCCTTTGATTGGTAATCGTGCTCGGATCGCCGCGCGTCCCTCCGTAGAAGAGCGCGCGATTGGCCGGATGCGCGGTTCGCGTACAGTCCGATGCGATCAGAGATCGACAAAGCTCTTGAATCCGCCCCAGAACATGCGCTTGGTATCGAACGGCATCTTCTTCGGATCGCTCATCATCTCGGCGAGGCGCTCATCCTTCATCACCTTCTTCATGATGGAGTCGCGCTGCTTGCGCGATTTGTAGGTGATCCAGGAGAACACCACGACTTCGCCCTTCTTCAATTTGACGGCCTGTGGAAACGACGTCCATTTGCCGGGCTTCACGTCGTCGGCGACGCATTCGTGATAGTCGATCGCGCCGTATTCCTTCCACACCTTGCCGGCAAGGGTGGCGAGACGCGCATAGTCCTTGAGCTTCTTCTTCGGCACCGGAAGTACGAATCCGTCGACATAGGCCATGGTCAAATCTCCTCTTGAACATCCAGCGTCGCCTGCCGGTCAGCCGGAATGACAGCAATCGGTCTTTCCGGCGGGCTCCCAGCGCCCGGTCGCGTTCACACGTCCTTCCGCCCCGTAGCGGTCACGGTGGCGCACCCAGTCGGTGAGGTCGAAATTCGGCCCGTTCTCGTTCCGGCCCTTTGGTGTGAGGTCGAGATACATGTAGGTGCCGAGCACTTCCTCGCCGCCGCGGCCGAAGGCCGAGTAGGTGTGATAGATCGCGCCGCGCTCGTCCTTGTAAAACACGCTGAGACCCGAGAGGTCCTCCAGCGGTACGTCCGTTTCGCGATAATTATAGAAAGCCGTGCCGGCCGCCACTTGCTCCGGCGTGAAGGATACGCCGAAATCGTAATTGAAGTCCGAGCCGAAGGACGACACCCAGCGGAACCGCCAGTCCATCCGCTTCTTCACCGCCTCGATCTCGGCAAGCGGCGCGCGCGCGACCGCAACATAACTTACGTCGTGATGCTCGATATGCGCCAGGACGCCGTCGATGTGATCGACCTCGAACGAGCAGCCGACGCAGGGATCCGCTTGTCCGGGCGCCAGCATGAAATGCTTGACGATCAGCTGGCTGCGGTCCTCGAACAGGTCGGACATGGATTTGTGGCCGTTCGGGGTGTCGAACACGTAGACCTTCTTGAGCTGGACCCAAGGCAGGGCACGCCGCTTCTCGGCGATCCTGTCGCGCAGCCGCGTCATTTCCTTCTCTTCGGCCAGGAGCACCTTGCGCGCCTCGAGCCAGCGGTCGCGGGAAACGATCTCGTGTCGCATGACCTTCGTCCTGAACTGTGATTGCGAGCTATCGCGCGACCGGCGTCATCCAGCCGATGCCGGCCCCGCCGGGCTCGCGCAGGATGGCGATGCGGCCGACGTCGGGCACATCGAAGATCGGCCGCATCAGTTGTGCGCCTGCTTTCACCGCCGTTCCCACGCGTGCGTCGATGTCGTCGACCGCGAGATAGGGCATCCAGCCGACCGGTACGCCGTTGAATTCGGTTCCGGAGATATCGAACATCCCGGCGACCGGTTGGCCATTCATCATCGCGATCCAGTAGGTTCGGCCGCCCTCGTGCGCCATCGGCATTCCCTCGAAGGTCCAGCCGATCACGTCCTGATAAAAGGCCTTGTCGCGTTCGACATCGCGGCTCATGAGTTCGTTCCAGTGGAAGGTGCCGTGAACGGACATGAGCTACTCCCTGCGATGTGCAGTGATCAGGCGGCGCGTGCATGCGCTGCGGGGAATGGGTCCCGCCAAGCCGGAATCTCTTGGAGATGCGAAACCCAGCGTTTGATATTGTTGCATCCCTCAAGCGGCAGCCGGATGATTTCGGCTTGCGGCAACGTGACCGACACCGCGAAGTCCGCCACCGTAAGATGGTCGCCAAGCAGGAAGGTGCGTCCGTCGAGCGCCTGGTCGAGCACCGCGGCAAATTGCTTGGCGAAACCGATTGCTTCTTCGGCGGCCTTTTCGTCCGGCGCACCAAGGCCAAATTTCGGCTTGATCACGTAGTTGAAATACAGCGTGCCGGCGTGACGTGTGAAATGTTCGGAGTTCCACGACAGCCATTTCAGCACGTCGATCTGTTTGTCCGGATCGGTCGGCCAGAGGTCGGACTTCGCCTTGCGGGCGAGGTGACACATGATCGCATTGGATTCCCAGATGTTGAGGTCGCCGTCCTGCAACGCGGGAATCTTGCCGTTGGGATTGATTGCGAGAAACTGCGGAGACTTGTGTTCACCTTTCGCTAGATCGATGCGCACGAACTCGACCGGCGATTCCAGATACTTTGCGACCGCGCAGACCTTCTGGCCATTGGTGGTCTCGAAATAATAGAGCTTCATGATGGCTTCTCCGTCGTTCAGGTGAACAGCTTTTCGAGCTTGTCGAGCGAGCCGGTCCAGCCGCGACTGTGGCCATCGCGGGCGGCTTCATCGACAAATTTCTCATGCAAAAGTGTGAGGATCGAACCGTCTCCGTCACGCTTGATAAGGATTGTGACCTGCGACTCTCGCTCTTTCATCGTGTGCCAGGCCCAGGTGAAGACCAGCTTCTCGTTAGGAACGACCTCTCGATAGAGACCGCCGACCTGATGATACTCTCCGTCTTCCGTGTGGAAGCCGATATCGAAACGTCCGCCCACCCGCAGATCAATCTCGGCCTTCGTTACAGGACCTGAATCCGGACCAAACCACTTCACGATTTTTTCGGGGTCGGTCCACGCGGCGTAGACTTTTTCCGCCGGCGCATTGAGACGACGTTTGAGGGTGAGACTCGGCTTGTCGACGAAGTCGGCGCGGGCGACGGACATGACTCTTCCTCCACAAAGGCGGCAAGGCGATCGAGCTGTTTCGACCAGAACTGCGCATACCGGTTCAGCCACAGCATGGCGTCCTCCATGGGCGCGGCCGTCAGCTCACATGAAACGACCCGGCCCTTCTTCGAGCGGCGGATCAGCTTGGCGTCGGTCAGCACGTCGAGGTGCTTCATGATGGCAGGCAGCGACACCGGAAACGGCTTCGCAATCTCGCTCACGGACATGCCGTCCTGTTCCGCCAGCCTCGCAAGAATTGCGCGTCGGGTGGGGTCGGACAGGGCCGCGAAGGTATGGTCCAAGTGGTCTTGATAGTAAACCATATGGTTAAGTATTGTCCTGTGAAGCCGACAGGTCAAGTGGATCGGCGGATTTTTTATGACGCGTGTGGTTCGGTCACGGTCGCGCGGCGGCGTCGCTTGCCGGGTGTGACGTTCTGAAACGACAGGTTCGGGCGTCAGGAAACGTGAGGCGCGTCAGTTTGACGGTTCGCCGAGCGCAGCCTTGATCAATGAAATGGCGTCGGCGCTCGCCCATTCGGCCGGGCCGGCCAGCGTTGCGACCTCGCAGCCATTGGCGTCCACCAGAATTGTGGTCGGCATGCCGAAGGCACGGCCCTTCTCCTTCAGCTCCTGGAATATCTTCGCCGAGTTATCGGCGTAATAGCCGAGCGAAGAGATCCCATTGTCTGTCAGCCAGGTCTTCGCCTTTTCCGGATTGCGGGTGTCGATATTGACCGCCACCACGTCGAACCTGGGGCCGCCGAGAGATTTCTGCAATGCGTCGAGAGCCGGCATTTCCTTCTTGCAGGGCGCGCACCAGGTCGCCCAGAGATTGAGGAGGACAGTTTTGCCCTTCCAGTCGCCAAGGGTGCGCTCCTTGCCGTCGCCGTCGCGGAAGGCCAGTCCGGTCAGTGCAATCGGGCTGGCGGCGGGGGCCAGCGCCGCCACTTCCCCGCGAAGCAGCGGCTTGATTTTCTGCGCCAGTTGCGCTGCCGGCCGGCAGGCTTCCTGAACGGCCGATTTGCGCACCAGCCATCCCATCCCGTATATCCCGACCAACGCAACGGCAACGCCCGCGAATCCGCCTAGAAGCATCACCATCAGGCGCTTTTTCGCGAACTCACGGGCATTCGACGATGGCGGCATGGATCAAAACACTCTCAGGTCACGGTCATGAGCAACAAGATGTGGGGCGGGCGCTTCTCGTCCAGCCCCGATGCGATCATGGAGGCGATCAACGCCTCGATCGACGTCGACCGGCACCTGTATCGTCAGGACATCGCCGCCAGCAAGGCCCATGCGGCAATGTTATCGCAGCAAGGCATCATTACCGCAGAGGACGCAACCCGGATCGCCTCCGGGCTGGACACGATTTTGTCAGAGATCGAGCAGGGCCAGTTCAATTTCCAGCGCGCGCTGGAAGATGTGCATATGAACGTGGAGTCTCGTCTTGCGGAACTGATCGGCGAAGCAGCCGGCCGGCTGCATACCGCGCGCTCGCGCAATGATCAGGTCGCGACCGATTTCAGGCTGTGGGTCCGCGACACCATCGACCAGCTCGACGCGTCCCTGGCCGATTATCAAAGGGCGCTAGCCGAAAAGGCGCTCGAACATGCCGACACCGTGATGCCGGGCCTGACGCATCTGCAGACCGCGCAGCCGGTGACGTTCGGACATCACCTGTTGGCCTTCGTCGAAATGGCCGATCGCGATCGCGGCCGGCTCGCCGATGCGCGCAAGCGTCTCAATGAATCGCCTCTAGGCTCGGCCGCGCTTGCGGGTACCTCGTTCCCGCTGGATCGCGAGATGACGGCAAAGGCGCTGGGCTTCGACCGGCCGACAGCGAATTCGCTGGATGCCGTGTCCGACCGCGACTTCGTGATGGAGACGCTCGCCGCAGCGACCATTTGCGCGGTCCATCTGTCGCGGCTTGCCGAAGAGATCGTGATCTGGACGTCGCCGCTCACCGGCCTGATGCGCCTGTCGGACAAGTTCACCACCGGCTCGTCGATCATGCCGCAGAAGCGCAATCCGGATGCCGCCGAACTTGTGCGCGCGAAGGCCGCGCGGATCGCCGCGGCGTTTCAGGCCATTGTCGTGGTGATGAAGGGATTGCCGCTCGCCTATCAGAAGGACATGCAGGAGGACAAGGAAGGCGCGATGGATGCGCTCGGCGCGCTCTCGCTTTGTCTTGCTGCCATGGCCGGCATGGTCCGCGACATAGAGCCCGACGTGGTGCGCATGAAGAAGGCGGCCGGCGAGGGCTATGCCACCGCGACCGACCTCGCCGACTGGCTGGTCCGGACGCTCAACGTCCCCTTCCGGAAGGCACATCACATCACCGGCAGCATCGTCGCCGATGCCGCGAAGGCAGGGTTGCCGCTGCACCGGGTGCCGCTCGAGGACATGCAAAAAATCGAGCCCCGGATCACCGACGACGTCTTCAAGGTGCTTTCGGTTGACCGGTCGGTCCAGAGCCGCACGAGCTACGGCGGGACTGCTCCGAAAAACGTCCGCCTGCAGGCCAAACGGTGGCTCAAGAGGCTTGGCAAGGATGCCGAGTGAGGTTTTTGGGACGCAGCGCGAGAATTTTGGAGAGGATGCCGTGCGATCAGGGATTTCGCCATGTTCGGCGGGTCTGATAAGGTCCGCGCCGTTCGGGGGAGCCCCTTTGTGATCCGTCGCCTGCCTATCTTATTGTACCGCCTCTCGGCGGTCGTTGTCCTGACCGCGGCGCTTGGCCTGGCGGCCTGCGGCCGCAAGGGTCCGCTGGACGCGCCACCCGGCGGGCATTCGGCGACGCCCGGGGCGACGCTCGACGTGGAATCCGATGAGGGTGGCCAGGTGATCCGGAAGGGGACGGCGACCGGTTTGCCGGTCATCCGGGGCCCGGATAGGCCCATCCCGCTCGACGTTCTCCTGAATTAGTAGTCGCCATGCATCACTTTGCCTATCGCAACGGTGGTCTTCACGCCGAGGCGGTGGATGTGGCCGCCGTCGCGGATGCGGTCGGCACCCCGTTCTACTGCTATTCGACCGCGACCCTGGAGCGCCATTACCGCGTTTTCGCCGACGCATTCGCCGACGTGCCCTCGCTCGTCTGCTACGCGGTGAAAGCCAACTCCAATCAGGGCGTTATCGCGACCCTGGCTCGCCTCGGGGCGGGCGCAGACGTCGTGTCAGGGGGCGAACTGAAGCGCGCTCTGGCGGCCGGCATCCCGGCAGACAAGATCATGTTTTCCGGCATCGGGAAAACGACCGCCGAGCTCGCCCTCGCGGTCGAGGCCGGCATTTTGTGCGTGAACGTCGAGTCCGAGCCGGAACTCGAGGCGTTGTCGCAGGTGGCAAGCGCCAAGGGCCGCAACGTCGCCATTTCGATCCGGGTCAACCCGGACGTCGATGCCAAGACACACGCCAAGATCGCGACAGGCAAATCCGAGAACAAGTTCGGCATTCCGATCAGTCGCGCGCGCGATGTTTACCGTCATGCTTCCGGGCTGCCGGGTTTGAAGGTGGCGGGCGTCGACATGCATATCGGCAGCCAGATTACGGAGTTGTCGCCGTTCGCGGATGCCTTCGCGCTGCTCTCGGATTTCGTTCATGAGTTACGTGCCGACGGGCACACGATCTCGCATGTCGATCTCGGCGGTGGGCTCGGTATTCCGTATCGCGAAGGTGCCGAAACGCCACCGGATCCCGCGGCCTATGCGCGTGTTGTCAAGGAGGCGACGCGGGGACTCGGCTGCAAACTGATCTTTGAGCCCGGTCGCCTGATCGTCGGCAATGCCGGCATCCTTGTCACGCGCGTGATCTTCGTGAAGCGCGGTGAAGCCAAGACTTTTGTGATCGTCGATGCGGCGATGAATGATCTCATTCGCCCGACGCTGTACGAAGCGCATCACGACATCATCCCGGTGCGGCCGGCGCCGGGCGCAGCATGGGTGCGGGCCGATGTGGTCGGCCCGGTCTGCGAAACCGGGGATTATCTTGCGCTCGATCGCGATATTCCGGAACCCGAGGCCGGGGATCTGCTTGCTGTCATGACCGCCGGGGCCTACGGCGCGGTACAAGCCGGGACCTACAATACCCGGCCGCTGGTTCCGGAGGTGCTGGTAAAGGGCGACGCATGGTCGCTGGTGCGTCCCCGCCTCGAAGCCGACGCATTGATCGCGCTCGATCGTCTTCCGGCCTGGCTCTGAAATCGGTCGAGGTGCGGCAGGCTGCAGGCGGCATGGCCTGCTCCTTGCTTCGCAGTTCCGGGTTTCGTGACTATCTGCCCGGATAGGGCATGGTAAGCTTGCCAGATTGCAGATTCCCGAAGGGACTTGGCCTTTGACCGAACAGCCGCCGCAGGCAACCGAAAAGACCGCGGTTTCTCCGCAGGCGATGGTCGACCGGCTGCTGGCGCGGGGTGTGTCGCGCGCCCGTTGGTCCATTTTCTGGGAGCGCGCCTGGCCTCCTCTGGCGGCCCTCCTGACCGTTTCAGGGCTTTTTCTCGCACTGTCCTGGCTCGGTCTTTGGCTGTGGCTGCCTCCAATCGGCCGCGTTGTCGGTGTGGTCTTGTTTGGATTGCTGGCGCTGGCCGCCCTCCTACCGCTTGTCCGCATCCGAATTCCCAGTTTTGGCGACGGCCTGCAGCGGCTGGATCGACGCAGCGGCTTGCCGCATCGACCGGCGGTCGCACTGACGGACCGGCTGGCGGCACATGACACCGATCCGATGACGCAGGCGCTGTGGCGCGTGCATGTTGAACGCGCCATGGCGGCCGCCCGCAAGCTTCGGGCAGGCTGGCCGGCCCCGCATCTTTCCGCGCGGGACCCGGTTGCGATCCGTGCGCTTGTGCTGCTGCTGGCGGTTGCGAGCTTCTTTTCCGCGGGCGGGGACCGGGAACGTCGCGTCGCCGCAGCCTTCAACTGGCAGGGCGTTGTGGCGCCCGCCAATTACCGCGTCGACGCCTGGGTTGCGCCGCCTGCCTACACGCAGCGTCCGCCGGTGATTCTGCCGGGGCTGCGACCCGGCGAGGTGCAGCGCGCCGCCGGTCCGGTCACGGTTCCCGCCAATTCGGTGCTGGTCATCCGATCCAGCGGTGCAACTGGCCTCGATGTGGTGGCGCGCGGTGGCGTCAAGGTCGACGAGAAAGACGACCCAACAGCGCAGCCCGCGGCGGCGGGCACGGAGGAGCGCCGTTATGTGATCGCCGAACAGGGCGAAGTGACGTTGCGCGGAATCGGCGATCCGGTGACGTGGACCTTCGTTGCTGTCCCCGATCGTGCGCCGACGATCGCATTGACCAAGGATCCGGAGCCGCAGGCCCGCGGATCGCTGATGCTCAATTACAAGGTCGAGGACGATTACGGCGTGTCGGAAGCCCGCGCGCTGTTCAAGCTCAAGCCGCAGCTCGACGAATTTGGCATGAAGGCCGGCGGGTTCAAGGCGCCGCGTCCGCTGTTTGACGCGCCGGACATGCAGCTGGTGCTGCCACAGGCGCGAACGCGCAACGGCGTCGGTCAGACCTTGCGCGATCTGTCGGGACACCCGTGGGCCGGCGCAGATGTCGCCCTTACATTGCGCGCGATCGACGAAGGCGGCAACGAAGGGTTCTCCGAGCCGTTCGACATGCGGCTGCCGGAGCGTCTGTTCACCAAGCCGATGGCGCGCGCGCTTATCGAGCAACGACGCATCCTTGCGCTCGATGCGGAGACCAAACCGCGCGTTCTGACCGCGCTCGATGCGCTCGTGATGGCGCCGGAGGTCTTTCAGATCGAGGCATCGGTCTATCTCGGGTTGCGCTCGATTTACTGGCAGTTGAGCCGCGCCAAGTCCGACGATTCGTTGCGCGATGTTGTTGCGCGTCTTTGGGACATGGCGACGAAGATCGAGGATGGAAACATCTCCGACGTCGAAGCTGCCTTGCGTGCTGCGCAGGAAGCCTTGCGTCAGGCGCTTGAGCGCGGCGCGAGCGAAGAAGAAATAAAGAAGCTGACTGACGACTTGCGCGCTGCGCTCGACAAGTTCCTGCAGGCGCTCGCAGAGGAGATGCGCAAGAACCCGCAGCAGATGGCGCGGCCGATGGATCCCAATACGCGCCAGCTGCGCTCGCAGGATCTGAAGAACATGATCGACCGGATGGAGCAGCTCGCGCGTTCGGGCGCCAAGGATGCTGCACAGCGGTTGCTGCAGGAATTGCAGCAGATGCTGGAAAACCTGCAAATGGCGCGGCCGGGGCAGCAGGGCGATCAGGATTCGGATGACATGATGTCGGCGCTCGATGAGCTCGGCAACATGATCCGCGAGCAGCAGCAATTGCGCGACCGCACGTTCCGGCAGGGCCAGGACCAGCGTCGTGAGCGACAGCGCGGGCAGCAGGGTCAGCAAGGCCAGCAGCAGGACATGGGCGAATTACGCCAGAACCAGGAGGCACTGCGCAATCAGTTGCAGAAGCTGCTCGAACAATTGCGCCAGCGCGGCATGGGCGATCAGGGCGAGCAAGGCCAGTCCGGCATGGACCAGCTCGGCAAGGCCGGCGAAGCCATGGGCGAGGCGGAAGGTCGCATGGACCAGCTCGGCAAGGCCGGCGAGGCCATGGGCGAGGCGGAAGGTCAGCTCGGCGATGGAAATTCCGATGGAGCGGTCGGCTCGCAGGGGCGCGCATTGGAGGCGTTGCGACGGGGCGCGCAGGGCATGGCGCAGGCGATGCAGCAGCAGCCCGGCATGGGCCCGGGTCCCGGTCAGCCTGGTCGCAATGGGCCGGCCCGCGCCCAGCAGGAGACGGACCCGCTCGGCCGGCCGATGCGGCAGGGCCGCGATTACAGCGACGATCAGACGGTCAAGGTGCCGGGTGAGATCGACGTGCAGCGCGCGCGCCGGATTCTCGACGAATTGCGCCGCCGGTTCGCCGATCCCGCGCGCCCTCAGATCGAACTCGATTACATCGAGCGCCTGCTGAAGGATTTTTGACCGTCAGTCTCAATGCATCTGCGGTACCGCGAGTGCCTCGCGCACCGCTCCGCATATCGTCGACAGCGTGAATGGTTTTGGAATCACGTCGCGGATCAGGAGTTCAAGCCCTGATGCACGTTCGCGCTGGTCGGCATAGCCGGTCATCAGCAGGATCGGCATCGTCGGGAAGTCGCGGCTCGCCGCGATGGCGAGCGCGATACCGTCCATGATCGGCATCCTGATATCGGTAAGCAGCAGATCGTAGCGGCCTTCGTCGCGCAGCAGAGTGTCGAGCGCGGCCGCGCCGTCGCAATTCGAGACGACGTCGTGCCCGTCTATTCTGAGTGCGCGTGCCACGAGTTCGCGCAACGAGTCTTCGTCTTCCGCAAGCAGGATTCTCGCCATCGTCGCCTCAGATCAATCGGCTGAAACAGGAGCGATTGACGGCGCGTTGACGAATCGCAGCCGGTCCTCACTGCCGGCAAATCCACCGCGCGAGAACCTGCCGACACGGACATGGGCGAAATTTGCGACGCCACTTGATCCTGCGTGAGACATTCCTGGCGTCAAAACATCGCGGTCAGCGCAACGCGCGCTCATGATTGCACCGCTCGGAAAGGCAAACCGCACCTTTTTGCAGTACACGCACCGTGCGCAGCGGCCCCGGCTTTCCAGGGCGGTTTGATCCGTGATGGCGCAATGCGGGCAGGCAGGGAACATCGGTAAATCGCCTCGGTCGTATTTCACGACCCGGACGCTATCAGCCGATCGTTAACGGATTGGAAACCATACCGGACTGTGCTTCCCATAGAGCGTCCTTCCGTGATCCGGCCGTTTCAGCCGCCCCGGAATGACCAGATTGTTCCTCGAATGGGCGGGGACAAACCGGAGTGCTTTGTGGTCCGATTCGAGAATGTCGGCTTGCGATACGGCATGGGGCAGGAAATCCTGCGGGATCTGACCTTCCGTATCGAGCCCAACTCGTTCCAGTTCCTGACCGGCCCCTCGGGGGCGGGCAAGACGTCATTGCTGAAATTGCTGTTTCTGTCTTTGAAGCCGACCCGTGGTCTCATCACGCTGTTCGGCCGTGACACGTCGCAACTCGACAGCGACGACCTTGCCACCCTGCGCCGTCGTATCGGGATCGTATTCCAGGATTTTCGTCTTCTGGACCATATGACCACCTACGAGAATGTCGCGCTGCCATTCCGCATCATGGGCCGGCAGGAAAATACCTACCGCAACGAGGTGATCGAGCTCCTGCGTTGGGTCGGGCTCGGAGACCGATTATGGGCCTTGCCGCCGGTCCTGTCCGGCGGGGAGAAGCAGCGCGCCGCGATCGCGCGTGCCGTGGTCGCGCGGCCGCAACTCCTCCTCGCGGACGAGCCGACCGGTAACGTCGATCCCAGTCTGGGCAAGCGGCTTCTGCATCTGTTCCAGGAACTGAATCGGTCCGGAACCTCTATCGTGATCGCGACCCATGACATCGCGCTGATGGACCAGTTTGACGCGCGCCGCCTTGTGCTGCATGGCGGACGGCTGCACCTTTACGATTGAGGCCGCATGGCAAGGGCGCAAGGCATGGCGGAGCAGACCGCGCATCCGGCACGGCAAGCGCCAGCTGCGCCGTTGCCGAAAATGGAATCGCCGATCGTCCCGCACCAGTCGATCGGTGGGCGTGCCCTGGTCGCCGTTGT
>VFQN01001862.1_pt1 | contig 34106 bp, 29 predicted proteins | sample 3512371 | NCBI WGS metagenome assembly VFQN01 (sample SAMN10412370, study PRJNA504923) | tailings metagenome | isolation source: Replicate 2 from Balatoc abandoned mine | place: Philippines: Itogon, Benguet | collected 2017-08-28 | reverse complement strand
AAGGCATCCTGCTCGATCCGGTCTATACCGGGAAGATCATGGCCGGCCTGATCGGCCTCGCGCGCCAGGGCCATTTCAAGCCGGGGGCCAAGGTTCTGTTCATCCACACCGGCGGCCTGCCGTCGCTGCACGTTTACGAGGACGTGGTCCTGGGCCGCACCCAGCTCGCGGACTGACGTCCATGGCGCGCCTTCGCGCCGCATTTTGACGAAGCATTGCGGTCATTGCGCAATGCTTTCTGCGCGCCATCGACTGCGCAGAAATTTCGTCCGCCGTCACGCTGCAGATCGACGAACCCGTTTCATTGACCCGAAGCGGGGCGGCGCCCAGTTTCGATGCATGCTCGCCCGATCATTCAGCCCTTCGTGTCGACGCTGACGAGCGACACCGTCTGATCTCAACACCCTTCATCGAAACCAACGCTCCGCATTCGCGGCGGCGAACGGAGAAGTCATGCTCAAACGACGTCACCTGATGGTGGCCCTTGCCGCCTCGACCGTTACCGCGCCATCCGTCGCGCGGGCCCAGGCTGCCTATCCCAGTCGCTCCGTGAAGATCGTCGTGCCGTGGCCGCCGGGCGGTGGCGTCGATGCCTTCGCCCGCGTCATCCAGGCGCCGCTCAGCGCCCAGCTCGGCCAGACGGTGATCGTGGAGAATATCGGCGGGAGCGCCGGCCGGGTCGGAACGCTCAGCGCCTCGCGCGCCCAGCCCGACGGCTACACGATCCTTCTCGTCAACGACACGTTCGCGGCGACCGAGGCGCTGCCGGTCGCCGGCACGCCGGCGCTCTATCCGGCCTTCCAGCCGGTGACGCTCGCCATCTCCGGCCCGCAGGGGCTGTTCACCCATCCGCGTTCGGGCCTTGCGACCGCGCAGTCCTTCGCGGCGGCGGCGAAGGCCAATCCGGGCAAGCTGAACGTCGGTGTGCCGGGCCTGGGCAGCAGTCAGCATCTGACGAGCGAGCTGCTGCTGCGGGCCGCCGGCGATCTTCGCGTCACGCATGTGCCCTATCGCGGCGGTGGCCCGCTGCTGCAAGACCTGATCGCGGGCAACATCGACGCCGGCGTTGTCACCTTTGCGGCCGGCGCCTCGCAGGCGCGCGGCGGACAGCTCGTGGCCCTGGCAGTGACCAGCGAACAACGGTCCAAGGCCCTCGCGGAGGTGCCAACGGCATCCGAGACGATCGCGCCGGGCTTCGTGCAGACGACGTGGCAGGGGCTGCTGGCACCCAGGGGAACTCCCGCAGCCGCGACCGATCGATTCCATAGCGCCCTCCTCGCCGTCCTCAGGGACAAGGCGGTGATCGCGCGACTTGCCGATCTCGGCTTCGATCCGGTCGGTGCTGACGGCAGGGCCTTCGCGCAGCTCTTCGATCGCACGGTCGACACCTTTGCGGGCATCGCGCGGGAGCGAAACATCGCAGCCGGCGACTGACGCCGTTCAGCGCCCACGGCCTCGAGGGAGGAACCGGAGGGAGGTAGCGCCGTTTCGCTCGCATGAAGCGTGCGGTAAAGGTACTGGGCTGGACGGCCGGCATCATGATCGGCCTTCTGGTCATCGCTGCTACCGCCGTCTACTTCATCGCCACCTCCGACTACCTGCGCGGCCAGCTCGAGGACAGGGTCAGCGACATGACCGGGCGCCGGACGCAGGTCGCGAAGGTCGCGGTCGACTGGGGGTGGACCACCAACGTCAAGCTTGAGGGAATCGAGGTCGCCAACGCGCAGTGGGGCAAGGCGCCCTACATGCTCAAGGTGGATCAGGTCGACGTCGACATCCGACTGTGGCCGCTGCTGGGCGGGAACGTCGTTCTGCCGCGTCTGGTGCTACGCAAGCCCGAGGTCCAGGTCGAGAAGGGTGACAAGGAACAGCTCAACTGGAGCCTGGACGAAACGCCGGTCGTGACGGGGGCCGCGAAAGCGCTGGAACCGGACAATCGCTTCGATGCCCCGGTGATCGGCAGGCTGGAGATCAGCGAGGGCAAACTCGGTTATCGCGATCCCAAGAGGAAGCTGGAACTCGACGGCACGGTTTCGACGGCCAGTGGCAAGGCCGAGGACGAGGCCGAACTCACGCTCAAGGGAAAGCTCGAGGGGCAGCCACTCGAATTGCGCTTCGTCGGTGGCTCTGTGCTGATGCTACGAGAGACGGAGCAGCCCTATCCACTGGATCTTGCCGTGGCGTTCGGCGGCACCAAGCTCAAGATGAAGGGCACGGTGCAGGATCCCTTCAAATGGACCGGCGCCAACGTCGACCTCACGCTCTCCGGGCCGAACATGTCGGAGATATATCCGCTCCTCGGCATTCCCGGCCCGCCGACGCCGCCCTACACCATCACGGGGAAGCTCGATCGCGAGGGCACGCTCTGGAAATTCACGCAGTCCAAGTGGCGCGTGGGCGAGAGCGACCTCACGGGCGAGGTCACCATCGACGAACGCCGCAAGCCGCAGTTCCTGACCGCGAAGCTCGTTTCCCAGAAGCTGGTGTTCGAGGATCTGGCACCGCTGGTCGGCGCGACGCCTGCGCGCAAGTCCAACGTTTCGGCCAGGCAGGCGCAGACCCAGGCACAGCTGGAGGCGACCGGCGACTTGTTTCCGAACGTCCCACTGCACGTCGAGAAGATGCGCGCCATGAACATGGACGTGACGCTCGATGCCAAGCGCGTGATCGCACCGCCCTGGCTGCCGGTCCAGGCCCTGGCTTTCCGGGTGCTCATCCGGGATGGAAACGCGACGGTGAAGCCCCTGACCCTGTCGGTGATGGGAGGTGGAACGATCGCGGGCGAGATGGGCATCGATGCACGCTCCGACGATCCGAAAGTGAAGGCCAACCTGCGGGCCAGCGACATCGAGCTCAAGAACTTCTTCCGCCAGTCGCGCTACTTCGATGCGACGCAGGGCAAGATCCAGGGGCGGCTGGCCCTGGCCGGCAATGGCCGTTCGCTCGCACAGGTCATGGGTTCGGCAAACGGTTACATGGCCTTCGCGCTGGGCGGCGGATCGGTCAGCAGCCTGATGGTGAGCCTGGCGGGGCTGCAGATCTTCGATGCGCTGGTGCTCTATGTGACGGGCGACAATCGCATTCCCATCAAGTGTGCGGTCGGACGCCTCAATTTCCAGCAGGGCAACGTCGCCTTCGATCGCACCCTGCTCGACACGCAGAAGTCCGTGCTTCATGTGAAGGGGCAGCTCTCGCTGAAGAGCCAGGCGCTGAACGCCGAGGTCGATGCCGATCCCAAGAGCTTCGACCTGCTCGATCTGCATGGCGCGGTGATGATCCAAGGCAAGCTGCGCTCGCCCCAGGTTTCGCTCGGCCGCGTCATTCCCATCCCGACGCCGGTGTTCGGGGACGCCAAGGACGTTCCGTGTGCCGGCCTCACCCAGCAACTGCTCTCGGCGCCTTGAGTCCGCCCATCCCTGCCTCGAGTGAACGCTTGCCGGCCTGGCCGCGCCACGGCTGGCATTGTGGGATGAAGCGTCTAGCCGCCTGGTTCGCGACGTGGCGCGGCTGGAGACGTAAGCCTGATCTTGCTCTAGCGTGGGGTCCTTACAGAGGAGCCCTCGTCAATGTCCGTTCCCCACGGCCCGCTGCAGGGCGTCAAGGTCGTCTCCTGCTCCACCGCGCAGGCGGGCACCGTGCCCTGGATGCTGATGGCCGATCTCGGCGCCGACGTGATCAAGATCGAATCGCCCCAAGGCGGTGACCCGTCGCGCCGCATGACCGTGCTGCCTGGCATGGGCAGCACCTTTTTCGAGACCAACAATCGCGGCGTGAAGAGCGTGACCCTGAACCTCAAGAGCGACGAGGGGCGTGCAATCCTGCGCAAGCTCGTCGCGAAGGCCGACATCTTCGGCCAGAACTTCCGCCCCGGCGCGGCCGAAAAGAACGGCTTCGGCTGGGAGGCGCTGCGCACGGTCAACCCGAAGCTCGTTTATGTCTCGATCTCGGGCTACGGCCCCGACGGTCCGCACGCCCACCTGCCGGGCACCGATTCGATGGCTCAGGCGCTGGGCGGCATTGCCGAAGCCTATTCCACGGCGGGCCAGAAGATGAAGACCGGCGTCGTGTCGGTGGCGGACGAAACCTGCGCGATCCTGGCCTTCGGCGGCGCCTTGGCGGCGCTCACGCATGCCCGGACCACGGGAGTTGGTCAGAAGGTCGACCTCTCGCTGTTGGGCGGACAGATAAGGCTGATGGGATGGACCTTGCAGACCGCGATGTGGCGCGACCGCGATCCGGTCACCGGGCAGGCCCGCGTCACCGGCACGCGCGAGCGGCCGGGCATCAGTGCCAGCTTCGACGATCGGGACGGCAAGCCCTTGGTCTTCCAGATCACCGGCCCGGAGGACTGGAAGGACGCGATGATGTCGCTGGGCTTCCATGAGCGTCTGGAGAAGGCGGGCTTCGCCGATCTCGGCGTGATCATCGACAACGATCCCAAGCGCATCGAGCTTCTCGCCACGCTCGATGCCCTGTTCGCGACCGGGACGCGGGAGGAGTGGGTCGCGAGGCTGCGTGGCGCCGACATCGTCTCGGCGCCGATCAACACACTCCTCGAAGCCTCCAACGATCCCGACGTCGTGGCCAACGGCTACGTCACCGATGTCGAGTATCCCAAGCTCGGCCGGAAGCTTAAAGTGCATGGAACGCCGTGGAAGTTCTCCGAAACGCCGGCCAAACCCGGCATCGCGCCCGAGCTCGGCGAACACAACGACGCGGTGCTGGGCGAACTGGGTTTTGGGCCGTCGGAACTGGCCGACCTGCGCGCGCGAAAGATCATCTGACCCTTTCCCTACGGCAGGATCGCCTCGCCCTCGATCTCGACCTTGGCGTTGGGGTCGATCAGGGCCGACACCTGCACCAGGGTCATGGCCGGGAAGTGGCGGCCGAGCGTGGCGCCCCAGGCGGCGCCGATAGCTGCGCCCGCGGCGTTGAACTCGGCGATGTCGGTCACGTAGGCGCGCAGCGCCACGAGGTGCTCCGGCTGGCCACCCGCCGCCTTCAGAACGGTCACGAGATTGGAGAGCGCGATTCGCCATTGCGTGCCGGCGTCGGTTTCAGCGGGAATGTGCGCCTGTGCCGGCTCCCGCCCGATCTGGCCGGCGATGCGCACGCTGCGGGTGCCGGTCGCGACCACGGCATGGGAGAAGCCGCGCGGGCGCGGCCAGCCTTCGGGCAGGACCGGCGTGTAGGCGATGTCGGACATGTCTCGTGTCTCCTCCGTTTCGATTGGAGACACTCTATCCTCTGCCCCCCTGGCGTCCCACCTTCTTGAAGGCGGCACTCGACGCGCCGTCGCCGGCGGCCTTGGCATAGCCCTGCCACGTCGTGACGAGACCGTTCGGCGCCTGCGCGATCGCGAACAGCGGCTGGCCGGGACTGTAGAGCTTCACGCCATACTTGTTCTCGACCTTGCCGGTGCCGAAGCTCACGAAGGTGACGAGCAACCGGTCGCCGTCGGGCATGGCCTTGCAGCGGATCGTCTCGTCGGTCTGGAAGCCCTGCGCGACCAGCCGGCAGCCGTCGGGTCCGGCGATGGTGAGCGTGTGGGTGACGAAGTTCTGCGTGCCGCCGGCACCGGGACCCAGCGCCTGCTCGTAGACATAGGTGCCGTCCCAGGGCTGGGCCGCAAGCGCGGCCGAAGCGACGGCGAGCCCGAGGGGCAGGGCAAGAGCGGCGATGACAGGCTTCACATCGTTCTCCTTGTGCAGGCTCGCATAACGGGACCTTCGATGCACCGGTTGCGGGATGCGGCGGGTGACCTCATCGTGACCGCATGGCAGATTCGAAGTTCGACCGATACCTGCGCGCCGACGCGGGGATCCATGCGCTGGGACTCGTCCTCGGCGTCGTGGGGGCCATCGCCATCCTGACCGTCGCCGCGCGTTCGTCGCAGCCGGGGCAGCTCGGGCCGGTCCTCGTCTATGTCGTGGGGCTGCTGGCGATGCTTTCCTGCTCGGCGGCGTACAATCTGCGCCTCGCCAGTCCGCGCCGCGAGTGGCTGCGCAGGCTCGACCATGCCGCGATCTTCGTGATGATCGCGGGAACCTACACGCCGCTCACCTTGCTGAAGCTGCGCGAGCCGTGGTCGAGCGGGCTCACGGCGGTGATGTGGGGGGCGGCGTCGCTCGGCATCGCCGCGAAGTTCCTGCAGTCACGGCGCATCGAACAGATCTCGGTGCTGCTCTATCTGCTGATGGGCTGGATCGGCCTGTTCGCGATCGACGAGCTGTTGGCCTCGGTCGAGCGGGAGACGCTGATCCTCCTTCTCGCAGGTGGCGTGGTCTATTCGCTGGGAACTATTTTTCATCTCTCGAGCCGGCTGCCGTACCAGCAGGCGCTGTGGCACGCCTCGGTGCTCGTGGCGGCATCTATCCACTATGCGGCGATCCTGTCGCTGTTGACGCCGTGATGCGGCACCGGTTTACGTGACCCGCATGTCGTCGCGTCTGCTCTTCCGCCTGACCGCCGTCGCCGTCCTCGCCGCGGGTATCGTCATGGCCGTGGCCGGCGCGTCGATGAGCGTGTGGGCCTGGAACACGGCGGAGACGCACGTCGCCTTCCGTTTCGGCCTGCCGCTGGCGACGGCGTGGCTCGCCTTCACCCTGGTCCGGCTGGTGCGCGTGCTGCCCGAGGCGTGGCAGGGCGAGGAACAGACGCGCGATCCGCTGGCGGCGCTGGCGACCGCGCCGAAGCAGGATGTCGACGACCGCCTGAAGAAAAACTCGCCGGACGCGCTCTCGGTCCGGCAGATCGAGCTGCCGCGGGAGCCCGAACTGCGCCGCCGTCCGAGGATCGCGCAGCGGGTCGAACTGCGTGGGGGACGCATACTCTATCGGGTGCAGCCCGTGCGCCCGGCTCCGGTCGCCAGACGGACCGCAGTTGCCGCATCCATGCTCGTGATGGCCGCGCTCGGCCTGTTCTTGGCGCTGGGACCGGTCGACCTCGAGGATGTGAGCTGGATCGCCTCGCTATTTCGCGCGCTCGAGGAGTTCCCGGGCCTTTTTCAGCGTGTCGACGCAGTTGGCCTCCTGGCCGCGCTCGGCTTCGGCGCGCGCGGCCACCAGCAGCGCCTGTAGCGCCGCCCGCTGCGGCGGGGGCGTTCCCGGTTTCTCCGTGACGTCCGGCATCGTCGGCATGCGGCTGTCCGTCGTGCCCGGCGGGGTGATGACCGAACGATCCGAGGTGGCCGGTGGCTCGATCACGCCGCCCGACCGGCCGAGTTCGCGCGAGGTGACGCTGGGCGACTGGTCGGGCGAGGCGGTCGGCGGATCGGTCGAGATGTTCTGGGTCCTGGCCAGGTCCCGCACCTGGTCGAGGCATCCTTCGGCGGCGGCGAGGCCCGGCCAGAGCGCCAGGGCGAAGGCGATGGTTCGGATGTGCATACTTCGTCAAACGGCGCTTCCGGGGCACCGGTTGCCCTTGAACCGCAGGCAAAGACCCCTAACATACAGACTGCAAAACAGGCCGGGCTGAACCCGGTGCTACAGGGATGTCCAAATGACCAAGTTTCGTTGGCTCGCGATCCTCGCGGCTCTGATCATCGCGGTGCCGTCGCTGGCCCCGTCGCCGGCCGATGCGCGGGCGGGCGGGGGCGGCAGCCGCGGCAGCAAGTCCGGCCAGGCGCCGGCTCCGACCCAGACCGCGCCGACCTCCAAGCCGGTCGAGCGCAGCGCCACGCCGCAGCAGCAGAGCCCGTCGGCCAATCCGGCCACGGCCGCCGCCGCCGGCCGGCAGGGCAGCTTCATGCAGCGCAATCCGTTCCTCACCGGCCTGATGGGCGGCATGCTGGGCGCCGGCCTGATCGGCATGCTGTTCGGCGGCGGCTTCGGCGCCGGCCTCGGCAGCATGGCCGGCATGCTGGGCTTCCTGCTCCAGCTCGCGCTGATCGGCGGCATCGCCTATCTCGCCGTGCGCTGGTGGAAGTCGCGCAACGGCGCCCCGCAGGCGGCCTTTGCCGGTGCGGGTGCCGGCGGCCCCGGTGGAAATCCGATGACGCCGAACCAGGCGGCGCCCAACTCGATGGCCCGCACCGGCCTGATGGGCGGCATGCTGGGCGGCGGGGGTGCGGCCTCGGCGGCCACCGCGACCCAGCCGATCGAGATCGTCGCGGCCGACTACGACGCCTTCGAGGCGCTGCTGATCAACGTGCAGGCGGCCTACAGCGCGGGTGACCTCGCCAAGCTGCGCACGCTCGTGACGCCGGAGATGCTGGGCTACCTCTCCCAGGATCTCGCGGCCAATGCGAGCCGCGGCGTCGAGAACAAGGTCTCGGACGTCAAGCTCGAGCAGGGCGACCTCTCCGAGGCCTGGAGCGAGGGCGCGGTCGACTACGCCACCGTCGCCATGCGCTTCAGCATGATCGACGTGATGCGCAACGTCGCCGACGGCCGCATCGTCGAGGGCAACGAGCAGGTGCGCACCGAGGCGACGGAAGTCTGGACCTTCCTGCGCGGCCGCGGCGGCAACTGGATCGTCTCGGCCATCCAGAACACCTGATCGGCACCTCGATCTTTTGACGTACGGAATCGGCCGGCCCCCAAGCCGGCCGATTTTGTTTGTGCGGCCCACTCCTTGCTCCGATAGCCTGTCATTGGGACCGCCGTTTGGGGGCAAGGAAAGGGGACACGCATGAACAGCCTGACACGACGAGCCGCCCTCGCGGGCGCCGCACTCCTGCCGCTCGGCGCCGCCGCACCCGCGCGCGCGCAGGCGAAGTTTCCCGACAAGCCGATCCGGCTGATCATCCCGTGGGCCGCCGGCGGTCCGGCCGATGCCGGCTTCCGCATCATGGCCGAGTCGGCGGCGAAGAAGCTGGGACAGCCGGTCGTGGTCGAGAACAAGGGCGGCGCGGCCGGCGTGCTGGGCGCGCTCGCCCTTCAGGACGCCAAGCCCGACGGCTACACGATCAGCCAGATGCACATGAGCGTGCTGCGCCAGCCGATGCTGAATGCGTCGCTCAAGTACGATCCGATCAGGGACCTGACCTACATCCTGCAGATCACCGGCTTCGTGATGGGCGTGGTGGTGCGCCCCGACGCGCCGTGGAAGACGCTGCCCGAGCTGCTGGCCTATGCCAAGGCCAATCCCGGCAAGCTGAACTGGGGCACGCTGGGCGCCGGCTCGACGCAGCATCTGGCGATGGAGAGCCTCGGCCTGAAGCAGGGCCTCAGCTGGACGCACGCGCCCTATCGCGGCACCGCCGACACGTTGCGCGCGCTGATGGGCGGCGAGATCGACTTCGCCTCGGAATCCTCGGGCTGGGCGCCGCTGGTGATGGCGGGCAAGCTCCGCCTGCTCGCGGTCTTCACCGAGAACCGCGCCAAGCGCTTCCCGCAGGTGCCGACGGTCAGGGAACTCGGCCTCGAGATCGCCGTCGACAGTCCGGGCGGCCTGATCGGGCCGAAGGGGATGGACCCCGCGGTGGTCAAGATCCTGGCCGACGCTTTTCGCGAGGCGGCGGGCGAGCCGAAGCATCTCGAGTTCCTCGACAACATGGACCAGCCGCTGCTGCTGCTCGACGGCCCGGCCTATCGGGAGAAGATGGCGAAGACGATGGAGCAGGAGCGGGAGCTGCTGAAGAAGCTGAATCTGTTGGCGACTTGAAAACGACCTCACCCTGAGGAGCGGCCGCAAGGCCGCGTCTCGAAGGGTGGGCACGAGCACCGCGCCTGTTGCCGATCCTTCGAGACGGCTGCTGCGCAGCCTCCTCAGGATGAGGTGTGCGGGTAGTTCTAAGACCGCAACAGCGCCCCATACCCCTCGATCGGCGTCCGGATGCCCGTCATCCGCAGGCAGTGCCACAGGCTCGCCTGGTTGGCGGTGATCACCGGACGTGCGACATCCGTTTCGAGTGTTTCGATTATGCCGACGCAGCGGAAGCCGGTGCCGCCGATCAGCACGCCGTCGGCCCCGGCGGGACAGGCCTTGCGGATCTGGGCGTAGAGCGGCTCGATCTCCTGCTCGAAGCCCATGCCCTGCGGATAGAGATCCTGCGGCGGCACGTCCCGCCATTTGCGGCCGGGATCGAGCCGCAGGTGACCGACCGGCGCGATGCCGTGATCGCCGTAGTAGCGCAGCGCCGCACCCACCGTGTCGTCGGGGAACCACGGCGGCACGACGAGGAACGGCCGCTTCACGCCCGAGTGCCGCAACGCCGCCAGCGTATCCAGCCCGTTGGTCGTGACCTTCGCCTCGTCGCCCGCGATGCCCGATCGCACCACCGACGACAGCGCCTCGACCGTGGCCTCGTCCCAGCCCTTGCCGCCCACCACGCTGCTCGACGTGTGGGCGAACACGACGGCCTGCAGCTTCATGGTCGAGAACTGCTTGGCGCCGCGCGCCAGATCGTCGGCGAGATCGACGCCGCTCCGGTCGGCGCGCCACTTCGCCCACGGAGTCGGCGCCGTCACCCGCGCGGCATGGATAGACACGCCCGGCGGCGCCATCGCCCACCACTCCGCCTCCGGCACCGCCTCGCTGCCGACGATGAACAGCCCGATCCGCGCCCGCCAGCCCCAGTTGTCGTGGTGAGTCATGATCAGAACCCGTAAAGAACCGTCGGATTGTCGACGAGGATCTTCCGTCGCACCGCCTCGTCCGGCACGCAGCGGAAGAAGTGCCGCAGCAGGTCCGCCTCCTGCGGGATCGCGTCGGCCGGGTGGCCGACATGCGGCCAGTCGCTGCCCCAGACCAGCCGGTCGGGATTGGCCGCGACCAGCGCCTGCATGAACGGCGCGGTGTCGTCGTAGGCGGCGCCCGGCCCGGCGCCGTGGCGGGTGTTGCGGTCGGCGCCCGAGAGCTTGCACCAGTAGCGGCCGCTCTTCAGCCGTTCGCAGAACCAGCGGAAGCCCGGAGTGTCGACGCCCTTGTCGGCCATGGTGCGGCCCATATGGTCGATCACGAAATCGAACGGCATCGCCTCCAGCGTCGGCGCCAGCTCCATCAGGTCGCCGGTCTCGACCCAGAGCTGGACGTGCCAGCCGCGCGCGCCGAGGCGCGGCGCCAGCGCCAGCAGGTCGTCGAGGCTCATGCCGCCCGAGGAGACCGGCTTGCCGTCCTGGCGCAGCAGGTTGATGCGCACGCCCTTGAAACCCGCCTCGCTCAGCTCGTCGAGCCGGCGCTCGCTCACCTCGGGCTTCAGGATCGCCACGCCGCGCAGCCGGTCGCGGTGGCGCCTGAGCGCGTCGAGCGTCACTTCGTTCTCGCCCCCGGCCGCCAGCGCATGGACGATCACGCCGCGCGCGATGCCCATCCGGTCCCACAACGCCAGCAGCGCCTCGACCGGCGTCGCCTGCAGCGGCGAGAACTTGCCGCCGGAGACGGCGGGAAAGCGGTCGTAGGGACCGTAGACATGGACGTGGCAGTCGGCGCTGCCGGCGGGGAGGGGAAAGCGTGCGAAGGAGGTGTCTGGGGTCATGCGGCCACTCTGTCGTTCCGGACCGGAATGAATCAAGCGGTCCCGCAGACACCGACTCGCCCTGCGAGGCTGACCCAACCATACACCCCGTCGTCTCGACCGGAGCCGAGCGCTAGCGAGGCGAAGCGGAGAGACCTTCTCTCCACGATTAGCCGGCTATTGGTAGAGAAAAGGTCTCTCCGCTCCGCACCTGCGGTGCTCCGGTCGAGACGACGGGAGAGCGGTGAAAAGCGGTTGAACCGCGTGATTCGCGGTCCGGGTCAGGGGGAGGCGGCACAACAGATTGTGGGTCGCGCGCAGCCGACACAGCATGTGGTGTGCCGTTTGTCGCGAGGGGGGCGACACGTCCTTCGACTATTTCGTTTGTTGCACTTATTTCGTTTACCCGCCCGCCGAAGCGGCCGGAAGCCCGCAACACCGCATCATACCTCATCGGCCGGACCGCGTCGAACGCCGGCCCCCCTCCGGCCGAACCACCAAAGGAACACGCGCCCGCAACCCGCGTTGTCGTCTACCTTTTCCGCTCCCTGATCCGCCCTCCCAATTTTCCCAGCGACCCGGAGACAGCCCCTCCCATGAAGACCCTCCCCTTGGCCCTCGGCCTCGCCGCCGCCTTCGCCGCCGCCGGCTGCACCCAGTTCGAGCAGGCGATGGCCCCGCCGCCGCCCAGCGCGCTGTCGCAGCCGATCCCGGCCTCGGAGGTCGAATGGTCGAGGAAGAGCGGCGCCAACACGGTGAGCGGCATCGCGACCATGAAGGCGGGCGACACGACCCACACCTGCGCCGGCCAGGCCGCCAACCTCATCCCCGACAGCGCCTATGCCCGCGCCCGCATGACGGCGATCTTCGGCAACGACACGCGCGGCACCCGCGCCGCCAGCCTGGCGCCGGTGAAGTTCGAGCGCGACGACCCGCTCTACGTCTCGACCCTGCGCCGCACCACCTGCGACGCCTCCGGCAGCTTCTCCTTCCCGCGCGTCCCCGACGGCGTCTGGTACGTCACGACCGCCGTGAAGTGGGACGGCCCGGGCGACCGCGCCGAGGGCGGCTCGATGATGAAGCGGGTGGACGTGCGCGGCGGGAAGCTGGTGAAGGTGACGTTGCCTTAGGTGGCACCTTGGTTGGCGGACTCGACCTTAGGGAGGTGCTGCCACATCGGGGGCCGGGGGACGAGGCGTTGGCAAAGCAATAGCGCCGTCGAGCAGCTTGTACTCACATCCAACATGATGTGAGTCGGCTGTGCCTGATGTGACGCCGCATGGCTAACCAATACATGCTTTGAACAAGCTGACGACAATGAAATAGGGCAGTTGTTGTACGGGGTGTGAGGTCCGACGCAGAACCTCGTGACTCAACGGTTCAAAAACTCGCGCAATTGCATGATTTCCTGTTTCGCCGGATCGAGATCGCGATGCGTTGGCAGGATTTGAACATCCTCGGGGAGCCAGTCCACGAGGCGCCTCACCACGGCGAGGAGGGCTCCGGCGCACGGGTAGCGGAGACGGCGGGCTTCCTCGTCGGTGCGCGCAATATTTACTTTCACGGGGCTGCCGCTCTCGGCCGCGATCTCCTTGATTTTCTCGATCCAGTCCCGCGCGGTCTTGTCCTGTAGATCGCAGAGCTCGGAGAGCGATCGCCAGTTTTGTAACGGCATTTCGTACTCGCCGCTGATCCAGCGACGCACGGTCCGGTCTTCTTTGCCGAGGAACGCAGCGGCATCGCTCTGGCTGAGCCCGCAGCGGTGCAGCATCAGCTTGACTTCGGCGGAGGTGGGAATTGAGTCTTTCATCGGCTCGTCTCCAATGGAGGTCGCTGGGCAATGCCCTGCGTTACTGTCCTAAAATAGGACACAAACAACTGGGCGTCAAGCTCCCGCCGGAGACTTTACCCCGGGTTGAGCTGGTGACCGGACCAGCCGCGAAGACCCGCTCTACGTCTCGACCCTGCGCCGCACGACCTGCGACGCCTCCGGCAGCTTCTCCTTCCCCGCGTCCCCGACGGCGTCTGGTACGTCAGGACCGCCGTGAAGTGGCGCGGCCCCAGCCGCGCCGATGGCGGCGCGGCGATGAAGCGGGTGGACGTGTGCGCCGGGAAGCCGGTGAAGGTGACGCTCCCCTAAAGGTTCATCAACCCCACGCGTGATATAGCGGCATGTACTTCGTCAGGCTGAGATAAGCGCGTCACTGCGGGATCGTCGGTATTTTCGCCGCTGGCATTGTGGCCTGCGCCACAGTGGGATTCACGCACTAAGCCAAGAATTTTCAACCTAAAGCATGTGCTTGTCTGCTAGCTCATGTTGAAAAAATATACATCAGATGCAACTATTCGGCTCTCCACTGCGAGTTCACCCGGTCGGAGAAACTCCAAGACGCACGGAGAGATGCAAGAATGGATCCGAACCATTTTCTGGCAGAAATTCTAGGAAAGAGCGTCCGAAACAACTATTTTTACCACTTCACAGACACTCGCAACTTACCTTCTATCAAGAAGTTGGGCCTTCTTTCGAGTGAACGCCTCACTGCATCGGGGATTGTGGTGCCCGCACCTGGTGGTAATGAATGGAGTAGAGACGCTGACGCTAGGTTCGGAATGCACAAGTTTGTCCATCTTTGTTTCGATACCGACCATCCGATGGAGTTCGCTGCGCGCAAAGATGGGCGGATAGAGCGATCAATTTTTCTCAGGATAAAACCTGAGGTGATTCATCTACCCGGCGTACTAATGACAGTCGATGTATCGAACCAGAGTGGGATAGTGCCAGGAGCGCCTGCGGTAGTCTTGCCTTTGCTAGATTTGGAGGTTCTTTACTCTAAGACTAATTGGAAGGACGCAGAGATAAGAAAGCGTCTGGCTGCCGCTAGGAGGTGCGAGATTCTAGTCCCTCATCGCATTTCGCCGGAGTACATTATTGATGGCTGAGCGACCCGTTTTCGTACCTACATTATCCGGGAAGAATTTGGTGCATGTGGTGCCAATCCAGTTTCGCTGGAATCCTGGGATGGCTCCCACGCAAAAGAAGAAAAACGTAGCCGCACTTCATGAGGCGGCCGCGGCCCGCAATATTGAGCCAATCTTGGAAGTTTCCAGCAAGTCACAATTCGCGCTTGGTCAGAAACTGAGTGCTTTCAATCTTGCTTTTAGGGTCGATGGCCGAGAGACGACTTTTGAATGCGTCTACCAAGGAAGCAAGGTTTTTGAAGGAGGTGGACCTTATGTGGATCTCTACTGGAGCGATAGCCTTAGTGCTAAGCGTGATCCACGGCTCTCAAGTTCGGGGCGCCTTATTGGGTTTGAATTTGAAGGCGAGGACTACCCTCTTTCTCCGCCAACCTTGTTTTATGACTGGCTCTATTTGAATGCCCTGTATCCGCACCGAGAGCAGCTGCAACGGCTACTTAAGTGTGCTGGCTTCACGGATATCGAATTCAACCCAGAGAGATCTCTCAACTGTCAGGCGCGATCTTGTGCAACGTTTGTGGCGCTCGAACGACGGGGAGTCCTAGAAGACGCGATGGAGTCTTTCAGCACGTTCAGAAATCTGCTCGAAGAGGGCACTCTCTAGCTGCGTGTCACACTCTATTGTTGCTGCAGTAGCGCAACTATTTGCTTGATTGGCGCAATCTAACGACTCAAGGTTTTAGGGTGTCAGTCAAATATCCCGATCCCTTCCTGGAGGTGCGCTTTCACGAGCCAAAGCCACCTCCGCATACCATTGGTCTTTGTGCTGGCTATGAGGCTGGTCTCTGGCGCGCGACGCGCTTTGCGGAACACTTGTTTAATTGGCTTCCTTTTGCAGCACTGAGCCAAGAGCACAAGCTGGCTTTTGGGGCGAGCAATTTTCTTGAGATGCTGAAAGTTGCAGCCGCGCATATATACAAAACGAAGAAGACTGACACGCGGGGGGAACTGGGGGAGCTCATGCTCCACCTTGCTTGCATCCTGCACTTCAAGACAGTTCCCGTCATATGCAAGCTTGTTCTCAAAACCTCCTCAAATGATACGGTCAAAGGTTTTGACGGTATTCATTTGTTGCCGAATGAGGCTTCGTTCGACCTGTGGCTCGGGGAGTCGAAATTTTATGCAGACCCAGAAGAAGCGATCCGACAAGCAGTAAAATCAATCAAAGACCACATTTTGCCGTCCTTTCTTTCTGCTGAAAAAGCGATGGTCTTTGGGCACGTCGCTTTAGGCATTCCTCATCGTGATGAAGTGATAAAGCTATTTAAGTCACAAACGTCTGGAGATGAATTACTGAAGCGTGCAGTTTTTCCCATTCTGATTGCGTATGAAAGCTCGACCGCCGCAGCGCATAAATCCATCACAGATTTGTACGTTAAGACCCTTAGCGATGAGGTGTCGAAGTTGCGAGGCTACTTCAGCGAGAGGGCAAAAGAAGTTCCTCTCCGCTTCGCGTTGATGTTCATACCTCTGGGTAGCAAGAAGCAGGTAGTCGACAGCTTCGACAAGCTTCTGGAGCCGTATCTATGACCGAGCTCGGAAATTTGAGAGGTCTAGGTCCAAAGGATGCGCTTACCTCGGATCAAGTTTTCGATGCTATATTTGAGGCTGCGTCCGCTCTCAATGATAGTGATCGTGAAGAGGAGGCAGCATTAGAGATTGCGATCCGATTGCTGGAAGCTCGGCGCAACGGGCAAATTCCTGATGGCTGTCGGGACGCGGTGAACCTACTTGCTGAGGAGTGCGGTCTTTATCCCTACATTGTCTCCGACCGTCTTGGATTTCTAACTCAAGCCGTAGTTGAGGCTCACGCAGTTCAATTGCATGGGAAAGTATATCTGCATTCAAAACAGATGCAGATTCTTCTTTGGCTGCTTGCTGGTGACAATGTGGTGCTTAGTGCTCCTACAAGCTTCGGCAAGAGCCTTCTTGTAGATGCGTTTATCTTCTACAAAAGGCCTCATACGGTAGTGGTGATATTGCCGACAATCGCGCTGATCGATGAAACGCGGCGGCGCTATGGTAGGACTTTCGGCGATTCCTATCGTGTCATTACAGGTGTCGCTGACGCGTATGACGCTGCGCAGCCCACCATTTTTGTTCTGACTCAAGAGCGCTTTTTACAGAGAAGGGATAAGATCAAGATCGATTTTCTTTTCGTCGATGAATTCTACAAGCTCGACCCAAATCGAGGGGACAATCGGTTTGAGACACTTAATTTAGCTCTTTATCGTGCTTTGCCGCTAGCTCGTCAGAGTTTTATGGCCGGTCCGCATGTTCGCAGCATCGAATTAGGCGTCAAATGGTCGGGCAGCTTTCGGTTTGTCCAGACTGATTATCGCACGGTAACAGTGAATGTTTTTGATCGGTCCTCTAAGAGAGATCGCTTGGCTGCCTTCCTTGCTGATTTGCGTGGCGTTGGAAGTGAAAGCTCTCTCGTTTTCACGGCTTTGCCGAGAACCGCTCAAGATCTAATGGGCAACCTCCGTATCGCAGGTGTTGCTTACAATACTTCTCTGGGCATCAGCTTGGGGGAGTGGATTGCAGAAAACTATCACTCTGCCTGGTCTGTGGCCCACGGCGCCGAAGTGGGTATTGGGGTTCATCACGGACGACTACCTCGATCACTGGGGCAGCTTTTCGTTCATTTGTTCAACGAAGGTGAACTCAAAGTTCTAATCTGCACATCAACTCTTATCGAGGGCGTGAACACTTCCGCAGCTAACATTTTCGTGTACGACAAAAAGATCAATCGCTCTGATTTCGACTTCTTTTCTTTTGCCAATATTCGCGGACGTGTAGGCCGCATGATGCGCCATTTCGTGGGGAATGCGTTTCTTTATCATGAGGCGCCGGAGGAAGTTGAGACAAGTGTGGTGGTGCCTATATTGAATGATCCGGGCGCCTCAACTGATTTCCTGGTGATGAATGTTGACCGTGGTGAACTTTCAATCGCAGGGCGTGAGCGACAGGATAGTCTTCCTTACACGTCGGGCATTAGTGCTCACATCTTACGTGAGCACGGGACCTTGGGTGTCGAGATGCTGGCGATGATGCGAGATGAGATCGCTGAAATATTAAGTAGCGAACCTAGAAACCTGCTTTGGGTAGGATTTCCGGACTGGGAGCAACGTAAAGCAGTCGCAAAGCTTGCCCTATTCGTTGCGCATAGGCGTAGAGACCCGACAGGTATTCATTCCGAGGCAAGAGTGGCGTGGGCTTGGTCCCAACTCCAGCAGTTTAAGAGGCTGCCGGAATTTCTGCATTGGTTTGTGGATGTTTTCTTTCAGGACAGGGCGGATGAAGGCGTCGATGCTGCTTTTCAGTTTCTTCAAGCGTGTGAGTTTGCATTCCCAAGAACGCTCGCAGCAATTGAGGCAATTGTTCAGGATTTTCGCCCGACCGATAGTGTCGCCTACGGTCCATACATTGTGGGAATGGAGAACTGGTTCAGGCCGTCATGGATGAAAGATCTGGATGAAGCGGGCATTCCTATTCCATTGGCAGAGAGGCTTGCGGGATATATCGCCACGCCGGCAAATAGAAATGAGGCACTGCAGAGAATAGGCGAGTTGGATCTGAATGAATTGGGCGGATTCGGCGAGTTGGATCGGTTCATAATCGATCTCGCTCTTTCTTGAATTGGTGGATGCAAAGCGACTCGGCTAAGACCGGAGGTAGTGGCAGTCAGTATTTTTTTGCTGCTGCTTCTCACCCACCCGTGATCCCCCACCCCTGATCCATCCCCCCGCGTGCTACAGTACCAGCCCCATGCCGCCCCTCTCGCGCCGCACCTGGAGCTGGACCTTCGATCTGCCGCCGTCCGTGCTGTGGCCGGTGCTGGCCGACACCAACCGCTTCAACGAGGCGATGGGGCTGCCGCCCTACCTGCTGGAGGAGACGCCGCAGCCCAACGGCACGGTGCTGCGCCGCGGCCGCGGCAAGGCGGCGGGGTTCACGCTCGACTGGGAGGAGAAGCCCTACGAGTGGGTGCTGGGCCGCCACTTCAACGTCTCGCGGGTCTTCTCCAAGGGGCCGTTCCGCCGCTTCGGGCCGGTGTTCGATCTCGAGCCCGACGGCAAGGGCGGCTCGGTGGTGCGCTACGCGCTCGAATGGGAGCCGCTCACCCTGATGGGCCGCCTGTTCGGCCGGCGGCTGGCCGAGCAGGCCGGCGCCGCCGTTGCGGCGCGCATCGTCGAGGCGGTGGCGCATCTCAAGGGCGAGCGCGAGACGCCATTCGTGCTGCCGCCGCCCGAGCTGCCGCCGGGCGGGCGCGAGCGGGCGCTGGCGGCCGCCGCCGAGATCGACCGCAGCCCCTACGGCAACGGGCTCGGCCGGCCGCTCGCCGGCACGGTGTCGGGCGGCATGGCGGGCGACCTCGCCCACATGAAGCCCAAGCGGCTGGCGCGCCAGCTCGAGGTGCCGCCGCGCGCCGCCATCGAGGCCTGCCTGGCCGCGGTGCGGGCGGGGCTGCTCACCATGAGCTGGGACCTGCTCTGCACCAACTGTCGTGGGCCCAAGCTCTCGGCTTCGGCCCTGTCGGAGCTGCCGCGCGGTGCGCACTGTCCCTCCTGCAACATCGATTACGACCGCGACTTCGAGAAGAACGTCGAACTCACCTTCGCGCCCGCGCCCTCGGTGCGGCCGCTGCTGGAGGGCGGCTTCTGCCTCTCGGGGCCCATGGTGACGCCGCATGTCGTGGTGCAGCAGCTGCTGGCGCCAGGCGAGCGGCGGCGCGTGGCGGTCGATCTGCCGCCGGGGCGCTACCGGCTGCGCACGCTCCATCCCGGCGGGACGGTCGATGTCGAGCATGGGGGCGGGGCGTTTCCGGGCCTGCGGGTGACGGCGGCCGGTGTCGAGGCGATAGCGCCGGGGGCGGGCGAGGCGGGAACGGTCGACTTCGTGAACGAGGCGGGCTTCGAGCTGGCGGCGCTGATCGAGGACCGGAGCTGGACCCGCGAGGCGCTGACCGTGCCGGAGGTGATCTCGCTGCAGGCCTTCCGCGACCTGTTCGCCGCCGCCACCCTGCGGCCGGGCGACGAGGCGGGGGTGAGCCAGGTGGCGCTGCTCTTCTCCGACCTGCGCGGCTCGACCGCGCTCTACGAGCGGCTGGGCGACGGCGCCGCCTATAATGTCGTGCGCGAGCATTTCGCGCTGCTGGCGTCCATCGTGCGCGACCATGACGGCGCGGTGGTGAAGACCATCGGCGACGCCGTCATGGCCTCGTTCGGCGATCCCGCCGACGCGGTGCGGGCGGCGCTCTCCATGCAGGCCCGCATCGCCGACCAGGATCTGAGTTTGAAGCTCGGGGTCCACATGGGGCCGAGCGTCGTGGTGACCCTGAACGACCGGCTCGACTATTTCGGCTCGACGGTGAACATGGCCGCCCGCCTGCAGGGCCAGAGCGCGGGCGGCGACGTGGTCCTGTCCCGCGCCGTGGCCGACGATCCGGCGGTCCAGGGCGTCATCGCCGACGTCCCCAAGCGCGAGGAAGAGGTCGCGCTGAAAGGCTTCGACCGGCCGGTGGGGTTCGTGCGGCTGGCACCCCGTGTAACCCCCTCACCTAACCTCTCCCCCTAGCGGGGGCGAGGAACATGAGGTTGAGCGCGTGTTTTCAAGCTCCTCTCCCCCGATAGGGGGAGAGGCTGGGTGAGGGGGATACGCACAGCCTCACGTCCCGAAGAACGCGCCCATCACGGCCGCCGCCTCGTCGTTGGCCTTGAGGCCCTGCTGCAGGAAGCGCGTCAGGGAGAAGAAGCCGTGGATGGTGCCGGGGTAGTTGACGTAGGTCGTCTTCACGCCGGCGTCGATCAGGCGGTCGGCATAGGCGCGGCCCTCGTCGCGCAGCGGGTCGTGGCCGGCGGTGAGGACGAAGGCGGGCGGCAGGCCGGTGAAGTCCTTCGCGAGCAGCGGCGACAGGCGCAGGTCGGCGAGGTCGGTGCCGGCCGGGACATAGGCCTTCCAGAACCAGTCCATCAGGCCCCTGGTGAGGAAGTATCCCTCGGCGAAGGCTTTGCGCGAGGCGCTCTCCTGGCTGGAATCGGTCGCGGGATAGATCAGCATCTGGAAGGCCGGGCCTTGTTCCTTGGCGTCGCGCATCGCCTGGCAGACGACGGCGGCCACCGCGCCGCCCGCCGAATCGCCGCCGACCGCGAGGCGAGCCGGATCGGCCCCGAACGTACCGGCATGGTCGCGGATGTGGCGGAAGGCGGCGATGCCGTCGTCGATCGGGGCGGGGAAGGGATGCTCGGGCGACAGGCGGTAGTCGATCGAAACCACCTGGCAGCGGCTCTTGTTGGCCAGCCGCCGGCACGTGGAATCATGCGTTTCGATGTTGCCGATCACGAAGCCGCCGCCGTGATAGTATATCAAGGTCGGCAGGTTGCCCTCCGACAGGGCGAGCGTCTCGCCGAGCGGCAGGTAGCGTCGGTATCTGATCGGCCCGCCGGGGCCGGTGAAGACGCCGTCGACCGTGTCGCCGACCGAGGGCGGATCGGCCTCGCTGTCCTCCGACATCTTGTCGACCGCCTGGCGGCCGACCGCATGCGGCAGGGATTCCAGCTTCGGCCGGCCGGCCTTGTTGGCCTCCTCCATCAGGTCGAGCAGGGTGCGGGCTTCGGCGTCGAGCATCGGTGTCCTCCGTTTCGTCGGCGCGGAGAGTGCGCGGCCGGGCGGGGGGCGACAAGGGGGGACCCGGGGGTGATCCGGCGAGCGTCCGTTCGACGTACAACCGCCATGACACAAGCCGCCCCGCGCCGACTCCTCCCGCTCGCTCCCCTCGCGCTGCTGGTCGGCGCCTGCGCCTCGCCACCGGACGCGACCGTCGCCGCCTCGGCCCCGCCGCTGGTGCTGGAGGAGTTCTTCCCCGGCCGCACGGTGGGGCAGGGCGTGTTCACCAACAGCTGGACCGGCTCGCAGCGCCGCTTCGACGTGGTGATCGACGGCACCTGGGATGGGCGGACGCTGACCCTGGTCGAGGACTTCGCCTATGCCGACGGCGAGAAGGACCGCAAGACCTGGCGCCTGGAGCGCACCGCGCCCGGCACCTACACCGGCACGCGCGAGGACGTGGTCGGTCCGGCGCGCGCCTGGACCGAAGGCAAGGTGGTGCGGCTGGAATATGCGGTGAGCCTCGGCGGCTGGACCGTCGACTTCTCCGACGTGCTGGCGCTCAATCCCGACGGCACCCTGATCAACAAGGCCATCGTCGGCAAATGGGGTATCCGCGTCGGCCGGGTCGAGCTGGAGCTTCGGCGGGCGCCGGGGAGCTGATCCAAAAACCCCGTCGTCTCTCCGCTCCGCACCTTCGGCGCTCCGGTCGAGACGACGGGCTATTTTCAAAGGCGCCTAAAACTCGACGTCGAGCTCCTCGACATCCTCGTGTTCGGCCTTGGCGGCCGCGGTCCATTCCTTCATCGCGGGAAAACCCAGCATCAGGTCGCGATAGGCGGCGGAGGCCTCGTCGAGCTTCACGTTGTAGGTCTGGAAGCGGGTGCAGACCGGGGCGTACATGGCGTCGGCCATGGTCGGGGTCTTTCCGAAGAGATAGGGCCCGCCATATTTCTGCAGGCAGTCGCGCCAGATCGTCGTCACCCGCTCGATGTCGGCCTGGGCGCCGCCCCACACCTTGAAATTTTCGTGACGGACCTTGAGGTTCATCGGCAGGGCCGAGCGCAGGTTGGCGAAGCCGGAATGCATCTCGCCGCAGACGGCGCGGCAATGGGCGCGCGCCGCCGGGTCCTTCGGCAGGAGGCCGGCGTCCGGCCGGATCTCGTTGAGATACTCGGCGATGGCCAGCGTGTCCCAGACCTTGACCTTGCCGTGCTCCAGCGAGGGCACCAGGAACGAGGGCGAGAGCAGCAGCAGCTCGGCGCGGGTCGAGGGATCGTCCCACGGCGCGACCTTCTCGTCGAAATCCAGCCCGGCCATCCGGCACAGGAGAAAACCTCTCAGTGACCAAGAGGAATAGTTCTTGCTACTGATGGTGAGCGAGGCCTCGGCCATGGACTCCACCCCTCCCGGTTGGTGGTTGTCTGTATCTTAGGTGACCTCGTAGATGCAAATTCCGAGCCGGTCGCCCTCCCATGCTCTACGCGATGTATCAGACCGCCGCCGACATGATGCTCCCGGTCCGTCTCTGGGCCACGGCGGCGGGGCACACTCTTTCGGCGGGGCCGGCTCCGCAGCCCGACAGCTGGCGGGCGGCCAGCGCGCTCTGCGAAATGACGACGCGGGCCACCCTGACCCATCGCCGTCCGTCCTTCGGGATTTCGGAGGTGCCCTACGGCAACCAGACCGTGGCGGTGCGCGAGGAGGAGGTCTTCGCCACGCCCTTCGGCACCCTGCTGCGCTTCGCCAAGGTGGGCGTGCCGCCGCAGCCCAAGGTGCTGCTGGTCGCGCCTCTTTCGGGGCATTTCGCCACGCTCCTGCGCGATACCGTGCGCGTCCTGCTGCCCGACCATGACGTCCACATCACCGACTGGGCCAATGCCCGCGACATCGGCATCTGGAACGGCCGCTTCGGCTTCGACGAATATGTCGAGCACCTGATCAAGTTCCTCGAGGTGATGGGCCCCGGCGCCCATGTCATCGCCGTCTGCCAGCCCTGCGTGCAGGCGCTGGCGGCGGTGGCGATCATGGCCGAGGACGACAATCCGGCGCAGCCGCTCAGCATGACCCTGATGGCCGGCCCGATCGACACCCGCGTCAGCCCGACCAAGGTCAACGAGCTGGCCATGGGCAAGCCGATCGAGTGGTTCGAGCAGAACCTGATCCACCGCGTGCCGATGCGCTATGCCGGCGCGACCCGCCGCGTCTATCCCGGCTTCGTGCAGCTCACCGCCTTCATGAGCATGAACGCCGAGCGCCACATCAAGGCGCAGGTCGACCTCTACCGGCACCTGTCCAAGGGCGAGACCGCGCAGGCCGACACGATCAAGGCCTTCTACGACGAGTATTTCGCCGTGCTCGACATGACGGCGGAGTTCTACCTGGAGACCGTCCAGTGGGTGTTCCAGGAGCACCGGCTGGCCAAGGGCGAGCTCGACTGGAAGGGCCGGCGGGTGAACCCCAAGGCGATCCGCCGCACCGCGCTCTTCACCATCGAGGGCGAGCGCGACGACATCTGCGCGCTGGGCCAGACCGTGGCCGCCCACGACCTCTGTTCCAGCCTGCGGCCCTATCGCAAGAAACACTACATGCAGGCCGGCGTCGGCCATTACGGCGTGTTCAGCGGCCGCCGCTGGGCGGGGCAGATCTACCCGCTGGTGCGAAACACGATTTTGGCCAACGAGTAAGCGGGTCTTTTGGGGGCCGGAAATCCGCAGTACATTGCGGGCATGGCCGATTTTCCGAACAAGACCCTCGCCGACTGGGAAAAGCTCGCAGCGAAGGAGCTGCGCGACCGCCCGCTGGATGATCTCACCTGGATGACCCCGGAGGGCATCCAAGTGAAGCCGCTCTACACGGCCGCCGACCTCGAGCAGCTCGAGACGGTGGGCTCGCTGCCCGGCTTCCCGCCCTTCACCCGCGGGCCCAAGGCCACGATGTACACCGGCCGTCCCTGGACGGTCCGCCAGTATGCCGGCTTCTCGACCGCGGAAGAGAGCAACAAGTTCTATCGCGCCAATCTCGCGGCCGGCCAGATGGGCCTGTCGGTGGCGTTCGACCTCGCCACCCATCGCGGCTACGATTCCGATCATCCGCGCGTGGTCGGCGACGTCGGCAAGGCGGGCGTGGCGATCGACTCGGTCGAGGACATGAAGATCCTGTTCGACGGCATCCCGCTCGACAAGATGAGCGTGTCGATGACGATGAACGGCGCCGTGCTGCCGGTGCTGGCAGGCTACATCGTCGCCGCCGAGGAGCAGGGCGTGCCGCAGGACAAGCTGGCGGGCACGATCCAGAACGACATCCTCAAGGAGTTCATGGTCCGGAACACCTACATCTATCCGCCCGGACCCTCGATGCGCATCGTGGCCGACATCATCGAGCACACGGCGCTCCACATGCCCAAGTTCAACTCGATCTCGATCTCCGGCTACCACATGCAGGAGGCGGGCTCGACGCTGGTCCAGGAGCTCGCCTTCACGCTGGCCGACGGCCTCGAATACGTGCGCGCGGCCAAGGCCAAGGGGCTCGACATCGACGCCTTCGCGCCGCGGCTCTCGTTCTTCTTCTGCATCGGCATGAACTTCTTCATGGAGGCGGCCAAGCTGCGCGCCGCGCGCTTCCTGTGGGCCGAGCTGATCAAGCCGTTCGAGCCCAAGAAGGCCGATTCGCTGTCGCTGCGCACCCACTGCCAGACCTCGGGCGTGTCGCTGACCGAGAAGGACCCGTACAACAACGTGATCCGCACCGCCTACGAGGCGATGGCGGCGGTGCTGGGCGGCACCCAGTCGCTGCACACCAACTCGTTCGACGAGGCGATCGCGCTGCCGACCCCGACCTCGGCGCGCATCGCGCGCAACACCCAGCTGATCCTGCAGCACGAGACCGGCGTCACCAAGGTCGTCGACCCGCTGGCCGGCAGCTACTACGTCGAATCGCTGACCGCGAGCCTGGTCGCCGAGGCGCGCAAGCTGATCGAGGAGGTCGAGGCGCTGGGCGGCATGACCAAGGCCGTCGAGGCCGGCATGCCCAAGATGCGCATCGAGGAGGCCTCGGCCCGCCGCCAGGCCCGCATCGACCGCGGCGAGGAGATCGTGGTCGGCGTGAACCGGTTCCAGCTCAAGGAAGAGCCGCCGATCGACATCCTCGACGTCGACAACGTGGTCGTGCGCGAAGCCCAGGTGAACCGCCTCAACAAGATTCGCGCCACCCGCGACGAGGCGAAGTGCGTCGCGGCGCTCAAGGCGCTGGGCGAGGCCGCGCGCACCGGCACCGGCAACCTGCTCGGCCTGTCGATCGAGGCCACGCGCGCCCGCGCCACGGTGGGCGAGATCTCGTCGGCGCTGGAAGGCGTCTACGGCCGCTACCAGGCGACCATCCGCTCGATCTCCGGCGTCTATGCCGGCGAGTGGGAGGGCGATGCCGGCCTCGACCGCATCCGCACCGACATCGCCGCCTTCGCCGAAGAGGAGGGCCGCCGGCCGCGCCTCATGGTCGTGAAGATGGGCCAGGACGGCCACGATCGCGGCGCCAAGGTGATCGCCACGGCCTTCGCCGACCTCGGCTTCGACGTCGATGTCGGGCCGCTGTTCCAGACGCCCGAGGAGGCCGCGCGCGCCGCCATCGAGAACGACGTGCATGTGATCGGCATCTCCAGCCAGGCGGCTGGCCACAAGACCCTGGTGCCGCAGCTGATAGAGGAACTGGCCAAGCAGAACGCCTCGGAGATCATGGTCGTGGTCGGCGGCGTCATCCCCGCCCAGGACTACGATTTCCTGAAGAAGGCGGGGGTGGCCGCGATCTACGGCCCGGGCACCAACATCCCGGCCGCCGCCGCCGAAATCCTGTCGATCCTGCGCCAGCGCGACCAGAAGCGCGCGGCTTGAGCCTTCTCTTTCGGACTCCTCTCCCCCGCTAGGGGGAGAGGAACATCAATGCTACTTCCGCATCGCTTGGCTTTCGTCGGGCGTCATCGGGCGTTCGCGGAAGGAGAGGATGCGGCCGCGGATCGTGCCGAAGCCGGTCTGCGCCTCGAGCTTGGCCGGATAGCGCATCTGGCTCTGGTCCATGCGGGCCAGCCAGATGCGCATGGGCCGCTCGCGCTCGGTCTCGGCCTCCTTCGGTGCGCTGTCGAACTCGCCGGCGACGCGCCGGGTGAAGATCTCGCAGACCAGCAGATCGCCCTGCGCGCCGGGAACGCCCGCTTTCGCGGCGGGCTCGGTGCCGACCTTCTTGATGATGACGTCGATGCGGCGCTTGCCGTCGTTGGTCTGCACCGTGCGGTCGCAGGCCGCATCGCCGGCCATGCCGACGCTCAGTGCCGCCGAGAGCGGATCGAGCGACCCGCGCCGCTGTTCCTCGGAAATGACGTTCTGCGGCGACGGCTTGTAGGCGGGGTTGTGCTGCTCCTGCATCGTGCCGCCGGCATATTGCGCAACCCAGGTGCGCGGCTTGTCGCCCACGACGATGGACAGCGAGCCGGCTGTCGGCTGCGCGCCCTGCGGGGAAAAGCCGCCCCAGGCGCGGTTGCGACCGTCATAGTGCATGGTGACCGCGCGCAGGATGCCTTCCTTGAAGGTCCGGCTCTCGATGTCGTAGCTCGAGCCGTTGAATTTCGCCGTGAGATCGATGCGGAAGCCGGACAGGCCGGCGAAGGTGATCTCGTAGGCGATGTCGACCTGCCGCGCGCCGGGCGCGGCGCTCTGGGCCGCCGCCACGCCGGGGACGGCGGTGCTCAAGGCAATCGCTGCAAGGGCCCTACGAAATCTCATGAGACTCCCTTTCCCGGAAGGGCTTACGTCGGCTCGCCGGGCAGGATAGAAGGCCGCGGCTCCCTCCGCCATCCAACATGGTGGCCCAATAAGGCATTTTTCGTTCATGTCGAACCCCGGCCCAGACGGCATCCCCACGGTGGACGGCCCCCGCGCCTGGGGGGTGATCAAGATTCTCGGCCGCCATTTGTGGCCGAAGGATGAATTGGCGCTGCGCACGCGGGTGGTCGCCGCGCTGGTGCTGCTGGTGGTGGCCAAGGTCACGAACGTCTACGTCCCGCTCCTCTACAAGGACGCGGTGGATGCGCTGGGGACGCAAGCCGCCCAGACCGTCGCGGTGCCGATCGCCCTGATCGTCGCCTACGGCGTCGCGCGCGTGGCGGCGCAGGCGTTCGGCGAAATCCGGGACGCCGTGTTCGCGCCGGTGGCCCAGCGGGCGATCCGCAACCTCGCGCTCGAGGTGTTCGGGCATCTCCATGCACTGTCGCTGCGGTTCCATCTCGAACGGCAGACGGGCGGCATCAGCCGCGTCATCGAGCGCGGCACGCAGGGCATGGACTTCCTGATCCGGTTCACGACCTTCAACATCCTGCCGACGCTGTTCGAGATCGTCCTGGTCGGCGGCATCCTGTGGAGCCTGTACGACTGGCGCTTCTCCGTCGTGACGCTGGTCGTGGTCGGCGTCTACATCGCCTTCTCGATCGTCTTCTCGGAATGGCGCATCAAGTTCGTGCGGTCGATGAACGAGGCCGACACCGAGGCGAATGCCAAGGCGATCGACAGCCTGCTGAACTTCGAGACCGTGAAGTATTTCGGCAACGAGGCGCACGAGGCCCGTCGCTACGACGTCGGCCGCCGGCGCTACGAGGATGCTGCCATCCGCTCGAGCCGCACGCTCTCGCTGCTCAACATCGGCCAGGGCACCATCATCTCGATCGGCCTGGTCGCCGTGATGGCGATGGCGGGGCAGGGCGTGATCGAAGGCACGATGACGATCGGCGACTTCGTCGCGGTCAACGCCTTCCTGATCCAGCTCTACATGCCGCTCAACATGCTGGGCTTCGCCTATCGCGAGATCCGCAACGCCCTCGTGAACATGGAGAAGATGTTCGGGCTGCTGGGCGTCAAGGCCGAGATCGCCGACAGGCCGGGCGCGCCGCCGCTTACCGTCACCGGCGGCGAGATCGTGTTCGACCATGTCGACTTCTGCTACGAGCCGGCGCGGCCGATTCTGCACGATGTCAGCTTCCGCGTGGCGCCCGGCCACACGGTGGCGATCGTCGGCTCGAGCGGTGCGGGCAAGTCGACAATCTCGCGCATCCTGTTCCGCTTCTACGACGTGTCGGCCGGCCATGTGCGCATCGACGGGCAGGACATCCGCGACGTCCGGCAGACCAGCCTGCGCGCCGCGATCGGCGTCGTGCCGCAGGACACGGTGCTGTTCAACGACACGATCTACTACAACATCTGCTACGGCCGTCCGGACTGTACCCGCGAACAGGTGGAGGAGGCCGCCCGGCTCGCCCGCATCCACGACTTCGTCATGTCGCTGCCGCAAGGCTACGAGACCGCCGTCGGCGAGCGCGGCCTGAAACTCTCGGGCGGCGAGAAGCAGCGCGTGGCGATCGCGCGGACCATCCTCAAGAATCCGCGCATCCTGCTGTTCGACGAGGCGACCAGCGCGCTCGACACGCGCACCGAGCAGGAAATCCAGCGCTCGCTGGAGGAAGTCAGTCGCGGCCGCACCACGGTGATCATCGCCCATCGCCTGTCGACCATCATCAACGCCGACGAGATCATCGTCCTCGACCGCGGCCGCGTGGCCGAGCGTGGGCGGCATGGCGAGTTGCTGGCCCGCAACGGGCTCTATGCCGACATGTGGCGCCGCCAGCAGGAGGCCGCCGCCGAGGCCGAGCGCCGGGTCGAGGAGCCGGCCTCCTTCCGCGCCGAAGGGCATCTGCGTGTCGGCGATTAGGCCGGTCGGCACCGGCTCCTGGCGTCCCCTCGTTCCGGTCTTCGTCGCCTGTGCGGCCATCGGCCTGCAGTCGGGCGCGGCGATGCCGCTGGTGCCGCTCGCCCTGGAGCGGCAGGGGCACGACAAGCTCACCATCGGCATCGTCGCCGCGGGCTGGGCGATCGGCATGCTCGCGACCGGGCCCTATATCCCGCGGCTGGCCGCCCGCTTCGGTGCCGTGCCGCTCATCCTGGCCGCCGTCCTGGCCGGCTCCCTGTGCACGGTCGGCTATACCCAGCTCGAGGATCCGGTCGCCTGGTTCATGCTCACCTTCCTGCACGGCGCGGTCGGCGGTGTGCCGTGGGTGGTGAGCGAGATCTGGATGAACCTGGTCGTCGAGGAGAAGCGGCGCGGCCGGGCCATGGCGATCTATGCCGCGATGTTCGCCGGCGGCATGGCGCTGGGACCCTTCGTGCTGCAGATCGTCGGCGTCTACGGGCCGGTGCCGTTCCTGACCTGCGCCGGACTGGCGCTGCTGGTCGCCCTGCCGCTGCTGCCCTACCGGTACCGGGCGCCGGCGATCCGCCATCACGCCGACGGCGGCTACGGCATGGTCTTCCTGGCGGCACCGCTCGCCATGCTCGCGGCCTTTGCCGGAGGCCTGGGCGAGCAGGTCGCCTTCAGCTTCCTGCCGGTCTATGCGGTCAGCGCCGGCGTGGCGCCGGAGACGGGCGCGCTGTGGCTGTCGGCCTTCGTCGTCGGCAACGTCGCCCTGCAATGGCCGATCGGCTGGCTGGCCGACCATTTCGACCGGCGGGGCGTGCTGGCGGGTCTCGCGATCGTCAGTGCGGGGCTGGTGATCGGCCTCACCTTCGTCCCGGCCCAGTCGCTCTCGATCGTGGGCGTCATCATGCTGTGGGGCGGCATCTCGTTCGCCATCTATCCGGTGGGGCTGGCGCTGCTCGGCCAGCGCTTCAACGGCGGCGACATCGCCCGCGCCAACACCGCCTTCAGCCTGATCTACGTCGTGGGCGGGCTGGTCGGCCGGCCGCTCACGGGGGCGGCCATGGACGCGGTCGGCGAGCCCGGCCTCGGCTGGACGCTGGCTTTCTTCTACGCGATCGCCGTGATCGGCGCCTTGCTGGCAATGCGCCGCCGCGGCTGATAAGTCTGGCCGCCCATGAGTGCGTCCGCAGCGATTTCCGGCGGGTCGGTCGACCCGCTTCTCGCGCCCCTCCTGGCCGGCGACCGGCGCGCGCTGGCGCAGGCCATCACCCTGATCGAATCGACCCGCAGCGACCATCGTGCACGGGCCGATGCGCTGCTCGCCGAGGTCCTGCCGCATACCGGCAAGTCGGTGCGGCTCGGCATCACCGGCGTGCCCGGCGTCGGCAAGTCCACCCTGATCGAGCGCTTCGGCCTGTCGCTGCTGGACCGCGGCCGGTCGCTCGCGGTGCTGGCGATCGACCCCTCGTCGAAACGGGGCGGCGGCTCGATCCTGGGCGACAAGACGCGCATGGAGGAGCTGTCGCGGCGCCGGGAGGCCTTCATCCGGCCATCGCCGGCCGGCATCACCCTGGGCGGTGTCGCCCGTCGCACGCGCGAGACGATGCTGCTGGTGGAAGCCGCCGGGTTCGACACCGTCATCGTCGAGACGGTGGGTGTCGGCCAGTCCGAGACGGCGGTCTCCGACATGGTCGACATGTTCATCGTGCTGCTGCTGCCGGCCGGCGGCGACGACCTGCAGGGCATCAAGCGCGGCGTGATCGAGCTCGCCGACCTGATCGTGGTCAACAAGGCCGACGGCGACCTCAAGGCGACCGCCAGGCGCTCCGCCGCCGACTACCAGCATGCGCTGCGCATGCTGCGCTCGCCGACCCCGGGGTGGACGCCCGAGGTCACCACAAGCTCGGCCCAGACGGGCGAGGGCATCCTCGAGATCTGGGACGTCGTCGAGCGCTTCAACCAGGCGGTGGGCGAGAAGGGCATCCAGAAGCGCCGCGCCGAACAGGCCCGCGCCTGGATGTGGAACGAGGTCGGCGAAACCCTGCTGGCGGAGCTGAAGGGGCACCCCGACGTACGCCGGCTCGTCGGCGGCCTGGAGCGCGAGGTCGAGGCCGGCCGGCTCACTCCCGCCGCGGCGGCCCGGTCCATGCTACAAGCCTTTCATGGCCGCTAAATCCTTCCTGAAGCGCGCGCGCCGCGCCGCCGAGGCCCAGAAGGAGCCCTTCTGGAAGCGCAAGACCCTGGCGGAGATGACGAAGCAGGAGTGGGAATCGCTCTGCGACGGCTGCGGCATGTGCTGCGTCAACAAGCTGGAATACGAAGGCACCGGTGAGCTGGTCCAGACCGATACGTGCTGCCGGCTGCTCGATCCCCGGACGGCGCTCTGCAAGGACTACAAGAACCGCAAGAAGATCGTCCCGGAATGCATCCAGCTCACCCCAAAGGTGGTGGCCAAGATGGACTGGCTCCCCAGGACTTGTGGGTACCGGCTGGTTCACCTCAAGCAGGACCTCTACTGGTGGCATCCCCTGGTCTCGGGGGACCCCAACACCGTGCACGAGGCGGGAATCTCTGCCCGGGGGCGGGTGATCCCGGAGGATCAGGTCGAGGACATCAGCGAAAGAGTGGTGGACTGGTTCGCTTGACGGGCACCCTTCGGGCCCGTAAAAAGCCGGCCTTCCCGCCCTCCGGCGGGATCGTTTTTTTAGCGGATATCGCCATGCCTCGTCGTTGCGCCCTTTCGGGCAAGTCCGTCCAGTACGGCAACAATGTGAGCCACGCCAACAACAAGTCGAAGCGCCGGTTCATGTCGAACCTCCAGATCGCTTCGGTCCTGTCGGATGCGCTGGGACATGCGGTGCGCCTGCGCCTCACCCCCCGCGGCATCAAGACGATCGAGCACAATGGCGGCATCGACGCCTACCTGCTCGACACGAACGACAGCAAGCTCTCGCCCGAGATGAAGGTGCTGAAGCGCCGCGTCGTGTCGGCCAAGGGCAAGAAGGACGCGAAGAAGGCGGCGTAGGGCTGAGCGAGGCTCAGCCCATGAGCGACAGGACATTGCTCTGCAATGTCCGAGAGCGGGCAAAGACGGTTCTTTCCGCTTCACCCATACAACCTCATCCTGAGGAGCACGCCGGAGGCGTGGGTCACGAAGGATGGGTAAAAGACGTTGTGCTCGTGCCCACCCTTCGAGACGCTCACTGCGTTCGCACCTCAGGGTGAGGGCGTTGTTGGAAAGTCTATTTCGATCCGAGTGAAGTCAGATAGACTCTAACGCGCCAGCTCGAACAGCATCAGAATGTTGCGCTGAAGCGGATTGAAGTTGTCGTCCGATATCAGCCACAGCAGCGTCTCGCCGTTGGTGCCGCGCGTTGCCGCCAGACCTTCGAGATTGTCGACCGCGTAGGGTGAGGCGAGGCGGGCCAGTTCTTCTGGCCGTACCGTCGCATCGGGCTTGATCTGGGCGGCGTCGAACCGCATCACCCGGACGCGCACGCCACGCAGCATGTCGAAGGCCCGCTCCAGGGTGGCGAAGGAGCCGTCCGGCAGCACCGCCAGCGCGGTCGGCCTGTAGTCCGGGATGGTCGCGTAGCTGAAGGAACTCCATGTGTATCGGCCGCCGCCGTCGGGCTTGCCGATCCAGCCCATCACCGTCTCCGGCTGCCGGCTGTATTCCTCGCTGATGGCGATCACCGTGCCGTCGGCCAGCGCGGCCAACGCCTCGATCCCGCCATTGCCCGGTTGGCGCCCGATATCGGTTGGGCCCTCCACGGGAAGCGGCGTCGCGGTGAGCGAGGGATAGCGCCACAGCCTGTGGCGACGCTCGAAGGCGACCAGCCACGATCCGTCGGGCAGGCGCGCGAACGCCTCCGCATCCGCTTCCGGCTTGCTCTCGATCGGCTTGCCGTCGAGGCCGCGCAGCTGCCCCATCCGCGCATCGCCCAGGCCCACCAGGGTGCCGCTGGCGTCGAAGCGGGGCGTGGCGACCAGCCACGAGCCTTCGTCCGAGATCGACGTGAGGGTGCGATTGTCCGCCGTGACGTGGAGATCCGACAGGCCACCGAAAATGCGCAGGCTGCCGCGCATCTCGATGCCGCCGCGCCAGACCAGGCGGCCGATCCTCGTCGCCTTCGGCTCGTCGATCTTGAACGTGAGCGCCGAGCTGTCGATCGCGACGGGCTGTTCCTGCGCCACGGCCGGCGGTGAGACGCCGGCGCAGGCCGCGACGAGCAGGCAGAGCGTGAGAAAGAAGCGGTTGGCCACCGGAGGCAGGCGCGCGATCAGGCTGCGCGCTTGCCGGACTTGCTTCCAAGCTTGCCGCCGCCCTTGCCCGGTCCGCGGGCGGCGCGGGTGTCCTTCTTCTCGTCGTCGTCGAACAGGGAGGCGAGCTGCTCCATCATCGTGCCGCCCAGCTGGTCGGCGTCGACGATGGTGACGGCGCGGCGGTAGTAGCGCGTGACGTCATGGCCGATGCCGATGGCGACCAGCTCGACCGGCGAGCGCGTCTCGATCCAGTCGATGACGTCGCGCAGGTGCCGCTCGAGATAGTTGCCGGGATTGACCGACAGGGTGGAATCGTCGACCGGTGCGCCGTCCGAGATGACCATGAGGATCTTGCGCTCCTCGGGCCGCGGCAGGAGCCGGTTGTGCGCCCACAGGAGCGCCTCGCCGTCGATGTTCTCCTTGAGAATGCCCTCGCGCAGCATCAGGCCCAGGTTCTTGCGGGCGCGACGCCACGGTGCGTCGGCCGGCTTGTAGATGATGTGGCGCAGGTCGTTGAGGCGGCCCGGATTGGCCGGCTTGCCGGCGGCGAGCCACTGCTCGCGGCTCTGGCCGCCCTTCCAGGCGCGCGTCGTGAAGCCCAGGATCTCGACCTTCACGCCGCAGCGCTCGAGCGTGCGGGCGAGGATGTCGGCGCTCATGGCGGCCACCGTGATCGGCCGGCCGCGCATCGAGCCCGAATTGTCGATCAGCAGCGACACGACGGTGTCGCGGAAGTTGGTGTCGCGCTCGGTCTTGAACGACAGAGCGTGCATCGGGTTGGTGACGACGCGGGTGAGGCGCGCGGCGTCGAGGATGCCCTCGTCGAGGTCGAACTCCCAGGCGCGATTCTGCTGCGCCATCAGGCGGCGCTGCAGGCGGTTGGCGAGCTTGCCGATCACGCCCTGGAGATGCGCGAGCTGCTGGTCGAGGTGATTGCGCAGGCGGCCCAGTTCCTCGGCGTCGCACAGCGCGTCGGCCTCGACGATCTCGTCGAACTTGTTGGAGTAGGCGTGATACTGCTGGCCGGCCGGCTCGTTGCTGAGGGCGCCCGGCGGCAGCCACGGACGCTCCGCGCGGCCCGGCTCCTCCTCGTCGCCCGAGCCCATCTGCATCTCGGTCTGGG
>VFQN01001861.1_pt1 | contig 34111 bp, 50 predicted proteins | sample 3512371 | NCBI WGS metagenome assembly VFQN01 (sample SAMN10412370, study PRJNA504923) | tailings metagenome | isolation source: Replicate 2 from Balatoc abandoned mine | place: Philippines: Itogon, Benguet | collected 2017-08-28 | reverse complement strand
GCGGCTGGGAGGCCATACGGTACGGCCCGCAACCCCACTGCCCAGGGGAGCCCCATCCTCCTAGTGACCCTTCAGCCCACGCAGAGGGTGCCGAGTTGCTCTGCATCTACGCATCTGGCAAGTGGAGGTCGGGCGGGAATCTGGTTTTTAAATTCGGCTGTGGGGTCGCGTCCGGTATCTGGCTGCCAAGCGGGGGTGCCAGGACCAGTATCTTAGATACCGGCTGGGTGGTCGCGTCCGGCATCTAGCTGCTGGCGATGGGTCAGGTCCGGCATCTTGGCTGCCACGTGTGGGGTCCCGCCCCGCATCTGGCTGCAGGTCACGGAAAGGCCCAGAGAGCTTGCCTAAGCCCCCTGCCGGTGTTGTGGGTGCTTCATTCGTTGCCATGGCTCTGCAAGCTCTGTTCCTGCTGGTCCATCCTGCGTGCCTTGGCCCTTCACAGGGGCCATACGGGCGCTGTTTTGTGGGCCTACACGTGCCTGTCAAAACGGCAAATTAGTAGCTGGGGCCCTGGTCAAATAAAACCGCAAATAGGTTGCCTCTCGCCGGGCATGTCAATTAAATTTGTGCCACTACGATATGGGCCAAGGTGGTCAAAGTTGCTCTAAACGAAAGTATGAGATTTTCCCCAGGAAGATAGGAACCTTGCCTGGCTCCTGGCTCCCGACCGCACGACCGCTGGTATGGTACGATCCCCCACGCATGTACGCCGTACGAAAGGCCCCGCATGCCACCCACGGCACCCCGGGCACGCAAAGGTACGTCCTGCACTGCTGGCCCCCTCCGGGCACGCAAACTCCACGCCCGTGTGTAACGTGCGTAACCCCATACCCGCACCTCCCCCCTCAACACGCACGTTCTAGACGGTTGAACTGGGAGAACCCTCGCCGTGTAACACTGACTGACTGACTGACTGACAGGCTCAACCAGGTGGGTTGTCGCACGTGCATGGCTGGACCTCCATGCCATTGGGCTCTCCATCCGTTTGGCTGGCGTTCACAGAGGCCAGCATGCGGTGTCCCAGGAGGTGTGAACGACAGTGCACGACTTCGGGCCGAACTGCATTGTTACAGCAGACCGTGCTTTCGTGTTGCTATTATGTAGTTCGCACCAGGCGCGATGGCGATGGGGAGGAGGCAAAAATAATGAACGAGTGAGACGGACCCATGTAATGTACTTGAAACGACCGGACGGACGCAGGCGCACAAACAGGAACAGGTACACCAACACATGTCGCGCCGTACACCGTCTGCCAACAATGCTGTGTTGGGCAAAACACGACTTGCCGTGCGGCACAGAGGTGGTGCCGCGAGGTGCCCCAAGGCGGGGCAGCAGTGTGAATGCACACGTCCACACACCACGACACACAATACACCACACACCACCACTCGCACACGCCAACACACGCACAACAACAAGGTGTAGCTGTGTGCCCTGCGCCTGCCGTCTTGCTGCCGCTGGTTACGCGAACAACAGCAAGCGCGTAACGAGCGAGGCACCTGATGGTCCATTTCCTCGACACCCAACCGCACGCACGCTTCGTTCCCGAACAGAAAACTTTGGCACCGGGTACGGGCATTGGCAGCACGCCTACAGTACCTGCAAGTGCAGGTACTGCAGAGGCACGCAAGCATCACGTCAGCAGCCAAAACGCGTGTGACAGACAGCCATGTACGCGTGAGGTAGACTGGCCGGCGCCAAACACATATGCACTCTACGCTCTAGACTGTCTCCCGGGCGGGGTCTTACTAAGGGGTTGCACCGCAAAATGTACGACAGACCCCCGAAACCACAGCCTACCCGCCGCCTGCTATCTGCCTCCCTCATCGCCCGTGCTAAACGACGTGTAATGTGTCGCGCTTTATATTATGCATCAGGCAAGAACACATGTATATGGCGCTGCGCAAGCAGCGTTTTTTGTGTTTTGTACGTTGACGCCTAGCCACCGCGGCGCAGTATGTAAGGCGCCGCTGAGGCACCAGCAACGCGCCCAGCAGGCAAGGCCAACCAGCATATGCACCACAAAACAGGGCTCCAACACGACCGCCTCCCGCACTCGCCCACTCCTACCCGCCGTCTGGTGCGCCGTCTTGCAAGCAGAGCTATGCGTATCACATCACACGCTACCAGTGCTACCGGGACTGCAATTGCCGCCCCCTCAAGGAACCGCAACCACCACCACCAACCACCCCAACCGTACCGTTTACCGCCATGCACTTTGTAGCTGTACCAAACCGCCACGCATATACCGGTAGGTAGACAGCACTGATGGCACGTCGTTGACTTAAGCAAGCAACCAACCGTCCGTCCGCTTTCCATTTCCGTTCAAGCTTCGCGTGTTGTGTCACACCACGCCTCACAGACGACCGCACACCAGCATCGGCGAAGCTCTGTACAACCAAGCGATCATGATCGAGTGCCTCACACCGTCTTGCCGCTAACCCGACCGGCACCCCAAAAGCATGTTGACCCACAGGGTCGTGTCTCATGCACACATGCATCGTCCCTGCCGCCAGCGCCACCCCCAGAGCGCCGAACCGCACCCGCGTCTCCGGTCAGCCCAGTTCCATCTTCCTTGCGCCATGCATGCTTCCGGGTACCACACATGCACGCGGTCCTGCAAGGACTGCAGGCGCTGGATGAGCTCTGCCAAGCACGCCGACGCACACACACCCACACAACGGCACGGCATGACACACAGGGCGACTGGAAAGCACCGCCACTACTACAACCACCAGCAACACCACACCACCACCACCACCACTACCCAACCATTGTAACGTGGCTCTTCTCTTCTACCCTGCATCCCCTGCTTTGTTCCTTCCTCCACTGCGCCCCACTGCGCACACGACTGGGACGGGCGCTGTAGCCGCCTCCGCACCACAAGAGCAGCCAAGGCCGACCCTTCGCCAGCCGTGACTCACTGTCCCGATACGGCTTGCGCCACGCACTCTCCGCTGAGCAACAATCAGCACGCGCAGCACACGCACACACCCGTCCGCACAGCACACGCACCCGCAGCAACCGCGCGCGCTCCACACTGCAGGGCACGGGTTGCGTCATGCTGTAGTTCCCCCGCGCAACCCGCATGCCGTAGCTCCTCCACTGCTGCTGCTGCTGCTGCTGCCCCACACCTTAGGCCCAAGCACACGACGGACCCAGTGGCACGCTGCAACGACTCAACTACCGTAACACACACGCGTCATTCGCGACCACCACTAACACCACGCGTCATTCTGTGGCTCCCCTCGCCACTCGCAGCACCTCTGCTGTTGCTGCTGCTGCCCCACACCACAAGCAGTGAGGGTCAACAACTGAACACCACGACACCTTCACCCCAACACACCACCTGCAGCCCACTGCGCCCACCGCCCAGCAGCTGTCCGGCGGTGTTGCAAGAATACCCACGCTCCGCACAGCCACCGCGCACTCGCACCTTCAAACGGGGTTGCCGTCCTCATTCATGCATTTGGGTGTTTTGTCAATGAGGCGTCGACCACGACAAAAATGAACCAAACCGGACACACGGCGAAGACAGGAACAGCAAGCATTTATTGTTTTTGCGTGTGGGGTAGTGTTTCTGGTTTGCCAAGTCGATGGCAACGCATCAGAAAGCATCTTCATACATGCGCGGGTGCATGAGATGCGCAATTGAGACACCCAAGCAGCTGGATGGCGCCTGCAAGGCACACACCCGTAGCTGCCTCAGCAGGGTAGTAATTCTTAGGCCCTAGGCCGCCAGCCAGGGTAACAACGCCCTAGGCAGCCAACCCGCCCTGGCGTGCCCCCAACAGCCACCCCACCATACCTCAATGCATACTTGTGCACACAGACACACCACAGCATTGTCGGACTCGAGGGAATACAGCGTCGCCCCTGAGGCGCCCTAAGACCCCGGCCCTGCCTCGCTCAAGAGACACACGACCACGCACTCCGCACCAGCACATCAGGGCAGTGTATTAAACGGACGCAGCCGCCCATGCTGAGGGGCACACGTGTGTTACCAAGCGCTCTGCCGGCAACGTGGCACACGCCCTCCACACCAGCAGCAACGGCTGTGGGTCAACACCACCACCCCCGCGCCCCATGTGGGATGCAGGCACTCCCGCACCTCCTTGCCCCAACTCTTTCGCAAACTGCTGTTGGCCTCGCATCATCCCCAACCCCCACACACCGCTTAACTCCTCTCGCGGCAATAAGACCCTGCCTTTCACACACGGACTCCACTGCACCCCCGGGCAGCTCCAGCGCGTGCCCAGTGCCTCCGCCGCGGGCAGAGCGGGCGCACCGCTGGTCTGCCTCCTCGCTCAAGACACACTCTATCCAGCCTCTCGCTGCTGCTGCCGTCCACTGCTGTTCCTGCCGCTGCCCGATCCCCTGCAGCTCGGATACGCACCACCCCCGCCGCCGTCCTCATACGCGCCGCCGGCTCAAGCCAACAGCTTTGGCCTGTTGCTTCCACCACTCTGTCTCAGAGCCAGCGACCGCCCATAGCAGCAGCACCCCGCCTCCAGCAGCCGCTTGCGGCACACCGCTGGCAGCCAACTGAACCGCCCCGCGCCGGCAACTCCGCTCATTTAATTATTGCGGCAACGCGTGGCCGCAGGGGTGCCGACCAGCAACACCACCGCCAGCGCCAGCTGCTGCTGCGCCCTCGCCCCCTCCCCTCACGAGTGCACCGCCACCAGCGTCTCCACCCCGTCCAGGCCGCACCCCACCATGCCCACCATGCCGCCGCCCAGGCCCACGTCCCCAAACGCCCCCAGGCCCCCAAAACCGCCGCCCATGCCCATGCCGCCCAGGCAGGTCAGGTCGATCAGACCGTTGCATCCCCCCGCAACGCCGCCGCCGTAGCCGCCGCCGCCTCCCAGCTCTCCAAACACGTCCAGGACGCCGCCTGCCGCCGAAAATGGGCCGAACTGGCCGCCAGCAGCATCAGCGGCAGCAGGAACAGCCGCTACCCCGGACCCCTGCAGGGCCTGCCCCAGGCGCGCCGCCGTCGCCTCCGCCTCTATCTCCGCGCGCGCCGTCGCCTCCTGGTGCTGCTCCAGGACCGCGCCGGCGGCGGCCAGCGCGGCGGCGGCGGCGGCCGCCTCCGTGGCGGCGCACGCCACGTGCTGCCCCAGGCCCGCCATGCGGTCCACGGCGGAGCAGGGGAGGGCCCCCCGCGCCGCCAGCACGGGCAGCGAGCCGAGCAGCTCGCACACGTCGCCGCCGTCGGCGGCGGCGGGGGGACACAGCGCGGCGGCGGTGGCGGCGATGGCGGGGAGGTCCGCGATGGCTGTGGCGGTGGGGACCAGCTGCTGCTGGCCGTCCTCCTCCTCCACACCGGGCGCTCCGCAGTGCATGAGGGGCACGTGCACGTCCATGGGGTCCATGGCGTCAAGGCCCATGCCCATGCCCCCCATGCCCATGCCCAGGGAGGCGTGGCCGTCGTCGAACATGAGCAGGCCGCCGCAGCCCATGCCCATAGCACCCATGCCCATGGGACCCATGCCCATGCCCCCCATCCCCATGGCCAGGCCGTCCTCCTCGTCGCCCATGATGAGCCCGCACCCGAACCCCATGCCCATGCCCATGCCCATGCCAACGCCCGCCTCCACCAGCGGCGCAAACGCATCCGCCTCAATGTCCTCCACCTGCTGCTGCTGCTGCTGCTGGTGGCTCTCCTGCTGGTCCTCCTGCTGTTGCACCGCCCCCTCCGCACACGGCGCGGCGTTCGCGGCCGCGGCAGCCGCCGCCGCCGCCACCATCATCTGCGCTCCGCGCGGCTGCTGCACCTGCTGCTGCACCTGCTCGGGCGCCGGCGGCGCGGGGGGCGGCGACACGGGCATGGCCGGCGCGGGGCTGTCGCCCGCCCCAGACACCCCGGAAACGTGCTGCAGCACCGGCGACAGGAGGCCCGCTGCCGCCAGCACGTCGGCGCCGCCGCCGCTGCCGCCGCTGCTGGCGGAGGAGGCGGCCGCCGGAGACCGACCCGCGGGTCCGTCACAGCAGGGCACCATGCCGATGGCCGGCAGACCGGGAAGACCCGGCATGGGGCCCAGGGGCAGCATGCCGCCGCTGGCGGCCCCTGCCCCTGTTAGGCCCCCCATGACGGCGCTCAGGCCCAGGCCCAGGCCCAGGCCCGAAGTACCGGTCAGCAGCGCGGTAGGAAAGGTAGGGGCGGCGGGGGGAGCGGCCGGCTGCATGGGCTGCGGGAGCTGCGGCAGGGGCTGCAGGGGCTGCGCGGGGGCCTGGGGCACCCCCGTGGGCGACAGCAGGCCAGTGGCGGCGGTGTCCAGCACCACGGAGGAGGCGGCGCGCGTGAGGGCGGCCGGCTCCGCGCGCTGCGACAGCACGCAGCTGGCCGCCGGCTCGGCAGGTGCAGGTGCAGCAGCCCCGGGCTTGGCCGGCTTGCCGTTGCTGTTGCCGCTGCTGTTGCTGTTGGTGTTGCTGCTGGTGCCGCTGGAGGAGGGCGGCACCGCGCCGGTCACTGCCGTGGCCGACTCCCTGGGCGCCCTCTGGGGCTGCTGCTGCTGCTCCTGGGCCGTTCCTGCCGCCGCCCCAGCGCGCGTGTTGCCGCCGCTGCCGTTGCCATTGCCGCCGTTGCCGCGACAGGGCGTGTCACGCTGCTGCTGGTTCAGCTGCTGCTGCTCAGCCGGGGCGGAGTCGGAGGGCGAGGCGGAGGCCGCGGCGGAGGGGGACGCAGAGGCGGAGGCAGAGCCGGTGGCGGCGGTGGGCAGGCAGGGCGGCTCCTCGCCCGATGGGAACACCCCGGTGCGGGCGTACTGCGCGGTGCGGTTGGCGGCCACCAGCGCAGCCTGACGCGGGGGCAGGGGTGGCGATGAAACGCGCACAGGAGCGGGGCGGTAAGGGGATCGGAACGGAAACAGAGTGGGAGACAGCAACAAGAACAGCACCGTGATGGCGCGTACCCCGGACCCCTCGCCACGGCCCAGACCCGCATGTCCACGTCTGCGTGTGCGACCCACCTGTAGCCCCCCTGCCGCAGGCCACGAGAATCACGTCGTGTTGGCGCATGCCCCCAGCTACGGCCCCGATCCATTGACCCGCGTCTGCACGTCCCCTCCCACCCACCTGGCGCAGGGGCCGCTGCCCCGACTCCTCCGTGCGCGAGGTGCCCAGCCGCGTGGTGGCCAGCAGCTCGGCCTTGGCGGCGGCCTGCGAGTGCGAGTGGGTTAACACACATGGGGGCACAAGGGGCACGAGGGTCAGCGCAGGGTGGCGTGTGTTGGCCTCCGACGCAGTTGGCGAGATCCAGTGCCCGTGGTGTGGGGCTGGCTGTGCGCAGCGGTAAAAGCAGGGGCTCCTCCGTTGGCACTCAAAGGATGACGCAGGTCTGCCCTAGTTCGGCTCTGTTCCCTGTCCGACTGACCTTTGCGGCCCTGGCCTGCCGCCCCTGCGGCGAACAAGACGGGCGCGCCAGCGCCGCAGCGGCGGCACGGGCCTTGTTGGCACGCTGCTGTGCGCGGACGTAGCGCACGCCGCAGGCGTTGCACAGCGTCTTGGGGCCTGGGGGTGGAGTGGGAGGGGGAGGGGATAGTTGCAGGAAGGTAGCGGGGCCGGCTAATGCTGGGCACGGAGGCGGTGCAGGGAGGGAGGCAGTAAGGCAGGGGAACGCGGGCAGGTCTGGCGGGAGGGGGCTCGTCAGGCACGCCAGAGCGCGGAGGCGGGTGCTACTGACAGGAGGGATAGGAACATGGCTACCAAGGGCTGCTAGGTGCATCAAATCACGCGGAGACCAGGGCTTTCGCTAGGGTTGTCCTTAGACGTACGCCCGTCGAGCGATGCACGTGCGCAGGTACACAGCTACAACGCAACAGCCAAGAGGTCAGCTGCGCGACAAGTCCCGTTTCGCATCTTGTGTGCCTCACCCGCAGGCCCCTCGCGCCACTGGGGCGTCTGCGTTGCGCCGCACTCGACGCATGTCCTGCCGCTGACCAGCTTGCCGGTCCGCCGCATCGGCGCCGCTGGGTGATCGTCCATGCGAATCCTCTTGTGCACGTCGTCGCTGTCAGCGACGCCCTCCGCTCCCGCGCCGCGCTTGCAAGCCCTGTTGGCCTGGCCGAACTCCATCGACGCCTCCAGACGCTCCACTGTGGGAGCAAACGTCAAAACATTCAGTTCATTAGCTGATATTCAACACGTTTATAGCTGTCGCAGAGTGGAACAGCAGGCCATGCGTGCCGACATGGCAATGCCAAACTTGTGCACCCCCCGACGAGTCATCCAAGAACCGCCCGACTCCGACAGAGAATGACTTGTTCGTTCCACAACCATTATGTGCGTTGCTCTTACCAAACTGTGGCAGCGGCTCCAGCAGGCCGCTCGCCTGCCGGTACACACTTCGGCAAAAGAACCACTCCACCCCAGGCGCCAGAGAGCTCGCCATCCGCCGGGCCTGGCAGACAGACATTGAAAAGGGTTACTACGTTGTGCATGCTTGTCCACAGAGGAGCGGGGAACTGTGGGTGAGCGGGCTGTCACTTGGCGCCCATTTGAGTGCGGTTTGCCTCACCTCCTCAGCGTCCGCGGTGATAAAGACGGCGCACTTCCCAGCGATGCATCCGAGAGGGTTCACGTCCGTCTCTTCGAGCAGCACGACCTCTTTGTCCTCCACTCCGCTTTCGCTCGAGACCTCCGGCTGAAACTTTGCCCGGCGCTCGTACCAGACCAGCTGCATAGAGAATATAAGAGCTAAGTTTCGGGAATGGGCCTCACTTTGGCGCTGAAAGGGTATCCTAGGACCACGGACGCGGACAAAACGCGCCATGAAGACCCTCAAGCGCTCCGACACTCAAGTTTGTGACTGTAAAGTTGTGCACTGCAACATTAGCGCAAACCAGGACGCTGCTCACCTCGATTTGGTGCTCGCAAACCTCGCCGCGCTGCTCCAAAAAGCAGGATGTGAGCCGGCCCAGGTATGGGCTGCTGCCCGGCTCCTCGGGATAGAGCTGGACATAGTCTCCAACCTCGTAAGACACGCCATTTAGGACAAAGCCCTTGAACACTGTGCGCCCAGTCGCCAGAGCAGCATCAACTTTGCCATTTCCGGTCCAGTAGAACTCAACCTGCTGACTGCTCGGAGAGGAAGATGTCATCTGGAAATGCTGCGGATGGGGTTTGCGTAGTAGGTGACGCTCGGTGTGGTTGAGAAGAGGGAAGCGAGTCAGAATCCCAGGCCTTTGGGCGAAATGGGCATGCGCATTGTGCGTCATTGTGCAGCGGGCCAGCGCCGTTGACGTGCAACATGTCGGAAAGAGAAAATTATACTTAACAATGTCCTGCAAATTCTTTGCCAAGGAGGTGTGGGTCACGGCGAGGTGTCCTTTCCGCACCCGAACGCGAGTGCAGCGAGGCTCAGGCGAGTCCAACATAACAATCAAGAATCACAATAGAACAACCTTCAAGATGAGCACAAGTGAACCGTTGTGTTGAGTCGAACAGCTTCGTAACGACTGGAACTTGGAACACATCCCACTCGGCCCCCACACGCGTGCACACGCCGCGTGCGCCGCGCAACACCCCTGCCATCCTTACCCAAGCTGCACACGTCCATGCATGCAATGCTTCTGCATCACCATCAGTTTCATGCTGTCCCGCCAACCTGCCGTCAAAATGCTCGCCACAGTCCAAGTTCAGCCTCAGGGCACATCAGTACAACCTCCCTCGCATATACGGTACGTGTCGCGTCAGATTACGTACGTCCAAACGTCCTTCCTCCGCCCAGTCCTGCACCCAAGCACCCGTTGCTTGCATCTCCGCCCTCCATGCCTAGTTACTTCAACGTTGTGAGGTGCATTGCCAGTCCCAGCCTGCTGCCCGTCACCTCCCCGACCCAGGCCCCGCACCAAGCGTGTCGCGCCACATATCGCCCCCCAACCACGTGCCCTGTATCGTACGGCCGTACGACATACCGTACAGAATCCCCGGACACTCCGTCGCGGCCCCTGGAGGCAGCAGCAGCAGCAGCAGCAGCGGCCTGTGGTGTCCCCGGGCCCCTGCAGCAGCCACGTGTCCAACCCACCAACCGAGACCTGCCCCGCCACCGCCATTTAGGCTCCCCCCGTCCCGCAGCTCCCGCCCTGCTCCTGTCGCTGCTCCTGTCCCGCCACCGCCACCGCCTGATGGGCGCCACCGCCGCTGCGCGCTGCCCCTGCCAGCTACTGCCTTGAAGGCGTCCCCTCCATTGCCCCTGCCCCTGCCCCTGCCGCTGCCGCCGGTCCCCAATCGCCGTGTCCTCATGCCCCCTCATGCTCCTGCGCCCCAAGGCCACATAGCTTTGCGCTGGCCGGGAGCCGCTCCCTGGACTGGGCTCCCATGCACATGACCGCGTACTGAGTGCCCCATGGCGCTGTATACCGGTAACCCATTATAACAGTGCCAGCGGCACTGGTGCTGGTCAACCGCAGCCCTGCCCCAACAAGGGGAATCGGAAAAGGCCGCTCCCGGCAAAGCGTAGGCCACTAGCACGGCCGCGAGACATGCAGTCCCAAAGCCGGTCCCACCTCCCGCGCTGTCAGCCGCAGCCGCCCGCCGCCCGTCCCCTCCACCCGACGCACCGAGCTGCCCCGTCTCCCTCCCCTCCTTCCCGCTCACGTCCGGCGGAGAAAGGAACAGTGTCACTGTAGCGGGTGAGCAGCTGGTGACCCCTGGTGAGGCTGCGAACGGCTGGTGCCCACGCCGGCGCCGCTCACGCCGCCTGGAGAGTGGGTGGCCCGGTCCTGGGCGTTGCTGCACTGAGCCCAGGCCCCCGCGCCCGCCCTGCTGCCCACTGCCCACCTCCCACCGCCGCCGCCAAACCGCACCAACAGCCCTTCGCCCTTCCCCTGCCCCGCACCCCCGGCGCGTGTCGCACGTGGGCGGCCGCATGCTCATTCAACCTGGCACCAGGCCCTCCCTTTCCTGCCGGCTGCTGCATTTTCTGGGCTCCCCCGCCGCTACCGCTACCGCTGCTGCTGCCGCCCCAGGCGTACCCCAGCCGACGTGTCCCCGTGCGCCCGAGCTGCAAGGGGGGTGGCCAATCAACAGCCCTTCGGGTACCAAGTGCCGGCCACCGGCGCCCATGTCCCATGGCGCTCCGGGAGCCGCCCCCGCACGCCAGCGTGTGCGCCAGGCTACGTCCCGCTACCGCGGCCCTGGCCGCCCGTGTCCCATGGTGCTCCGTGTGCGCCTCCGTGTGCGCCTCCAGGCTACGCTCCGCTTCCGCGTCCAGCTGCCCACTGCCCACCGCCGCCGGCAAGCAGCGCCAGCCCCCCTCCTTGCCCTCCCTTGCCTGCACGCCTGCGCCTGGCGCCATAGCCACAGGCTACGTCCCGCTGCCGCGACCCGGCGCCTGGCCCAACTGAGAATTGGCACCCCTTGGCCAGCACCCCTTGGAACGCACCCCTTGGCCGGCAGCGGCCAGCCGGTCACATGCAGCTACCGCCGTGACTGATGCCGCAACCGCCAGCCGCCCTTCCCTTCCACCCAACGCAACGCCCAGCCCCTCCCCCTGCCCCCTCCCTGCCCTCCCTTCGCACCCGGCGCGTGCGCCACGCTATGTCCCGCTGCCGCGACCCTGGGGCATGGACCGCAGGGGGCGGTGTGCAGGCCGTGAGTCGGGGTCGCGCGTATTCGTGGGGGTGGCAAGGAGAGTGTAATGAACAGGTGGTAGGATACAAGGAGGTGTCAAGGGCGTGGGTGCATGACAAGGCCCCGGTCCCCGAGGTTCCGCCCTTGTGCTCCCCAGTTCTCGGGCTCCGGCCCAGGCGCCCAACCCAACCCATCCGCGCACCGGCCCCCAGCCCACCCCTACCCTGCGCCTCACCCGTCCCCAGCCCACCTGCGGCCGCCCCTTGCCGCTCTTGTGCCCCCCGCACGCCTGTCTCACCCAGCCCGCCCTACACACTACGTCCTCCTTTAAACTAGCACTTTATTCACCCGTCCCCAGCCCACCTGCGGTCGCCCTTTGCCGTTCTTGTGCCCCCCGCCCGCCGTGCGCTTGACGCCCGCCGCCCGCTGCTGCGACCGCACGTAGCGCACTCCGCAGGCGTTGCACAGCGTCTTGGGGCCTGGGGCGTATCGGGGAAGGTGCGGGCAGGGCAGCGTTGACAAGGAAAGCGCATGGCTGAGCACAGCGTAAGACCCTCTTGCGTGCACGTGGTGCTTTGCGTTCCCCGGCGTCCTAGGCCTGGAATGGAGCCAGAAATTCTACGTCAGACGTCATGCTTTGCGCGGCCGACTCCGGCGTCCTAGGCCTGGATTGGGGAGAGGTCGCTCTAGGGCCGACAAGGAGCCTGGCGGCCAGGCACCCGCTGCGGCACGTGTGGGTGCGGCACGCGGCATGCGCTGTGCCCAATGCTTCGATGAAATCGAATGTGTCCCCAGGACATCGCTCCGCCCTGCCCCCTCGCCCCCGCACCTGCCGGCCCCTCCCTGCACTGCGGCGTTGCAACGCACCCCAGCCACACACAACCCAGTCCCGCCCGGTGCCGTACAGTGGCAGTTGGCACATGCGCATGTCCGCTACACACCTGCATCCTCCCCTGCCCCGGCCCCTCCTCCCCTCGCGTTCATCCTCGCGGTACTAGTACTTTTCCCCTCACCCCGTCCCCCTCGCCCCCTCACCTGCCGGCCCCTCCCTCCACTGCGGCGTCGACGTGGCCCCGCACTCCACGCACGTCCGCCCCGTGGCCTTGCGCTTGCTGGGCGGCAGGTCCCGCTCGCGCACCGCCCCACCGCCCCCGCCCCCGCCCCGCCCGCCGCCTCCCCCTCTCCCCCGCCCGTGCCCGTGTCCCCTCCCCCCCTCCTCCGCCTCCTCGTCCTCCTCCCCAAGGTCCTCATCTTCATCGTCGTCCCCCATTGCGAGCGCCGCCCAGCCGCCCGCGCCGCGCCCTCTCCCGCCTATCCGCGCGCTGCGCCCGGCCACCACGCCCCCGTCCCCTGCCCCTGCCCCTGGCCCCGAGCCCCCTGCTGCCCCGCCTGCCCCCCCTGGCCCCCCTGCTGCTGCGCCGGCCCCTGGCCCCGGGTGTGGGCTCCGCCGACCGCCGATACCGTCCGGCAGTAGCAGCTGCAACCACAAGGGGAGGGTGTCGGCGGCGTGTCAGGGTTAGCAGCAGGGTAAAGTGCGAAAGCCGACTGGGCGCGAGGAGAGGGCAGTTTGGGTAAGAGTGCCACGTGACGTGCGTACCAGTGCCCAGTTGCCCAAGCGGGGTGCCAGCAGCGCCCCAACAACGCCCCAGCTGCAGGCGCACGGCAGGACACCCTCCGCCCTGCCCCGCAGCCCCTTTCCCTTCCCACCCTTTGCAGGTCCACACCAACACCGCCGCCTGCCTCCCAGTACGCCCCCAGCCACCGGGCCCAAGCTACCCACGTGGCGCGTTGTGCCCTAATCCCCACAGCGCCCGCACCTCTCACTCTCCCGTCCCGCAGCCATGCCCATCCCCCACCCCACCCCACCCCACCCCACCCCGCACCCCTCACTTGACCCCACGCCCCATGCCCCAACCCTCACAGCCCGCCTGCTCCGACCCGTCCCCGCGCATGCCACCGCTCATCCTCCTACAACGCGAACAGCCCACGCCCCACAGCCCACCCCGTACACCCCACCCCACACCACCCCACAACCCACCTGCTCCGGCCCGTCCGCGCCTCCCGACGCCGCCCCCGGCCCCTGCAGCCCGCCCCCGCCCCCGCCCCCACCGTGCAGCGCCTGCTGCAGCGGCAGCGGCAGCGGCAGGGGGGTGGGCACCATGCCGCCCACCAGGCCGCCCCCCATGGACCCAACCGCCCCCACGCCAACGCCCAGCTGCCCCGGCCCCGCGCCCAGCGGCCCACCCAACCCGAGGCCCAGTAGCCCCGGCCCCGAGCCGCCTCCGGTCCCGGTTCCGGGGCCGGGGCCGTGATCTAGGGCGGGTGCGAGGGGCAGGCCCAGCCCGGCGGACGACTCGGCTGAGCGGTTGGGGGCACAGGGAGGGGCGGGGAGGGGAGAGTGAGCGGGGTAGGGATGGCAGGACATCCGGGAGGTGGCGAGAGTGGTGCGGGAGCTGGGATTGACAGGGGGGATAGTGCGGATAAAGGGATGGCCGTGCGGCACAGGGCCGTGCCCCATCCAACATGCACCGGCCCTTGCGGCTCCAGCCCAGCACTCTTCGTCCCGTGCACCCACCCATCTCCGCTGGCGAGGACACCAAGAAGTACGCCACGAGCTCAGACCATGCCCCCACCCGATCAACCCCCATCCCTTTCCGCGTGCAGGTGCCAGCGTCACCGTGACTCCCTGACGCCCAACACGGTCTTTATCGCGTTCCCCGCGTGCCCCCTCCCCACCCCGCCCACCCATCTCCGCCGGCGAGTACGCCACGAACGAATTGGAGCCAAGACCGCGCCCCCACCGGACCGCCCAAACCTTTTGGGGCGCCCGCCCGCCGCCCTTTACCCCACCCCGCGCACCCACCCGGGCTACTGGTTTCCGTTTAGGTTGCTCTACCGCTCGGCGTTTACCCCACCCACCCATCTCCGCCGGCGAGTACGCCACGAACGAGTTGCTGCTCTGCTGGAAGTAGCCGCGGCAGAAGAACCACTCCCTGGATGGCTGGCAGCGGGAGGAGGCCTAGGGGGGGAAGGGAGGGGTGGGGAAGGCAGAGTGGTATATGGTACGGGTTGCAGTACGTCAGGGGAAGGGGGAGCGGGGCGTAGGGCAGGGTAGGGGATCCACCCCTTGGAGGGCTAGCAGCGGGAGGAGGCCTGGGGGCAGGAGGCGAGGAACAAAGTAGGTATGTAGTACGGTTAGCGGTAGTTTCGTGGGCGGAAGGTAAGGCAGGGAGGAACACGGTCAGGACGGGGCGGCGGTGGGCGGGGCGGGAGGAACGCGGGCATAGCTTGACCACGGAGGCAGGGGAGGCAGGGGTGTACAGGGATGCAGGCCGGAGCTGTGTGGTATGTGGTAATGGTCGGGTGCAGGCGCGCAGTGCAGTGCACACGTGTGGAGATGGGAGGTGGGAAGGAGGTACGGGGTCGCGCTGGGGCGCCTGAGGCGTGTGGCTAAGGGCGGCCCTGCCGGGTGGAGTACCGGTACACGCACTCACCTCCTCGTAGTTATGGGCTCGCACGATGACGCATTTCCCCGATATACACCCTGCAGTTGCAGTAACAAGGGGCGGAGCCTGCTCAGTCCTGTCCAGGAGTGCCTTGGTCGTGTGCTGCGGCACGCACTCGATGCTGTTGCAGTACGATGGCTTTATTTGTATTGGCTTGTAGCTGAGCGAACGAACAAGAACTCTTTACACACCACATGTTTGCATGATACAGACTCTACACCACCCACACCCACCCACCCACCCAGCCATCCACCTGCCCGGCCAGGATTTCCTATCCCTCGAAGTGCACCCCTCCGTGTGAGCACTACTGGGAAGTGCACCCTGCTATCGCAAGTGGACCGCCAGCCCTTCCCTGGTTACCTACCGATCGGGTTGACATCCGTGTCTTCAAGCTCGAACACTTCGCGCTCACTTTCCTCAATACCCTTAGTGGTGGGTTCTAGGTTCACTCGTCTTTCAAACCACTTCACCTGCGCACGGCAAAGCGACCCGTCGGCCGATCAGTGACATGGCACGTCAACTAGGACGGCCGCTTTTCGCACGCGCCCGCGGCCGCCCAGATGACATGATTGCATTTTACTTTGTCGTTCAACGCAATTGCAGGCAGGAGTACAGTCGTCTGTCCCCTTTAAACCTGCCTCGATGCAGTGAGGGTCGGTCCCTGTGACCTCTTGGTCGACAAAGGCTGATAGAATGCGAGCAATGTAAGGCGGATACGACTCGTCCTCTGGAAAGAGAAACACGCAGTCGCCGACGCTGTATGTCTGGTTGTTCAGCGTAAACGAATTGTAGTGAACCTTGCCGTTGCGGACCTGTCCCGCCAACGGGAACATATCAACAAGCAATTGGGTCAGGGAAACATAAGGTTTGGCATCCAGGCGCAACGAGGCGAAGGGTAAGCCCTAGCGAATGGGAAGCTTGCCCCTCAAATCCAACGACGATGCCTTACACACCTGGCCTGGTCCAACCCAGACGAAAAGCTGTAGGGTCATCCTGCCCTGGGCGCCTGCCTTCAGGCCATTCAAGGCGACCCCAGGACAGGAAAGCCGTCGATCGCTTGTCGTTGGCCGCTGAAGGCGCTCCACTCGGGCAACTAAGTCAACAGGCTACAGTTATAAGACCACTTGAGCAGCAGGCGCAAGAATTTGGTGCAGGAGAACGGTAGGCCTTTGCGATCTGGGTAGGGGAATTGCACTCCCTCGCTCTATTGGGGCAGGCGATGGTGTCCGAGCAATTGTAACAGCTCAAAACGACTGTAAAGGCAAGCGCAGTTAGTTGCGACAAAGGAATCCAAGTCTCTGAAGATTAGAGGCCGACGTGGAGGTACGATGCGCGAGGATGGAATAAGTGCATGCGCTAAGTCGCAGGGTATGCAAGAGGTAACAATTGACAGTGTCTGGGTGGAGAAAGGGGGCGGGGGCGTTTAGCCTCTTTGTTCCTCGCCAACCGCAAACCACCTGTGACCCATGGGCCTTTGCCGAGGAATCATGGCACGATGCCGCAGTCTGCCGCACCCCCCTCCCCCACGCGCTGGCCCGCGGCCGTCCCACACAACTAGGCCAACGCCTTGGCCGGAAATTACAGCTGAGCCTCATGGAAATGCGGTGTGCTAGCCAACCAACCCGGCACCAAGAACGACAGCCAGGAAGAAAATTAATACATCGCTCCCCGACTAGGCATGAGGCACGTGCTGCTGCGTTCCAGCGTTCACGTGGTGTATCTAACGCCCGTGGCTGGTGCTTACCCACCTTTCAAGGACACGGCCGAGAGGGATAAGGCATGTGGACGGACGGACAGCTAGCACCAGGGGGGAGAGGATAGCAACTCCGGCCCAGGAACTCTGGGCAGCACCTCGGTCCCCGGGGCAGCTGCTCTCAAACCCGTCCAAACTACGGTACCGATGCATGCCAGCACCTTGGCCACCTAACGCCGCCTCTCCACGCAACGAACTTGTGACTCGTCGTCGTGGTGCGTTGCATGCCAAGGGTGTGCAACGGGCTACGTTTGGGGCTATGGGTGCGTGGCTGGATGCACTCACATGCCGCTGACGTGACCTGAGCACCTGACCCGACCTGGCCACAGCTTTCATCTTTCATCATCTTTGTCCGGCCAGGTAAAAAAAAAGGTTGGGAACCAAGGTGTCAATCAGGGGATCCCCTGGTGCCAACGTCACCCCCGCTGTGCCGCATTTCGTCCACTGCTATCCGCTGCCATCCGCTGCTGCCGCAAGCGCACTTAACACATCCTGAACAGGTCGCGGCAGCTCCGCTTACAGATCACGGTACCGGTACTACAGTTTTCCGAGCGGCGGCCTGGCCTGCGCAACTCGGCATTTCTCCCCGTACCTCACGTTTACACCATATTGTAGCAGCCACTGTCCCGTCAAAGGTTGCCTTTACGGTTGAAGGTCGTCTCGAACGAAGCGGTGCGGCCCCCTTGGCCTGCGCCCACGGGGCCAGCGGGCTGTGGCCTTACTTCGCCTGCGCCCCGCAGCACCCTGCCCTACTGCGTCCTAGCAGCTTGGAACCGCCTGCACCCTGGTAGCCTCTCACGACTGCCTGCCCATGCAGCCTGCACGTTGCAGCTATCCCTTGACCCCAAGCGAGCCCTGGCCGCAGTCACACCCCGGCACCCGCCTCCACCATCTCCGCCAAGTCTCGCCATGCTCGCTTCGCTCCCGAGGCAGCTAAACCGTGCACGTCTCATGCCCATGAACACCCCCCTTCAAATAGTTGATGATCAAGGTAAGGCCTGCGCCACATGAGGCCTGGGACGTTCAAGGCTCAAAGGGCCCACCGCCGCCAACTCCGCTCTGGCCCCTCCTCACGCACATGGTCGTGCCTGGCCCCCCATTAGAGCCACACCCCATGCCTGTGCACATGCACATAGGACGCCCCATTATGACTCCCAGGTCTGCCCCTCGCCCACCAGCGCCGCGCGCGCCTCCTGCAGGGCGCTGGCCCTCCGCGCGCCCCAGCAGGCACCGTGTACCAAGGGCCCCGATTTCAGCCCTGGCCCTCGCCCAGCAGCACCGCCGCCCATGCAGTTGCCAACGCACACGGACACCCCGTTGGCTTTCAGGCCTGGCCACCATGAATGAACGCTGGCGGTCAGCCCTGGCCCTCGCCCACCAACGCCGCCGCCGATGCAGCTCCAACGCACACGAGCAACCCCACTGCCCATCAGCCCTGGCCCTCGCCAACCAGCACGGCCGCCCTGCCGCTGCGCGCCGCCGTCTGCCGCCGCGACTCGGCCGCCATGGCGGGGCCGGCAGCAGCCAGGCGCGCGTAGCAGCGGGACAGCCCCTCCTTGGCCTGCGTGGGGGTGGGTAAACGTGTGGGTCAAAGAGGTGTGTGGGTTAAGGAAGTGTAGGTATAGCAGGGCCCTCCTTGGCCTACATGCGCCGTGTGGGTTAGCAAGAGGGTTGGTGTGGGTTAAGGAGGCGTGTGGGTTCACCAGGGGCCAGCGGCAGCCAGGTTGGCGTTGCGCGGGAGAGCCCCTCCTTGGCCGGCGTGAGTTGACACGAGGGGGCGTGTGGGTTAAGGGGGCATGTGTGGCATGTGTGGCGTGTGTGGCGTGTGTGGCATGTGTGGCGTGTGTGGCGTGTGTGGGCTCGCAGGGACTCGGTCGCCATGGCGGGCAAACTCAGCCGCGGGACAGCCCCGGCAGGCACAGGCTGGCGGCAAGGTAACAGCAATCAAGGGCAGGGAGTCTACAGCAGCGTCAACACCGGTGCTGGTGCTGCCGGGATGCGGAAACGCCACCGACGCAGGCGCCGCTGAGTGCGTCTCGCGCCCTGGCCAGCGGATGCCGATGATTGATCACACCGGAGGCGGCAGCTAGGAGCGACTACACCAGCGTCGATTTCGGTACTAGCGCTGCCTTGATGCGTGTCTCGCGCTTTGACCAGCAATGGCTTATAGCCAACGACATTGCACGCACCTCGGGTGACAGCTGCGCGCCCGCGCGCACCGCCGCCGCCGCGTGTGCTGCCAGGAACTCGCGACCGGGATAGAAGTTGAGCTCCGCGAGGGCAGAGGCCAGCTGCAGGGATGAATTGGGAAACGAGCAATTACTAACAACGTGTTCAACAATAACGCAGATTATTTTATTTTTAGAAGTTATTTTATTTTTAGAAGTTGAGCTCGGCGAGGGCAGAGGCCAGCTGCAGGGGGAAGGGGGATGGCGTTTGGGTTTCAACAACGCGGAAGCATGGTGACACAAGGTGGACTGTGCCAGCAGCCGTGACCCAGGCTTCCATATGCACACGCATACTCGTCGCATACCGTACAGTCCGGCCCCACCCCCCATCATCACCACCGCACATCCTCGCACACGCCAACCCACCTTGGCCGGCTGCTCGCATACCAATACGACCCGCATACAAACATCATCTGAATCATCGCCAGCAGCGGCGCTACTTTCAGACCCGCACCCCTCACCAACACCATCACTACATGCGCGAACACACACGCCAACCCACCTTGGCCAGCTGCTCCCCGCTCCTTGCATTGTGTCAGGTTTGTAAGGTATGTTAGGTGTGCTGACGCACCAACCCCTCAACACAATGCATTAACCCACCTTGGCCAGCTGCTCCCCTAAAACACACCGTAAACACACCCTCACCAGCCTCACCACCGTTTCCAACCCACCTTGGCCAGCTGCTCCCCGCTCATCGCGTCCAGCAGCCGCCAGCAGCCGTCCGTGACACCCTTGGCGGAGGCCCACAGGTCGTGCGGCAACAGCGGTACGGCAGCGGCGGCAGCGGCGGCGCCGTCAGCCGATGGTCCGCCGTCCATCGGCGGCGACGGTGATTGTGACGGCGGCGCCTCCAGCGGCGCCAGCATACGCAGCGCCGCAACGGCGGTGGTCAGCGACGCCGCCAGCGCCGCCTGGTGCTGCTGCCGCACGGCGTGCTGACGCTGCGCCGCCGTCAGCCGCCGCCCACCGCCGCTGCTGCCGCCGCCGCCGCCGGCGGCGGCCTCCGCCGCGATCGCCTCCTCCGCCGCCGCCCAGGCCGCCGCCGCGGTCGCGGCGTCGCCGGCCGTCAGGCCCGCCAGCGCCGGTGCCGCGGTGCTGCCGCCGCCGCCGCCGCTGCCGGTGGGGGGCCCGCGCGCCGCCGCCTCCGCCAGGGTGTCCAGGGCGCGTGCCAGCCACCTCCGCTGGGGGCGGGCGCCCATGACCGCCATTGCGTGCAGCACCTGGGGATGGCGAGATAGGGGTGGATGCTTCAAGTCAGCATGGCAGGCACGCTTGGCTGTTGGCAAGGCTCAGGAGCAAGCGCGGCAACGCTAAGGATCCCAGCCGTCTCCCGCGCGTCATCTCCCAAACACTGCGAAGCCTTGCCCCCACTTGTAGCGGCTGAGGCGGCCGCCAACATCGGCGTCGAAAGAACCCAGACGTGTATGCTGTTGATTGGTGACACATGGTCACATGCAGTACCGGGAGGCGTCCGCGACACGCCCCCCTCTCACCGTGGCCAGACCCCGATGCGTGAAGCGGTCCATGCAGCCGTCGGCGTAGGCCGTCAGCGCCTCCAGGTAGGGCCGCGGCGGGCGCAGCCGCCAGCCGGCAAACACCTGCACGCGTCGGCACGGGCGGCACGTGGCAAACGACACGCGGCACGTAGGTGTGACCGGAGTGGCTGCTTTTGCTTCAGGGGGTAAGGGCCGCCAGCCGTGGCACCTGTGGACGTGCGGGGTACGGGGCGTGCAGCACTGGGGCAGAAGCAGCCCGGGGCTGCCACCCACACAGTGGAAAGGTAACTGTGGCACATGGCGGGCGTGAGCGGTGCAAGGGGCGTATGCGCTGATCCGGCGGCAAAAATATGGCATCCGGCAGTAGCACTTGCAGGCCCACCGGTGGGGCGCCCCTGTGCAGGCCCGTGGGGTCTCCCCTGTGCGAGGTCACGGGGTCTCCCCTGCGCAACCCCACCTGGTACGTTGCCACCACGTGGGACGGCGAGTAGCGGTGCAGCTGGGAGCGGGAGGCCTGAGGAGCGGAAGGGGGAGCGGAAGGGTTACCCGAACGCACTCTAGTGCAACCCCAAAATAGCAAGGGAAGCGCTAGCGTGCGTGGAAGATGCTGGCAAAGATGGGGACCGACCATCCTAACACCAGGAACGACATCAACATGGCACTTGACTCCAGTCGTGACCGCATAAGTAGATGCTGTTTGGGGCTGGCTAGCGGTCCAAGCACGTGGCTTCCACGACAGTGGGCTTCACTCACCTTCGGCAACGCCACCGGCCATTGCCGGCTTTGCACGTACACTTAATGCACGAGGTCGTACAATGGTCGTACAATATACACGTATATGTACCAGTCGGAGAGCAGGTATACTGCACGCTGGGACCTTTGCTCAACCTTGCTCACCCTCAGGAACGCCACCAGCCACGCCTGGTTGGGCACGTAGCGCAGACACCTATTAATACACTTTTATTTTCCATTATTTATTCAAATATCTCAACTTTATTCACCCACCCTCAGGAACGCCACCAGCCACGCCTGCGGGGGCACGTAGCGCAGTGCCGACACCGCCAGCAGCACCTGCGTCAGGTGCGTGGCGCCCAGCCGGGCCAGCTTGGGCTGCGAAGGGGGACGGAAGGGCAACACACACGCGCACATATTACAAAACCTAGGAATTACAAGTTTTTGTAACGAGCGCGCCAGCAGCACCTGGATCAGGTGCGTGGCGCCCAGCTTTGCAAACTTGGGGCTGCGGAAGGAAGGATCGGTGCGCAACCACAGGCAACCACATCACTTGTCGACAGCACCCTGTACCTCGTGTCCGCCACCACTTTGCGGTTAACCCACGGCTCTATCAAAGCACAAAGCATCCCGCCTGCCGGCAGACCGTAGGTGCGCCGGGAAGCCAGTAGGCCCCACAAGGCACCCGCCCCACAAGCTGAAACATACCGCGCAGGTCCTACCCGGCCTCGACCACCCGGCACGAGGGTCCTGCCAACCCCTGCAGAGCCCCGCCCAGCCACATGGCACGCAGTACCTCGCCTGAAGGCAGGCCGTGAGCTGCGCCATGAAGTCCGCGGACGGTATGCATCCCACCCACCCACCAGCCCAACAGCAGGGACTCGTTCTAATCCACACCCCATAGGCCCTGCAGAGAAGCACCCACCCACCTGCAGGCACGCTGTGAGCTGCGCCCCCCTGCGCCCACCCTTGACCCTACAGATCCCCGAATACCCAACGGAGCAGCACCCCACCTAAGCAGCGCCCACCCACCTGCAAGCAGGTCGTGAGTTGCGCCATGAAGTCCGCGGGCGGTGTGCACCCCGCCTCCTGCAGCGCCAGCAGCAGTCGCAGCAGGTGCACGCGGCGCAGGGAGCGCAGGTGCGGCTGCAGGCGCGGCAGGCACGCCTGCGGGTGGGGAACGTTAATACACAGGGTGTGAATACACATGGTGACAAGGCCCAGCAGCAGTCGCAGCAGGTGCAGCCAATCCGTCAACAACACGTCAATCATGTACGCACCTGCACCGCCTCGGGCGCCGGCGCCGTGCCTGTCCGAACCGCCCACAGCAGCAACGATGCCACGTCGGCAGCCCCGCAGCCAACCGCCGCCGCCGCCCCCCGCTGCGGCGCGGCCGCCAGCGCCGCCGCCACCGCCGCCGCGGCGGCGGCGCGGAACTCGGCGTCCGCCGCCGCCGCCGAGCCGCCGCCGCCGCCGTTGGCAGCCGCGCCCCCCGCGGAGGGGGAGGCTTGCAGGAAGCCGAAGCGGTGCAGCGACCACAGGATCTGGGGGTCCAACAGGAGGAGGCACGTCTTGCGTTGTGTATGCGACTGACTGGTATGTACTAGCTTGGCAGGTGCATACTGATGTCGACTCATTGTGCACGCTGCGGCACACCCGCTGCCAACAGCCCACGCCCCACACCGTTACGTCCTGTGCGCTGTAGCTCACAAACCAGGGCACGGCCTTGTGTAGTAACAACGATTTCCCCGCCTGGCACAGCTGACCGGGCATTGCTGCCGCCAGGTTGCCAGATTGAACATACGGTAGTGGTAGCGAGTATCCCTTTCTATTTGTAGCAGTTGTGCGAACGCAAATGCCCACCTGGCACAGCTGCCCCGGGGTCGCCGCCGCCAGGTTGCCGTCCCGCTGCAGGTGGGCGGTGAGGGAGTGCAGCCACAGGTCGCCTGCAGAGGTGCGAAAGGCGGGAATAGAAAGACGGAGTCAGTTGATACAATCAACGACTATGTGCGCAACCGCGACGGCTCAGTGGTGAGGGAGTGCAGCCACAGGTCGCCTGCAGAGGGGGGAGGGGCGGGAGAGGCGGGAAAGGATTGGCGGAATGTTTTGATACAATCAACGACTATGTACGCAACCGCGAAATGGTAAGGGAGTGCAGCCACAGGTCGCCTGCAGGGGGCGGAGGGGATGGGTTGCGGGTTGAACAGAGTTGGGGAGTCACGTGATCCATGTACTGCTAATGCTGTACTGCGCAAATATATGAGAACCCAAACCCACAGTTCCATCACACACCCACGCGGTGCCCCAGGTTACTGCGTCTATCAGCCTAGCCTACTTACCAGGGTGGTATCCCAGCCGCGCCAGCGCCCACACCCAGGACGCCAGGCCGGCTGCTACAGCTGCGTAATTGCTTGCTCCAGGTTGCTGCTAATCCTACACTAACGCGTATGTATAATGACCTCAACACACGGTTCGGTGACCCACCGGGGTGGTATCCCAACCGCGCCAGCGCCCACACCCACGACGCCAGGCTGGCCGTTCCGGCTGCGTACATCTTGCTTCGCGCCACGTTGGCAAAGTGCTCCAGCCAGGCCGGGGAGGGACGCAGGCGCAGCGGCGGCAGGGAGGAGGCCAGGCGGCACAGCTGGGGCGGGGTGGCCAGGAACAGGTCGGGCCTGTGGGAGGGCGAGGGAGGGAGGAGGTGGCAGCTGTAGGTACAAGTATGTAAGAGGCATGCGGGCATACAGAGCAGAGGCGGCACGGCAGGCTCTGGGGTGGGGTGGCGAGGAAAAAGGTGGACCTGCAGGGAGAGGAGGCAGCACCAATGTATTAGCACACAGCCGCTACCTCTCGCCATTTCTGTAGATGCTGTGATACGCACGTGGAAAGCGCTCGCGTGGCCTCCGCCCTCCCGCGACGGCCCCCACACATGTACACAGTCTCCTCGCGCCTTCCGTCGCCGTTCCACCTGCCCCGCGCCTTGCCGCTTCCATGGCCCCCTGCAGAGCCAGCAACGTCCCGTGGTCCCACCTTGCCGTTCAGCTTTCCACTCCAGCATTGGCTTCCCGACAGCTAGCACAGCGGCGGGGCGTTTCCATGATCCCTGCCCACTATTTCCCCGCACTCCCACGATGAACCCTCACCTTGCCGCCTCCATGACCACCTGAAGCGCCGCCACGTCCCGAGGCCCCGGCCGCAGCCCCACGCGCGCCACCGCACACAGCACCGTGCCCGCCACCTTGGCACGGTGCTCCGGCGGCGCGAACCGCGACGGCGGCGCTGTCGGCGCGCCCAGCGCCGCCGCCGCCAGCGCCGCCGGCGTCAGCACGCCGTCCAGCGGCGACGGCGCCGCCGTCGACGGCGCCGTCGACGGCGGCGGCGTAAACGGCGAGCGCGGGATGGCGGCGCCGCTGGCGCCCTTCGGGGCAGTGGCGGCGGAGCCGCCGCTGCCGCTGCCAGCGCCGCCGCCGCCGCCGGCGGTGGCAGCGGCCAGGCGGCTCCGCTGCGGGTCCAGGTCCATGGCAGCGGCAACGACGTGCAGCATGCGCCGCACCAGCGCCGCGCTCTCCTGCTGCAGCCGCGCAGGCGCCGTCGCCGCCACCACCGGCCCCCTCGCCTTGCCGCCAGCCGCCCTCTTGCTCGCCGCTGCCTCCTTCTGCGCCGCCGCTGAGCCCACCCCCGCCGCCCCACCATCCCTCCGCTGCCACAGCGGCTCTCCTCGCAGCCCAGCACCTGCCCCGGACGCCGACCCAACCGCGCCGTCGGCCGTACTGCCCTTGCCGCTGCCGCTGTCCGTCACGGCCTCCGGGTACGGCGGCAGCGTCGCCGGGCCGACAACCGCCGCCGCCAACCGCTGCGTGGCGGTGGTTAGCGCCGCCAGCCGCGACAGGCCAACCGCCGCGGTGGGGGCGCTCATGTGTGTTAGGTGCCGCTCGCACAGCTGCTTGACGGACAGCAGGGTGGTGCTGCTGAGCAGAGCCTGGGGGTACATAGGGCGGGTGGTTGCATGAGGGGTGCACAGGGAGCAGAGGGGTGCGTGGAGTGGGGCTGGGGGGCAGCGGGCGAACGGGCGCTGTAAATGTGATATGGGCCGGGCGCGAGGTGTAATTTGTAGGCATGAGACACCCACCACGAATAACGACGGGAACTATGGGTTGGAGTTCAGACGGCGTGTTTCAGGCCCCGTGGCCTGGGCGTTAAGAGGGCAGTGATGCCACACAGCATCAGCGACAGTAGCCTCACCAGCGGTTACGTGAGAGCAGCTCAGACGTGCCATTTGATACCAGTAGCTAGAGTCGGAGCACTAGCACGGCACACCAAGCACGGTACACGCGCGCGCACGCACGCCCTGCATGCAGCCGTACCTGCCGTATGCGCTCGTCCCTCCTCGCCAGCGCCGCCTCCCGCGTCGCACCGCTCCTGCCGCCGCCCCCTCCCCCCCGCGCCCTGTCCCGCCCCTGCCTCCCCGACCCCGCGCCCCTGCTGCCGCCTCCTCCGCCGCCAGCCCCCCTGCCAGCCCCTGCGCCACCTCCACCCCGCATGCCCCTGCCCTTGGCTCCAGCTCCGGCCCCGAAACCCGCAGGTCCAAGGCCCCCCGCTAGGCCCCCAAAGGGACCCTGTGGCAAGGCGGGGCCGTCTGGGCCCGCCCCCTGCCCTCCGCCTGCTGGCCCCGCGTCCTCGGGGCTCCCCTGACCCGCAGACTCGGGTGTGGGTTCGTCGGGCGATCCTGGGCCCTGCGGGGAGAGGCGGGACAGGGGAGGCGGGTACATGACCTTTTCTACGAGGCAGGAGGCTACATGCCCATCCGACCGTGGTCACAGGCCACAGCGCATGGGCGTGGTGCAGGGCCAGGGCCGGGGCCACGGCAGTGTGTATCCATGTGTATGCCCATGCTCGTGTGCAGCGGGCCAGGACCAGAGGGCCAGCGGGCCAGTCCAATCCCCAGCGCTCCGCCCCCCGCACTTGGCATCCTGCCCGCACAGGTGTGGCAGTGGGGCGAGAACTGGGGCCACTTCACCGTGCACCCTGTGCGCACGCCACCACCATGGCCACCGGTCAGCGCATGGTCGTGGTGTGGGGCCAGGGCCGGGGCCAGGGTCAGGGCAGTGTGTACCCATGTGCGATATGCATGTCGTGGCCATGTCCGTGTGCAGGCGGCCAGGACCAGAACGAGAGACCCAGCGGGCCAGCGCATCAGATTGCGGGCCACACGCCTACGCATTCCAAGTGTCACCCATGCACCTGCTGCGGTTGACCGCACGCCTAGTGCAGCCGCTGCATCGCGCTGGTGCCCCCAATGTTGGCATTACCCTCCAATGCGTTCGGTTCCATGGCACGTGAAGCCTATGACGCCCGTGAGGCACAGCCCCGCGACTCTCGTGCCTCCATGTGCATTTCCAGGGCAGGAGGTTTGGTACGTATCTGATCATGGTCAGGTCTTCACCATGGAGTACAGCCCCGTGAGGCCGATGCCCGAGGTGCGGCATAGCACCGCCGCCTGCAGTCCGGCCCCACGCCCAGTGCAACCCAGGACGGGCTACAAAGCACCCCGCATAGCCCTGAGGCAGGCCAACCCACCTGTTGCTGCAGGGTCGGCTGCAGGTGGTGATGCCGCAGGTGATGCTGCGGCAGTTGGTAGTGGTGTGCTGTCAGGTGCACGTCGAGGCCGGGCGGCAGCCCCGCCAGGGGTATGGTGCCGGGAGGGGGCGGCGGGACGTGGGCGTGACCCACATGGTGCACCTGTTGGTGCTGCTGCTGACTATGACTGTCCTGGATTTGGTGGTCCTGAATGTGGTGGTATAATTTGTGCTGGTTGAAGCCGTTCAGGTCGTTGAGCTCGCCCTGCGTGCCGTCCCCGGCTGTTGCCTGCTCGCCAGAGGGCAGGGCGGAATCCCCTGCGTGTTGAAAGGCCGCAGCCGAAGAGGACGCTGACAGCTGCGTCCCTTCCTGCTGTCGTTGGAATTCTGGAACACCGTCTGACTGCTCAGGGCCTGAATGCGACGGTTCGCCTCGTGCAAAGCGCCCCGAGCTGCCCCGCTCTCCGGCTGCATGGCCCCCGCCATGCTGTTGGGGCGACAGGAGGCAGTCGTCAGCTTCCGACCCTTGATTATTTGCGTTTGCATTGCATGCGTATAAGCGACGATGTGGTCGCTGTGTTGCTCGCGCCTTTGGATGCGACTGGGCGGCGGGGCTTTGTTGCGAACGCGTCAGCGGATGAGCGGCCGGTTGACATAGGCTTCGTGTTGGGGGCACTAAGATACCGCCGTAGGGTATGGGTGCAACTGCTGACGCGCTGGACAGCGCTCCAGCGCTCCGATGGCCACGGGCTTGCATTTTAGCCCCTAGTTCCTGCAATGGATATAAAAGCTTATATACATTGACGTGAGAGACGGTCAGCTACTCAGCAATTTGCCTCGTTGGGATAGAGCGAACTGCAAGGATAGCAGTCAGGTGAAGTGACAATAACTGAGCTGTTTAGAATGCGGCTGAATAAGAATAGCATGTCAAATTACTCTCTAACACTGCCTCCACTGCACCGTGCCTGGCTGTGGTACCAGAGCCGAAGGTTCGGGGCTTTGGCAACGCTCACGGCCAACGGTGCAATCCAACACGCCCAACACGCAGCCCCCCATCCTCCTGTACCAGTAAGTCAGCCCCGCCCCCACCCCCACCCCACCTGCATCTTCTTCCGAAAGCGCCTGAACCATCGGTCAGGAACGTCAAAGTCGACACGGACCCGTTCAGACAGGGGACTCCCCTGCATTTTGATTCCACATGCTCGGGGCAGGGGAGCACCTCTTCATCCCCACCCTTCGACTTCGGAGTCGCTATGCACCAGCGTGCCTGAAGCATGACAATTCGTTCTGCCGCATTGTAAGGGGGAAGGTTGGCTGTACCGGTACCCCGGCAGCACCATGTATATGTACGTACCAGGGGAGACGATACATACAGTACCTTTGAACCTGATACGCCTGCTTGCAGCAACCAACAAGGCAGCCCTGTATCTGTGTGTCCCCCACTGCGAGCCATCAAGGGGATGCTGGGGGTAACGGAGCGGTAGGCTGATGAGGGGATACAGTATGAGCAGGGGGTGTCAGAAGTTGGGCATGCACGTGCTTGCCGTGGCGGGGACGCAGTGCTACCGCTCCTAACTAAACTTGGGACTCTCGCTTCCCACGGGTTGTGGCCCTCTGTGTCTGCGCTTGCAGTTGGGTGTGTGACCTGTTGCACGCGTGGTTACCAGCACCTCTGGTCACAGCCTGCTGGCGATGCCCATCCCTGCGCTGGCTTCCCCTCATCAGTTCCCCCAGTCCGCGGGGCCCGCGCTCCGAATCTGGCGATCAGGCCGTCGACGACTGCGGCAGCATTTGGGCGTGTCCTGAGACAACAGTAAGGAACTTACGGGGCTAAGGCGCGGGGAGCGTGGCAGAACTTGATTGGGGGTAATCATCGGGACGGTTTTACAGTCAGCACATTGCGCTGTATCTGCTGGAAATCCGTAAGGCCCATTGCTATACAGTTACCTATACGCCCGACTGCATTCTACGGTCACGCCTCAGGCATTGCGCAGCGTCCACACCCGCTGCCAATTCCTCGCCCCATAGGCCCCACCGCGTAAACCGCGACAAAGCTTGCAGCCGTAACCTAGTCAATAGACCGATTACATCACTACTATTACTTTTACAAACGCGGAGCGTTGGATACCGACCGCGCGACACGAAGTTACGGGCTCGGGCCCATCATCACTACTTTCTTCTTCGAGGCTCTGTAACACATCTGCACGATGCGCAGCTTGCAGTTGACCTTCAGTAGGCTGCAACAGGCAGCCTGCCTCTTGTCTGACAGCATCGCCCCCCGCCTGCAAGCGTCCCCAGCAACCGGAGCATTGCGCAATGCCCTGCTCCTGCCCTCTGCTGCCGCCACCCGCGGCGCTGGCCCAACACTCACCACCAGCAACATCACTGCTGCCCTGCCACGGGGCAGCGGTGGGTCCTTTGCAGCCTGGGGTGCCTCATGGAGGTCGGCGTTTCCACAGCAGCTTTCATCAGCGGCACGTGCACGGCCGTCGTCGGGCCCAGCCGGGCTCCCTGCCCTACCGCCACGTGCTGCGTGGAGCCGTGCCCCTGCCGCCACGGCCGCCGCGATCACCACTGGCATTACTCACAGCAGCAGCTTGCTGGTCGGAGGAAGGAGGCTGATGAGCAGCACTACTACCACCACCAACAGCTGCTGGATCACAGCCGCTGCTGAGCGCTTTGGGTGGCTAATTATCAGGCCAATAATAACCGGTGCCAGTTCTGTACACACGTGAGTTGCTTGGATGCGCCGACCATGTGTTGCTGGGCGCGTTGTGGGGCCAAATACAACTGCCAGTCGTGTGGGCACGTGAGTAGTAGTAGCTGCATGTGCGGTGTACGCTGCTAGGTGTATGTGCGGTGTCCAGCTGGCGGACTGTACCCAGGGAGCAGTGGCGTACACGCTGCACGTCTCCTGACTACAGCAGTTCTGTGGCATACGGTACATTGCCTGCTCAGCTTCCAAACAAGCAACTTCACGCAGTGTCACAGCAGTGTGTTACCACACGGTGCCAGCACTAAAACCGGTACTACTTGCCCCCGGGGGCCCCGTGCCCGTGCAGGCCTTTCGACTTACTCTACTACTGCTTGAAGATCCTGTACCTGTCCATGTCGTTCGGCTGGCTTCTGGCCTTCGCGCTAAATTGCACCACCAGTTTCGACCAGGTGCCGTACACGGGCCGGTGGCACGTGCTGAACGCCACCAACAGGCTATTCGAGCCAAGCGAAAGCAAGGCCACCTACAATCTGGTGCGTCAGTTGCAAAAAGTATGACTTTTACTGCAACTGCACAATTGTACTGTATTATTATGACATAGATTGACCAGTCGAGCCGGTAGTGGTTGGTCGGCAAACGTGGGTTGTGTAGCACTACTGTGTGGGGCATGCCGGCATGCATGCTTGCATGGAAACCTCTCGCCATAGCTTCTTCTGTCCGTCATTGCCTGCTGCGTGCGTCCCAAGCTCCCAAAGGCGGCGGGCCAGGGATGTGGTGCATCAGGTATACATACCGGTACCTTAACTGACCACAACGGTGGAGTTAGTGTGGGGCTGCACGCACGTCCCGTTGCAGTGGGAGTGCCGGAACTGTGTCGCGTATGCATGCAATGCGGGAAAGGAATATAGAAACCTGAAGGTCGATGGTACAAAGCACGCGGGAGACCACGCAGACTACTTGCTTGACGTGCAACCACCATACTACAAACGTTTCATCATTACTGATAGTAAGCCTAAGCATGCGTACATGTGTTCACGCAGGCGTGGCGCACTGCCTTGTACAAGAAGATGCTGCTGCACCTGGATACCCACCCCGACGTCCAGCTGGTGCGGCGGGTGGGGGCGGCGCTGCTGCAGGAGGCTGACGACGCCGAGGCGGACCGCAAGATCCACGTCCGCCCCACATGGTGCCATCCGACTGACTGGAAGTTTGAGGTGGTGGACGACAGCGGCAGCAGCAAGGCACCAGCTGCCTGTGTTGCCTATGGTGGCAAGGTAGGGCGGGTGCAACACTTGCCTTTGTGGAGTTTCATATCGGCCAAACCCCGAGTTACAAAGGTAGCAAAAGCAATTAACACAGTCGGGGTGCGGGCATTGCATGGCTGGGTAGATAGATGCTTGCGATGGAGGGCGTATTGTATGCACGCTTGCGTACAGTACGGTACATGCAATGTGAACTGTAAACCCCTCAACGGTTGCTGTTTCCCACGGGCTTGAATGCATCGACCGCGCGGCAAGATGCCACGTGGCATGCGGCATGCAGCCTGCGGTATGCGGCGGCTGTAATGTACGGCACGTGGCAGGTAGCACATGGCACATCAATGGCATGCAGCACACAGTGTGGGGCACATGGCTCGTGGCACACGGCACACGGCACGTGGCACACGGCATGCATGTACCGGTTTGTTGCCCATTGTTAAAAGCAGAGCTCACTCCGCTGCACGCACTACCTCTAGGTACACACAGGCGCGCACATACAAATAATAAACACGCACATGTGGTGGTCTTCCGTCCATCGTTCATCCACACACAGGTGCTGGTGTACACGAGCCTGCTGGATTCCCTGGCCCGTGACGAGGACCTGGTGGCGGCAGCGCTGGCGCAGGAGGTGGCACGTGTGCTGGCGCAGCACGAGGTGTGTAACTGGGGGCTGGTACGTGAAGGTGGTCTTGGCGGTTGCATGCATGCATGCATGCATGCCAGTGGGTCTGGTGACCCGGGTGGTAGGCAGGCGTGAGTGAAAGTCCGCGTTGATGCACTGGCCATGTGTGCATACCGGGAACCCAACTGCTTGGTGTTGTACTCATGCATGTGCTGCGTGGCCACACGCACCCCCATTCAGGATGAGCTGCACACCCACAGTAAGAGCGCTGACTAGCGCACTGTTCAAACACCTACAGGGCTTGAGTGGATTCTTACCTGTATCAACATACATGACTAAACATTTAATTAAGTTGTGTCTGTCCACCCCCAGGGTGAGCTGCGGACCTACATCCAGGGCTTCCACTACCTCGCCTACTTCCTGGCCAGCCTGGCCCTGCCCCCCTTTCCCGTGGCCCTGCTGGCGCCTGTCGCGTTTTTAAAGCCCATATGGGTCACCGGCCTGGGGCCCCTCAGCTCTCTCACGTGGTGAGCGTGTGCGTGCTTACTGCTCTGCTGTCCCGGTGTTGTTGCCGGTGTTGATGCCGATGCTTGTAAGAGGCTGCTGAGAGCTTGCAATGTATGGTACCAGTGGATGGTAACCAATAGCTGATCCCTGACATCCTAGGAATGCCTCTTGTGCATTAACGTACTGCCTAATTCGCTGGCTTACAATGCTGGTGCTCGTGCAGTGTTGCACTGATAGGTGCGTGTACATGTGTGGCGGCCGCACTTGTCAGTGAACCAGCATGCCGTCCACACCAGGGCTGGCTATGCTGTACGTACACCGTCTATGAGGCTGACGCCCTCTCCATGCACCAAATGGGCTATGGCCGTACAGAGTAGGGGGCGTACACATGGATTTGGTACAATCAAGGAGGTACAATCAGAGGTACAATCAAAGTTGTTTATGTACGTGTTCCGCAGGTACACCGACTACGAGGCAGACGCCATGTCCATGCACCTCATGGCCAAGGCAGGGTTCAACCCCGCCGCTGTGCCGTCGCTGCTGGGGTGGTGGGCGGAGGAGCACCAGAAGCAGCAGCAAGTGCGTTTGATGCCAACTGGGAGTCCTCCCCCATGGGCGGGGCTGATATGCTGGAGAAGTTCAGAAGCGATGGTGTGCAACACTGCTGGGGTGCCGAGCCCACGCACCACGCTATTGGCAGTATGTATATATTGCCCTTATCGAGTACCTCTGCACTACTGTTCTCCCTTCACCCAAACCACAAACCACAAACCACATCATCAGAGTAGAGGCACGCACAGCTGCAGGTGTACAGTTGCATTACGACACACATTAACACGTTCCCATTCTCCTCACCACCACATATCCGTTATCACTGATGCAGGAGGTGGGCTCCAGCAGTTGGGGCCGGCTGAAGAGCCTGACGGCCACCCACCCTCCTCCACTGTCCAGCCGTGCTGAGCGGGCAGCAAAGGAGCTGATGGGAGTGGTCACACCCAAGACGTCCAACTGTCTCGCCTAACCTTCCAATCGACCGTCCAGTGTGGTGGTCAAATTCCGTGCAGTGAGAATCCTGTACAGCCCGGCTTGCGTGACGGCAGGTGATGAGTGCGGGCGGTGTAATGTATTTTGCTGAGCGCTGTGGCGTGAACGTGACCTTGGCTGTGGTGGTCGGGTGCACGCTATGCGGTAGTGAGCGGGATGCTGCCGTGGAGGACTGCTGGGGGCGGTGGACAGCAGCAACACAGGTTGATGGGCGGGGGCAAGTGGTGGTGGGGGCGGTGTGGGTGGGGGTGGGGGTGGGGGTGGGTATCATGTGAAAGAAACCCGGAAAAGCAACGGAAGGTGCCGTCAAGATGGTATGGGGGAGTTTTCGTGGAGACATAACGTGAAAAGCGCCACGGTCAGCAAGGCATGCATTTGGGTATGCCTGCCGTCAGTCCCGGCCCTCAGTCGGGCCCCAGACCTGCAACAACCCTCACCTCTGCACCACCCTTACCGGCATGGGTATTAGTCGGTGATGCTCTGAAAACCTTATAGTTCGAGCAGTGCGTGCCAGTGAAGTGCAGGTGGTATGGTTTGGTGTGCACACCTCGCCTGTAGCAACCGGAGGGGTTAGGTACTTCATGAGTTGCTTGGTTGTAGCCACATACAGGAGCCTCCATCCAGGAGCTCCCCTGGCGAATTGGGAGCAATTTGGTGTAGCGGTGACCACAATGCCAGTTTTAGCATTTGCTCGGTTTCGGTGTTGTACAACCCTGGGGCCCACTTGCGTTAGTACCCGTACATACATGTTCTGTGCTGTGTTGTCTGGCCGTTATTTCTTGATCTGGGCTGCACAGTACGTTCCAAAATGAGCGTATTTTTGGAAATACGTAAAATACGGGGGTCTGTTCGCAAAATACGCTCAAATACGCTAAAAATACGTCCAGAGGCCAAAAACCGCCCCGAAACCCAAAAAGCCCCCAAAAGCCCCGAAACCGCGCCGCAGGCTCACCGGGGCCATGCCGTACGTTCTCGGCCATGGCCCCAAGCTCACCGGGGCGCCTGGGATGGATGCGCACATATTTGTTTTCAAACGCACCTATTGCACTTCTGACGACTTCTCACAATGCTGCTGCAACGCGATGGTTTGCGGTA
>VFQN01001860.1_pt1 | contig 34116 bp, 24 predicted proteins | sample 3512371 | NCBI WGS metagenome assembly VFQN01 (sample SAMN10412370, study PRJNA504923) | tailings metagenome | isolation source: Replicate 2 from Balatoc abandoned mine | place: Philippines: Itogon, Benguet | collected 2017-08-28 | reverse complement strand
CCGTATCCGTAAGTCGGATAGAACGGGTAGTAGTAGGGGTAGCCCCCGTAGAAGCCCCAGTACGGCGGGTAGTAGTAGCCCGTGCCCCACACCGCGCAGCCCCAGGCCACCATCACGCCCGTGTAGCCCGCCACCGTCGCGAACGTGACCCACTCGTCGTTGTCGTCGTGGTCTTCCACGGTGACGTACGTCACGTTGTGCGAGGGCGAACTGGCGGGGATCTCGTAGATCTGCTTGGGCACGCTGCTGGTCACCTCCCACGGGCCTTCAGGCGCCCTGGCCACGAACCACACGCCCTGGAAGCACATGTAGTAGAGGTCGCCGACCTTGATGATGTCCTTGTCGCTGTTGGCGGCACGCGCCACGGTGGTGCTGGGAATCGGCTCGAACTTCGGGTCGCCCTGGTAGGCCACCTCGGGCGCCTTCAGCTCCTTCTTGTTGACACGCGCCGTCTGGGGCACCTGTGCCAGCAGCACGGCTTCGGCCGCCTGCTGCGTGCCGGGCACCGACGCGAGCACGCGCGATCGCGGATGCTCGAGCGGGATCTTGTCGAAGTCGTCGGGCAGGCTCGGCGTGGCGAACGTCCAGGGGCCCTTGAAGTCGGGCGCCGAGAACCAGCGCCCGGCCACGAGGTAGTACACCGTGCCCGCCTGGCCCATGCGAAACACGTCGCTCTCGGTGTTGGACAGCCACAGCAGCTTGGAGCCCGACACCAGCAGGTAGCTCGGCTTGCCGCGCACGAGGATCAACTCCGCCGGCTTCGTGCTCACGAAGACCGTCGGGGTCTTGCCATGCGGCTTGCCCGGCAGCGACGCTTTCACGTCCTTCCAGTTCTCGTCGGCCGGCAGCTTCGAGAAGCTCGCCGGCAGCTTGCCGGCCGGCTGCCACGGACCCTTGACGTCGGTGGCCTTCAGCCAGCTCTGGTTGTCGCGCAGGTAGAAGGTCTTCGTCGGCTCGTGCTGGAACAGATCCCAGTTCGTGTTCACCGCGAACGTGAGGTCGTTCTCCTTGATCTGCGACCAGATGGGATCGCCGTCGATGTTGACCAGCACCGCCGCCGTCGCGCTGTAGAAGATCACCGGCGGTTCGGCCACCACGCCCTTGACCTCCTTCGGGATGATCTTGCTCGTGTCCACACTGGCGAGCACGCGGTCGAGTCCGATCACCCGGTCCTCATGAGGGATGGACTTCTCGATCTCGTCGGTGAGCTCGCGAATCTGCTCACGCGCGACCTGCGGGAAGTTCGCCTCGGTGATCTTCAGCGTGGAGAACCGGACCAACCGGTCGGCCTTGGCCACCGACGTGTCGGCTTCGAGCTTGATCGTGCCGAGCGACGGCTTGGCGGTGCCCTTGGCCTGCCACGACACGGCGGCATACGCCACCATGTGTTTCTGGTTGGTCCACTCGGCGACCTGCGGCTGGTAGACGAGGATGCGCCCGCCACTCGGCGTCGCATGCGCCCGCGGCCATCCGCCGTCGACCGGAGGCGCCGGCGTTGCCGGGCGTGCCGCCGTCGCGACGGGCGCCGAGCCCGTGGCCGCCACCGGCGTCGTGCCGGTCCCGGGCGCCGTCGTGGACGGGCTCCCGGGCTTCGGTGCAGGTGCCTGTGCCGGCGCGGCCGCCTTGGTCGCCGTCGTCTGGGCCTGGACGAGCGGAGCCACCGGGGGAGCGAGCAGCGTGGCGACGGCGAGCAGGGCCACCCGCCGCCGCCACGCGTCGTGACGCGTGCGCCTCATGATGTCAGTCCTTTCACAACCCACTGCGCGACTGCCGGCGCGTCACTTGCCGTCGAGCGACAGGATCATCGCCGCCGTCCACGTGATGTCCACGCGGTCGCCGACCTTCACCTTGGCCAGCGCGGCCTTGTCTTCCACGCGCGAGGAGTACTTCCAGTTGTTCGGTCCCGAGAACGTGATGGACGGCACCGACATGTCGATGGCCGTGATCGTCGCGGTGATGGTCCGCTGTGCGGCGACGGTGCCGGCCGCCTTGCCGCCGGCGGCCTTGGTCTCCGATGCCGCGACCGTGTCGGTGTCCTTCTCGCCGGGCTGCTTGAGGCGCAGGACGATGTTGTCGTAGTACCTGGCGGTGATCCTGTCGCCGATCTTGAGGGTGTCGAACCGCTTCATGTCCTTCGGCACCTGCGCGACCGTGTAGGTGCCGTCGGCCTTCTTCAGGGTCACTTCGCGTCTCGACGTCTCGATGGCTTCCACCGTCGCCGTCTCGGTGCGCATCTCGCCCGTGAGCGTCTTGGTCAACTGGGCCGAAGCGGGCAGGGCCGTCACGGCGAGGAGTGTGGCAATCGAGCCGCTGATCAGTGAGCGCATGTGTCGGTGGTCTCCTTGGGATCCCGCGCCCGGTGCCAGCGCGGGCCGATTCAACAGCAGGGGCGCACCGGCCCCAGGGACGCCGACTACGGCGCCGGCGCGGCTTCAGGTCCGCGCCGAGCCTCCGGGCCTGCGGACGCCGAGGCGCGCCATCCGGCCTTCGAGTGTGGTGGGCTTCACGCCGAGCAGGTCTGCCGCGCCGCCGGGACCGCGCACACGCCACCCCGTGCTGTCGAGCACGGTCCGGATGTGCTCGGCCTCGACGTCGTGCAGCTTCAGGCTCTTCTGGCGGGCCGGTCCGCGGGCCGTCGGTGCGGGGATGGTCAACGTGGATCCGTGGGCGAGGATCATCGCGTGCTCGACGGTGTTGCGGAGCTCACGGATGTTGCCCGGCCACGGATAGCGTCGCAGCGCGTCCATGCTCTCCTTCGACACGGACGTGATCGACTTGCCGAAGGACCGCGAGCACTCCTCGATGAACGTCCACACGAGGGCGGGGATGTCCTCGGGCCGCTCGCGCAGCGGCGGCACGGTGATCGGGAACACGTTGAGCCGGTAGAACAGATCCTCGCGGAACGTCCGCGCCGCGACGGCCTCCTCGAGGTTCCGGTTGGTCGCGGCGATGATGCGTACGTCCACCTTGATCGAGTGGGTGCTCCCGAGCCGCTCGACCACCCGATCCTGGATGACGCGCAACAGCTTCACCTGCGACTCGAGCGGCAGCTCGCCAATCTCGTCGAGGAAGATCGTGGAGCCTTCGGCCATCTCGAACCGTCCGACCTGACGCGCGACGGCGCCCGTATAGGCCCCCCGTTCTCGGCCGAACAGCTCGCTCTCGATCAAGGCCGTCGGAATCGCGCCGCAGTTGACGCGCACCATCGGCCGCGCGGCGCGCGGGCTGCGCTCGTGGATCTCCCGCGCGAAGACCTCCTTGCCCGCGCCCGTCTCGCCGAGCAGCAGCACGGTCGCATTGGTCGGCGCGACCTGTGCCACCAGTTCCATCGCCTCGCGCGCGGCGACGCTGTCGGCAATCACGCCGGCCGGCGATCGCAGCGTCACTTCACGGTGGAGCACCGCGTTGTCGCGCGCGAGCCGATCGCGCAACTCCAGCACCTCGCCAAGCGCGGCATCGAGCGCCTGCTGGTCGCGGCGATGCCGCAGGGCCTGGGCGAACACCTGCCCGAGCAGGCGCAGGCCATCGACGACCATGGACGTGGCGCGCCTCGGTGCGTGCAGCGCGGCGACGGTCAGCGCGCCGAGGAGCTGCCCGTCGATGAAGAGCGGCACGGCGATGTTGGATCGTGTGCCGACCTTCGCCAGGCTGGCGCGGTCGGCGTCCGAGGGAATCGCGTCCACGTCGTCTACGACCACGACCTCGCCCGCGCGAAGCCGGCCGAGATACCACGGGAAGTTGACGTCGGCCGAGTACGCCGACATCCGGTCGGGCAGGGGGATGTCGATGCCCTCACGTGTCCAGGCGTGCGTGAACACGAGGTCGCCGCCGGGCGCCACCTGGAAGAGCGCGCTGCGGTCGTAGCCCAGTGACAGGACCAGCTGCCGCTGCGTGTCTTCGATGGTGCCGTCGAGGTCGTCGGCCGCGACGTTGACGAACCGCGCCACCAGGTCGGCCACGAGCGTCGCGTAGGTCAGCGGGGAGCCGTCCGGGGCGGCCGGCGTGGCGGTGTCGACGAGGGTGGTGGGCACGGTGGCTGCCAGCGACGTGAGTGGATCCGCCGACCCACGCGTCGCGCCGACGTGTCCGGGGTCTGCGTGGGTCACGGCTCCACATCTTAGCGGCGCCACCCCGGCGTGATCGCCTATGCCTGGGGATAGGTCAGCGACAGTTCAGCGTTCACCATTCAGCATGAAGCGCAGCTCGGCCATGGCCCTTTCCGCCAACCCTCCATTGTGAATTTTGAATCCTGAACTACTTCAGCAATCTCTCGAACCCCACCAGCTTCCACGCGCCACCCGTTCGACGGAAATGCACCTTCACGGGTCGCTCCCATGAGGGATGGGTCGGGTGCTGCGCGTTGATCTCCAGCTCGACGAACGCACCGTCGGCCGTCGGCAGGCCGGCCGGGGCCGTCATGCGCGGGTCGCGGCTGGTGGTCTGGCCGATGGGGCTCGCCGTGCCGGTCGCGTTGTCGAAGCGTGACCACGTGACCCCGTACGACGACGGCACCGGCGCGAAGCCGTACTGCACGGCCGCGTTGCCGAAGGTGAGTTCGCCCGCCGCGCTCAGGACCGGATCGACGATCGGATTGATCTTCGTCAGGTAGGCGCGCCCGATCTTGTCGCGGCGCAGGATCAGCGTGTCGACGAGGTACTGCTCGGAGGTGGCGTCGCCGAGTTCACCCGTCTTGACCACGGCGCGGATCATGTCGTCGGTGAATGCCATCACCCGCCGCGCGGCCCAGAAGGCATCGTCGTCGCGCATCTCGACGTAGGCGAGCGTCGGCGCGCGCGGCTTCCACGTCTCGGGATCGAACGTCTGCCCCTCGAACCGGCCGATGGTCGGCAGGTCGGGGTACCCGGCCGTCTGCCACGGGCTCAGCGCGAAGCCGAACGAGTACAGCCGCTTCTTCGTCGCGCCGCCCTCGTAGATGTGCTCGAAGCCTTCGTTCCACTCGTGCGGCCCGTTGGCGCCCACCCCGAACGTCGATCCGACGTCCTGGAGGTAGTGACGCACCACCCCGCGGCCACCCTCGGTCACGAGTGTGTCGAGCGTGTTGCCGGCCTTCATGTCGGTGAGGTTGGTCCACGCGCCGAACACCCGCAGCGCGCGCAGCTCGCGACGATGCTCGTGCGGCACGACGTCGTTCGGGTCGTCGGGCCGCGTGCCCTGATACTTGAAGCCACCCAGGATCTTGCCTGGCAGCATGCGCCCGGCTGCGGCCCGCAGCGAGCCGTCGGGGTTGCGTGGCACGCGCTCGAGCAGTTCGCGCACGTCGTCGCCGGTCATCGGCGTCCGCTTGCCCGACGGCCGCCGCTTGGTGGCCTTCGGGTCGATCGTCGTGTTGTCGCGGTCGAACTCGGTGAGGAAGTACTCGACCTGGTTGTAGCCGAGGGCCCAGAAGATCTTCGTCGCGATCACCACGGCGCCCGTCGCGCCGCGAGGGTTGGCCGCCGAGTCGAACGACACGAACCACGTCTCGCCGTTGGCGTCCTTCGCCGTGAAGCCCGGCGCGGCTCCCGCGCTCTTCTCACGCGTCAGCACCCACTTCTCGGGCGCGGGTGGTGGTCCGGTGACCGGGCCCCTCACCAGTGCCTCTGTCGTCAGCGTCCGCGTGCCCACGCGATTGGTGAACCAGCTCGAGTCGGGTACCTCGTCGATGGTGTTGACGTTCTGCGCCCGCGTGTGGGTCGGCGCCTTGCCGGCCGTCACGAACAGCTGATACGCGAGGTCGTAGAACAGGTCGATGTCCCACTCCGCGACGCCCGACGCGTCGGCCGTCTCCGGCTCGCGCTGCAGGGGGTCGTCGGAGAAGAAGCGGGGCGAGGCCGTGCGGACGGGCCCCGCGGTAGACAGCAGGGAGGCTGCCACGAGCGTGCCGGCGGCGAGGACGGCGCGGCGGCGCGCGAACGAAGAACGGCGTGACATGGTGCGGTGCCTCAGAACGACGCGCTCGCGCCGAAGACGAGGTTGAACCCCTCGGACCCGCGGGCCAACTCGATGCGGAGTGGCGTGGCCAGCGGCCCGTGCAGGCGGAAGCCGATGCCGAAGTCGGTGTGCAGGTCGTTGAAGTCCAGATCCGACTTGCGCGACGCGACCTTGCCTGCGTCGAAGAAGATGGCCGTGTCGATGAAGCTGTTCACCAGCACGCGCCACTCGGCCTGCATGAGCAGGCTGTGGCGGTCGCGGAAGCGCAGGTTCTGGTAGCCGCGCAGCGTCGAGCCGCTGCCGAGGCCCGGCAGCATGAAGAAGGGTACCTGGGCGTTGCCGTCGCGCATCGTGGTCTGCACGCGCCCACGCAGCGAGAGCACCCACGCGTCGCGCAGGATCGGGATGTGCTGGATGGCTTCGTAGTCCACCTGGTCGAAGGTGAAGGCATCGTCCTGGTCGGCGTAGCGATGCAGCGTGACGCCGTAGTAGCCGCCCGTGCGTGCGTAGCCCGCCCCTGGTCGGGTATCGATGGCCACCGTGCCCTGCGTGTGCAGATAGGTGACGGCCTCGTTCAGCCCGTTGAGCGTGTCGGGCGTGTAGATCGCGTCGACCGACGGGAACCCGCTGGCCTGTCCGGGGAACTGGTCCCACTGCGACAACTCCACGCCGCCGCCGAGCAGGAACACGCGCCGCGTCGGCCGGAAGTCGAGCGTGGCTGATGCGTACGGCTGGCGGAATCCGTAGTTCGAGCGGGCCTCCTGCGTGCTGTCGTTGCCGACGCCGAAGAAGTTGACCTCGGGGGCCTCGCGCCAGCCACCGAGCACCGCCAGCCGGCCGCGCCGACCGAACAGCCGCGGCGCGATGAACTCGCTCTCGATGCGCTTGTAGTTGCTGAAGGTGTAGCTCCCGCGCACGTCGAGCGTGTCGTAGTCACCCACGTGCGTGAGGTAGCCGGCGCCGAGCGTGAATCCACCGCCACCGTAGGCGCTGGTGAAGAACGGGTGCCAGTTCATGTCGCCCGAGAGGAACTGTTCCTCGAGCTTCTTCACCCAGATTTCCGCCTTGTTCGGCTCGTAGGGCTCGAGGGCCCCCGCCTTCTCCTTCTGCTGCTCGGCGATCACGCCGGCGCGGGTCTGTTCGGCAGTGCCGGGCTGGGCATGGGCGGATGGGGCGATGACGAACACGAGTGCCGCGACGACGGCCCACCGTGCGACGCGCCCGATGTGGACGTCGAACATGAACGTGTGCTCCCCGGGGACCGGTCGGGTCCGGTCGCCCGCGATGACTCCGGAGTCTCGAGGACGCCGGAACGCGGGACATCCGCCAGGGGGGCTGCGGATATCCCAGCCGGGGACGCTACCGGATTCCAGCCCGGCAGGCTATTGGCCCTTGGGCCAGCTTGCGACGGACCAACTGGACGCGCACGATGAGCGGTGACCATCCCGCCACGGCCTCATCCGTGCGTACGGACTCAATGCCTGCGGGGCGAGGGAGCAAGGACGATGCGCACCGTCATCCGAATCGCGATGGGCCCCACGCTGGCCCTGGCCACGCTGCTGGCCGTGCCGGCGCCCGCCCGCGCCCAGGACGTCACGTACAACTTCATGGCCGGCAACGACTTCTCGAAGTACAAGACCTACCGCTGGGTGGAGGTCGAAGGCGTCGAGAAGCCAGACGCACTCGTCGACGGGCAGATCCGGCAGGCCATCGACACCGTCCTCGCCAAGCGGGGGCTCACGCCCACGACAGGTGAACAGGCGGATCTGCTCGTGGCTTATCAGGTGGCCGTGTCGCAGGAACGCCAGTGGAACGCCTACAGCACGGGCGGCTACGGCTACGGCGGCTACGGCTGGCGCTACGGCGGCATGGGTGGCGGCATGACGACGGCCACGAGCACCACGCTGAACGTGGGCACGCTCGCCTTCGACGTCTACGACACCGCCCAGAAGAAGCTCGTGTGGAAGGGCACCGCGACCAAGACCCTCAACCCGAGCAAGGACCCGAAGAAGAACCAGGAGCGGCTGCAGAAGGCCATGGACAAGCTCCTCAAGAACTTCCCGCCGAAGGCGAAGTAGGCCTGTCCCGATGACCGTCGTCCGAAAGACCGTGTCCGCCGTTCCCCCTGGCGCGTCGGCACCTGCCGACCGCACGCTCGTCGAGCGTCTGCTGTCGCCCATCGCCGAGGTGCGTCACGGCGAGGCCATCACCGCCCTGCTCCTCACGCTCTTGATGTTCTTGGTGCTGGCGGCGTACTACGAATTGAAGACCGCACGCGAGGTGTTCATCCTGTCGGAAGGCGGCGCGGAGGTGAAGAGCTACTCCTCGGCCGGTCAGGCGCTGCTGCTGCTGGGCATCGTCCCCGCTTACGGGGCGTTCGCATCGCGCGTGAATCGCGAGCGGCTCATCACGTGGGTCACGCTGATCTTCGTCGCCAACATCGCGCTGTTCATCCTCGCGTACGGCGGCGGTTTGAAGATCGGCATCCCGTACTTCCTGTGGGTCGGCATCTTCAACGTCATGGTCATCGCACAGTTCTGGGCCCTGGCCAACGACGTGTTCACACCCGAACAGGGCAAGCGGCTGTTCCCGTTGATCGGCGTCGGCAGCAGCCTGGGCGCCTGGGTGGGCTCGATCCGGGCCGGCCAGCTGGTTGGCAGCTACGGCCCCACGCGCCTGCTTCTGGGTGCCGGCGGCATCCTCGTGATCTGCGCCGTGCTGGCCCGGATCATCAGCCGCCGGCCGCATGCACCCGTCGCGGGTGCGGCCGTGGCGCCTCCCGCGGCCGACGAACCCCTCGGCAAGGACGGGGGGTTCGAGCTGATCGGCAAGGATCGGTACCTGATGCTGATCGCGGCGCTGACGGTGCTGCTCAACGTGGTCAACACGTCGGGTGAATACCTGCTCGGCCGGTACGTCGTGGAGCAGGCGTCGGCGCTGCACGGATCGGGACCCGAGGGGGCAGCCGCGCGGCAGGTGTTCATCGGCGAGACCTACAGCCACCTGTTCAGCACGGTGAACCTGGTCGGCTTCCTCCTGCAGATGTTCGTCGTGTCGCGCGTGTTCAAGTATCTCGGCGTGGGCCGGTCGCTCTTCATCCACCCGCTGGTGGCGGCCGCCGGCTACGGCCTGATCCTCACCGGCCCTTCACTCGGGTTGATGACCACGGTCAAGATTGCCGACAACAGCCTCGACTACTCGCTCGGCAACACCACCAAGCAGGCCCTCTGGTTGCCGACGAGCCGCGAGGCCAAGTACAAGGCCAAGCAGGCCGTCGACTCGTTCTTCATGCGTGCCGGCGACGTGCTGTCGGCCGGCATCGTCTTCATCGGCGAGCGCCTCGCATTCGCCGTCCCGGTGTTTGCGGCCATCACCCTCGTACTCGCGGGCGCCTGGATTGGCGTGGTGGCCCTGCTCAACGTCGCGTTGCGCCGCAAGGTCGGCGAAGCGACCACGGCCGCCCTCTGAACGGACACCTCACTCACGGGAAAGGGAGCAGGACATGACTCGACAGCTTCGACTCACCGGCATGCTGGTCTGCGCGATGGCGCTGACCGGGCTCACGCCAGCGCTCGCGCAGCCAGCCGCGCCGCAGCAGGCCGGTACCGTCGTCACCAAGAAGGACCCGCTGCGCTTCGTGGCCTTCGGCGTGAACATGCAGCGCGGCTTCAGCGGCACCATCGACATCGGCATCGAACGCTGGACCACCGACGCGGAGCGCGCATCGCTGCTCGATGCGGTGGCCGGCACGACCGTGGCGCGGTCGTCGCAGGACAAGCTCGTGCGCACGCTGCAGGACGTGGAGCCGCGGGCGGGCTACATCCGCTCGGCCCGCTCGGTGGGTTGGGACATCAAGTACGCGCGCGAGAACCTGCTGCCCGACGGCACGCGGCAGATCGTGATCGTCACCGACAAGCCGGTCACCTTCTGGGCGGCCGCCAGTTCGGCGCGCACGATGGACTACCCGTTCACGATGATCGAGATGCGGTTCGCGCCCGGCGCCGACAAGGGCGAGGGCAAGCTGCTCAACCAGACCTCGATCTCCACCAAGAACGGCCACCTCGAGCTCGAGATCTACGGTCAGGAGCCGACGCGTCTCACCCAGATCACCCAGCAGAAGACGAAGGCCCAGAAGCAGGCCGAGAAGGCGCAGAAGAACAAGTCGAACTAGCGTTACACCGTGTTGCCTTGACCTCCACGGTCGAGCCGGATAGTGTGGCGCGGTCGAACCGCTCGACCACGTCGTCTGTCGGCAGGAGGCAGCGTTCGAGGCCCAGGCCACCACCGATGACTCGCGTGGTGGCCTCTTGCTTTCGGAGTCTCGATGCCTGCGACCGTCCTCCGCCGTCTTTCGGCGCCCTCGTCCCGTCGTGTGCGCCAGGCGCTCGGCGCCCTCGTCGCCGTGGTCATCGCGACAGGCGTCGCGTCGCACGTCACGCGGGCGGCCGGCACCATCACCCTGTCGCCCGGCTTCCCGTACGCCCAGGACTTCAACACCCTCGCCAGTACGGGTACCGCCAACACGACGGTGCCCGAGGGCTGGGAGTTCAGCGAGAGCGGCACCAACGCCAACACGGCCTACAGGGCCGGCACCGGGTCGGACAACGCGGGCGACACCTACAGCTTCGGCGCCAGCGGCAGCACCGACCGCGCGTTCGGCGGGATCCGCAGCGGAACGCTGGTGCCCGTGGTGGGCGCGCAGTTCACCAACACCACAGGCAGCACGATCACGCAACTGGCCATCGCCTATACGGGCGAGCAGTGGCGTCTCGGGCAGAACACCGTCGGGCGCTCGGCCGATCGCCTCGATTTCCAGCTCTCCACCAACGCCACGAGTCTCACCTCCGGCACGTGGGTCGACTACGACACGCTCGACTTCGCCAGTCCTGTGGTGGCGGGCACCGTCGGCGCTCTGAACGGCAACGACGCCGCCAACCGACGCGCGGTGAGTGCGACCCTCACCGGGCTGTCGATTCCCGACAACGCGACGTTCTGGATCCGCTGGGTCGACACCGACCTCGTCCCCGGCGCCGACGACGGCCTGGCCATCGACGACTTCAGCATCGAGGCCTCTGGCGGTGGTGGCGGCCCTGTGCTGCCGACGCTGTCGGTCAACGACGTGAACCTGAACGAGGGCAATAGCGGCACGACGGCGTTCACCTTCACCGTGAGCCTGAGCGCGCCCGCGCCAGCCGGCGGCGTGACGTTCGACGTCTCGACGGCCGACAACACCGCCACCGTGGCCGACGGCGACTACAGCCCCGTGTTCCTCACCGGACAGGTCATCGCGGCCGGCACCATGAGCACGACCGTCACCGTGCTCGTCAACGGCGACATGGCGTTCGAGGCCGATGAGACCTTCACCCTCAACGTCACCAACATCGTCGGGGCCAACGCGGGCGATGCGCAGGGGCTCGGCACGATCCTCAACGACGATGTCGCCTGCGGTGGCGCGGCCACGCTGACGAGCCAGATTCAGGGCAGCGGCGCGACGAGTCCGCTCGTCGGCAGCATCGTCACGATCGAGGGTGTCGTGGTTGCCGACTTCCAGGGCACCACGAATCTGAGCGGGTACTACGTGCAGGAGGAGGACGCCGACGCGGATGGTGATCCGGCGACGTCGGAGGGCATCTTCGTCTTCGACAACGTCAATCCGGCCAGCGCCGGCGACATCGTGCGGGTGACGGGGCGCGTCACCGAGTTCACGACGGGTGGCACCCCACTGACCGAACTCACCGCGGTGTCACAGTTCGCGATCTGCGGGTCTGGCGCGCAGGTCACACCCACCCCCGTCACGCTGCCTGTCGCGACGCTCGCCGACCTCGAGCGCTACGAAGGCATGCTGGTGACCTTCCCGCAGGCGCTGACCGTCACAGGGAACTTCACGCTCGGCCGCTTCGGCGAGGTCGAACTGTCGGTGAACGGGCGTCAGTGGATCCCGACGCATGTCGCCGCGCCGGGCGCGCCGGCGCTCGCGCAGCAGGACCTCAACGATCGTAGCCGTATCGTGCTGGACGATGCCAGCGGGAGCCAGAACATCGACCCCATTCGCCATCCGGCGGGAGGGCTGAGCGCGTCGAACACGCTTCGTGCGGGCGATACCGTGCAGGGGCCGCTCTCGGGCATCCTGGACCATCGCTTCGGCACCTATCGGGTGCAGCCGCTTGGCCCGGTGTCGTTTGTCGCGACCAACCCACGGACGGGCGTGCCTGGTGTCGGCGCCGCGACGTTGAAGGTTGCCAGCCTCAACGTGCTGAACTATTTCAACGGCGACGGGTTCGGCGGCGGATTCCCGACGTCGCGCGGCGCGAACACGCCGGCCGAGTTCGTGCGGCAGCGCGACAAGACCATTGCCACGCTCGCGGGCCTCGACGCCGACATCGTCGGCCTCGTCGAGATCGAGAACGACGCCCCCGGCGGCAGTGCGATCGAGGATCTCGTCGCCGGACTCAATGCCGCCACGGGCGCCGGTACGTATGCCTACATCGACACCGGCATCATCGGGGGAGACGAGATCCGCGTGGCGCTGATCTACCGCCCAGGCCGCGTGACGCCGACCGGCGCGCACGCCGTCCTCGACTCGACGGTCGATCCCGAGTTCCTGGATCAGTACAACCGTCCCGTGCTCGCGCAGACGTTCCAGGCGACGGCCAACGGCGCGAAGCTCACCGTCGTGGTCACCCACCTGAAGTCGAAGGGCAGCGCCTGCAATGTCGTGGGTGATCCCGATACGGGTGACGGCCAGGGCAACTGCAACGTGACACGGACGCGCGCGGCCCGGGCCCTGGTGCGGTGGCTGGCCACCGACCCCACCGGCTCGCAGGAGTCCGACATCGTCATCCTCGGCGACCTGAACGCGTACCGCAACGAGGACCCGATCACCGCGATCCGGGCCGGTGGGTACGTGGACCTGCTCGGCGCCTCGGCCTACTCGTACGTGTTCGGCGGGCAGTCGGGCTACCTCGATCACGCGCTGGCGAGTGCCTCGCTCGCGTCGCAGGTGACGGGCGTCACCGAGTGGCACGTCAACGCCGACGAGCCGACCGTGCTCGACTACAACGTCGAGTTCAAGAGCGCTTCGCAGATCACGAGCCTGTATGCGCCGACGCCGTACCGGTCGTCCGACCATGACCCGGTGGTCATCGGGCTGGCGCTCCGTGCGCCCTTCGATTTCGATGGATTCGGCCGGCCCATCGACGCAGGTGGCGTCACCGACGCGCGGGCCGGAAGTGCCGTGCCCGTGAAGTTCAGCCTCGGCGGGTACAGGGGCCTCGACATCTTCGTGGCGGGGTCGCCGAGTTCGGTCCTGATTCCGTGCAGCGCAGGGGCGACCCTCGTCGACGGTGAGGCGGCCGGCACGGCCGGCGCCAGCGGGCTGAGGTACGACGCCGGCACGGATCAGTACACCTTCGTGTGGAAGACGAACCGTGCCTGGGCAGGCACGTGCCGCCGACTGACGCTCCGGCTCACCGACGGCACCTGGCACCGCACGGACTTCTCGTTCAGGTAGGGACGGATCTGCGAATGCCGCGACGCCGGCGGTAGGGACGGCTCTCCGAGCCGTCCGTCCGGCCCGGCCGTCGCGTCTGGATCGCGCGGCGGCGCGCTGGGACAGCGCGCCCTGCCGTGGCGGTGCCTGGAGGTAGGGCCGGCTGTCCGAGCCATCCGTCGTCGGGATCGCGTGGCGGCGCTTGGGACAGCGCGCCCTGCCGTGGCGGTGCCTGGAGGTAGGGCCGGCTGTCCGAGCCATCCGTCGTCGGGATCGCGTGGCGGCGCTTGGGACAGCGCGCCCTGCCGTGGCGGTGCCTGGAGGTAGGGCCGGCTGTCCGAGCCATCCGTCGTCGGGATCGCGTGGCGGCGCCTGGGACAGCGCGCCCTGCCGTGGCGGTGCCTGGAGGTAGGGCCGGCTGTCCCAGCCGGCCGCCGGGCGCGGGGCCGCGAGTCTCACCGTCGTGTCAGCGTGAACGCGTGATACCCCCACGGTGGCAGGTCGAGGTACAGGCCGCGACCGGCGAGGTCGAGGCCGTCGCGCTCGTAGACCGCGTCGCCGAGCTGGTCCTGCAGCACCCAGCGCGCGTCTGACAGGTCAGCCCAGGGCAGGCGCAGGTAACACTGCGAGTGGTGGCCGGCGTAGTTGACGGCGACGACGCGTCGCGCGTTGCCGGGGCCGGTCCAGCCGTACGCGACCAACGCGTCGTGCGAGCCGTTCCCCTCCCACGCGGCATCGGCACCCAGCAACTGCCACTGGCCGTCGCGGTAGGCCGGATCGCGAAGGCAGGCGAGCAGCGACTCGTAGAACGCCGCGATGGCTGTGTCGGTCGGCTCGTCGGGGCCGCGCCCGAGGTGCATCGGAATGCGCACCCGCTTGCCTTCGCGCTGTCCCTGGTGGATGAACCGCAGGCCTGGCGCGAGGAACGTGATGACCGCGGCGGCGCGATGCCGGTCGGGCGCGAACGTCGCAGCCGCACGCGGTTCGTCGTGGTTCTCGAGGAAGTGCGCCATGCGGTCCTGGAAGTCCAGGCCCGCGTACAGGTGCTCGCGTACCGGTCGTGCGGGGCCGTGCTCGAGCCGGTCGTACAACCGCTTGTCGTAGGTGTAGTCGAAGCCCTGTTGCTGCAGCGTCCACTCGAGGTCCCAGTAGACCTCGGCCATGAACAGGAACCCCGGTGACTGCTCGCGCACGGCTGCCGTCGCCCTCGGCCAGAAGGGCATCGTCGCGATGCCCCACGTGCGCTGGAACACGTCGGGCAACACGAGCATCGCCATGTCGCAGCGCACCCCGTCGCACTGGCGCGCGATTCGCTGCAGTTCGCCGATGAGCGCGTCCTGCAGCGCGGGGTTGCCGTAGTTCAGTTGCAGCGTGTCTGGCCATCCCGCGAAGTAGGGATCGCGGCCGTAGGCGAGGACCCGCGACGAGCCGCCGACGTCCAGCCGCGTCCAGTTCTGCGGCGCGTCGGCCAGCTGCGCCTCGGTGCCCTCGACGAAGTACTCCGGGTGCGACTGCACCCACACGTGGTCGGGCGCCACGTGGTTGGGCACGAAGTCGAGCATCAGGCGCAGGCCACGCTGGCGCAGTCGCGCGCGCAGCCGCGCCAGCGCCTCGTCGCCGCCGAAGTCGGCATGGACGTGGTAGTCGCGCACCGCGAAGCACGAGCCGGCGACGTCCTCGTCGCGGAAGTCCGGCAGCACCCGGTGGTACTCGGCCAGCCACTCGGGGTTGGAGGCCGACACGCGCCGCGCGGCCTCGCCCGTCTGCCAGACGCCCAGGAACCAGACCAGGTCGAAGCCGTCCTGCGCGATCCGGTCCAGATCGGCGTCCGGCACGTCGTCTAGCGTGGCCCGCCGACCCAGGGTCGCCCCCAGCTCCGACAGGCGCACGCGGGTGTTGATCTGGTACAGCGAGGGATACCTCGGCGTGGCCATCGCGGTCTCCTCAGTGTTTGCCACCCACCTGTTCCCGCACGAGCTGCTCGGCGAGCCGCTCCTTGCCGGTCATCAGTGCCCTGGCGGCGTCCATGCGGCCGAACAGGTCCATCATCCGGGCGACGACGCCCGTCCAGCCGGTCTGGTGGCTGGCGCCGAGTCCCGCACCGTTGTCGCCGTGGAAGTACTCGTAGAACAGGATGTGATCGCGCCAGTGCGGGTCGGTCTGGAACTTCTCGCAGCCGCCGTACACCGGCCGGCGTCCCTGCGCGTCGCGCAGGAACGTGCTGGTGATCCGACGCGAGAGCTCGTGGGCGATCTCGTAGAGCGTCATGCGCTGTCCGGATCCCGTGGGGCACTCGACGGTGAAGTCGTCGCCATAGAAGCGATAGAAGTTCAGCAGTCCACGCACGATCAGGCCGTTGACGGGCATCCACACCGGGCCCCGCCAGTTCGAGTTGCCACCGAACATCCCGTTGTCGGACTCGGCCGGCAGGTAGCGCACCCGATACTCGTGTCCCTGGGACTGGAACACGAACGGGTGCTGCTCGTGGTGCTTCGAGAGCGAACGGATGCCGTGCGGTCCGAGGAACTCGTTCTCGTCGAGCAGGTACGACAGGATGCGCTCCAGCTTCTCCTTGGAGAGCGGCGACAGCAGCCGTCGCCGCGCGTAGCCGATGAACCCCTCCGTCGTCGGGGCCACCTTCTCGACGACGCCGGGATGGCGCTTGCGGAAGAGGGCGACGAGTTCGAGCAGTTTCGGATGGTTCAGCACCATCTCCTCTTCGATGACGGTGCTCGCGCAGAGGGGCAGCAGGCCGACCATCGAGCGCACCTTCAGGCGGAAGGCATGGCCGGTCGGAAGGCGCAGCACGTCGTAGTAGAAGCCGTCCTCCTCGTCCCACATGTCGTCGCCGTGGTCGCCGATCTTGTCCATGGCGTAGGCGATCCAGATGAAGTTCTCGAGGAACTTGAAGGCCGTCTCCTCATACTTCCTGTCGTGCTCGGCGAGGATCAGCGCCATCTCGAGCATGTTCTGGCAGTAGAACGCCATCCACGCGGTGCCGTCGGCCTGCTCCAGCGAGCCGCCCGTCGGCAGCTGTGCGCTGCGGTCGAACACGCCGATGTTGTCGAGGCCCAGGAAGCCGCCGGCAAACACGTTGCGGCCCTGCGGGTCCTTCCGGTTGACCCACCAGTTGAAGTTCAGCATCAGCCCCTGGAACGACCGCTCCAGGAACTCGAGGTCTTCGCGACCGAGGTTCTTCTCGACGCCGTACAGGTACAGCGTCGCCCACGCGTGCACGGGCGGGTTCACGTCGCTGAAGTTCCACTCGTAGGCCGGGATCTGCCCGTTGGGGTGGCTGTAGAGCGTGCGGAGCATCAGCAGGAGCTGCTCCTTGGCGAAGTCGAAGTCCACGAGCGACAGCGCGAGGGTGTGGAAGGCGAGATCCCACGCCGCGTACCAGGGGTACTCCCACTTGTCGGGCATCGAGATGACGTCGCCGTTGAGCATGTGGAACCACTCGGCGTTGCGCGGGGCCCGGAAGCCGGTGCCGAACAGCGGATGCGCGTCGTGCTCCTTCAGCCACCGATCCACGTCGAAGTAGTAGTACTGCTTGGTCCACAGCATGCCGGCCAGCGCCTGCCGGTGCACGCGCCGTTCGTCCTCGCCGAACGACGGCGGTGTGATCCGGTCGTAGAACTCCTCGGCTTCCTCGATCCGCAGCGCAAAGACCTGGTCGAAGTCGGCAAACGGGTCGCCCCCGGCGCTGGCGCGCAGGCGCAGGCGCACCGACTGGCTCCCGCCCGCCGGCACGTCGAGCACGCACAGCGCCGCGGCCTTGGTGCCCGTGAGCGCCGGGTTCACCGCACCGGTCTCGCCGTTGACGACGAACCGGTGGAACGCGTCCTTGACGTACGGCGACGGGCTGGGCTGCGCCCACAGGCGCTCGGCGTTGCTCTCGTTCTCGGTGGCCAGCCACTGCTGCGCGCCCTCGCACGCCAGCGTGTAGGTGCCCAGGTCGGCATGCGTGGCCACCGCCGCGCCGCTCGAGGCGTCGATCGACGGCCTCGGGACACCCTCCTCCCAGGTCCAGGTGTTGCGGAACCAGAGCGTCGGCAGCAGGTGCAGGTGCGCCGCCTCTGGCCCGCGGTTGTGCACGGTGCAGCGGATCAGGATGTCATCGGGCCCGGCCTTCGCGTACTCCAGGAACACGTCGAAGTACCGGTCGTCGTCGAACACGCCCGTGTCGAGCAGTTCGTACTCGAAGTCCTGGCGTGACCGCCGGCCGTTGGTCTCGACCAGGTCGCGATAGGGGAACTCGCGCTGCGGGTACTTGTACAGGTACTTCATGTACGAGTGCGTCGGCGTCGAGTCGAGGTAGAAGTAGTACTCCTTCACGTCCTCGCCGTGGTTTCCCTCGCTGTTGGTCAGCCCGAACAACCGCTCCTTCAGGATGGGATCGCGCCCGTTCCAGAGCGCGAGCGCGAAGCAGAGCTGCTGCCGGTCGTCCGACAGGCCCCCGAGGCCATCCTCGCCCCACCGGTACGCCCGTGAACGCGCCTGGTCGTGCGTGAAGTAGTTCCAGGCGTTGCCGTCCTGGCTGTAGTCCTCGCGCACCGTGCCCCACTGGCGTTCGCTGAGGTACGGCCCCCACTTCTTCCACGGGATACCAGCCTCCCGGGCGTCGTTCAGCCGCTTCTGCTCACGGACGTCCACGAAGGGGACATGCCCACCCTGGGCCTTCGATCCGGATGTCGCATTCGCCATTGCACTGCCCCCTCGTCGCTGGTCACGACCGGTGACCGTCTGCAGGTGCCCACGCCCCGTGGGAGGCTGGGCGGACAAACTCCCAAATACTGGAGGCCGGCGGTGCACCTGGCGTCAAGCTCGTGCGTCTCGGCAGGTGCCATGTGACAGCGATTCAGGCAGTTGCGCCCGTCGCGCTGACGAGACCACGCGGTCAATCCAGGGGACGATCAGGCACGGAACGTGCCAGCACTGATGGCGTGAGCGCTGCACACGCCGCCTCGTTCCACGCCGCGGATCGGTTGCGGGCCGTCCTGATCCTGGGGCTGCTGGCCACCTCCGCTCCCACCGATGCCGACGCCCAGGACCTCGAGCCACGCGCCTATGCCGCCGGGCCGGTCGGCGCGTTCTTCCTCGTCGCTGGCGTGTCACGATCGACCGGCTCGGTCGTGACCGACACGACGCTCCCGGTCCAGAACGTCGACGCCAGTATCTGGAGCACGCCGCTCGCCGCGGGATACACGTTCGATCTCCTGGGCAAGCAGGCGCTGGTCACGGCGGCCATCCCCCTGGCGCACGGCGACGTGAGCGGCGACGTGGGGGAGGAGCGCCGCGCGGTGACCCGCGACGGACTCACCGACGTTCGCGCGAAGCTCTCGATCAACCTGCGCGGAAACCCTGCGATGGGTGCGCAGGCGTTCGCGGTGTCGCCGCGGAAGGTCATCGTCGGCACGAGCATCACGGTCGTGGCTCCCACGGGCCAGTACACGGGCACGCAGTTGATCAACCTCGGCACCAACCGGTGGGCGATCAAGCCGGAGGTCGCCGTCTCGGTGCCGAAGGGCCGCTGGGACTTCGATGCGTACCTCGGCGTGTGGGTGTTCACCAAGAACGACGACTTCTTTCCCGGCGGACAGACGCGGGTGCAGGATGCCGTCCTGGCGCTGCAGGGGCACACGAGCTACACGTTCCGCCCGCGCCTCTGGGTGGCGTTCGACGCCACCTGGTACCGCGGGGGCGCCGCGCGCGTTGGCGACGGCCCACCCGTCGGCGAGATGGACAACGCCCGGATGGGGGCCACGCTGTCGTTGCCCCTGGGGCGCTGGCAGTCGATCAAGGTCGCCTACAGCACGGGCGTGGCGGTGCGCACCGGGACCAACTTCGGCACGCTCAGCGTCGGCTGGCAGTGGTTGAAGCTCACCAGGATGTGAGGAGCGACGCACATGTTCCGGCCCTCCACGCGTCTACTCGAGCCGAGCGAACGAATCGCCGAGGTGCTGTTCGGCCTGATCATGGTGCTCACCTTCACGGGGTCGCTCAGCGTGGCCGAGGCCGGCCGTGCCGAGATCCGGACGATGCTGATTGCTGCCCTGGGCTGCAACCTCGCCTGGGGCATCATCGACGGTGTCCTCTACCTGATGGGCGCGCTCGCCGAGCGCGGCAGTGCCCTGCAGACGTACAGGGCACTCCGGTCTGCCGACCCGGCCGATGGTCAGCAGCTGCTGGCCAGCGCGTTGCCTCCGCTGGTCAGCGGCGTCCTCATCTGGTCGTGACCTCGAACAACTCCGGCGACGCCTGATCGCCCTGCCGGAGCCCCCCGCCACGGCGCGCCTGCAGGCCTCCGAGTGGCAAGGCGCCCTGGGCGTGCTCCTGCTGGTCTTCCTCTCGACCTTCCCGGTCGCCATCCCGTTCATGGTGATGGCGCAGCCCGCCGTGGCCCTGCGCGTCTCGAACACGGTGGCCGTCGCGATGCTGTTCGTCGCAGGGCTGGCCTACGGACGCGTGGTCGGGCGGTCGCCGTGGGGCTTCGGCTTCGGCATGGTGGCACTCGGGACCGCTCTGGTCGCGCTGACGATGGCGCTGGGAGGCTGATGTGTCCATGCGCGCGCCGCTGACGTGCCGCGCCGTGCACGCGGGCATCCTGCTCATCGCCGTCGTGTCGGGCACGTCGTGGGCACAGACGCCCGATCCACCGGCCGGTGCGCCCGAGCCGGCGGGCGAGGCGCCACGGTGGACCTTCGGCGCGTCGGTCTACGGGTACGTGATCCCGGACGGACGCAACTACCTGCAGCCGTCGGTCACCGCCGATCGCGACGGGTTGCACCTCGAGGCGCGCTACAACTACGAGGCGCTCGATACGGGCTCGGCCTGGGCCGGCTATGCCTTCTCCGGTGGGACGGCCGTCGAATGGGAAGTCACGCCGATGGCCGGCGTCGTGTTCGGCAGCAGCTCCGGGTTCGCCCCGGGCTACCGTGGTGCCGTGGGCTGGCGATTCCTCGAGTTCACGAGCGAGGGCGAGTACGTCGTCGACGTCGGCGACACCGAGGCGTCCTTCTTCTACAACTGGTCGGAGTTCGCGTTCCTGCCGACCCGGTGGCTCCGAACCGGGATCGTCACGCAGCGCACGCGTGCCTACGCGAGTCCCCGCGACATCCAGCGCGGCCTGTTTGCCGGCGTCGCCGTCGGCCGCATCGACGTGACGCTGTACGTGTTCAATCCCGACGACAGTCGGCCCATCGTCGTGGCGGCCGCGGCCGTCGGGTTCTGACCGGAGCACCGGCCGGCACCGGCACGTCACGGCGAGGAGGAGCCCATGGACGACGCGCTGCAGGTACTGCTCGGCCTCACGCTGATCGTCTTCATGGTCGGCAGCCTGCTCGAGGTGGGGCTCGAGCTGCACCTGCCCGACGCCGTCGCCGCGTTGCGCAACCGGCGATTCGTCGGGCTGAGCCTGCTCTGGGGGTTCGTCCTGTGTCCGCTGCTGGCGCTGGGGCTCGTGACCGTGATTCCGCTGGCCCCGCCATATGCGATCGGGATGCTGCTGCTGGCGATGGCGCCGTGCGCGCCCTTCGTGCCCCTGGTGGCAAGGGCGGCTGGTGGCGACCTGGCCTATGTCGCCGCGTTCATGCTGCTGGCCGCGGTCGGCACGGTGGCGTACATGCCCCTGGCCGCGCCCATCTTCCTGCCCGGCTTTGCCGCCGACGCCTGGACCATCGCGAGGCCGCTCGTCCTCTACATCGCGCTGCCCCTCGCCCTCGGCATCCTGGCGCGACGGCTGTCGGAGCCGGTCGCGGAGGCCGCCCATCCGATCGTCAAGCGGCTGACCGGTCTCGACTCGCTGGTGATGGTCGGCATCATCGTCTGGCTGTATCGCCATGACTTCGTGTCGGCCGTCGGCAGTTACGCCATCCTCACGCAGGTGCTGTTCTATGGCATCACCGCGAGCGTGGCGTACGCCACCGGGTGGGGCCTCACCCCGCGTCAGCGGTCGGTGCTCGCGCTCGGCGTGTGTACGCGCAACATCGGGGCCGCCTTCGCGCCGCTCATGTCGCTGGCCGGCGCGGATCACCGGGCCGTGGCGATGGTGGCGCTGGCCGTGCCGCTGTCGGTGATCTGCGGGTTCGGTGCCGCTCGCGTCTTCGCGCGCGGGGCCGCAGGCAGACGGGTGTAGCTGCCAGACTCGCCCGGCGGGCGAGTCGGCTGGTCAGTCGCGGAAGCCGTAGTCGTCGATGAGGGTCTCGATCAGGCCGCGGTGCCGCGGCTCGAGGCGTACGATCCGGAAGGCCGTGTCCGTGAAGTCGTGGTTGACGTCACGGCCGCTGCGGATGCTTTCGGCCTCGAACTCGGCGTGCTCGGCCACGCCGTCCGTCGACGGCAGCCGCATCGCCAGCCGGAACGTGCGTCCGATCCCGATGGGCGTTTCGCTCATCACGAGGATGCCGTCGGTGGTGATGTCGACGAGGTGGCCCAACTCGCGCCCAGTGTCGAGATCGAACACGCGGAGGTAGTAGATCAGGCTCCTTCGCTTCAGGCGACGACGCTCGAGCATCATGGTCTCCACGCGCCGCACCGCCGGCGCTGCACGTGAGGAATCGGCATCACCGGGGATGGCGTGAGGGAGACGGGAGGACCGGGGAGATGGGACGCACGTTGATCAAGGTCGTCGCGGTGCTGCTGGTCGCGCTGCTGGTGGCCGTGGGGCTGGCCTGGATCGCCGTCCGCAGGATGCTGGCGCCCGAGGCGGTGCGCGCCGCGCTGGAGCAGCAGGCCACCGCGGCGCTCGGGCAGCCCGTGCGCATCGGCGCCGCCGATCTCGCGCTGTCGCTCCGGCCGCGGATCGTCCTGTCGGACGTGCGCATCGGCTCGGCGGCCCCGCTGGTGATCGACCGCGTCTCGGCCGCGACGGGGCTGCGAGCGCTCCTGTCACGCCGCATCGAGGAGGCCGACTTCGCGATTGCCGGCAGTCGGGTGCACCTCCCCCTGCCGTTCGCGCTGCCCACAGGGGGCGACTCCTCGCCCGTGACCCCGTCGGCCACGCCGGGTGCGGCCATCACCGTGGTGTCGGTCGATCGCATCGTCCTCGAGGCCATCGATCTGGTCGTCGGCCAGCAGCGCCTTCGGCTCGACGTCGAGTCGTCGCTGCACGGCGACCGCCTCGACGTCGCGCGAATCCGGCTGGCGTCGGCCCTCACGACGATCGACGGCCGTGGCGCGGTCGAGAGCCTGGCGCGCCGGCAGGCCCGCTTCGCGTTCGAGGCCGACGCGCTCGACCTCGACGAACTGCTCGCCATCGCGTCAGGCGTCGCCGCGGCGCCCGGGACCGATCCGCGACTGGGAGGCGCCGGCGCGCCGCCGCCCGCGTCGAGCCCCGGGGCGATGCCGCCACTCGACGCGCGTATCGAGATCCGGGCAGCGCGCGGGCGCGCGCTCGGCATCCCGTTTGCGCCGCTGGCCGCGACGCTCGCCATCACGCGCGACGGGGTGACGCTCGATCCGGCCTCGCTCGGCGTCTTCGGCGGCACGATCGCCGGGCGGGTCAGCCTGTCGTCGGGCGTGGGGGAACAGGACCTCGCCCTGGCTGCCGACCTGAAAGGCCTCGACGTCGCGGCGCTCACCGCGCAGGCCGGCGTCGGTGGGGTGATGACCGGGCGCCTCGATGGTCGCGCCGACCTCGGGGCCCGGGCCGGCGATCCGGCCGTCGTGTTCCGCACGGCCGGGGGGCGCGCCACGCTCGTCGTGCGCGACGGCACGATTCCCGGCCTCGATCTCGTCGGGCCGGCGATTCGCGCGTTCGGCCCGTCGGGCCCGGCGTCGGCCTCGTCGGCCGGCAGTCGACGCTTCTCGAGTCTCCGAGGGACGTTCACGCTCGCCGACGGTGTCCTGCGCACCTCCGACCTGTCCATGCAGTCGCCCGACGTGGACCTGAAAGGACGGGGGGCCCTGCGCGTGGCCGGTGCGGTGGTGGACATGAGCGCCACACTCATCCTCTCGGAGGCCCTGTCGGCCCAGGCCGGTCGCGATCTCTATCGCTACGCCCGGGAGGGCAACCGTATCGTCCTGCCCGCGACGGTGAGGGGTCCCCTCGCCTCGCCGCGCGTCGGTATCGACGTCGGCAACGCCGCGTCGCGTGCCTTGCGCAATGCCGCGGAGGATGAACTGAAGAAGGGGCTCGACCGGCTCTTCAAACGGCCGGACTGACAATAGAGGCTCAGGGCTCAGGGCTCAGGGCTCCAGGCGCAAGGCGCAACGCTCACGGCTCAGGGGCTCCATCATGACCATCACCCGTCGCCTGCTCGCACAGGGCCTCGCCTCGTCGGCGCTGGCCACCGTCGTCTCGCCACTGGTCGCCACGGCGCGTACGCGCCGACAGGCGGCGGCCCCGGGGGCCGAACGTGCCGGATCGCTCACCGACGTGCCCGGTGTGCGCGTCGGGCACGTCACCCACCCCGATCGCCCCACGGGCTGCACCGCGATCCTCTTCGATGCACCCGTCGTGGCTGGCGTCGACTACGACGGATCGGCGCCCGGCGAGACGCTCGGCGTGATGCTGCAACCGGTCAGTCCGCTCGAACGCATCCACGGGATCCTGCTCACGGGCGGTGGCCCGATGGGGCTCGAGGCGGTCGGTGGCGTGGTGCGTCACCTCGAAGCGCAGCGGGTCGGCTACGACTGGGGGATTCCCAACGTGCGGATTCCCATCGTCGTGGGCGCCGTGATCGACGACCTGTCACTTGGTGACGGACGCATCCGGCCCGACGCGGCGATGGCGGTCCGCGCCTGCGAGGCTGCGACGACCGGGCCCGTCGCAGAGGGGAGTGTCGGGGTCGGGGCTGGCGCGACGGTGGGCAAGATGTTCCGCTCGCGGAAGATGGGCGGCATGAAGGGCGGGGTGGGGTGCGCGTCCATCCGCGCGGGCGAGGTGATCGTCGCGGCGCTCTGCGTGGTGAACGCGGCCGGTGACGTACGCGACTGGCGCACGGGACGCATCGTGGCGGGGGCGCGCACGCCCGACGGCACTGCGTTTGCCGACAGTCTCACGGTGCTGCGGCGCGACCTCGACACGTCGGCGCGGGCCGACAGGACGCTCGACGACCAGCCGTTCCGCGCCACGACGCTCACGGTGATTGCCACCAACGTCGCGCTCGACAAGACGAGCCTCACGAAACTGGCGATGATGACCAACACGGGCGCATCGCGCGCGATCACGCCGTATCACACCAACGGCGACGGCGATCAGGTGCTGACCGTGTCCACGGGCGCGGTCAAGCCTGCGGTGTCGCTCACGGCGCTCGGCGCGGCGGCTGCCGACGTCGCCGCGCTGGCCATCCTGCGGGGCGTGCAGCAGGCCACGGGACTCCCCGGCTGGCCCGCGGTGCGCGATCTGTAGCTAGGGACGGCTGTCCCCCTCGACTGCGCTCGGGGCAAGCCAGCCGTCCGTCAGTTGTCCGGCGTTTGCAGCATTCGGCATCGCGGCATTCGCGGTAGGGACGGCTCTCCGAGCCGTCCGTCAGCGTCCTAGCCATCCGCCGCGTCGCCGGCCCCGCGCCCGGCGGACCGCTCGGAGAGCGGTCCCTACCAGCGCCCGGGTAGGTAGGGACGGCTGTCTCAGCCGTCCGCCAGCGGTGTGCGATCCGTAGGTAGGGACGGCTCTCCGAGCCGTCCGCCAGCGTCCGAGCCGTGCGGTGCGTTCAGAGCTTTGCGCGCTGCTCGGCCGTGAGCCAGGCGTCCTGGACGATGCCGCTCGCAATCGCGGCCTTCAGCTTCGCCTTGCGCGCGTCGGTCTTCAGCAGGGCGTTGATCGCGAGACTGCGATTGCGCTCGGTGTACTGCGGGAAGTGTCGCAGCAGCGCGTCGGCGGCGCGATCGTCCTGCAGATCCGATAGTCCGCCGATCGCGCCCATCTGCAGTTCGGGGTCCACGTCCTTCGACAGGTAGCGTTCGAGCTGCGCGCCCACGCGATCCCAGGGCAGCACGGCGAGCATGCGCAACGCGTCGTAACGCGTGCCGTTGCGGATCCGCGGGTCGTCGGCCATCGCGATGGCGAGGTCGAGCGACCGTGTCCACCGGGTGGCCCGCGTCCTGTCGGTCGCGAGCCACGGCGCCATCACGTCCTTCGGCCACACACCGGCCTGCGAGAGGCCCATCACCACACCGCCGCCGAGCACCACGGCCTGCCAGTCGCGCAGCGGCTGACTCTCGGCCGGCATCGAGGCGTCGAGCAGCGGCACCAGGGCGGCCTCGTCTCTGGCGCGGCCTGCAGCGACGGCTACGCGCCAGATCCACGGGATGCGGCGGTACTCGTCGGCCTCGTCGGTGTCGGGCAGTCCGACGAGCAGGGCCTTGACGACCTCGGTGGCGCGCGGCGACGCGTCGCGCGCGAGCGTCTCGCGAGCCTTCTGATCGCGCGCGTCGTCGAGCAGGGCTGCCGCGATGGCCTGTGGCGATGCCGTCTTCGCGTCGGGCAGGGCGCCCTGCGCCGCGACCACGTTCGGGAGGCCGAGGGCGAGCGCCGCGATCGCGAGGATCGCTGGTAGGGTCGGTTGGCTCAACCGGCCGGCGGTCGACAGACGAGGGCCGACGACCGACTGACCAAGGCCGATGGTGTTCATCGTGAGGCACTCCGCGGCGTGGACGTGAGGAACACCAGCAGGTGCGCCATGTCGTCTGGCGTGATCTGCTGGTCGAACGACTCGGGCATGATTGACTGGGGTACGACACTCATCGACTTGATCTCGCTCCGCTTCACGGTGGTGCTGACGCCCGGGCCTTGCCGGAACGTGATGCTCGTCGGCGACTGCTCGCCGATGACGCCGACCAGCAGGTCACCCGACGACCGCTCCACCTGATAGGTCTCGTAGTGCTGCGCGATGGAGCGGTTCGGTTCCAGGATGTCGGCGAGCAGCACCGGCATCGGCCGATGGCGGATCGTGGACAGGTCCGGGCCGATCTCCACGCCGTCCTTGCCGTCCACCTGGTGGCACATCGCGCAGTTGGTCTTGAAGACCTCCGCGCCGCGCGCGGCCTGGCCGCGACCGCCGAGGGCGGCGGCATAGCGCGACATCCGCGCGGCGCGCGCTTCGGGCGATTCCTCGAGCACCGTCCGGGCGTCGGCCCGGATCTGCTCGTTGCGGTGCATGATCAGGCTCCGCTTGTGCCAGAAATTGAGCATCCACACCTTCACGGTGCCCGACTTCAGGGCCGCGAGCATCGCGCGCGATCCCTCCGGCCGCGACAGGACGACGGTGGCCGCGGCCGTGCGTACGGGGCTGGTCAACGTGGGCCACTTCCCGAGCAGGAAGGCCGGTGTCGTGTCGGTGTAGCCCCGGCCGATCGCGTTCACACCGGCAATCTGCACCGCCTCGGGCTCCGTGCTCGTGAGCACGGCCTCGAACACGGGGCGGTAGCGCGCGGGATTGGCGATCGCCAGCAGGGCGATGGCGTCCACGCGGGCCTCGGTTGCGGCCGTGGTCGTGCCCGCGACCTCGGCGGCGCGCGCGAGCGCGGGCGCGGCCGATGAGGCATCGGCGTCGATCCCGCTCACGCCGAGCAACGTCACGGCGGCCCGCCGCAGGCGCGGCTGATCGCCGGTCGCGAGCGCGAGCAGCGTCGCCTGGCTGTCGGCCAGGCGCCGTCGATCGCCAGATCCGCTCACGCCGCGGGCCACGCCTTCCAGCAGGGCTGCCCGCCACCAGTCACCCGCGGGTGCGGCCGGGTCGGTCACCACCGCGATGGCGCGCGTGAGTTCCGCAGGCCGCTGACGCGCGGCGATCACGCCACCGAGGCGGTCGAAGAAGCGTGCCCGCCCCTCGGTCTCGGCCGACGCGAACGGCGACCCGGGCTGCAGGGCGCGATCGAAGTACGCGACGGCGCGATCGGACGAGGCACTGAGGGCCGCCACCTGCACCCACTCGTCCTCGAGCCCCGCCAGGAGCAGCCGTTCCTGCACGGCGTGCGAGGCCGGTGTGTCGAGCGACCCGAGCGTGGCGAGCAGCTGGAAGCGCACGCGCGCGTCGCGGTCGTCGGCCAGCGCCAGCAGTGCCGATGCGACCTCCGGCCGGTCGAGCCAGCGCTCGGCGAGCACGATGGCGTTCTCGCGCAGGCCGGGATCGCTGTCGGCGAGCGCCGGCAGCACGTGCGCGGGCTCGAGACGGTCGAGCCCTTCGAGTGTCCACAGCGCGTGCAGCCGCGCGAGGGCCGAGGGACGCGCGGCCGCCATCGCCGCGAGTGCCGGCGCGGCATCGCGCCGCTTGCCCGCCACGAGCAGGCGCTGCGCGGTGCGACGCCACCAGACGTTGCGATGCGCGAGGGCCGCGACCAGGTCCGCGTCGGAGGCCGACGACAGGCGCGGGCGCGGGGTCGCGCTCGCCGGCGGCGCCGTGGCCGCCGTGATGCGGTAGATGCGGCCGCGATCCTTGCCCGTCGAGAGCACCTCGGGGTTCTTCTGCAGGTCGCTCGAGGCCCACTCCGGGTGCTCGATGTAGGGCCGGTAGTAGTCGATCAGGTAGAGCGCCCCGTCGGGCCCGATGTAGAAGTTCACGGGCCGGAACCACGCGTCGCGCGAGGCGAGGAACTCCATGTCCTGTCGCGCCCGGCTCGCGACGAACGTCGAGCCCTTCGGCGTGAGCACGTCGCGGTGCACCAGGTTGTGCACCGGTTCGGCAATGAACGTGGTGCCCTCGTAGCCGTCGGGGAAGGCGCCGCCCGTGTAGACGGTGAGCGCGCAAGCCGAGGTGAACTGGCCAGCCTCGGTGAGCAGATCGAACCGCGCACCGTGGGTGATCGGCATGATGTTGTTGTTGCCGTGGTCCGAGATCTCGGCCATCGCGGTCGGCAACAGCAGCTGCGGGTTGCGCTCGAGATACCGTGCGGCAATCACCTCGTGCCGCTGGTGGATCGAGTTGTTGTGCGCGAAGAAGCGCCCGTAGGCGTCGAAGGCGTTGCCGTACTGGGTGCGGCTCGACAGGCCCTCGAGCTTGAACGCGTCGGGCTTCAGGCGCACGCCGCGTCCGCGTGAGTCGAGGCCCTTGATCTCGGGCCGTCCGGGGAAGGTGAGGTCCTTGCCCTGGTCGCCGAACAGGTCGGCGTAGATGACGGGCTGCGACCCGCCCGAATGCGCCAGGTAGATCCAGTTGTCGAGCCCGTACACCGGGTGGTTCACCGCGTGCTGCGGGTTGGTCTTCGCAAAGCCGGTGATCACCACCTCGCGGACGTCGGCCCTGCCGTCGCCGTTGACGTCCTCGAAGTAGATCAGGTCGGGCGGGCTGGTCACCAGGATGCCGCGCTTGTAGCGCATGACGCCGCTCGGCAGCCGCAGGTTGTCGGCAAAGACCGTGCTGCGGTCCACGCGGCCGTCGCCGTCGGTGTCCTCGAGCAGTTTCACGCGGCCGGTCGGGCTCACGTCGAGCGGGTAGCCCGGCATCTCCACCACGAAGATGCGCCCGTCCTCGTCGATGTCCATTGCCACCGGGCTCTGGACGTCGGGTTCGAACGCCACGAGTTCGACCCGGAAGCCCGGTTCGAGCTGCAGCATCGCCATCGACTGCTCGGGGGTGTAGGGCGGGCCGCCGGGGCCGGCCTGGCCGACCAGCGCGCGTCCGCCTGCGAGGACGGCGATGGCGAGCGCCGCCCCCGTGATGTTCCTTCGAATCGACACTGCGTGGACCCTCGTGTGCACAGCCGGGAACGAGAAGGACGCGGCCGTCAGCCGCAGACCCTGGAACCGTCGAGAGGCCCAGTCTATCCACGGATCGGACCGTCGTCCATGGTTGGGCGGCGACGAGGTGCGGGTCTGGCAGGGGCGGGGCCGGTAGGGCCGGCTCGCCGAGCCGGCCGTCCGCCGTGTGGCTGGTCCCGCGCCTGGCGGACGGCGCGGAGCGCCGCCCCTACCCTCCTGTCGGCATTCACGGCATCGCGGCAGTCCCCATCGGCGGCAGCAGGTACAGCGTCATCGCGAAGACCAGGTAGACCATCAGCACCAGCACGCCGACGAACCAGGCGGACTTGCCGCTGCTGGCCACCTGGCTGATCGTCAGCACCGCCACCATCATCATCACGACGGCGCCGGGCCAGAAGCTCAGGTCCATTGGCGTGGGGCCGATCGCGTAGCTCAGGAGCACCAGCACGGGTGCGACGAACAGCGCGATCTGCGCCGCCGCCCCGAGCGCGATGCCCACGCTGAGGTCGAGGCGATCCTTGCGGGCGCCCGAGAACGCCGAGGCCATCTCCGCGGCGCCTCCGACCAGCGCCACGACGATGAAGCCGACGAAGGCCGGTGTCAGCCCCAGCGAGTCCGCGGCCTCCTGCACCGAGGCCACGAACACCTCGCTGACCAGTGCCACCACGACGGTCACCACCACGAGCATCGTCGCGGCCAGGGTGACGGGCCAGGGTGTCTCGTCCTCGCCGTGGTGCGCCGCGCTGCCGAAGAACTCCCGGTGCGTGCGGAGGGTGAAGAGCATCCCGAGGGCATACGTGACGATCAACAGGCACGACAGGCCCAGGCTCAGGTCCGACGTGAAGGTCGATGCCCCTGTCGTGGGCACCGCATCCACCTTGTGGACCACCGACGGCACCAGCAGGGCGATCGTCGCGAGGAACAGCAGGGCCGCCTGGATGCGCGCCGTGCTGCGGTTGAACTCCTGCACGTGATGCCGCAGGCCGCCGAGCAGGAACGACATGCCGGGCACGAACAACGCGTTGGTGACGATCGCACCGGCAATCGACGCCTTCACGAGCATGTACTGGCCGGCGCCCAGCGCGGCCAGCGCGATGACCAGCTCGGTGAGGTTCCCGAGGGTGGCGTTCAGCAGGCCGCCGACGGCATCCCCCGTCTTCACCGCCACCGACTCGGTCGCCCGGCTCAGCAGCGCGGCCAGCGGCACGATCGCGAGCACCGAGAGCAGGAATCGCGTCGTCGGACTGCCGGCGCCCATGTGCTCGGCGGCCAGCACGACCGGCACGAACACGAGCAGCCACAGCAGGGGGGTGGAGCGGATGTCAGCGATCAAGGGGCGCATGGGACGGTGACCTCGTGGCAGTACCGCGCGCGGCCTCGCGGGCCTTGTCGAGCCCGCTGACCACCGCGAAGAAGAAGCCGGTGGACCAGCCGCACATCAGGATGCCCGTCAGCGCTTCCACGCCACCGACCAGGCGCCACTCGACGGGCAGCACGAGGTCGCCGTACCCCGTGGTGGTGTACGTGACCGCGCTGAAGTAGAACGCCGACTGCGCGTCGGGCATGGCCCCCCGCACCAGGTAGAAGATGCCCCACACGGCGATCTCGAGCAGGTGGAAGAAGACGATCCAGCCGGCGATGCGGACGAACAACCAGATCCGCGCCAGCGACGATGCCTCGGCCGAGGCGTGCACCCGCACCCATCGCATGGCCGCCGTCACGCTGGTGGCGTGGATGACCACGCAGACGGCCATCAGCGCGAAGGCGGTCGTGAGTCTCAAGAGCATGGGGTCACCAGGCCGTGAGGCCCTCGGCCTTGAACGCGTCGACCGCCCGCTGCACCACCTCCGGCGTGGGCGGCTCGGTCTCGGCGAGCGTGTAGGTCATCCCCAGGCGCTCCCACTTGTACCGGCCCAGCTGGTGGAACGGCAGCACGTCCACGCGCTCGACGTTGCCGAGACCCGCGACGAACCGGGCGATGGCCCTCGGCGTCTCCTCGTCGTCGGTCCAGCCCGGCACGACCACGTGGCGCAGCCACATCGGTCGGCGCAGGGCCGCCAGCCGGCGCGCGAACGCGAGCGTCGGCTCGACCTCCATGCCCACGTACCGCTTGTGCTGCTCGGGATCCCACGTCTTGAGGTCGAGCAGCACCAGGTCGATCGTCTCGAGCTGGGCGTCGGTCAGCAGATCACCGTAGTAGCCATTGGTGTCGAGCGCGGTGTGCACGCCCATGTCCCTGGCGGCGGCGAACACCTTGGTCACGAATCGGTGCTGCATCAGCGGCTCGCCGCCGCTGATGGTCAGCCCGCCGTGCATGACCTTCAGCCCGTGGCGGTACGTGCCGATCTCCTCGGCCGCACGCTCCACCGACACGGGCATGCCGTTGCGCATCGTCCAGGTGTCGGGGTTGTGGCAGTACACGCAGCGCCACATGCAGCCGGCCGTCCACGCCACCAGGCGGACGCCAGGGCCGTCCACGGCCGATCCCGTGGTGAACGAGTGCAGGAACCCCATGTCGCCCGACGTCAGCGCGTGGCGCACGTCGGTGTCGGGCACGTCGCGGCCCAGGCCCACCCGGAGCTCGAACGGGCTGCCCGCTTCCAGGGAGACGCCGTCAGCGCCGGTCTCGTCAGTCATCGCTCGGCTCCGTGGAACGTCCGGTTGATCACGTCCATCTGCTGCTCGCGGGTCAGCCGCACGAAGTTCACGGCGTACCCGGACACGCGGATGGTGAGGTTGGGGTACTGCTCGGGATGCTCCATCGCGTCGAGCAGCGTCTCGCGGTTGAGCACGTTCACGTTCATGTGGTAGCCCGTCACGCCGAAGTACGCGTCGAGCATCGCCGTGAGGTTGGTCACCCGCTCCGCAGCGGTGCGCCCGAGCCCGGTCGGCACGAGCGTGGCGGTCAGCGAGATGCCGTCGGCGGCGTCACGGAACGGGATCTTGGCCACCGAGGCCGCGGCGGCGTGCAGGCCATGGCTGTCGCGGCCGTGCATCGGGTTGGCGCCCGGCGCGAACGGCTCGCCCTGGCGGCGCCCGTCGGGGGTGTTGCCCGTGGCCTTGCCGTACACCACGTTGGACGTGATCGTCAGGATGGACTGCGTGTGGATCGCGTCGCGGTACGTCGGATACTTCCGCAGCTTCTTCATGAACGCGCTCACGACCCACGCGGCCAGGTGGTCCACGCGGTTGTCGTGGTTGCCGAAGAGCGGGAACGTGCCCTCGGTGCGGTAGTCGGTGACGAGCCCCGTCGCGTCGCGCACCACCGACACCTTCGCGTGCTTGATGGCCGACAGGCTGTCGGCCACCACCGACAGGCCCGCCATGCCGAACGCCATCGTCCGGACCGGCGCGTAGTCGTGCAGCGCCATCTCGATGCGTTCGTAGGCGTACTTGTCGTGCATGTAGTGGATGACGTTCATGGCATTCACGTACACGCCGGCGAGCCAGTCCATCATCCGGTCGAACCTCTCGACCACGTCCTCGAAGTCGAGCACGTCGCCCTCGACCGCGCCGAACGCCGGGCCGATCTGCTCGCCGCTCACCTCGTCGCGCCCGCCGTTGATGGCGTAGAGCAGGCACTTGGCCAGGTTGGCGCGCGCGCCGAAGAACTGCATCTGCTTGCCGACGAGCATCGGCGACACGCAGCACGCGATTGCGCCGTCGTCGCCGAGGCTCCGGCGCATGAGCTCGTCGCTCTCGAACTGCAGCGAGCTCGTGTCGATGGCCACCTTCGCGGCGAAGCGCCGGAAGCCATCGGGCATGCGCGGCGTGTACAGCACCGTGAGGTTGGGCTCGGGCGCCGGGCCGAGGTTGTAGAGCGTCTGCAGGAACCGGAAGCTCGTGCGCGTGACCAGCGGCCGGCCGTCGTCGCTCATGCCGCCGATCGACTCGGTGACCCACGTCGGATCGCCGGCAAACAGCTCGTCGTACTCCGGCGTGCGCAGGAACCTGACGATCCGCAGCTTGATGACGAAGTCGTCGACGATCTCCTGCGCCTGCGACTCGGTGAGCGTGCCCTCGGCCAGATCCCGCTGGAAGTAGACGTCGAGGAACGTGGACGTCCGGCCGAGCGACATCGCTGCGCCGTTCTGCTCCTTCACGGCCGCGAGGTAGCCGAAGTAGAGCCACTGCACGGCCTCCCGCGCCGTGCTCGCGGGCACCGAGATGTCGAAGCCGTACGCCTTCGCCATCTGTTGCAGTTCCTTCAGCGCACGGATCTGCTCGGCCAGTTCCTCGCGGTCGCGGATGATGGCCTCGGTGGACATCTCGGCGTCGAGCGCGGCCTTCTCCTCCTGCTTGTGCGCGATGAGCCGCGTCACGCCGTAGAGCGCCACGCGTCGGTAGTCGCCGATGATCCGGCCCCGGCCGTAGGCGTCGGGCAGGCCCGTGAGGAGGTGCGCGCTGCGGCAGCGCCGGATGTCGGCCGTGTAGGCGTCGAAGACCGCGTCGTTGTGCGTCTTGCGGTACTTGCTGAAGGCCTCCACCACGGCAGGGTCGGGCTCGTAGCCGTAGGCCTTCAGCGCGCCCACCACCATGCGGAAGCCGCCGTTGGGCATGATCGCGCGCTTGAGCGGCGCCTCGGTCTGCAGGCCGACGATGATCTCGCGATCCTTGTCGATGTAGCCGGGCCCGTGCGCCGTGATCGTGCTCGGGATCTGCGACACGTCGAGCACGCCCTTGCGACGCTCCTCGACGAACAGGGCCTTGAGCGTGTCCCAGATGCCCAGCGTGCGCGGCGTGGCCGGCGCGAGGAAGGACTCGTCACCGTCGTAGGGTTCGTAATTGAGCTGGATGAACGCGCGCACGTCGACGTCGCGCCGCCACAGCAGTCCGCGGAAACCGCGCCACGCCCCGGTGGTGGGCTCAGCCGATGTGTCCGATGCGATCGTCGTCATGACCTGACTCCTTGCGGGCCCTGGTAGGGACGGCCCTCCGGGCCGTCTGCCATGCCAATCTGCCCCGCTCCCAGCGGCGGGCTGGGACAGCCCGCCCTACCTCTGTGCACGGTAGGGACGGCTCTCCGAGCCGTCCGCCCTGCCTCGCGGCCCCGCGCCCT